>Ga0082335_1002472_pt1 | contig 34431 bp, 37 predicted proteins | sample Subgrocontami58m_FD_72375 | JGI IMG/M metagenome (GOLD analysis project Ga0082335, IMG submission 72375) | Subsurface groundwater microbial communities from S. Glens Falls, New York, USA - GMW37 contaminated, 5.8 m (SPADES assembly) (version 2) ... | reverse complement strand
ATCTGAATTTCGGGAACTACGGCAACGAATACGTTGCCCTTGCGGCGGGCGCAGCTTCCCCGCTCTCACTGGAATACAGCCCTGCCATAGCAAATTACATCGTCATGCGTTGTGAGGTGGCTGACGATCCTTTTGCTAACGAGCAACGTGCGATTCAGGGGCTGAAGCTGTTCATGAACGATATCGGGATGGCGTAAAATGCAGAAGCTCAATGAGGTGGTTTTAGACTCCAACGGCAAGCCTCTAGGCGCTGCCGTGGTCCTTGTCCGTCCGACTGGCGGCACGTCCACGTCGCTCATTTATTCAGATATCGCAGGCACTGCTTCTAAAGCTAATCCGATCACTGCCGACAGTCTCGGCAGGTTCTCGTTCTACGCGGCTAACGGACGTTATGACTTGCTGGTGACTGCTACAGGCATCGGAACTGCCACAGTTACCGACGTGTCGATGGAGGACGTTCCGCTATCGAACCTGAGCGAGCTTACGACCGACTCGTCGGCGAGGGACAACATCGGGCTTGGCTCGATAGCCACTTACTCAACATCCTCATTCCTGCAAGTCGCGAACAATCTGTCCGATCTTTCGACCGCCGCTACCGCTCGGGCCAACCTTGGTGTTCTATCTACAGCAAGTAACCTTGGCGATTTAGCGAGTGCTGCTACAGCAAGGGCGAATCTCGGGTTGGCCATCGGCACGAACGTCCAAGCCTACGATGCAACCATTCCAAAGACCACATCAACGCAATCGTGGACGAAGGCGCAGCGCGGCGCTGTAGTAACTCTAACCAGCACGGCGTCATCCGTTGCCGTTGATATGAGTCTCGGCAATAACTTTGCTCTGACCATGACGGAGCAGACCACGTTTGCCGCGCCAACGAATGTTGTGGCAGGGCAGGGCGGATCAATCGTGGTTTCACGTGGAACGGCCGCTTATACGGCGGCATGGAATTCGTTCTACAAGTGGCCAAGCGCATTCGGAACAGGCACACTGACTACGGCGACCGGTTCCGTTGATATGGTGGTTTATTATAACTACACTACATCTGCTGCCGCCTGCCAGATGATCAACAACCTGACATGATCCCGATTGGAATAGCCCCGCCGTTTGGCGCGAAGATTCCGCAATACACTGGATGGAATCCGCTGGATAAAGGGGCTGCCGTAACTCTGAGTAATGGTAATCTGACTGCGGCAATAAGCAATGTCGGGATCGTGCGGAGTGTAATTGGTAAATCATCTGGAAAATGGTATTGGGAAATCACCATGACCAGCGCCTTAAACTCGGCCCCTGGAATTGCTGATAGTTCTGCCGGACTGGACACGCGACCAGGTTTCGATACGCACATGTATGCCTATCAGTTAACGTACAATGGAACAGATGGGGCTAAAATTTACAACAGTAGCGCCAGTGTTTTCGGGTTGGAGTTTGTGGCTGGAGATATTCTCGGTGTTAAATTGGATGCAACCGCTGGAACTGTCGAATTTCTGAAAAACGATTCTAGCCAAGGAACCATGACGCTAACCGGATTGACTCCGCCTTATTATGCGATGGACGGTTGCAAAAACGCGTCCGCGTCACTCGCAACGGCAAACTTCGGAGACACCGCATTCGCCTATGCCGTTCCAGCAGGATACAACGCGGGACTATACACATGACCATCGTCGTCCAAGCACCAACCGCATACTCGCCCTCGGTAATGAACTGGGTATTCCCTGACGTACCGATGGCTCCGATTGATCTTGTTACCAATGCTATTCGGGACGCGGCAATCGAATTCTGCGAGAGAAGCCTTGTCTGGCGCACCGAGTTACAACAAATCCTTGTCATAGCGCCCGTTTCTACGACAACTACAGCCGCGTCTGCCCAGTATGCAACGACCTTAACGGTTGACTCCATCACGAACCTGAACGACGAGGACACGATCAAGGTCGAGCTGGACAACGGGACGTTTTGGAGAGGCCATATTGACGGAACACCATCAGGCAGTACGGTAACTCTGGACGGCCAGTTGAACGAAGCCGTGGAATCTGGCGCCGCTGTTACGAAGTTCGTTGACTTGTATCCTGTTACTTATCCATCTGGTTCAGCACTAGCAAAAGGCTTGAACGCATGGCTCAACGATAGCTGGCTCGAACCGATTTCACAGGACGATCTGAACGACACGCTCAACGGGCCGTATTTCAGATGGGCCAATGACAACTGGAGGACGGACGTACAAGTCCCTACCCGCTGGTACTTTTACGACGACAACACGGTCGGCCTTGCCATGCCGCCGGACAACGCTGGTAACCTGCGGATTGAGGCGGCGCTTAAGCCTACGCGGGCGTCAACGACGCTGCCTACCGTGCTGTATGAGCGATACATTGAGGTCATCGCACATGGGGCGAAGGGCAGATTGATGATGGTGGCCAAGAAGCCCTATACTGACCTGAAGCTCGGGCAATGGCACATGCAGGAATTTTATGCCGGGATTTCTGAGGCGATGATTGGTAGTGCTAAGGCCAAGACGAGAGCGCCGCTCAGAAGTCATTCTGTTTTTGCGCTGCGATGATTGAATTCATGGTCATAGCAGCCCCTCGCAGCGGCACTACGTGGGCGGCAAATTGGCTGACTACTGATACGACGCTTTGTATTCATGACCCGTTATGGGAACATCAGTGGGACGGGCTTGATAAAATTGAAAGCAAAAAGACTCTTGGAATATCCTGCACTGCGCTGGCCTTGATACGTGGATACGCAAATCGGCACAAGGCGAGAAAGGTTATTCTGCACAGAGACACAGACGAGATAGATTCGTCGTTGTTGGAGATCGGCCTTCCGCAGTTGGGCCAGGAATGGAACGGTGCGCTCGATAGTATCGAGGGGTATCATTGCGAGTGGCAGGATATTTTTTACAATCCTCGTCCGATATACGAGCATTTATTGCAGTTGCCATTCGACAGCGAGCGTCATGCGGAGTTGATGAAAATAAGAATGCAACCTGCCTTTGAAAAGCTGACGGTAAACAGAGCCGCCGTTAATGGTCTTATACGGAAAATGAAAGAGGCCGCAAAATGTTAGGAACTATAGGTGCTGTTGTAGGGATAGCGACCGGTCTGAATTCCCTGTTCGGTGGTGATCGTGGGAGTGACGCCAGCGATGCCGCTGCTACTTCGGCCAACACAGCCTCTCAAATCTCATCGGCGCAGTGGAACTACTACCTGCAAAACTATCAGCCGCTTGAAACCGGCCTGATCAAGCAAGCGTCAGAAGCGGGTTCGCCGGAAGAATTTGCGCGTGCCCGTGGTGCGGCTAATGCTGACGTGACAGGCGCTTTCGATCAATCCCGTAAACAGACATTGAACCGGATGCAGTCATTCGGCATCAATCCGGGGTCACCGGCTTACCAATCAGCCGCAGCGAGTACCGACATTGCTGAAGGCGCAACGAGAGCCGGTGCGTTGACGATGGCAGACAGGAATACTCGCAATCTCGCCTACTCGAAAGGCTTGGACGTGGTTGGACTCGGAAGAAATATCCCGGCGCAATCTGCGGCGAGTTCATTAAACGCAGCCAACACCGGGTTAGCCGCATCCAATCTGCAATTCAATCAGAATCAGCGGAATATGGCCAATGCTGGTTATGGATTGAATACCATAGGTACAGCGGCTGAGAAATGGTTTGGTACCAATCGGACTCAACCGATCAATACGATGGCTGGTGGGACGCCCGGAAGTTATCAGAATTGGGGCAATGACGAGGGTTACGCTGATGGCGGCATGGTTATTCCCGAAAAGTACCGTCACGTCGCATCCAAAGCAGTCGCGACAGAACACATGCGTAGAATGAAAAGGCACAAAGCAAAGCCAATGACGCCACACATGAAGGGCAGGTTCGCATCTAGCGGCAGTATTGGGATGCAAGGCATGGAAGCGAACGATGCCAGCATGATGGGCAAGATGGACGGCCCCGGAACGGAAACCAGCGATTCTATCCCGGCTGTGATCGAGGGCGAGAAACCGGCGCGGCTTTCAGATGGCGAGTTCGTCGTCAGTGCCGAAGCCGTTGACCTGACCGGGGAGGAAATCTTGGAAGCCATCAACAAGGCCGGTCTGCAAAAGCGTGGTCTTGAGCCGAGGGAAGTGGAAGATGAAGAACAAACGGACGCAGGGATGCCAGTCTACAAGCATGGTGGTAAAGTCAGCCGGTATGCTTGCGGCGGATTGGCAAGGAGATAATCATGGCGAACTTCGGAAGTGCGTTGGCGAATTTCGGCTTAATGAGTCAGGGTTCCGCTGCTGCTGACAAGGCGGTACAAGACAGAGAATTCGAGGCGCAGCGGATTGAAGCCGCCAAAAGAGCGAATGAAGCCGCTACCCAACAATCCGAATTGACCGGACAACGTATAAGAACCGGCAGCATGGCCGAAAATGAGATGCGGCGACAGGCCGATACCGCCGAAGCATACAGAGCTTCCACAAAGGGGCTTGGCGATGCGAGCGAAGCCGCTCAACTCGAAGGACGCCGTACTACAGCCTTGGGCCTTGGCGACCTTGGCACAGCAACTCAAGCAAGGCAGGCATTATCCACCGGGGCAGAACAGGCAAAGTTGTGGCTCGCCAATCAAGCTCAGATTGGCGCTGATCCAAAAGCAGTATCCGAGCAGATGAGAAAGCTCGGCTACATGGATGTGGGCGAAGATTTGCAGTGGGGCATGATTCCGGTAACAGCCAAGCCCGGAGATCCCATGATACCGCCCGGAGGACAACCCGGCGACCATCTGATCATGTGGACTGACAAGCAAGGTGGTAAGCACGTTCAAAGTGCTACCGCGATTATCCGCGCAGGCTCGAAGGCGGATGTCAAAGTTGTGCCAGCAGAAGGGTCAATTGCTATTACCGGTCCCGGACGACAGCCGCAGGTTGTGCAGGCTCCGGCGAAAACGCCAGCAAAGTTCAAACCTGAAACTCTCAAGGTCTACAACGCCGATGGTCAGGCTGTTGGCGAAAAGCTGATCGATCCGAACACGAAGGAAGTCATTTCGTCCACGGTTGGGGCTGGTAGTGCTGGTGGGGCGGCAGATCGCGACGTGAAGAAAGCTTTACCGGAATTGAAAGAGGTGACTTCTGAAGTCCTGAAAATCCCCGGCATGGCGACCAAGAGCGACCCGTCAAACCCGCTCGATACCCACATGATCCTTACTCCACAAGGCCAAGCATTGATGCCGCGTGTCGAAGCCTTGGTACTTGCCAACCGAGCATTGCCGGCGCATACGGCTATTCTGGTGGCGATGAACGGCACACCGGGAATGGACAGCAAAGGTTCTCCGGTAGTGCAGTATGGCGGCAAGGTCTATCCGCTGTCGTCTGCCGGAACCAGAGTAACGCCGCCGCCGAAAGGTGTTGACAAAGCTGCCGTCCTGAATAAAGAGTTGAAGGAAAATCAGACCAATCTAGTCGCTGCAATGAAGGCTGGTGACGCGAAGAAAATAACCGCGCTCAACAAAAACATCGAGCAATTGCAGGCAGAACTGGCTAAAGTAACCAAACCGATCAGACCTGCGAACTCTCCAATCCCCACATCTGAGGTAGTCGGCAAAAAGAACGGCGGCAAAATATCGAAATATCAGCAATCCGGCTTAGGGGCGTAAATGCCTGATTTCACTCCCGCCACTTGGGACGCAATCCTTCCGAGCGTCATTCCGCCTGAGCAAAAGGCGGACATGGCCGAGAAAATATCGGCACAGCAGAATCGCGGCTCGCAGATTGCTGGCGAGTTAAAAGCTAGACCTGCTTTCACGCCCGGTAGTTGGGATGATATTTTCCCCGGTCAGAAGGCGAAGGTTGATGTTGCGCCGGTCAAGACAAACCCGATAACCGATACCGTTAAAGAGCTTGGTCGCTCCATTTGGGAAGGCGTGACAGTCCATACGCCAGCAGCAATTTCCGCAGCGTATCAGGGCGCAGACGTGTCAGACGAGGGCTTATCCGGATCCCTGATTGCCAAGTCCAGCGAACTGCAAAAGCAACGCAAGGCCGAAGCCGGTGGAAATCTCCCTTCTGCAATCCCCGGAATCAAGATGCAGGACATCAGGGATTTGGGGCAGAACCTTGGGTTCTCGTTGACGGCAATGGGGGCCGGTCTTGCCGCTGGTATCCCGGCTAGTATCGTAGGCTCTCTCGGAACTCCTGTCGCTGGCACGATGGCGGGATACGGTGCAGGTATGGCTGCTGCCGGCAAGGTCGGCTACAACATGGACGTGAACCAAGTCACGCGCCAACTGAAAGAGGCCGCTGACGAAGAAAGCCAGCAGAAGAACGGCAGGCCGCAGACCGCCGACGAGTGGAAGTCAAAACTCTCTGCCATGCAGGGCGAGATTCAGAAGCACGGGCTTTACGAGGCCGTCCCGGAAGCTTTGGGCAGCGGCGCTGGCTTCGCAATCCTGACTACAGCGGCAAAGGTGTTCGGCAAGGGTGTAATCGCCAGATTCTCGTCCAAGCTTGGTGCGTTGTATGGCGAGGAAATGTTGACTGAAACAGTCACCCAAATCGGTCAACAGGGCGCAGAAACCCGCATGGGCCTGCACCCCGGAGAACAGGAGCGGTCTTTCGCAAGTCCGCAGGACTGGATCGAGTCGGCCAAAGAGGTGGCCCCGCAGGTATTTCTGCTTACAACCCTGACAGCGGGCGGTGTAAAGGCAGGCCAGATGGCTTTCGATGCAGCCAAGCCAGCGCCACAGCAACCAGCGCTCACAGGACAACCGAGTCCACCTGCTGACGTAGCGCCTCCCACAGCCTCGCCAGAGCAGCCTGCTGGCCAAATGAACGCGGGACCACAAAGCGGGACACCTGTAGCTGAAAGCCAAGCCCCCGGCAGTAGCGAATTAGCGCCCGGACCGGGTGATACCGGAGTCGCGCCCGGTCAGGTATCCGCTTTGCCGCTTTCCTTGATCGACCAAGCCCGCGCCGATGCCCAAATCCTCAAGACCGGCGAACTCATCCCCGACGAAACCCGCCTGAAGAACGCTACCCTGCTGTCCGTCTACGGTGAAAATGCTGCGGTGCGCCATGTGATCGAGCAACCTGAGCGGTTTGCCGGTATTGCTGACGCCATGATATTGGCCGCACCTACTGTAGAGCGTGTCCGTGGCGCGATTGCAGGCAAAGCTGAGGACATGGATATCACGCCTGACATTCTTGGTGCCATAGACGAACTGGCGCAAGGTGTCGAGCGTGGGCAGACTTTAGCCCAGGCGATGGCGCAGTCGGTAGCACATGACATTAGCTACGAGGGCCAGCAGATGATGGCCTTCCTTGACGAGAATTCAGGCAACCCGAAGAAGATTGCTCAATTCCTTGAAAACTACCTGCACGAGGTTGAGAGACTTGGCGGGGTCCAATCTCAAGTAAGGGGCAGGGCTTTCGACATCATTCAGGAGCGCAATGAGGCCAAGCTGAAGGAGGCGGAAAAACTTCAAGCCGAAGATGAGGCCAGGGCCGCGCGTCGAAAGGAAAGCGAAGTCGGACGCATGGGTAAACAGGCGGCTACCGAAGTTAAGATCAAGCAGGTCAATGAAAGCGAGAAGCGCATCCTTCAGGGCGTCGAGACCGCTCTTGCCGCAGCATTCAAGAACGCCAAACCGCTTAGAACGAAAGGAAAGCCCAATGCAAAGCCGAGTGCCGAAGGTGGTAGAGCAGTACCGTCAGGAACGCCAAGCCCTTCTAAAGCAGGGCCTGGACAAGCTGAAACAACTCCGAGGGGAAGCAAGGGGCCAGTATCCGAACCTGATAAAGCTGCTGGTAAAGTCAACGCACAACTCGATGATAAGGAAGGCGATCGGGGCGGCGCTGCTGAAAAGCCGGTAAACAAGGGCAAGCAGATTGCGGCAGAGATCAAGAATGTCCCAGTCGTTCCGAAGCAGGAAGAAGGGTTTAATTCGGAGGCGTTCGACAAGAGGCGTGCGGACACAATAAAGGCGTCAAGGGAATCGGGCGCTATTCATCTTGATAAAGTTCCTGCCGCTGTCGAGTCAATGCGAGGGCGCGAGATTTTCTACGCTCACGATACCAAGGTTCGCGGCGTGATCCGCACGGTTGATAATCGGGGGAATGTCTACGTCAATTGGGCCGACAAGTATTCGGCAGAAAAAGAACTGGCAAGCGAGTCGGTCGAGGACAACAAAGCATGGCTGAAGGCGTCAAAGGATTTTCCATATCTGCGAGTGGTACGCGACGACAAGACATACGTGATGCAAACGTCGCTTGGACCATCGGACATGAAGGACTACGTTTTCGCTGATAGTGTAAAAGCCGCCCCTGTAGCGCCCAAGACCGTCAACCGCGGCGCAGCAATCTCAGCCGAACTAAAGGGCGATCTCGAAGCCTACACGCACAAACAGGCTAAACGACTTGCCAAACTTGGCGACGTGAAGCAGATGGTTATCCGACACCCGACCAAGAAGGGTAAATTTGCCATTGTCGAGGTTCCAAAGCGTGAACGGACAGCGAAGCAGAAGGCCAATGACGCCCGCCTGAAAGCTCGCAGGAACAGCGTGGACGCCAGCCGGGACTCCCTGTTCGCAGCCATAGGCAAGCTTGGCGGGCTTGATCGTGACGCGGTTAAGGCTGAGTGGGGCATAGACCCCAAAGACTCGCTCCAATCCGGCGTTATCGGTAAACCCGTCCTGCGTGTCCGTGGCGGATCTTCCGTAGACGGAATGGCTGAATCGCTTGGCCAATACGGGTATCTACCCAAGGATGAAAATGGCAAGATAGACCTTGCTGACTTCGAGGAACTGTTCGGGCAGGAATTGAGGGGAGGTAAGGTCTACGCTGCCGAGGGTATTGAGGCTCAGGCAGAGCGTAGACGGGCTGATCAAGAGGCTGACTTCTTGGCGGCAGAAGCCGAGGCTGCCGGTATCGACCCGAACGCGGAAAACATAGCCAATCTTGACCTTTCAACGCTGGCCTCAGAACTTGACCCGGATGGCTTTGAAAGGCTTACAATTCAATACGAGGGCAGACCGGATACTGAATTCTGGCCAGCCGTTCAGGAGTTTGTCGATGAACATTTCAGACGAAACGAAGCGAATCGTGGCGCTGGCCAAGAAGCTGGCGGCGCCGAACCCGGCACCGAGCAACGCAAAGCCGCCTACAACGCCGACCAGCAAGGGTTCGACTTAGCGCCCGCTGCGCCAATCGCCAAGAAGAAACAGGGCCCGACGCCGCAAGTCGCAAGCCCGTCAATGCTCAAGACGTTTATCGGAATTGCGGCGGATTCGATTGAGCAGCTTCGCAAGGTTGACGTTGACCGCGTATTGACCAGTAACCCCAAGATATACCAACTGAGCATTGCCAATCACATCAGGGAAAATCGTCCTGACTTGGCTGATGAAGTCGATGCCGTGCTGGCAGAAGAATCGCCGCTCGAACTAACCGGCGAAACAAACGCCGAGATCGCCGCAGCCGAGAAAGCCGCGAAAGACGCTAGAGCAGCAGCAGATGCCGCGAACAAAGCCGCTGAAGCTCTTGAGAAAGCCGCCAAGGAACGTGCCGCTATCAAGGAAGCATCTGCTAAGGCTGAATTTAATCTGACCAGCACTGAAGCCGTCGCTCCCAAAGATCAGAAAGCCATTGACGCTAAAGCTGCCACGGATCAGTTGGCGGGGCAGGATAGTTTGTTTCAGACTGGGCCGAAGTATGACACTCCGGTAAGCGTTGACCCTGACAGTCTGAGCCGGGAAGTCTTATCCAGAATGGATAAAACTCTCAAGTCCATGGGTTACGATTCTCATGGTGTAGACGATGTTCGTGCAATGCTCAAAACTCGTATTGCTCCGGATGGCGTGATTTCATTTCCGGATTGGATTGCAGCATATCAAAAGGCAATCGGAAGCGCGGCATCTCGTATTGAAAATAAGAAACGCGCAGACCTGGAAAAAGAGCGGGCGAAGAATGTTGATTGGGAGCGAGTTAGATCGCTCGGAGCTACGTCCAACATGCGTGAGGCTGGTTACATCACGCCATCCGGTTCGATGATTGATCTGTCTGGAAAGCGCGAAGGCGGCACACCAAATGAGCGCGCCCTAGACCATAGGGAGGTTGGCGGCAGCAAGGGGATGCAAGAATTCATGGCTCTCGGAAACATTCGCATGGATATGAATTCCGGGTCGATGGATATAGCCAGAGAGCCTACGCCAGAGCAGTATCGGAAAATATCTGAATTCGTAAATGCAAAGTATGGCGAGGTAACGATTGATTTGGAGCAAGGTCTTGGCGAAGAACGCGATTCATATTACTTGAAAGCAGGCCGCGCATTTTCCAGAGATTACGCAAAAGGCGTCAAGGGCCAGCGTGTCGTTGCAGATATACAGAGGTTCTTTGCCGGGCAAGATCCTCTGCCAATAAGCCCGAGTCTGTTGCGCCAACCAAAACAGGTATACAATCCTGACCAAGCCGAGCTAATCTATGAAACCCAGCCCCTCCGTACCGGCACTACTCCTGAGCAGAAAAAGCTTGGCATCATTGCGTTGCAAAGCTTATTCGGACGGAAGCGCGTTGCTGGTGGACAAGAAGCGAATGACGCTGGTGGAAGCGAAGCCCCCGTATCAACCCTTCTCGGTTCCGCTCTCTGGCGCGACTTCCAAGAACACGCCGGATCAGAGTTAATCGGCAAGCAAGCCGGATCGGCTTCAGAGTTAGCCTTAGCCGCGCAAATCCTTCGAGACCCCCGTTTTGAAACTCTGAGAATATTCTTCGTCAAAGCCGGAAAGATTGTCGGGCATACCGGCTGGACTTCGAGGCTTCCCGGATCTGTTTCATTCTCCATCGAAACTACAGCGGCATCCAAACAGGTAAATGCTGGTGATACTGGTGTAGGCTACACGCTTCGCAAGGCTTTGCTGCAAAACGAGATGAAGAATCTCGGGGCCGATGGTTATTACATGCTGCACAATCATCCGTCAGGCCGAGCATTACCTAGTCGTGCCGATGAGGAATTGACAATAAGGCTCGCCAAAGAAATGCCGGGATTTCTCGGGCATACGGTGATCGACCACAATGAGTATGCTTCGATCAGCAAGCACGGTTCGTCAAGCGTATCAAGGTTATCTCCAACACCGGCTGCAACGCCAGAAGTCGCCCATGATGCTTTGGGTATGCACATCGAAGGCCCGTCAGGTGTAGTCGCTGTCGGCAAGATGCTGCAAATCCCCAAGGGCTACGTGACGCTGATTGCCACGAACGCGGTAGGAAATGTTCAAGCATTGGCCGAGGTTCCTGAAGCCATGTTTCTCGACAGCAGGGACCCGATGGGACGTGGCCGGGCTTTGGTCAGAATCCGCAAGTTCATGAATGGTACTGGTAGTGCTGGCGGAGCGTTCATTGTTGGCGAGAATCCATCAAAGTTTGATTGGCTCATCAAGCGCGGTGATTTGACGGATGCGGTTGGAACTGATGGTAAAACTCGGTCACAGGCCGGTATAGTAAATCCGCGCTACATTGCGAACAACAATAAGAGGATGGTGCTGGCGGCGCGGCAGATGGCGTGGCATGGTTCTCCACACACGTTCGACGAATTCAAGTTGCAGCACATCGGCTCCGGCGAGGGCGCGCAGGCTTACGGGTGGGGAATGTATTTCGCTGGCGCGAAGGAGGTTGCGGAGTATTATAGAAAGACAACGAGCAGCGGGGATTACGTATCTGTCAATGACAGGAAAATTGGACTGCAAAACACCGATGAATTATCACAGGAAGAGCGCAGCGCGGCCCTTGAGTTGCTTGACGCTGGCGGAGACTTTAGAAAAGCCAGCAAGCGCGTTGAAAATGCGTATTATCATCCGGGCAGGATTCTGTTGGCGTTACAACAATTAAAAGAGAAAGGTGCAAAGATTGAAAAGGGAGGCAAACTATACCAAGTCGAACTCGCGCCCAAAGAATCCGACTATCTCGATTGGGACAAGCCGCTGAGTGAGCAGAGCGAGAAGGTGAAGGCGGCTCTGAAAGACGCATACGACGATATGGTAAATCGTGAGACTGACTACCACAAGGCAAGTGAGTTGTCGCGGAAATCCGGTTTCCCTGACTCTGCGACCGGTCAGCAAATCTATCGTGATCTCGGAGAAAGTCTTGCAAAGCGTGTAGATGAAATGGCCGATGGCCCGAATCCTCGTGGATGGAACTCGGTGCAAAATACGATTAATGACCGTGTGAGCAACGAAGAAGCCGCCAGCCGCTACCTGAACAGCATTGGCATACCAGGTATCCGGTATCTGGATGGATCGAGTCGCGGCAAGGGTGATGGCAATCACAACTACGTCATCTTCGACGACAGCCATGTGAGCATTACCGGCGTCGAGCAACCAGCGCCGCCTTACAATGTGGACGGGCCGGAAACATTACGCAATGGGATTCAACTTGCCTCGAATGTCTCGAGCGCAGTTGCCGCAGTCTTTCAATCGCCATCTCCGCTTGGCACGCTCAATCCGTTTCAGACCCCGTATCACAAAGGGGAAATGCTGGCGCGGAAGGGAATACCGGGATATAAGAGAGTTTTTCAACGCCTGCAACATTACCTGAACGACATCGCCAAATTCGCGGTCGAGGCAGAGCAGTTAATGCCGCAGATCATGCGTGAACTGAAGGGCATTGCGCCGAAAGATTTCAGGCAATATTTCAAGGGCGCGGCGAGCGAAGCGGATCTCCGGTCAATTGGCCCGTGGCTCAATCATGGCACGCTCTACGGCGGAGGGAATCCCCTTGAGGGCGTTGTATGGACTAATGACGAACTGCGTGGGAAACCATCAAAGAGCAGGCCAATTCCGCGAGGCATACAGCCGCTTACTGAGGCGCAGATACCACTTTACCATCAGGCGCTTGCCGGTTTAGCGAAGTCGATTGAAACATCAGGCAAGGCGGTAATTTACAGGCACATCGCTAAATACGGTATTACGTTCGACCGCGATATGTCGTTGGCTACAGTGGCTACAGCGGTTCGCCAGCAGATCATGGAAAAGATTGGCGCGATGCAGATCAAGGAACTGGATGCCAAGAAGAAAGCGGATCAGTCGTTCAAGCATTCTGAGTTGATGGCGGAAGCCGCAAAAGCAAACCGGCTTGATCGAGAGATGCGCGTGACTTCAGACAATGCCAAAGCGACATACGAGAAAGACCAGCGGGCACTCGATAATATCCGCGCCGAACTGAAAACGATGGAGGCATTGCGTGGAGATACGGCAGAAGAGGCTGCGCGCAAAGCCCAAATGATCCCGCCTGAGAAACCGAATCCAGGAACTATCATGCAGATCGCGGAACACGCGAAACGGCTCATAGACCACGGCTACATGCCGCTCAAACGCTTCGGCAACAAGACCGTGACGGCTTACGACAAGGACGGTAAGACGCGGTTCTTCGGTGCTTATGACGGCATTCCTCTTGTGCCTGGATCGGCAAACGCGGAACTTGCAGCCGTTGCCGCAGAGATCAAGGCCCTGCACCCCGAGTGGACGGTAAAGACCGGAACCAGATCAGAGAAGGCGTGGCAACTTTATCAGGGCTTGAGTCTTGACGCGCTTGAAAACTTCCTCGACTTTTTAGACCCGGAAACCAAAGCCAGCCTTGAGCGCGACAAGACGATTCAGGAATACCTGACAAACTCTGTCAACAACAGGTCAGTCTTGAAAGAGATGATCCATCGCAAAGGAACTCCAGGGTTTTCTACGGACGTTCCCCGTATTCTTGCATCCTTTATTACAGCGCACGCTCGTAACGCTTCCGGGCTTTACCATCTGTCGGAAGCAAAGCGTCTTGTCAATGATATTCCGCAGGAATACGGCACGGTCAGGGACGAGGCTACGGACTTGATTGAATACGTCGAGAAGCCTGGCGAGGAAGCCGCAAAGCTTCGCTCGTTCCTGTTTTTCAATTTCCTTGGTGGAAGTATCGCGGCGGCGGCGGTAAACCTGACTCAGACCGTGGTGGAAACTTTGCCGTTCCTGTCTAAATACGCCGGTACTGGAAAGACGACGGCGGTGCTGGTAAGAGCATCCAAAATGGCGATTGGAGACCCGGCTTCAATGGATGGTGAGTTGGGGAAAGACCTGCAACGAGCAGAACTGGACGGGGTGACTGCACCACAGCAGATTTACCACTTGGCTGCAATGGCAAGCAACAACCCGTTTTCCAGCGACCGCAGGTTCAGGACCGCGATGGCGGTATGGAGCGGAATGTTCGGGGCGGCTGAAGTCTTTAACCGCAGGGTTGCATTTATTGCCGCGCATAATATCTACGAATCAATGGACTCAGCAGCTCGAAATGAAACCGGATTCAATAATGCCTATGATTTCGCCAAAGATACCGTAGATCAGACGCAGGGGATTTACAACAAGGGAAACCGTCCAAACTTGGGGCGCGGTGCAATCGGCGCAACCGTAATGACCTTCAAGCAATTTTCGATTATGTATCTGGAATTGTTGCGCCGCCTGCCGCCGAAACAACAACTGATGATGCTAGGCATATTGCTCTTGATGGCCGGGGCGGAAGGATTGCCGTTTGCCGAGGACATAGAGGATTTGGTAAACACCCTTGGCCAGTGGCTTGGGTTCACTACCAACACCGGGAAATGGGCAGGGAAGACAGTCAGAGATACGCTTGGCAAAGAGTTTGAAAGGCCACTACTCAAGGGTATTGGAGGAATGCTCCCGATAGACTTGCATTCGCGGCTTGGCATGCAAAATCTGATACCAGGAACAGCATTCTTTGCACCGAGCGAAATAGACAAGACGCGCGACGTGGCGGAAGCGTTCGGCCCGTTCGGCGGTCTGATGAAGAACATGAGCGACGGACTACAATTGATGGCTCGTGGAAAATGGGACAAGGCCGCTGTTATGGCAGCGCCAAAGGCAGCAAGGGACTTCTACAACGGCGCGCACATGGCTATCACTGGCGAGTCCATAGACACCAAGGGCAGGCCAGCCATGCGAGAGGTGACACCCGGAGAGGCGTTCGGAAAACTCATCGGGTTCAACCCGCAACGAGCGGCTATAGAAGGCGAGATCAAGCGCGAGGCGATGGTGGACAAGAACCTGAGAACAGTCAGGATGGACGACATGGCTTCCGACATTGCGGACGCCATGATCGACAAAGACCCGGCAAGGGTCAAGGCTGCGATGGACAGGTTGCGGGAGTGGAACACGGAAAATCCTGAACTGCGAATTGGCGCCGATCAGATGGCGCGTTCGATCAGGGCAAGAATTCTTGCGAACAAGATGACCAGCGAGCAACGATTCCTGAAATCAGTTCCCAAGGCTATGAAGCCCGAAGTGAGGGAATCATTCCGTCAATAGACAGTAACGGGTGGGTGGTGATAACCATCGTTGCCATAGTCATGCTTGCGTGTATTTTGTAGTCAAAACTTCCCCTCCGCCACCTGGTAGCACGTAATTCCGTGTTCGCGCCACGCCTTGACGCATCGCTCCCTGTCCTCGAACACGGCCAAGACAGTTTCCTGATCCTTGTAAATCCTCTCGTACATCTCGATCTTAAGCACTGAGTCCGGCCTGTGATCGTCGTCAGGTCGCATGTGGACGGCTCTAGGCAGTAACAACCCGGACGCCTCGAACCATTTCATCGTCTGTTCCCTGAACCGTTCTGGTCTGCCCGTCATCACGTCAACGAAAGGTGTATCAGCTTCAAGCTCGTTATTCTGGATCAGGTGGCCGAGTTGTCTACACTGGGTCACGAGCAGGTTGTAGAGAGTAGCTCCGGCAGGGATAAGGTCGTCTTTGTCGCAGTCGCCACAGAAAGCGTCCCAATCAATTGGCTGTGAAAGAAGATGGTGATTGCGATGGCCGGTATCAGCTAGCACTCCATCAAGATCGAAAATCAGAGTATAGATGCTCATAAAATCCCCGGAGTTATTTTGCGTTCATGCAGAACCTTGCGGGCTGAGAGCCAGCCTTTGCTCTGTCCAATGATCATGTTGACCACGGCATTGATTGCATCCTGAGTGATACCGGCGGGGTGTAATTGCTGCGCTCGCTCGAAGCACGTCATGTACAGTTCAGCTAACTGGAAGTGATTAAGGCACGCCAATCTCAGCAACTCATCGCCAGACGCTCCTTTCATCTTGCCCTGAAAACCGGTGTTGGCAGTATCGGCATGTGTTTGATGAACATGATGCGGTTCGGCTACCACGTAAAACCCTTCGTCAAGGGCTGCTAAGAATCCCCAATAAACATCGGGGGTATTGGTGCCAGCACTACCCACCTTCTTTAGAAACTCGCGCTTGTATCCGCCGATGGTAGAACCGTACGCGAGTTTCAATAGACCTTCTCCAGCCTCGACGTAGCCAGTGGTACGCGGAAATCCTGATACCGGAACTTGCCCTTGTAACTCCTGACCAGGTTCCAGAAAATACATCGTAGTCGCAACGGCGGAACACGGATGTTGTTGCACATCTTCCATGCAGACCTTCACGCGGTCAGGCAGGCTATAGTCGTCGGCACTCGATTGAAAAATCCAGTCCGCGTCGGTCTGCTCGATGATCCACGCCATGTGATCGTTCATCGCCTTCATTCCATACGAGCCAGCAACCGGGCATTCGAGTATCCTGACTGTGTGATGCGTAGGACCAAAGTCGCGCACCGTATCACGGATGACTTGCAGAGTGCCGTCGGTGGATTGCTGATCGCTCAGAATTACTTCGCACGGATAGGTCTGAGATAGGGCGCCGCGCACGGCTTTGGCGACGAAATTTTGCTTATTCCTGGCGTTCACACAGAAGCAGACTTTCATCAGATGAACTCCAAGTGAGGCGGTGTTGGGGCATCTGGAAATTTTGCATCACCATTCTTGAAATCGAAAAGCCATTTATTGGCTAATGATTGCAAACAATTCTTCGGGCAACGTGTCTGCGGATTGAATTCGTCAGAACCAAGATATCTCATGACCTCCCAATATCTCTCGCTCTTGAAAATATCTCTGAAACGAGTCCTCATGATATTTCCGATGTGGAAGGCTTTATATTTTTCTGAGAAAAATGGACCGCAGGACGCAATCAAACCATTGCCTGACATCTGCAATATAAACTGAGGCCCGTAACATTTCGTGTATTGGCGCACAGCGGCCTTCCCAATACGATTCCATTTTGCGACAACCCGCGTGTCGTTATCGGTCAACCGCTCGCACTCCTTGAAGGTATCTTCAAGAGCGTCGTAGTCGTCGTAGTTAACATTTAGCACGCCGTCGTCATCTGTAGCACAATGCTTGATTACCGCGTAGTGAACTCCAAGTTCTTTAGCCATGTGAGCGAACGGTAGAAGTTGGTCCGAGTCCTTCGGCTCGCAGACCAGATTCATGTTCACGTTACACTCAAGACCGCGAGAGTTGACGATATCCATCGCGTCACGAATGTTCTGAGCAACCTTATCATAGATCGCGGGTTTCACACCCATGATCTCCGAGTATCGTTTCTTCGTCCCGGCCGAAAAGTTAAACCGCAGGTAGGATACAGCAGGCAGGATGCGCTCTAGCATCTCCCGATCAAACGCGATTCCATTTGATCCAAGCCCGACCTTGATACCGAGTTTTCCGGCATACTCGATTGACTCGGCGTAGTAGTCAACCAGCGTTGATTCTCCGTCGCTGATAAGGCTGATACCCTTCACCCCTATCTCTGCTGCATCGTCAAGAAATTCCAATGCTTTCTCACGCGGAATATCAAGTGACGGAGATGCCGATGCTTGGGTCTTGGCGGCGCAGAACGAGCAGGCGGCGTTGCAGCGTCTCGACCAAGCTATGTCCATAGTTATCGGCGCCACCCGCTCACCGCGCATCCACGCTTCAACACGATCCTTGTGCCAGCCGATCTTTGTTCCGTCAATTATCAGCTTGGATGTAAGTTCGTTCGCGACTTCGCTGCTCATAGGCGTTCCTCTTTGATCATTTGTCTCGCCGCTTCCAAGTATCGGCCTTGCGGTAACTGATCTTCCAACGGCCTGTCCAGATCCACGATCACTGGTTCCAACGGTAGCGGTAAGTCAAGCAGCGCAAAGTTTCCCGTGCCTTCTGGATTCGCTACGCCGAGTTTCATTTTTTTCTCCGCGCGTCCATGATGACTCGAAGCTGGCTGTCATCTTTCATTCTCTCTTTATACACGCGGCAATCCAGCCCCGATATCTTCCGCAGATTGACCTCGAAGTCGAATAGCGCCTTGGCTTGATCGTCATCAGCAACGCCGTCGCCGAAATGGACGATTACTTTGATTGGCTCCATCAATGCGTTCCCCCATCCTTTCCGCGCTCACCGAATTCCTCGCACTCGAAGAATATGGAACCTATCATATTGTCCTTCAACTCCTGGTCGATGATCGTAGCTTCAATGATGTTGATGATCGCCCATACCACATCACGTTCTTTCTCGGATAGATAGTCGATTGGACAGAAATCTTCGGCAATCACGGTCTTTACTACAGGGTTCTCGCTCATATATCCGTCACTCCAAAAGCTCTTGCCCGCTTGTAGAACCAATGCCGCATGATCCCGACATACCCGCGCCACTTGATAATCCGCACGTTTCGATTGCCGTGCAGTAACATCTTGAGCCATTCGTCAGGTAGAAGGACATGGAGTAGATTGAGGAACACGTACCAACGTTGAAACATCTTGCGCGCCTTGGCATCCCTGATCATCATCCTGAAGTCGCTCTTGTCTTCAGCGCCTTTGATAGCTTCTTCGGTGATCGTGTCGTCGTATAGCTTTGTACCGGGTAACAGCGAAAAGTGCGGCATCCTGAACAGGTCTGAATTCTTCCTGCCCTGAGAAAATGTCGGCCAGAACTCCATCGGATGTTTCTGATTCGGTAGACCGTAGATGTGCGAGCCGTAGATCATGATCTTGTTCTTGCGTAAGACTTCAGATGCTTTCACGTTCAACTCGATACTACCTATCTTCTCGATATGATGGAAAGTAGCGGGGTCGTAGGTATCGAATCCTATCAAGGCTCCATACTGGCCGGCACGAGCGGATAGCGCCATCAGTTCAGGATGCTTTCCTACAGTGTCAGTTCGCATTTGCGCGAAGAATTTCACGTCGAGTTTTCGTTTGATCATCAACTCGAACAGGGCGACGTGATGCTTTGTGCCAGCACCAAAATTGTCATCAGCCATGTAGAAATGGGTGCGGCCTGAGCGTGCCAGTATCTCCATTTCTTCAACGATGCGTTCAGGTGACTTGCGACGGAAGGATGCTTCCCAAAATGATGTGACGGCGCAGAAATTGCAAGAAAATGGGCATCCGCGCGAAGTCTCAACAGATCCTGTGAATCGTTTCTTGAACCATAGTGACTTTCTCGGCGGCATCAGGTCCCATCGCGGCAATGGCGAATCGTCAAGACTCTTGATGCGCTTGCGATCCCCTGTTCGCTTGATGACTTGTCCTTCAAGGTAACTAACCCCGTCAATCTGCGCGGCAGACAATATTCCTTTCTGCAACAGTTCAGGAATGGTAGTCTCACCCTCGCCCCGTACTACCACGTCGATACCAGCGTGTAGCAACTCGGCATCGTAGAACGAAGCGCCTTGCCCACCAGCGATTAATAGCTTGTCAGGATAGGCCGAGTGAACTGCTTTGATGATCTCGATCGTATTATGAATATCCCGGCCAGCGATGATGCTGAACATGACGATATCAGGATCGAAATCCCGGACGTTCTCCATGATCCTGTTTGAACGTAGAACACCGTCCATGTTATCCACGATGCGGATGTCATGTTCAGGCCCGACAATACCCGCTAGAGTAGGCAGGACAAGCGTCTGCCAGTCGGCTTGGGTGAACGTGTGGCCGTGCGTGTAGTGCAGAGGGCTATTGGTGATGAGTATTTTCACAGCATGTTCCGTTCGTATTCGTCCCTGTCGAGAAAAGGATACATGTCGGATATGTCGCCAGAGCTTACCGATCCATCAGCGTTCTTGCGAGACTGGACGCGAGGGATTAGCGGCTGGTTTGGTGGCATCATGATTTCGACAATATACGGCTCATTAAAGCCTTCCAGTATTGTGCCAAGCCAACAAAAATCAGTACCGTCAGAGAATCGCATGTGGCGGAATCTGTAAGCTCTCGCAATCTCTTGCGTATCAGGGAACGATACCCCACTATCAGTATCGCTGCCAACCCTTCTGTGAAAGTGGTTGTCCTGCATGGCGGAGATTGTCAGGTAGCCTTGATTGTTCAACACGAAGATGATGATGGGCAGATTGTGGTGTGCAATCGTTGCTAATTCTTGGATGTTGAACTGGAACGACCCGTCTCCGACGATGCAGATAACCTTCTTTCCAGTAGCGTAATGCGCTCCGATGGCACCGGGTAGCCCGTAGCCCATTGGGGCATGGCCCGAAGCCGTTAGCCAGCGCTGGCCTAGTTTCATCTTCGCGGCTTGGAATGTGCCGGTAAATGCTGTGCCCATGTCCGTTACGACGACCGCATCGGCTGGAAGTTTTTCGGATAGCAGGTCGATAAAGTGATACGAATTTATTCCGTCTTTTTGTTCGGAGTATTCAGGGAGAACGACAGGATATTTCGCCTTCCGCGCCAAGCATTGATTTGTCCACGCGAGAACGTCATCCATGCGGTCTGCCCATTGTGTTGAAATGGACAGCATGAGCGCACCCAGAAACTCCTTCGCATCAGCCTCAATCTTTAGATCAACATGCAGCGACGGCTTATTTATCTCCGCGCTGTCAATGTCAACCATGATGATTTTGGCATTCGGCGCGAACAGATCGAACTTGTAGCCGATCATCGGGACGGACAAACGACAGCCGATTACCAGCAGCAGGTCTGCGTTCTGAACCGTAAAGTTGGAAGCGCGGTCACCGAATAGGCCCATATGCCCGATGTGAAAAGGGCTGTCTATCATGTCGGCGGCAGACCACGACGAGATTACAGGCGCGGCAAGAATCAATGATAGCGCGTTGACTCTAGTGTGAGCGCCCCTCGCGCCGTTGCCGACGATCAGGACGGGGCGCTTGGCGTCACGGAGCAGGGATAGGCAATTGTCCACGTTTCCAACAAGCCTGTAGTGATTGGTGTCGGCATCAAAAATACTAGACGAAAAGTGTCGCAATGCCACCGGCTCAATCTGCTTGCTCTGTACGTCCAATGGCACGTCGATCCACACAGGCCCCGGCCTTCCTGACTTCGCAATGTAAACCGCCTTCTCCAATTCGTAGCGGATATCCTTCTCGTCTGTGATCGTCACGGCATACTTGGTGATCGACTTGACCAGCGCCACGATGTCGGATTCTTGGACGCCGAATTGACGCAGACCGGTATGCTCTGCCGGGAATTGAATTGAGTATCCGGGACCGCGTTCTTTTTCTGGTCTAACACCTGTTAGCAGTTGGTCGCGGGTTACTTGGCCCGAGATAAAAGTGACAGGAGTCGAGTCAACCCAAGCGCAAGCAACGCCGGTAATAGCATTAGTGCCACCAGGGCCAGTTGTAACGAGACAGCAACCCAAACCAGCGGCACGAGAATAAGCGTCAGCAGCCATAGCAGCAGCTTGTTCGTGGTGACACGCCACATATTTCATCCTTTCGTGATGGCCGAACGAGTCGTTCAAGTACATACAGCCTCCACCTACCACGCCAAACGAGTGCGTGATGCCGAGGTCGGCAACGAAGTCTGCGATATAGTCGGAAACTCTCATCGTCCATCCCAAACTGCAAATGGCGCCGGGAACCCGAAGCGCACCTCGAAATTGATAATCTTGTCGCCGTTTTCGTATGGCTTCCCGGTTCGTCCATACTGATCACTGACCCTGATCAAGTCCTCATGATCTGGCGGGGATTCGATTTCAACAACCCATGAATCGTCAAGCGCACGGGTAGCGTGTCGTTCACGCTTTTTAATGTAAGTCGAAAGCCCAGGCTTCAATGTGATTACGTTCTCACCGGTGACGATAGAGACTCGTCCTGACAGTAAAAGAAGTGCGGTATTTTTGTTATCGTGATAGTGATATGACGTGCTGTACCCGGATCGAATATGAAGCATCCTGACAGAGAATTCATCGCATTGTTCTGCGACGTATTCGTACCCCCACGGCTTGATCACTATCTTGTCAAGCATTTCTCATGTACTCGACTATGGCTTTCATGAAAGGCCCGTTGTGCTTGTAGTGGTCACTGGTAATCAAGTTCATGTGAGTAACGACAGGAATGTTATCGACATAGATTGCGCCAGCGTTGATTAGATCATCCTTCAAACTCTGGTAGCATGTGGCCCTGATTCCAGAATCCATGCCAGCGTGTATTCCTTGGGCATGGCCGAAAATACCGGCGGAAATAAGCACCCACGGCCCATGACAGATCGCGGCAACGAGCTTATCGGCATCGTGCATTGCCGCGACGAATTTCAATACTTCCGGGCGCATCCTGAGCATGTCTGGACTTACGAAGCCACCGGGTATGACGACCAGATCGTAGTCAGTCATGTCAAGTGCTTCGGTAGCTACGGTAACTTTCAGCGGCACGCCGAACTTGCCGCATACAACCTTGGGTAAGCCCTCGACTACCTCGCCGTATTTCTTCCTGACAGACGGTGTCGCCACATCGACGTGCCAACCTTCTTCGATCATGCGATGGTAGGCGTACAACCCCTCTTCGTCTTGGAAGGATTCCTCTACAAGAATAACAGCGCGGATCATTGCCCTTCCTTCTCTGCCAGTTGTTTGTAGGCCGACGCCAATATCGCCAGATGGCCAATGGCCTGTTCCGTTCCTTTAATGCCGCTGATATCTGCGTGCTTGATAAGCAATGCGCAGCGTTCCGTAGCTATCTTCGTGGCCATTTCAAATGCCTCTTTGCCGGTCATTGCCGTTCCTTCTTCAGTTGCAGCATGACTTCATGGCCAATGATAAGCTGGTAAGTCTCTGCCGCCTGCATGTCGTGACCTTCACTGGCTCCGTTATCCGCATAGCTAATCGCATGAGGATTGGCGAACGTGCCAGTGATGGCAAACGTGTCCATGCCAATTCGCTTGGCCGTGAGAATAGCCTTCAGGATGTTGAGCGAATTGCCGCTGCCGGATAGAGCTATCAGCAGGTCGCCCGGCTCGCCAAAGACCAGCAATTGATTCGAGAATATTTCCTCGTAGCCGAAGTCATTGGCAATGGCCGTAAGTGTGGCAACGTCAGCAGTCAGGGCATGGGCCTTAATGCCGACAGAGATTAGATCGTTGGCAATGTGAATGGCGTTTGCAGCGGAGCCACCGTTCCCACAAAGGTAGACCCTGCGCGCTTTTTTTACAGCTTCAACGAGCTTCATCCGAACACCTCTTGCTCAGTAACAACCGATGTGCCGAATCTGCCGACAGCTATTCCTGCGGCTTTGTTGGCATACCGGGAAGACTCTACGAGAGAGTAACCGCGAGTAAGTGCGACCGCGAGGGCTGCAATAGCCGTATCTCCCGCGCCTGACACGTCGAATACGTCCTTGGCGACACATGGGATATGCGTAACCGAGCCTTCCTCGAATAGCGTCATGCCTTGCGCTGCCCGTGTAAGCAGGATAGCACCGACACCGGAATCGAAACGTAATCGTTCCGCCTTGGCTGATAGTTGATCTTCGTTACTCCATCCACCAACCATGTCACGAATCTCATTGAGATTTGGTTTGATGACATCGGCAATAGCATAGCGTTGGTAGTCGTGTCCTTTCGGATCTACCAGTACTATTTTTTGCAAATGCTTGGCGATGGCAATGAGATTTCTGATCTTAATAAGCGCACCCTTGCCGTAGTCTGAGAACACGATTACGTCTGCTGCGGCGGCTTTTTTCTCAAACTGCATGAGGTCAACCGGCTCCTGCGGCTCATCGAAATCAACCCTGACAACCTGCTGCTGCTTGGCGATTACACGTATCTTCGTGACCTTGTTAGTGCTTGGGCTGTAGAGCCAATCACAGGCGGCGCCCATCGCCATACAGTTCGCCGTGACATTGGCGGCGGCTCCGGGGCGATCCTCGACGCGACCCATCTTAACTACAGGCACAGGTGCTTCTGGAGATATGCGCTCGACCGTCCCGAATTGGTATCGGTCAATCATGGAATCCCCACACACGAGGATTCTTCCGAATGGCACGCTACTCGACGCCATAATCCCCTTCCCCGACTCCGCGCGGCCTCGCTTGCGCGATCCTGCGCCTCAACAATTCTCCGGTAATAATCTCGGTAGACGAGTAAACGATATCGTTGGTGATGATTACAAGTCTTCCCCCGATAGCTTCTACAGCCTGACGTTCCTTGTCCAGATTGCCGGTCTTGTCGCCGTCTAAATAGTCGGGCCCCTTTGCATACACTGAGGGGCGAACAAGATTTATTACATGCACGCCGTTCTCATGGTCGGACAGGATTACGTTGTCAACGAATTTCAATGATCCTATCATTTCCATTCTTTGATCTTCATTGAAAATTGGGCGTCCCGGCCCTTTCAATACCCATCGGTCCGAGGTTACTGATACGATAAGACGGTCGCCGTATTCGCGGGCTTTGCGGAAGTGGACAACATGGCCCGGATGGACCAAATCAAAAGCAGCCGTGGCATAAAACAACTTTGTTCATGTCACCCCTCCTTTCTGCATCTTTGCAACGCATTCGACGATGGCGCGGTTGAGGTCTACTTGATTTCGAACAACGTAAGTTGAAAATCCCTTAATCCCAACGCGCTTAACAAATAAAGTTGTAGCAAAAGAATCGTCTTTTTCTCGTTCGATCACGATGTCAAATCGTTTCACCAGTGCCATCGCCTGCGCGTCGTGCTTAAGCGGGTCGTAATTGGTGACTGGCTCGCCATCAACCGTGGCAATCGCCATACCGTTTTTGTAGCGAGCATCGCCCTTGACAACAGAGTAGCCCATCGCCTTCGCGCACAGCCGCGTCATTTCCAGATCATTCATGATGTGTCGCTAAGTCTGCTGCCGCGTGACTTCGGTTCGAGTTTCGTTGTTTTGGACGTAGTGGCTACCGCCGGGAGTCGGAACGGTCATCGGGGTGATCGCCTTAAATATCTCTCGGATTTCCGCGTTGCGGAACACCAGCGCGAAGCACTCCTGATACGTCTGGCTCTTACCTGCGGCAACGGCGGCATCCTTTTCCAGTTTCGTGATCTCGGCCTCGCGCTTAACGAGGGCAGCTTCTCTGGCAGACCATGAAGCGTTCAAGGCTTGCGCCGTCTGTAGCGAATTACTGACTGCTCCGTGCTGACGCTTTTCATCGTTCAGCAGCGTTGTCGTTTGCGCTAAGTGGGCTTCCAATGCGACGACCTTTACCCGCAGTGCCTCCATCGCCTTGACACCGGCGCCGGACAGCGTGTTCGCTTCAACTAGCTTGTCAATCTCATCAGCAATACTTTGCATCGTAGTCATTTTATCTCCTTAACTTATTCATACCTGACCACCACTATTCCCCTCGAAATCTTAGGCATGACCTTGATGTATCCCTTCTTGGCGATCAGGTTGATGTGCTTCTGTGCAGCACTAGGATGAGTCCAGCCGAACTCTGCCGAGATTTCCCCGCGTGTCGGCGGGTAACCTTTTGCGATATGGAACCGCCCGATGAATGACAGCACCTGAGATTGCAGGTCGGTGAGGGGTTTCCCAGTGCCCTCAAGATCGTTTCGTGTATTAGTGATTGCGTGCATTAGCGAAAAATTGCATTAGTGATTATATAGCACGGAGCGATTATATACCCCGATTGCCACACCATGTCAAGCGGGGTATAAACAGGAAAATAGAGGACCACTATGACCATCGCAAACAGCATCCTTCTGGCAGATAACGCTTTCGGAACCATCGCCTCTGGACTGACCGTAAGCGATACCACTCTAACCTTCACCACGGGCCACGGCGCCCGCTTTCCCGTTGTAGCTGCTGGCCAAGTCTTATACCTTACCCTGCTCAACTCCACGAACGTCTTGGAGGTCGTCAAGGTTACTGCTCATGCGTCCGGGACTGACACGGCCACGATGGTCCGGGCTTCAAATGGTACAGCGGCTAAAACATGGTCGGCTGGTGACCGGGTAGAAGCTCGGCTGACCAGCGAAGTCTTGAGAAGACTTCAGGACGAGGCCATGCGTAAGACGGTCTTGAGTACCGCCGACTCAGGAGCTACCTACACCGGTTCGATGGACTTCGTTCACTACGGCTATGTAACAGGTCTGATTTACCATCTGACGGCTGGAACGACAAACAGTGGCGCCGCCCCTACGATCAATCTGGACAGCCTTGGCGCTGTGACGGTAGTCCTGGACGGCGGCGGAGCGCTGGCAGCCTCCCAGATGCCTGTAAACGGCCTGTACGCTTACGATGGGACGAACTTCATCCTGCTTAACCCTACCGTTACCGTCCCGTCCGCTGCTTCACAAGCGCAGATGGAAGCGGCTTCCTCGACCACGACCTACGTCAGTCCAGGTCGAACACAATACCATCCTGGCGTGGCTAAGGCATGGTGCTATGTGACAGTCTCAGGTGGATCTCCAACCTTGGCGGCAAACCACAACGTAGCCAGCATAACGGATAACGGGACCGGCGATTTCACCGTCAATTTCACGACAGCCTTTGCTACCGCCAACTATGCAACTTTCGGGTTCGGGCAGGCCGACGAATCAGCGCAAGGGCAGGCGAGTTATAAACTTGGATTGGCACGGGTCGCAAGTGCCCAAACAACGACTTCCGTTCGGGTCGCGTACGGCGACAACGGCTCGAACATCGACCCGGTAAATTTCAGCGTTACGTGCTTCGGAGATCAGGCGTAAATGTCCGGCATCAAGATAGACTCATTTGGAGGGGTCATCCCAAGACTGGGGCCGCGCCTGTTGCCGAACAATGGCGGGCAGATAGCCGCAAATACTAAACTTTTCTCCGGCGAACTTAGGGGTTGGAACCGCGCATCAACTGTCAACACTCCAACGAAGGGAACCGGCACCGGCGTAACCCTCAAGTCGATGTACCGGATGTACGACACGTCAACCGACTACTGGCTTTCGTGGAGGGACGATGTTGATGTGAGGCGGGGCCCGATTGCTGGCGACACGTCATTCAAGATTTACTATACCGGCGACACGACGACGGCAACGAATGCTTCTGCCGGCCCGCGAAAGACAACACTATCCCTCGCGACCAGCGGTGGTACAGATTACCCGCATGACTGGCTGGAAATGGGTGTACCAGCACCCGGCGCAGCGCCAACTGTCATTGGGACCGGCGGTACGTCCACGACCAGCATCAGTAGAGTCTACTGCTACACCTACGTCACGCAAACAGCTACATGGGCCGAGGAAGGCCCCCCAAGTCCTCTTGGAACCGGCACCGGGAAAGAGGACGCAACATGGTGCATTTCCGCAATGTCCACGGGAACGACCGGCAGGTATGCGTTTTCGGGCGGAATCAAGCGGCTCTACCGCACGTTGACGGACAACGCCGGCAACACAAACTTTCAATTGGCCTTGGATAACCTCGCAATTTCAACGTCAAGCGCGTCCGACAGCGTGGCTGACGCTGCATTAGGCGTGATTTGCCCGAGCTTCACCAACGGGGTTGTAAACTCGGAATGGGTGGCGCCACCGTCTGATTTGAGGGGATTGATTGCACTGCCTAACGGCATCATGGCCGGGTTCTCTGGAAACCTTGTTTGCTTTTCTGAACCGTTCTACCCCCATGCTTGGCCGATCCGGTACAGACTGGCCACCAATTTCCAGATTATCAGCTTGGGAGCTTTCGGGCAAAGCATCGTCGTTACCACGAAAGGCTTCCCCTATCTGGTGACAGGAGCTAGGCCGGACTCGATGGCGATGTCGATGATTGAAAGCAATCATCCGTGTTCGTCAAAACGAAGCACTGTAAGTTTTCCGTTCGGTATAGCTTGGGCAACCCCTGACGGGGTAGTACTAGCAGGGGTAGGTGGGGTCGTAAACGTGATCGAACCGTTCATGAAACGAGATGAATGGAGAGATCAATGTTTTCCTGACACGATCATGGCCTATCAGTATCAGGACGTGTATTTCGGGTTTTTCAATAACGGGACTCAAGACCTCAACTTTGTTTTCGACAAGAGCAACCAGCAAGGCCCGTTGACGTTCGGCAACTTTGGATCTCAAGGAGTTTGGGCTGACCCAGAGACTTCAAAGCTTTATCTGATGCAGAACAATCAGATAAACGAGTGGGATTCGGACACTCTTAATCAACAGCCGTTCGATTGGGAGAGCAAGACATTCGTTCTTCCCAAACCCGTCAATTTTGCCGCTTTCCAAGTTGACGCAGATTACGATGCCTTGGACGATGGCGCTGATTCTGCCGCGCAAGTCGTAATAGACACCGCACTGAATGCGACGATCATAGGCACCGCGAATCAGGATACTGCACTTCTGACCGCTTGGGGAACCAGCAGCGTTTACTCGACCGGAGATGTAGTTAAAAGTCTGGACAACGTGAAGATGGCCGTCTGCATTGTGGCCGGTACAGCTACTACAGCAGAACCGACTTGGCCGAGCGTTCTTGGTGGTACAGCTACAGACGGTCCAACCCTCAAATGGAAACGGATATGGGAGCTTGAAGGCAGAACCAAGGGCGAGCTTGGCGGGTATGTCAACGGATGGCATATCCAGCATTCAACTGGCGACCCTCCCTACGATGGCAGTGCTGGAAACCAGTGGGGCTTCCCGCTTTCCGGCAGCCTGTTAGTAGGAGGTATTTACGCTGATTACGACGACCGAAATCTGCTGTTACAGGTTTACTCGGTGACGACTGGTACTGGCGCCGCGTTGGTTCACTCTGAATCGTTGACGACTAGAAGCGTTAAGAGATTGCCGCTTGGTAGCAAGTCTGACACCTGGCTCTTTCGTTTGAGTGGAAATATCGCAGTTCGGTACTGGAAAATAGCTGAAACTGCGACCGAGATAGGCCAGCTATGAGTATCCGCCCAGAAATCCCTGATGTGCAAGGCGTCAAGGATGAGGCGACGACCAAGATTCTGAGGGCCGTAAAGTCTGCATTTGATTCCGTGACAGGTCGCTCGCAGCCGAAGATCAAGACGCTTGGCTCCAGTGCAAACTTCTTTGGTACAGTAAAGAAGGTCAACGAGATCATCAACCGGATTCAGGGCGATCCCAATCTTGATCTTGGGGCAGTTACAACTATTCCAGAACAGGGCGGCGCAATTGCAGGGTCTGGAACCGTCACCGCTATAACCGCTGGCACCGGGCTTGACGGCGGGGTAATCACGGTAAGCGGCACGATTTCAATCTCAACGCAGATTACTGCTGGCGGGCCAATAGGTAGCGCATCAACCGTCCCTGTTGTGACCTTCAACGCACAAGGACAACTGACATCCGTATCGACCTCGACCATTACGCCGGCCGCTATAGGCGCCCCCTCGGGCTCGGGTACATCGACGGGAACCAATACCGGCGATCAAACGATCATCTTGACCGGCGACGTAACTGGGACTGGCTCTGGATCGTTCGCGGCGACCCTAGCAACAGTCACGACGAATACAGGCTCGTTCGGCGGGACTTCTGCTATTCCGATAGTAAATGTCAACGGAAAAGGATTGGTGACTTCCGTTGGAACAGCGACGATAACGCCCCTGCCGGGACTTGGGAGTGCCCGTCAGGTTCTTGAGATAAGCACTGGTGCAGCAGTCGCACAATGGCAGTCATGGCCACAAATTAAGTTAACGGTCGCATCTACGGATACAATGACCATTGATAGCGGATTTAGCTCAGTGATGGCCGGGCCTTTAGCAAACTCAGGGACTATCGCTAACAGTGGAAGGTTAATGGTGATCTGATGGGACTCTATTCTCCAAGTCGTGAAACGTCTGCACCGACTGCTCCGGCGGCAGGGTTCAGCACACTTTATCCGTTTGGGGCAAGTGATGCCGCGACAGTGCTAAAAATCAAGTTGCCCGATGCGACAGTTCTGACATTCGCAACACTTGAAACAGCGCAGTCATTCACGGCAGCCCAAACCTTCTCCGCCGGCGCAGTAATCGCCGCCAGCCAAGCCCTGACCGGCACGGTAGCGAACTCGACGATCAGCGGGTTCCTGAGTGTTGCTGCGACGACTGGCACGTTTACGAATGTTGGCGGGACACTGAGCACAGCCGCCCAACCGAACATCACTTCCCTTGGCACGATTGCTGCGCTGGTGGCGGGGAGTTTAGCAGTTGGAACGACTCCTGCATCAACAGGCAACATCCGTATTCCGAATGCGTCAGACATCAATGCTCGTAACGCAGCGAATACCACCGATTTGCACATGATCGGGTTTACCAGCGCAAATAAAGTATTGATAGACGCGAATGCTGGTGGGACGTTGATGTCCGGCACCCTCGCAGTCACGGGGGCGATTACAGGAGCCAGCTATTCAGGCGGGGCGATTAGTGGGACTAGCGGGTCTTTCAGCACGACTCTCGGAGTGACAGGAACCGCCACTTTTGGCAGTGGTGGGGCTGCTACTAACGCGATTGTTTATGCTAATGGCGGGTCTGATGCAACGAATGGCGGATTATTTGCCGTGCAGAAAGCTGGCTCCGATCATTCGTATTTTGGCCGCAAGGCAATTATTACAGGTGACGGTTCGGATAATACGCTTATTGCGTCTGTTGGCGCTTCTGCAGGAATTGATATTAGAACAAACGGCACGGATCGGATAACAATCTCATCGGCTGGTGCAGTCGCGGTGACTGGTGCGATTACGCTGAATTCTGCTTCAAGCCGCGCAGTGGATGGCCTTCGGATTGGAGCGGACTCAACCAACAATCTGCTTGACGACGCCAGCACTGGCGCGGGCACGGCAACGCTCTACATCGGCAATGCCTCGATCAACGTCACGTCCGATGAAAATTTGAAATTCAACATTCAGCCATTCAAGCGCGGCCTCGATCTTGTCAAGCAGCTTCAGCCGATTGAGTTTGACCAAGACGAGATGCGGCCATTTGGGCACATCGGGCACTACGTCGGATTCGGAGCGCGTGCAGTGCAAAAGGTCGCACCGTGGGCCGTTCACACGCAGGGCGACACTGGATTGCCTTGGCAGGCACGCTACGAGTTTCTGATGGCCCCGGTAGTCGGAGCGGTGCAGGAACTGGCGGCAAGATTGGAAGCCCTCGAACGCAGATCACAGTAAACAAGGAGCCACATGGACGCACTTGACATCGTAGCAAATCAGTATATGGCGACGATAGCGCAGTTGAGCGCGCGGATTGCACAGGCGGCACTCGAACTCACGCAGGCGCAGGAGCGCATCGCAGAGCTTGAGAAAGCCGCGCAGACGAAACCTGATCTGAAGGTCGTGGACAATGAAGCGCCTGCTGCTGATTAGCCTGATCGTCCTGCTAGCGGGCTGTGCGACTCTTGAAAGCGTGAAGTCAGTTGCCGAAGATCGCAACACGCTGGTGATCTGCAAAAGTGCGGATGTTATCACTACGATTGCTGCGCTGAATACCGGGACATTCCATGAGGCAAACTTTATCATGGATGCGCTGATGCACGGGGCCGGAGGATTTGCACCATTCATACTGGTCAGCGCGGCCTACGTGGGCATCGTGTGGTGGCTGGATAATCCTACGGTCAACATGGCGTCGAGTGCGATTACGTGTCCAATAGCAGCGAGAAATGGGATACTGCTTCTGAAATAATAACGAAAGAACAAGCAACCATGAGGGGTCTGTATGAGCGAGAGCGAGCGCCAGATTGGTGGCGAAATGTTGAGCCGCGCTGAATTTTACGAGTGGTTATCTAACTCATACCGGCAGCACATGGATCGGGACGCGGATACTGTCGCAAAGGTTGACCGCCTCACGGTTGCGGTATTCGGCAACGGCGATCCAGATGACAAAGGGATGCAGGGTGACGTGAAACACTTGGTCTGTGTTAGTCAACGACTGGACAACTGGCTGGACGGTGTAAGCAGGCTGTGGAAGATACTCACATCTGTCGTGGCGCTGCTCGGCGCGACTACGGTGCTGGCTAAGACTATGGGCTGGCTGTGAAGCCCGACAAACGCACCACACCTCGCCGCCGCAAGACCGATGGGCGGGTAGGATGGTGGTGGATAATCCAGCGCGCAATGGTGCTGGTGTCGGCTACCGTGTGGAACTTCGTGGACAACAGGGCCGTTGTTCGCCGCGTCGCTTTCGTATGGGTGCTATGGATGACTTCTGAGGTAATTTACTGGGCTATGGATTTTGCGGGCGATCATCCTGAGATGGACGGGCTGAAGCTCGCGGCGATACTCGGGGCAGTCCTGACGCCGTGGAGCGCGATGCAGGCGGCGATATTCAAATTCTACTCTGACTCGACAGATGGGCCATCTGGCACAACGACGAATACTGCGACAAGCAGCACTAGCACCACTACGAGAGGGGCGGCGGCATGAACCTATCTGCACACTTCACGCTTGAGGAAGCAACTCTATCGCAGACCGCAACGCGCAAGGGCATCGACAATACGCCGAGTCCTGAAGTAGAGGCCAACATGGTCGAGGCTGCGAATCGCATGGAGGAAGTGCGCGATCTGCTCGATGCGCCGATCCTGGTATCGTCATGGTTCCGGTGCCTGAAGTTGAACAGTTCCATCGGCGGCTCCGCTACCAGCGCGCACGTGCAGGGATGGGCAATCGACTTCACGGCTCCGCAGTTCGGCACGCCGCAGGACGTTTGCCGCAAGATTCAGGCGAGCGGCATCACGTTCGACCAACTGATTTACGAAGGCACTTGGACGCATATCAGCTTTGATCCGAAGCAACGGATGCAAGTTCTGACCGCGCATTTTGTCGGCGGCAAGACTACCTACACGCAGGGGATAGGATAGTGCTATGATGCAAATGTTGGGACAGGGCTGGCCAGCCTTTCTACCGCCGACGCGGCAGATTACCAACGCCCCTTCAATACTCGTCGGAGGCTTCATGCTTACTCAATCTAAATTGAAAGAAGTTCTGAACTATGACCCGTTGACAGGCTTGTTCACATGGATGATTTCTCCTAGATCAATGACCCGCATAGGAGATGCGGCTGGGTGCGCTTCCAGAGGGTACATAGTCATCGGGGTCCTCGGGGTTCAATACCTATCGCACCGTCTCGCTTTCTTATACATGAACGGGCGTTGGCCTTCCGAGATTGACCATATTAACGGAATAAAGGCCGACAACAGATGGTTGAATCTACGCGAGGCAACGCGCACTACAAACATGCAAAACCGTCGTGGCCCCAATAAAAATAACAAAGTTGGTTTTCTTGGCGTGTCAAAAGACAAGTCTAACTTCCAAGCGCAGATAAAGACTGACGGGATAGCGCGGCATTTAGGGAACTACAAAACCCCTGAACTTGCACACGAAGCCTACATTGAGGCAAAACGGAAACTACATCCATTTGGCACCATCTAATAACCATGTTCCCTCTTTCTCCGCAACTCTGGATCGCCGCAGGCGCGGCACTCTTGATGGCAGTCCTGTCAGGGGGGCTATATGTTCAATCCTCAAGATTAGAAACCTGCCACGCCAAGGCGGAATCCGACAAGCTCCTGATCGACTCCTTGGGCCAGAAGATTTCCGACCAGAACGCGGCTGTGGAGGCGCTGGACGCGGCAGGGAAGGCTGCCAAGGTTAAGGGTGCAGCGGCAGTCAGCAAGGCCCGCAAACAGGCGCTGTCGCTTCAGGGAGAGGTCAGTCGGCTGACAGGGCTATTGAAACAGCCACCGGGCGCTGTGCGAACCTGCTCTGATGGAGTCCGTGCGGCTCGGGAAGGGTTAGCGCCATGAGGCTGATACTGTGCGCTGTAGCTCTGCTGGCGGGGTGCAACGGTGCGCCCAAATTGCCGACCGTGGTTAAGGTTCCAGTCCAAATTCCATGCATTACCGAATCAATCCCCGCGCCTGCCTTCGTGTCGGATGCAGAATTGAAGGCGCTGCCGGAGTTCGATTTCGTGGTCACTTTGGCGAAGGATCGGTTGGAACGGCGGCAGTATATCGGCACGTTGGAGGCTGCAATTTCAGGGTGTCGATAGTATCTCTTGCAGCTTGGCTTTAATTTCAATCAGTTTCTCAGACTCGTCGGAAAACGATATTCTGGTAACTTTGCATCCGGCGACCAATACTTGTTCTTTGGAAAACAAAGATGCCATCAAGTCAGTGCTGCCAAGCTGATCCATACACTCAAGCGAGACGGTGAACTTTCTTCCTAACGGAATTGAACAGCTATAAAAGGCTTTCGCGTAGTCTTTATCGGTCAGCATTAGCTCGTCATGCGCTGCGCGATCGTTTACAGGAAATTTGCTCACAGCCATCCCCAAATCGCCCTAGCCACTGCCCACACTCCCGTCGCGAGCAGGCACACCACGATCCCGCCGAAGCAGATTGCGGCGGCTTTCGTGCTGTCGCTGGTGTCTTTTTATGCGCCGTGGATGTTGCC
>Ga0082335_1002469_pt1 | contig 34498 bp, 47 predicted proteins | sample Subgrocontami58m_FD_72375 | JGI IMG/M metagenome (GOLD analysis project Ga0082335, IMG submission 72375) | Subsurface groundwater microbial communities from S. Glens Falls, New York, USA - GMW37 contaminated, 5.8 m (SPADES assembly) (version 2) ... | reverse complement strand
TTATCTTGGCAGACTACAAAAAATGGGCTGTCTTTGTCAGCTTTTATGTTCTTTCAGCAGTAACTCTTCCAGTGTTCGTGTTCTTTTTGTGGCTTCTTGGTTTGCCGGGCGTTGACAAAACCATATCATTAGTTCACCTGTTAATTCTTGCATATTGGGTTTTAGGCACTGTTGGCATTTTGATTGGAATGCAAATCTTTAAGAAAGTTAAGCATTGGAATATAATAAAACAGGTGAAGTCTGTATGAATTTTACTGTGCGCCAACTGGTTTTTATGGCGCTTTTGGGTGCAATAACTTTTGTTTTTGATTTGGCTATTGTTTCTGGAATTGATGCTTCTACAGGTATTCCTGGTGCTGGCTTTATGGTTGATACTATTTTTGTTGTAGCGCTTATGACCATTGGAGGTTTAGTGATTAAACGTTTTGGTGTATTTTCAAGCATTGCGTTAATTTATGGTGTTCTTGCTGTTCCTACAACTGTTTTTGGTCCTCCTGGAGTGTACAAGATTGTACTGAGCTTAGTGCTTGGTCTTGTTGCAGATGCAGTAGTTTATTTCTTCAAATACAAACGTATTGGATTTTATAGTGCTATGGCTATAGGAAATGTTTTTGGTCTTCCTCTTTTCCTTCTTGCGTTACGTTGGCTTGGTTTGCCAGGCAGTGCTGAGCTTGCAAGTGCTTTCTGGGTGATTTTTGCAATTACTGTTGTTGAGTCTTTGATTGGTGCTTGGCTTGGTTTGTGGTTGTTTGAGAGGAGGATTAAGAATTTAGCGGTCATAAAACAGATTCAAACAAGAGGTGACTCTAATGAATTTTAGTGTTCGCGAGCTTATTGTTCTTGCTATTTTTGGTGCAGGACTGTTTGTGTTAGACTTGTTAGTTTCTGGCATTACAACAGTTATTGGTGTTCCTGGCACTGGCGGTTTAGTGAATGCTATCTTTTTTGTCGGGCTTGCAACTATTGGTGGAAAGATTGTGAAAAGGTTTGGCACATACACATTAATGACTCTGGTCTATGGTGTTCTTGCTTCGCCAACTTCAGTCTTTGGTCCTCCAGGAGTGTACAAGATTTTTATCGTGGTTTTTATTGGACTTATTGCGGACATAATTATTCTGCTTTGTAAGTATCGTCCCGTTGGATATTATCTGGGTCTGGCAATTTCAAATGTGCTTAGCATTCCGATTGGTCTCTACACGCTTATATTCCTTGGCTTGCCAGGTGCTGATGCATTGCAAAAAGCACTTTTCATTCTTATGCCAATCTACTTTTTAGAATCATTAATTGGTGCGTGGCTTGGTTTGTGGTTATACGAAAAAAGAATAAAAAATCTGGCTGTTGTTCGTCAGCTTAGTTCGGGTGAGAAATAATGTTCACTATTCGTCAGCTTATCTTCATTGCTTTAATGTCTGCGTTGTTGTTTGTTGTTAATCTCACAATTGGTTCGGGCATTATTGCGTTGACTGGTATTCCTGGTGGTTCTGCTTTTGTGACTGGAATAAGTAATCTTGTTGTTATTGTTTTTGTTGCGCTTACTCTCAAGAAGTTTGGTTCGCTATCTCTTTTGTATTTGATTTATGGTTTGCTTGCCCTGCCTACTGATATGGCTGGTGGGCCTCCTGGTTTTATTTGGAAAATTCCTCTGCTTGTCGTGCCTACTTTGTTGTTTGATTACATTATTTGGCAATCAAATTATGCTAAGAAGGGTTTTATTATTGGTTTTCCTTTTTTCACTGTTTTTGGTTTTGCTTTGTATCTTGGAACTTTTTGGTTGTTGGGGATGCCAGAATTTTCGCGCATGTATAATGCATTTGCGTTGCTTGCCATAGTTTTTATTGTTCTCGGTTATTTTGGAATGTGGCTTGGTTTTATGTTATACAACAGATTGAAGAACAGTGCTGTGCTTCGCCAAATTAGTGAGTCAGATGATTAAATCAGTAAGTCAGAGTTTCATCAGGTAGGTAATCCTTAAGCACTTCTTTTAGCGACACAATATTTCCTTCTTTCATTCCTATTGCGCGAGTGCAGTACTCTGCTACAAGCTCAAGACTGTGTGAGATAAGAATTATTGTTTTTCCTTGCGTGTTTAATTCTTTGAGACGGTTCATTATTTCTCTTGCTGTTTTGTGGTCAAGTCCCGTGTCTGGTTCGTCAACAATAATTATTTCAGAGTTCATAACAAGTACTGATGCGATTGTTACTCTGCGTTTTTGTCCAACACTTAGTGCATGTGGGTCTCTGTCTGTTACGTCTTCAAGTCCTGTTATTTCAAGAGCTTTCTGCACGCGTTTGGTTATTTCTGTTTCATTCAGTTCTATGTTTTTTGCTCCGAAACCAATTTCTTCTTTTACTGTTTGCTCAAATAATTGGTAGTTTGGGTTTTGAAATACGTAGCCTATATTTTTTGCTCTTTGTTCTGTTGGTTGTTTGCTTATTTCTTTGCCTGAAAGTGTGATGCTTCCTGTTCCTTGCAATAATCCTATAATGTTGAGTGCGAGTGTGCTTTTGCCACTGCCGTTTGCCCCAAGAATTCCGATAAATTCCCCTTTACGAATTGAGAGTGAGATTTGTTTTAGTGCTTTTTTATTGTTAGGGTATGTGTAGTTTAGGTTTTTGATTTCGAGTAAAGGTTTTTCTTTTGATTGTTTGCTTAGCTGTGCTATTTTGCTTATGATTTTTTGTTGGTTGTGCGCTGGCAACATTATTTTTTGGTATTCTTTGCTTTGAAGAACTTGTGTTGTACTGCCTTGCGCGATTAATTCCCCCTTATCAATTAGCAGAAGCTTGTCTGCAAGTTTCTGAACAAATTCTATATTATGCTCTACAATGAGTATTGTTGTTGTTTTTTTGAGTTTTTGAATTGTTTTTATTAGTGCACAAATTGCTTTTTGGTCGAGGTTTGCTGTTGGTTCGTCAAATAAAAGTATTTTTGGTTTGAGTGCGAGCACTGAAGCAAGAGCTACTCGTTGTTTTTGTCCTGAACTTAATTCTTCAAGTGAGTTTTGGCTTAGTTTTTCTATGTTCATTTCTTTTAAAATACTCTTTGTTCTTTTTTCTATTTCAGTCCAAGGAATGTTTTGGTTTTCAAGTCCAAAAGCGATTTCATCTTCTACATTTAGTGCGAATAATTGTGATTCTGGGCTTTGAAACAAGATTTGTGCTGTTTTAGCCAGTTCCGAGGGTTTGCTTTTTCGAGTGTCTTTGCCAGTTAATATTACTGTGCCTTGTGTTTTTCCTTGCACAGAGTGGGGTATTAGTCCGCAGAGTGCTAAAAGTAGTGTTGATTTGCCACAGCCTGAAGGACCGATGATGCCAAGAACTTCATTTTGTTTGGCAATAAATGAAATATTTTTGATTGCTGGCTGTTCTTGTGGATAGCTGAACGTGAGATTCTTGACTTCAATAATTGCCATTTGTTATTCAGAAGGCTTTGTGTTTAAGTGTTTTGCGCCGAAAAGTATTTAAAGTCCAAATGTTCTTATGTCCTTATGGGCTTGATTAAGGTTATGGTTGATGATGCTACAGAAGTAATTTTTAGAAAAGCAGCTATGGCACAGTTTGGTTATGAAAAGGGTTCATTGAGCAAGGCTGCTGATGTTGCATTTGGACAGTGGGCTGCGCAACGCAAGTTTCCTGCTGATGAACTAAAAGAGCATCCTGTGTTGTATTTTGAAGGAATTTTAAAGCATGTGAAAAAATCTTCTGTTGAATTGCAGCATGAAGCAAGGAAAGCTTGGGGAAAGCATGTTCGCTCTTGATGCGAATATATTTTTGGAGTTTTTTCTAAAACAAGAACGTGCTCCTGAATGTAAAGAACTACTGTTAAGTATTTTTGAGAATAAAATTCAGGCAGTAGTCTCTGATACAACATTAGTAACTATTGCATTTAATTTGGAGCGTTGTGGTCAGTCTTGGCTTGAGATTCGCAAGTTTTTTTTGAGTTTATCAAGATATGAAGGACTACATATTTACATTCCTTCTCTTCCTGATAAAGTGTTTGCTACAGATTTTATGCGAGATTACAAACTTGATTTTGATGATGCATTGACCTTGCAAGCAAGTATTGCATCAGGTTGTGATACACTTATTTCTTTTGATAAAGACTTTGCGAAAATTCCTATCATTAAATGTCTTGCTCCTGCACAAGTGCTTGGAAAATGAAGCGGTTGCTTCTTTGAGTTAATGCTAATTGTTTTCCACTTGCACAAACATACCATTTTGTACTGTCTTGAGAATAACTGTTTTTTCTACTTCTCCATCTGAGTCAAATGTGATTGTGCCTCCAACTCCTGGATAGTTTTTAATTTGGTATAATCCTGTTTTTATGCATGCTGTGTCTGTAGCACAATTTTGTATTACTGCTGCTAAAATCTTTATTGCGTCATATCCATTTGCTGTGAGCCATGAAATACGCGTACTATTTGTGAGCTGTTGGTGTGCTTTCACAAATGACATTGTGCCTTGTTCTGTTGATTCTGCATTAAATGCTGGTGCTGAAAAAATAACTCCTTCTGCTGAACTGCCTGCAATTTCAAAAAGCTGTTTATCTTCTATTCCTGGTGAGGCAATAAAAGGGAGTGATAATCCTAATTGTCTGGCTTCTTTGATTTGTTCTGCCATGTCTCTAACAAATCCTGCAATAAATATTGCGTCTGGATTTTCTCCTTTTATTTTGAGAAGCTCTGTTCTGAAGTCAGGAGTGTCTTTTTTATACTCTTCTGAGAACACAATATTTCCACCAAGCTCTTTGAAACTTTTTTCAAACGAATCTCTGTAAGAAACACCATTATCTGATGATACAACAAGCGAAGCAATGCGTTTAAAGCCTTTTTTGATAGCATAATTGCTGAGTTTTTTTCCGTGAGCTTCGCTTTTCTCTCGTATTCTAAATGTGTAGTCTCCAGCGTCTTTTATTTTTGATGCGCTGGCGATTGGTGTTAGCTGAATAACGTGAGCTTCTTCTGCGAGTGGTGCTATTGTGAGCACGTCGCTTGAAATAACAGTTATTATTGCAGGCACGTTGTTGATTTGTGTGAGTTTTTGAAATGCGGTAACTGCATTTGTTTGTTGTCCTTGAGTATCTTCATAAAGCACTTGTATGTTTGAATCATTAATTTCTTGTAACGCAATGTCCATGCCTTGTTTTGTTTCTTGACCAACATATGCCTGCCCTCCTGTGAGAGGACCGATAAATCCTATTTTAATAGTATCTGACTTATTTAGCTGAGTAGTCTTTTCAACGCACCCATTCAAAATAAGTATCAATAATAAAACAAAAACAATTCCTACTCCCTGCATTGTTCGCATATGAGTTCTCCTTCTTTGTCTTCCAGGTCATCTGCATAGTTCCCGCATGCTTGGCATGTGCCTTTGCTGTTTTTTCTGTCTTCTTCGCGAAGCTCTATTTTGTTTGCAATGATTTCAAATAAGTCTGGCTGTAGTTTTAGTATGTCTTTTCCTGTGAGGAGTCCTGCGAGTTTTCCATCATGCACTACTGGCAGGTGTCTGATATTGTTGTCGCGCAATAACTGCATTGCCTCAGCAAGATCTTTGTCTGGGGTGATGGTAATAAGTTTTGTTTCCATGATTTCTTTAGAACTAATTTCTGATGGTGGTTTGTCAAACAGCATTCCTTTGCGCACCATGTCTTGTTCTGTGAACAAGCCAAGCACTTTTTGGTTTTCAATAACAAGCAATGAACCAACATGTTCTTTTGCCATGATTTGCGCACAAGCAAGCAGTGTTGCATTAGGACCTACAGTAATTGGCTTGAGTGTCATTGCGTCGCCAACTTGAACTCCTGTTTCCATACCAAAGCAGAAAATCAAGAGGTATTTAAGGATTGTGTTAAATTTTGTCTTACAAGAACGTTCGCTTTATTCGGAAAGATTTCGGATATGGCAGTGTTTTTCGGAAAGTTTACGAAGTTTTTGTAAAGATTCCGGTTTTTTCGTAAGGTTTCCGACTTTTTCTTCTAAACACATTTAAAGAAAAGAATCAAGAAAAAAAATAGACGCCGACATCGACTAAAGGTATGTCGCCGACCTGACCAGTTGGTTCCAGAAATGGTGTCTGGGTTCAAAAATCTTTTGGTTTTGGGCGACAAGAACCGCGAGATTGAATCTCCCAGTGTCGGCGTCTATTCTTTTCAAACTTCTGCCACAAAGCTTAAATCTAAACATACACTGCACATTTTTATGAGAACATTCATTTGTGTTGCTCGCAAGCTGAGCGGTTCATTAGGCTTTATTCTGCCTAAAGAAGTTGTTGAAGCAGAAGGCATTGAAGAAGATCAAGAGATTGTGGTTACAGTGAGAAAGAAACGAACTATGCGAAGATTGTTTGGCAGGTTTGAAAATTGGAAACGTTCTTCTCAGTCAATGAAAGATGAAATGAGGCAAGTATGGTCGTAGAGTTTTTCTTTGATTCATACGCCTTATTTGAACTTTTAGAAAAAAATCCTAAATACTTACCCTATGAAAATCGTTCTTTTATTCTCACGATTTTTAATGTGGCCGAGGTGGTGTATTTTGTGCTAAAAGACTGGGGTATTGACGCGGCTCGAGAAATGTACCAAGATCTTCTTGAACATGTTGTTGAAGTTGATGAAGAAACACTTCTTTCAGCTGTTCGGCTAAGACATGAATACAACAAGCGAAAGCTTTCGTACACTGATTGTATTGGATACGTGTGTGCTCTGCGCAAGAAAATCCCTTTTTTAACAGGCGACAGACAGTTTCATGACTTACCTAATGTGGAGTTCTTGCCTGCATAATCATTTCTTGTCTAATTACTCACCAGCACTTCCACGTCTTTGCCAAAGAGTCTTTTTAGGTCTTCAAAAATTTGGTTTTTCAAAAACACTTTTGGAGGTATTTTGGCAGTTGCTACAGCATGTTCAAACTCTTCAATGCTTGCTTTGCTTAGGTTGGCATGGTCTATGAAGCGCGCAATCAGGCGAGCGATGGGTTTTTGATTTAATCTCAACAAAAACATCAGACAAGTTTGTTAAGATTATCAGAAAGTATAGCATTTGATGGCATATCGAGACCTGCCATTGGGACATCAAACAGCACTTAGGATTTGCTAAGTCATTTGTGCGGAAAAAACAAGGGACTGTTCGTCACCCGATCCTTGTTGCAATGGCATATGCAGTTCTTAGACTTTTCATGTTCTCGCGAGGCTTTAACATGACTATTAAATAATGCATCGCGTACATCTAAGACACAGAAATGGACTGATTCATCAGAGAAATCGTCGAGATAAAAGGCAAAGACACAAGAATAAACTACTCGGAAGAAGTCTTTATAAGAAGAACTGCGAAAGTCTAGGTGTGTTTATTTCTATAATTCGCAAAGCTATTAAACTATTTGAGCACAAGCTCAACAAAACCTAAAGAGCGATTTATGACTAACTACACCAAACAAGTTATTCGCAGCGCAACAATCACGCTTGTAATGATGGTACTTACTGCAGGACTTGGCTATGTATGGCGTTTTGTTCTTGCCCGCAAGTTGACTATTGAAGAATTTGGTTTATTCTTTGCAGTTTTTGGTTTTGTTAACTTGTTTTATGGATTTAAAGGATTGGGGCTGGGTAGTGGCGTTGTCAGATTTATTACTGAATTCAGACTGTCAAATAATCCTGTAGGAGTTAAAAAGATCATAAATAGCTATATATTTATACAAGTTATTGTTTTTGGAGTTCTTTCTTTAATTATGATTTTTTGTGCAGACCTGCTTGCACAATATTACTTTAAAACAGAAGAATCTTTTTCTCTTCTCCTAATTCTTGCCACTGTTTTCTTTTTTACGATTGGCATTCAAACGGTGCAAGGTTTACTTTTAGGATACAGACGAATGATAGAGCTTTCTACAGTTGAGTTTATACAGTCATTAATGCTTTTTATTGCAACATTAATCTTTTTCTACTTCGGAAGTTCTCTTCTTGCCCCAGCATATGCTTATGCAGTCAGTTTTATAATCACTGTGGGTTGGTGCATTTTTCTTTTGTTGCGTTCATTTTCTTTTTTTAAGATTAGAGCACCTTTTTTTAATAAAGATTCAATAATAAAATTGTTTGGTTTTGGCAAATATGTTTTTATGGGAAGTGTTTGCTATTCTATAATTCTCAACTTTGGCACAATAACGCTTACTTATTTTAGAACACTGCCTGAAGTCGCTATTTATAGCGTTGCTTTTTCTCTTGCAAATGTAATTAGGTTTATTCCTCGTGCAATAACTATAACTGTGCTTCCACTTACTTCAGAATTAGAAATTCAAAACAAACAGAAATTGTTATTGGGAATATCTAAGCTGTACACTTTTCTTATTGCAGGTGTGCTTCCTTTGTCGCTTGTGCTGATGTTAATACCTGGCATAATTATTAAAATTCTGTTTGGCGAAAAATATTTGGCAAGCGCAGAACCGTTGCAGATTTTGGCATTCAGTATGACTTTCACTGCGTTATATATGGTGAATCAAAATATCCTGCTAGGAATTAAACAACCAAAAGAATTTGGTAAAATTATTGTTCTTGGGGGCACTTTAACTTTCTTTTTTAGCGTATTATTAACTCCTTTTTATGGAGTGATTGGTACTGCGCTTGCAGCATTGTTTGGTGCAGTTTTTACTGCGGCATATTCTATTTGGCGAATCTGGAAACTAATCTGTCCTAGCATACCATGGAAAAACTGGATTTTAACCTTCTTTGCGGGGATTTTATTTGCTACTGTTTCACTTTTTATTCAACAAATTAACTTTTTTCAAAGCTATATCCTCTCAGGATTTTCAATAATTATGGGAAGCATTTTTTATGTATTTGCCCTCCATGTATTCAAAGTAGTTTCTTTTTCAGAGAGCATGTCGCTTGTTAGACTTTTGATCAAAAAATAATTCTTTTTTATGTTTCTAATTTATGTTTACAAACATATAATGTAAAATTTGCGTCAATAAAATGAATTGAAAGTCTTATTTTTCCATCAAGAAATTTATCATAAACACCAAAATCCTCTCTTTTAGATCTCACTAATTCTGCATACAAAACCTGCAATCCGTTTTCTTCAAGCAATTTTTTACCTTCTGAGGGGGTGTAAAATCTATCAATAGGCTGACGGACGTGTACTGCGGGTTTTTTTCGTAAACCTAATAAGTTAAGAATCCGTCCAATAAAGAATAATATCATCTGTTTTTTAATATTGATGCTTGCAAATATGCTATTTGGAATGGTAAGAATAGCGGTTCCATCTTTTTTGAGTATTCTACCGATTTCTTTCACACCTTTATCAGGATGAACTAAATGCTCTATAACCCCTAAACAAGTGACAAAATCAAAAGTATTATTCTTAAAAGGTAACTGATGCAGATCTCCAACAAAAAGCTTTGATTCTTTTAGTACTTTTGTGGCGGCATTTTTTGCGCTCTCACAAAAATCAATACCGTACAGATCCATCTTTCTATTTTCAAGCTCTCGCAAGAAAAAACCTCTGCCAAAACCCAAATCAATCAAAGACTGATCTTTTTTTGGTGCTAGCAATTCAATCACCCGCTTGTAATAAGGATTTCCCCCTTGTAAAAAATCTGTTCCTTCAAATATTCTTCCAAATTCTTTTTTGGCATGCTGAGTTGCAGAATCAAAATCAGTCAATTTAACAAACCCGAAATTCTTAACCATCTTAGTTCTTAACCATCTTAGTTCATTTTCAATATGATTCTCTTTTTAGTAATTTCATAATTTTTCTTAAAATTAATCTTGTTTGTGATGGGTGTTTATAAATTCTTAGGTTGTATGTTCTGAAATTATCTATTTTTTATTAAAACTGATTGCAGAAATAATTTCCGTAACCTTTTTATGTTGCATAACATTTTATGTGAAGCATGCAGCAAAGTATTTGTTTTGTCAATCGATTAGCTTTCAATCCTGGAGGTCGTTGTACTTTCATAAGAAATCTTTCAAAAGGCCTTGAGAAAAAATATTATTGTTCAAACATTTCTGGCAATAAAAGTAACAGAGTATACAGTTTTGGTCTAATTCATTTTTTCATTCAAAGCTTTGTTCAAGTGTGGAATCTTAATCCGGATTATGTTATTGGCGTAGGTCTTTCATCTCTTGGCAGTCTTATTGCCGGTTTTATTAAGCGCAAACCTATTGTGTACAACCTTTCAGGTCCCAATGTAATTTCTTTACGAAAAAGATCATTTTCTTTAAGACAAGTATACGGCATATTTTTCACTAGATTTGTTGAAAAAATGGCTCTTAGTCTTGCAACAGTTATTACTGTTCCTTCAAACACTTCTAAAGAAATTATTAGAATAGAATACGGAGCGAGGATTGCGCGCAAAATTCAGGTTATTCCAGAAGGAATTCCGTTAGATAACCACCCTTCTAAAAAATATGTTAATTACCTTTTGTTTCCATGGATGACTGAACGTAAAAATCTTTCATTTTTTCTTGAACATCTTCCAAGTATTCTTGCCAAAACTTCTTTTAATGTTCTTTTTATGGGATTTGCAGAAATGATTCCTGAATTTCACCTGAAAAAACTTGCTTTATTTAAAGAACGAATAAAATATACTGGCATTATCAATGAAAAACAGTTCCCTTTGGCAGAACTCCTTGTGTATATTCCTCCTCATGAAGCACACAGTTATACTGTTCTTGAAGCAGCTCGTGAAGGAATGCCGGTGCTTATTTCACATGTTGATTGGTTGGCTGATGAATTTCAAGATTATCCTCTTAAAATTAATAATTTTACTGGAAAAGAACTTGAACAGGCCATTATCTTTTTTTCAAAAAACAAGAAAAGACTATCTTCAAAAATCCAATCTAATTTTTCGTTATTGCTGAAAAAATATGATTATTCTGCAATGATCAAGGAGTATTGCTTTCTTCTGAAATCTCTTGAGCAACATTGAACAATAAGTTCAGAAGCTTTAAAAGCATATAACTGATTGACAAGTGTATGAAACCTATTGATTGGACGCGCGTAAATAAGATCTTCATTCTTAGCTTAATACCAGACACTGTTGGCGATACACTATTTCAAGGACCTCTTGCAAGTGCACTAAAAAGATATGCTCCGAAAGCAAAAATTACTATAACAACAAGTCCTCAAAACAAACCTTTGCTCCAAAGTCATCCTCATTTTGATGAAATAGTGGTTCTTGAAGAACTTGCTACTATTGCTAAAAAAATTGGGAAGATAAAAAAAGCATTTTTCTACTTCAAGCTCTTAGCACACGCACTATGTGAACTACAGCAACATAAGCCAGACATTTGTATTATTACTCAACCAAACTTTGCTCCTAGCCAGCTTCTTCCTTGGATTGCGCGTACACCTATACGTATTGGTTATCGCTACAAACATGCATGGTTTGCCTGGACTCTTACTCACAGAGCACGATTTCGCAGCCCCTATGAAACAAATGATTTTCATTATCACTATCTTGAAAGCAATCTGGATCTCATTCGAGCAGCTGGTGTAGTAGTTAAGGAAAAAGACAAAACAGTCATAAAAGTTGTCACACCAAAACAGCATGCGTGGGCCGAAAACTTCATGAAAAAAAATAGTGCTACAGAAAAAGACATCTTTATTGCATTACAAGCTGGAGCTAAATGGAAAAGCAAAACTTGGCCTGAAGAACGATTTGCTGCAGTTGTGCACGAGCTTACCAAAAACAAACACATCAAGATTTTACTTATTGGTTCAAAGAGTGAACAAGAAACTAATCAGCGCATAGCACAATCAGCACACCAACAAGCTATTCTGGTTATTGGCCAAAACACAGCACGTGTGGCAGCACTCCTTGAAAAATGCGCGCTTGCATTTGGCAATGATTCTGGTATCATGCACCTTGCCAGCGCAGTTGGCACTACACCAATCATTCTTTATGGCATGAGCATACCTGACCACAACGGACCAAAAGGAAAAGGAAGCTATATTGCTCTCAGAGGTGCAACATACAACGACAGACCCATCCTCGGACCAGAGGATACTATCGAAGGCATACAAAGAATGCAGAGCATAACTGTTGAAAAAGCACTCGCAACTATTCGCAACTTGCTTGCTCAAAAACGAACATGAAACTTCTTCTTGTATCACGGCGTTATTACCCTGAAGTTATTGGTGGAGGCCAGATAAGTGCGCACGCAATTGCTCAAGCACTTGTTTGTGCAGGACACGACGTTCGTGTTCTCACGTTTAATGCAAATAACAAACGTATTGATGAAAAAATCAATGGAGTTACTATTGTACGGCTTCCCATACGTGAGCTTACATTTTTTCCTCGATTATCTAACCTTGAATGGATGTATTATGAAATGCGTAGACAAACACAAGCATATCTCTCAGAGTTCACTCCTGATCTTATCCATGCTCTTAATGGAGAAAGTGTTCCAGCTATAGCTCCTTTATCAAAAAAAGTTGGCATTCCTTTTGTAGCAACAGTTAATGGTCCATGGTTTTTTTGCTTTCCTGGAGAAGGTGTTGACTCAAAAGGAAATGACTGCCTTGGATGTACTGTGAAACAGAGATTTACTGAAAGCATACTAAAATGGGGCTGTGAAGGTTTCCTTTCGAAGATCAAGGCGTTTTTTTATTTTATGTATAGCTATCCTCACATGTATCTCATTCAAAAAAGTCTGAGACAAGCTTCAATGCTGCTTCCTGTGAGCAATGGATTTGCACACCGACTCATCAAGCTTGGTTATCCTAAAGAAAAAATACGTGTCACTCATAATCCCATGACTTCTCACCGCAAAGTTTTCACACAGATCAAACAGCAACTTAGCATCCCTTCAAACAACAAGATAATTCTTTTTGCTGGAAGACTTACTGAAACAAAAGGCGTCCAGAACATGATCAAGGCGCTCACTAATCTTCCTACAGTTCATGCAATAATTGTTGGTAAAGGACCCTATGAACAAGTGCTCAAGCAGCTTAGCCAAGACCTCAGAGTTGCAAACCGTGTGCATTTTACAGGTTTTATCAATCCAGACAACATCAAATTTTATTATTCTGTGGCAGACATTGTTATTATGGCAGGAACATTCTACGAAGCTCTTGGTCGTATGCTTCTTGAGGCCTGCAGTTATGGTGTTCCGGTTATTGCAACCAACAAAGCAGGAAATCCAGATATTATTGAGCATGGAAAAAATGGCTATCTTTTAGAAACGCAAGAAATTGCTGAGCTTGTTGAGTGCATTCTTAAGATTCTCAAGTATCCTGCAAGAGCAAAAGCAATGGGTATTGCAGGGCAAAAAAAGATCGCAACTGAGTTTGTTCCTTCAAGGATTGCAAAAGATCTTACCTTAGCGTATCAAGCTGCGCTCGAGTATCATACATTACACTCGACGCGCTAGAATTAACATACGTGGATCTCGATCTAATTGATTAAACACCATAAATCCATTTCTTTTTAATAGTTTCTTTGCGGCCTTGACTGAGAATATATACTGATAAAACTCTGCACCACGCAAATGTCGCAGTTCATTCAATACCCACATTACTGGTAGCAAAAGCCAGCGCTTCCACGTGAAATATGTTACATCTAATGCAATCATGCCATCTGCTGCGAGAATGCGCTTTGCTTCATGCAGAATACGATCTTGATCTGGCGGATGAAAATGCTCTAATGTTCCAATGTCAATGTACAAGTCAAATGATGCATCTTTGTAAGGTGTTTTAAAGATGTCACCAAAACGTACATTAGACATACCTGCTTTCTTAACTAGCTTGCGGTTGTTGTCAAATCCTTCTACGTGACGATAGCCACGCTGTTTGAGCAGAATTATAAAACGCCCCCAAGATGCACCAGCTTCAACTATACGAGCTGATTTTGACACATTTTTTTCTAAAAATTCAATTATTGCACCAGCGCGCGGGTGTTCTAGCAAATCTTTTTCTGAAGATGCACTAAAATGTTCTGACCAGTATTCTGTGGTCACCCGACGTTTATATTGCGGAAAAAGCATGTATTTGCCACTTGTCTTAGAGCTTAAAAACGTTGTGTATTTATTAATAAGTCATTTGTTGGAATTGCTCTATCAAAGTGTTATGATCTTGTGACGAAACAGCTTTATCAAGCAAGAACTTTTTGATTAGAAGTGGGTGCAAATGCTTTTTCTTTATCACGTTCTTCTTCAGCAGAGATTAATTTTTGTATTTCTGTCTCTCGATTCATAGGACCTCGTGTTGTTAGTTCTTTGCGCGCAATATTGCCAAGCTGATTTATTATTGTAATGAATGCACTGCGCTGTGTAGGTGTATATCTTGAAAAGTCTGAAATAAACTGTTGTGCAATAAGTGCTCCACTAGGCATGCGTTCCCAAAACACTCTCATTGCATGTAAAACAGTTTGTTGTTCGCTATTCAAGTCTTTTTCAAGTAGTTCTTCAAGAGAATGATTTGAAGCTGTTCCATCTAAATCAGCTAATAGTTCTTGCGGACTCTTCCGAGAAACCATACTGCTGCCAGGTCCAGTGCTTCCAGAATCATCCATTGCTCCGGGCTTGCAAGGTTCTAAACTACCATTATCTGCTATGTGTGTTGTGCCATACAAGTTTACATTGTACAATGTTTCTTTGGTGAACTTGGCAATAGCTTTTGCAGGTACTAAACAGTCTTCCAAGAATAATTGATCATGTTTTGGTACTTCTTCAGTCAGAAAACGTTCTGCAATCACATGACCCCAATCCACGTGTGAAAATGTGCTTGCGAAACGCTGCAAAAAACGTACTTGGTAATTATATACTGGAGCATAATCCAATGTGCTACTGTCAAAAAATGAATCACTTATATCATCGTTGGTTGCCAATTTATTTGCAGGGTATAATCCTAATTTAACGCAAAGCTCACCAAGTTTTGTGCCACCATATGGTGCCAAAATAGCGGTCCACATAATTTCAGGTTTTACTAAACAATTAGTTCTCAATGTTTCTAAGTCAATATCCAACACTGTTCCACCAGGCTTGGTTTCTAGTGTTGGAACACCAAGAATTTGTTCTGTTCGTAAGGTCAATCCTGAGTCTTTGATGTTTTTGCAGCCACTGAATATGTGGCGTTCTTTCATGGCGCGGTCAAGTACTTTTTCTCGTACCTTAAAATTTCCACTTTCAATTGCAGCAGTCACACCAGTGCAGCCAGCTTCTTTCATCAGCTTTAATCGTCGCTGGCCTTTTTTGCCTTCTGCTAATTCTAAACGTAGCTGTGCATGAAATGGAATGCCTACTTTTTGTTTATATTCTGGCATGAATTCTTCCATCCAATCTAGTTCTAACCCAAATATATCATCCTGAAAGTAAACTAGTTTTGTTCCAAACTGCTTTAATTCAGCTAATTCTTGAATAACATCTTCTATCTTACGTAAAGTTCTTCGCTTGAAAGTACCATACATTGCATCAGAATTCCATGCAACATTATAACAATACGTGCATTTGAACAAACAGCCTTCTCCGCAAATTGAATTCTTAATAGGATTGTCTCTCATTTCTGGATTATTTGCATAAAAACTCTTCCTATCAGGTTTAGGAAATGTGTCAGACAAGTAGTTGCGAAATAACACTCTTTTTTCAAGTTGCTCTTTTACTGCAGACTTGTGTTCTGGCATTTTCCTTAGTTCTTCAAGTTCTGGTTTCAAACTTTCTTTGATTGCTTCTTGCTCGCCAATAGAAAGTGTGCCAACTCTTGCACCTATTTCTTTCTCTTTCTTTCGAAATGCATTATTTAACATTATTTCATGCGGTGTGTGCAATAATGAATCACTCACAAAACTCCACAATGTACTTGCACCTTTTCCATATGAATCAAAGCTGTCAAATGATTGTCCTTTGTACACCCAATCAGCGTGCTCTGCAGATTCATTGCCAAAATAGGTTGCGTGTGGACCTCCAATATGAATTGTTGGACACTGTTTTCCAAAACGTTTTCGCATGTCGCGAATTGCGCGATATGTTTGTTGATGATTGCCAGAGTAAACATTAAAGCCAACATCTGTTGCACCCCACTTTTCTACTTCATCAATAAGGGGGTTGAAATCATACTTACGAACAGACATAAACTTGCCCAAATGATTATTATCACGAATTGTACCAAGTAAATACAGTGCGAATAACGGCTCGATCACAGAGTGATTTGCTGTCAATAAAAAACGCCTTTGTGAGCCTGAACTAACTCCTCCCGGTGAAACATATCTTAATCCTATTTCTGTCCCATTCTGCTCCATTCATTTGCTCCTGCATTAACACTAATATAAATCTTATGATTTAACAGGCTGCGGGACACATTAGGTTTTTGGTGTTGTGAGGTGGAGTAGGTTGTGGAGTTTTGTGATGGCAAATGCTGCGGTGTCGATGCGATCGTCTCGTCGTTGGGACAGTCCCCAACCGAAGTGTTTTTTTTCTTCTCTTTCTGAGAATTGGCTTTGGCGTTTGCTACCCCTGAAAAAGAAAAGAACTAAAAACGCGTTCAGAAAGCAAGCAAGTTTTAATTGCTAATTGCTCACCAGCACTTCCACGTCTTTGCCAAAGAGTTTTTTGAGGTCTTCAAAAATTTGGTTTTTCAAAAACACTTTTGGTGGTATTTTGGCAGTTGCTATAGCATGTTCAAACTCTTCTATGTTTGCTTTGCTTAGGCCGGCATGGTCTATTCCGCCTGCTGCTGTGACACTTGTTTTTTCTATGATTCTTTCTTCAGAATCAATGTCGCGAATCACATATGCTTGTTTATCTAGCAAAATTATTTCTGCGACTTTATCTCCGTATTTTGCGCGTACTTTTGCGCGTTCAAGGTCTTTTCCTCGTTTGCTTTGCACATAGTCCACAAGTGTTCTGAGCAGTCCTGCGCCTTCTTTGCGCACTTGATCAATCTCTGTTTTGCTGATGCTGCCTTTTTCATAGCTTTCTTTGGCTTTTATCAGGTCATGCAATTCGCGCAAGTGCTTTGCTGCAAGTTTTCCTGTGCTGATTAATTCATCTTCAAATACGTGCAGTATTTCTTCAGTTGTGACTTTTTCTCTGCCTTCAAGCTTGAGTATGTCTCTTGCAACAGTTACAACTCCGTCATAAACTTGGAGTATTGCTTCTTCTTCTTTGATTTTTTCTATTTGCCCAAACAATCGTTTTAATCTTTTCAGGTATTTGTCTGCATCATCTATCAATGAATCAATTTCTTTGCCTGTCACTTCTTTTTTTGTGCCGTGTTCAAGGTCTTTGCGCACCTGGATAATGTTTTGCAGTATATCAACTTCACTGTCGGTCATTAGTTTTAATTTTTTCACAAATACTTCTCTCATTACTGCAGGAGTTTCTTTAGGTTTTGGTGGTGGCGCCCCATCCGTCATTATTGCTGCCTGACTGGGGGTGAGTGTTGCCCAGAAAAAATCTTCAATGCCTATTTCTTTTAGTCTTATTCTTACTCTGTCAAGCACTTGCTCTCCTGAGCTCATGTACATGTCTATTGCTTCTGCGCTTGGCCTGATTTTTCCCATTTTTAATAATTGCTTCCATGGCATGAATATTCCTCGGTCATAGAATGGTATTCCGTCGCGCAAAAAGGTAAAGATAACAGGGTTTGCTTCTCTGACTGACTCCCAAAAGTCTGTGAGAATGTATACTTGAATGTTTATTTTGTTGTGCACTCCTGTTTCATCGCCTGCTTGCATCCCCATGCCCATGATGATTGCACGAAGTTTGTCTTTGAGCTCTCCGCGAGTCATTTTCTTGACATCAGTGTCATCTATAATTACAAATACATCAATGTCTGATTGTGGTGTTGCTTTGCCTTGCACTAAGCTTCCTGCAAGAACATATGCAACAATGTATTTTTCAAACTTGCGCAGTACCATTTGTTTGTGAATTTCTGCAATGCGTATTGCTGCAAGCATTCCTTTGTCATAAAATGGCGCGCTTATTGCAATGAGCTGCAACAGATCATATTTTCCATCATAACAGCTCTGCCACACTTCGCTGAGCAAGATTGTCTGTGGCGCAAAGCTTGGGTCTGTTTCTTTCGCAATAGTTTCTATGATGCTTGCAAGTTTGTCTCTGAGCTCAAATTTTGGCATTTTTGATGGTTCAGTATCATCAACAAGAACAAGTAAATTTATTTTGTTTGGATCTGGTGGAGGAAGTGGTTTGCCAGTCTCATCAATTTCAGGGACTAAGGCAGGATCTCCTGGTCTTGGTGGTGGAAGCAATGCTATGCCTATGATGTATTTATCAAACTTTTCAAGAGCTGCTTTTTTGAACTTGTCTACTTTGTCTTTTATGCTTTTGAGTTTTTCTTCTAATTCTGGAGGAAGTCGCGGCTGATTTGGCACAAGAGCTTGGTCTTGTGGTTTTTCATCTTTCTTTTGATAGTCTGACTCTTTGTTCTGTTCTTTTTTTTGGTATGAACCTTCTTTAGAAGTGTCTTTGCTATCTTTCACAGATTCTTTTTTTTCTGTTTGATCATCTTTTTTGCGTGCCATTGTATCCTCCAATTAAATAATTGTGATTGTTTCTGAGTCTTTGTTCATTCTGACATTCCTACAGACAATATTCATAAATACTTGGGCTGCTGTTTTGCCTTGGTTGATTAGTTTTGTTGCCCATGCAAATCCCTTGTCGTGAATTCCGTTTTGTGCAGGATTTTCTCTAAAGCTTCCTGCGATGTTGCCTATGTTGTTTGCGCGAATAGTGTTTACCCATGCTATGCTAAATGCAAATGCTTTTGCTTCTTCTTCTGCAGGATTTGAAAGTGTTGGGCTCATCACGTGACCTAATTCGTGGCCTATTGTGAGTATAACATTGTCAAGCGGTGCTTGTTTTGCGTAAATTTCTGACACTCCATTACTATGTTTGTTGAGGCTGAATCCTTGAATGCCTTGGCTCCAGTTGCCACCACTGCTTGCGTGAATTGTTCTGAGAGTGAGTTCATCAACAATACTGATTTGTATGTTTTTTGGCAATTGTTCATCAGTTAATTCTTGAAATGTTTGTTCAACTAAAGGCATGATGATACTTGTCTCTTGAACTACAGCCAATACTGGTGCGTTTGGTTCAAGAAATGATTCTGGTGCTTCGTGAGCAAAGAATTGTTCAGAGGTTTTTGGTTGTTGTGTTGATTCACTGTGTGCATACTGTGCTCTGCCATCATTGTATGATAGGTTTGGGCGATATACTTGACTGCCTGGTTGGCTTGAATAGCCATCACTTGTGCTCGCAGAATATGAACAACTGCCTCCTCCCTGGTATGCGCCGTTTGAGTAGTTCATGGTAGTCTTAGATTTTTTTTATGTGTTTATTTTAGGTTTTCTTCTAATTTCTTTTTTTGCTGTGCTTTTTTAGCTTCTGCTTCTAAATCAATGCCAAAGTCTTTGAGTGCTTTCAAATGCACTTGCATTAGTTGTTCTACAATGCCAAGAATACGCATTAGTTCTTGTCTTTCTTTTGCTAGTGTTGTGAGGCTTCCTTTGTGAAATCCAACTTGTTCGTCTTTTGATACATCTGCCATGTTAATCCTCCTTATGACCGAAATGTCACTGTGGTGCTTTATTAGGCAGTCCTTTTTAAACACTTTGCTACTCTAAAACAAGGGACTGGGACAAATGGGTCATGGGTGAAATTGTGGTGTGAGAATATTTTGAAACACTACCTTTTAAAAGAAGTGCTTATCAAGCATGGCATGGTTAGACTTTATGGGGTTACACATGGTGTGGATATTACTTCAATATGTTTTTCTGAATCAATTAGTATAAGCCCTAGCCAAGAGTTATTGGCTGATATAGCAAGACTGCCAAAAGGATCAAGAGTAGGCATAGAGTGGTTTACAGAAAGTGACTGGAAAGAAATTCAATGTGATTTACAAAAAAGGCTTGATGTGGCTAAAGCACAAATGTTTCTTTATTATGCTCGCGAGTCATACTCGTATTGGGAAATTCTGCTCACTAAAATACAGCGATTAGGCTTACAACCTATTTTCTTAGAGAGTAAAGAATTATGGTTAGCCTATAATCAAACCCTTGTTGATTTAGCCAAGGGAAATGAGTCTGAATTATTTCATGATGGTGAAAGTGATAGAGATTATCACCTGAAAGTATGTATGTATAATGAATCTCTAAAAAGAGGAGTTCTTGCTTCAAGAAAGATTCATGAAATTGAAAGAGATGCGCAGTTACTTTCTGCGATTACTAAAGGAGAACTGAAAGCGGCCATTGTAGGCATGGGTCATAGTGATTATTGGTTTTTCAATAAAACAAGAATTCAAGAACAAACAGGACTGGTATTTGATTCATATGCCAAACAACAGCTAAATGGAACCAGTTATCCTGCTACTATTTTTGTAAGAAACCCAGAGCCAGGCTCACAAATACTTCATGAAAGACAAAGTCTTGAACGTGCAATTAGATTAATGGAACAAGGAAGAATTGTTGACCCTAAACCAGATTATGTTGGAACATGGTCTGAATGCGAGCCCTCTCAAGGCTATTTTGAATTATTCATCCATGAAAGAGTTGGTGAAAAAATTTCTGGAATTATTGAAGATGCGTTAGGAACTGCGAGATTTACTGGAAAAGTCAATGCAAAAGGAATTAATTTCTCTAAAGTGTATACTAATGCGTCAGCTGGAGCTGCTCGTGGAGAAATCATTTATATTTCAACCAAGACAGAAAAAACAAGTGCAGGAAGTGAATTTTGCGGTGCATTCAATATTTCTGGCATGAGAGGTCCGTTTTACTTAATTGAAGCAAGTAAAAAAGATCCTCTGGAAATGGGAATGCGACTTTATGATTTAAGTCAATAGAAGAGGTACTTATCTCCCCTGCTCTAACTTACTAAGAATATTCATGATTTGGGTTCTTGTCTGACTTTGTATGTTTTGGTCTTCTGATACTTCAACAAGCAGTTCTACAGCTTTGCTTACATTCATTGTGTTTGCGTCTTGGAGTAATTTGATTGCTTCTTCTGCTCGTGCTTTTACATTTTTTGGCACTGTGCTGTCTTCAGTAAGTTCTTTGAGGTCATGAAGCGCAAATACAATCTCTTGCATGTTTACTCCTTCATGCTTGCGAGCACGTCTTTTCTTAAGGATTCTGCTTTTTCTCGTAATTGTTCTTCTTGTTTTTCCATGCTTTTAATGCGCAGGTCTGCTATTTCTTTTTTTTGCGTAAGATCTTCAACAAGTTTTGTTTTGTCTGTTTTTATCATAAGGTTTGCCACGATTTTGTATGCATCGGTTGTGGTTTGTAATTCTTTGAGTGCTGATTCTATCTCAAATGCTTGGCTTTGAAATTGTTGTTTTTGGCCCAGCATTGCTTGCAAGTTTTGTTCTATCATTTGCAAACGTCCTATTTTTTCTTGTGCGTCAGAAGCCATTTAGATTGCCTTAACTTTAGCTGATGTTGTTCTTGGTTTGAAAAGGATTTTTGAGCCGCAGTATGGGCATCTTACTCGTTTGCCCATGAGTTCCTGACTGACTCCGTGATTGCATGAAAAGCAAGTGTATTTTGGCATTTATACCTCAGCTACTGGTTCTTTTTCTTCTTTTGTGACTGCTAAATCTGTGCCTACTGAACGTATTTTTTGTGTGAGTGCATATGCTGGTCCTGTGAATTTTTTGCCGCAGCATTCGCATGCGTAAATTCCATAGCTGAGTCTGTGTGCTTTTGGTTTTTGGCAGTAGGGGCATTGTTGTGCTTTTTTTTGCTGCACTTCTACTGCTGCGAGACGCATTTTTGTTGTGCGGCCATAGCGCACGCCAAAGCGTTTTACCGGGCCAAGTCCAAGTTTCTTTGTAGGCATAATCTCACTGACACTAGGTGTCTTTTTAAAGGTTACTGATAGGATTATAAAGGCAAGTGATTTCTATTTGGCTATGGGCTTAACTGCGCATGACAGGTTTCATCTGAAAAAGTTTGTCAAAGAGCTAGAAGACTATAAGGCGCGTCATACTGAGTTTGTGTCAGTGTATGTTCCTGAGGGTTATGAGCTTGTGAAGATTATTCAGCACTTGCAGCAAGAGCAAGGCACTGCGACAAATATTAAGTCTGCTGCGACGAGAAATAATGTGATTGATGCTCTTGAGCGTATGATTCAGCACTTGCGTTTGTTCAAAAGCACTCCTCCTCATGGCTTGGCTGTTTTTTCTGGTAATGTTGCTGTGCGTGAGGGTCAAAGTGATGTGCAGGTGTGGAGTGTTGAGCCTCCAATTCCTGTGCGTACTCGTATGTATCGTTGTGATAAGGATTTTCAGCTTGAAATTTTGCGTGATATGCTTGATGTTAAGGAGGTGTATGGTTTGATTGTTATGGATGCTCGTGATGCTACGATTGCTTTGCTTAAAGGCAAGACTATTATCCCTTTGGTGAAGACTCATAGTGAAGTGCCTGGCAAGTTTAAGGCTGGCGGTCAGTCATCTATGCGTTTTCAGCAAAATCGTGAGCTTGCTGTCAAGGCACACTATAAGAAAGTTGGTGAATACTTAAAAGAACAGTTTTTGATGATGGAAGGTTTGAAGGGAATTCTTGTTGGAGGTCCTGGTCCTACAAAGTATGAGCTTGTTGAGGGAGGCAATTTTATCACAAATGAGGTGAAAAGAAAAATTCTTGCTATTAAGGATATTTCGTACACTGATGAGTTTGGTTTGCAAGAGCTTGTTGATCGCTCTCAGGATGTTCTTGCTGAAGAAGAGATTGCTGGAGAAAAAAAGATTGTGAATCGTTTTCTTGAGTTATTGGGCAAGGATCGTCACATGGTTGCTTATGGCAGTGCTGAAGTCATGCATGCTCTTGAGCTTGGTGCTGTTGATGTGCTTTTGTTGTCTGATGCTCTTGATGATAAGAATATTGATGACTTTGAAGCTGTTGCAAAAAAGTATGGCACAACTGTGAATATTATTTCTACAGAAACTCGAGAAGGAGTGCAATTGCGTGATTTAAGTAAGATCGGTGCAATTCTTAGGTTTGCAGTGACTGGATAGATGGTTGTTGTGGGCTGGCGCGAGTTGAATCAATGCTGGTCGTTCTGGATTGCTGTTTAGCTGAAAGTAGTCACTGCATAGCAACAGGTTTAAAAACAGCACAGGTCTCTAAAGAATAAGGTGAAGATATGAGTGAAAAAACAAAAAATGTGTTGCATATAGAGGATGAGTCTTCAATCTGTACTTTAATTAAAAATGCACTTGAATGTGTCGCAGGAATAAATCTCACACAAAAAATGAATTTTTCTGAAGGTTTTAAAGAAGCTCTTTCAGGAAGGTATGAATTGATTATTAGCGATGGAACTCTTCCAGATGGTCATGGAACTGCAATTTTAAAGGCAGTGAGTGAAAGCTATCCTGCAACTCGCACAATGCTTGTCTCAGCCGATAATGATTTTGTTTCAGATCCAGAAGGTTACGCACTCAAGCATCCTTATATCACTGCATTTCTGTCAAAACCTTTTAGTGTTATACCTCTTATTGAAAAGGTAGAAGCACTTTTAGCTCAACAATCAATAACACCATGACTTCTCTCTCACTTCTTTTTGTTGGGACTAACGCAAATATAGCACAATTGTTTAAGACTTATCTTGCAGAATCTGAAGAGTATTATGGTGTATCTATTGATACTGACACTGCCTCTGCGTATGATGCATTGCTGCGTATCAAAGACAAACCTTCAGGTGTTGTTGTTCTTAGGTATAAAGAACGCGAAGATCCTGCTAAAGAGTCTGTGTTTGAGAGAACATTTAGGTGTGTGCGAGAGTTGTATTCTGATCAGAAAATTATTGTTCTCACAGGAAGTGCAGACAGACCTGCTTATTTGAAGGATAAAGGTGTTGCTTTTATTGCAGAAAGTTTCAGTAAAAAAAAAGCAGTGTCTGGTCTTGCTAAATTGCTGAATGGGTGCAGTGTTTCTGATTTGTCAAGACGAAAGCCAAGTGTAAATTCTCTTTCTGATAAAACGTATTCTCTAAGAGAGACCTCTTTTTCATAACGCAATGAAGACTAAATGCGTTTTACCCTCTACATTAAGAAATTAATTTGTAAAGGGTAAGTTCGGCAATTCTAAAACTTTACTTCAATATCTGCTGTTTCAGCAACACTTGCTTTGAAGACTTTGAACTCTGTTGTTAAGCCCATGTTTTTTGCAACTATATTTGCAGGAAACTGTTTGATTCTTACATTAAATGTTGTTGTGCTGTCATTGTAAAATTCTCTTCTGTCTGCAAGCTCGTTTTCAATGCCTGAGATTCTTTGCTGAAGGTGCTGAAAGTTTTCTGATGCGCGTAGTTGCGGATAGTTTTCTGCTACTGCAAATATTGTTTTTAGTGCTTCACTTATTTGATTGTCTAGTTTTGCTTTTTGTTCTATGGTTTTGGCTTTCATCCAGGCAGTTCTTGCTTGTGTGAGTTCTGTGAGTGTGCCTTTTTCATGCTTCATATAACCCTTGACTGATGCAATGAGTTTTGGCAACTCATCATGACGTTGTTTAAGCAAGACATCAATGTTTGCTAATGCTTTTGGTATGTCTGCTTTGAGCTGGATAAATGCATTGTAGGTGCCAACATACCATGCAACAAGAATTATGCTGATGAGCAAGAGAATTGCGAGTGAAATAATTAATCCTATCATAAATTTGATTTGGCAGGAGGTGTATATTAATCTTGTGGGAAATTTTATGCTGTTCTCAATTTGAAAATTCGTTTTCCACAAGCTTTTTAAACACAGCCATTGTGTTTCAATCTGATGTCAGCAACTAAGAAAGCAGGAACTGTTGTAAAGAAGAAGGTATGGATTCCTGTTCGTGCTCCTGATTTTATGGGAAATGTTGTGCTTTGTGAAACAACTGTTTCAGATCCTCAAGCTGCCATAGGCAAGCATGTTTTTGCAAGCATGATTATTGTAACAAATGATCCTGGTCATCAGGCGCTTAATGCTGATTACAAGATTGTTGGTGTGAAAGAAGGCGCATGTACTACTGAAATTTTGGGTTTGGAATGGCTTCCTGCTGCGTTAAGAAAGCTTATGCGCAAGAGCAGGGAAAAGCTTGATGATTCTTTTGTAGCAGTTACTGATGATGGAAAAAAGGTGCGCTTAAAACTCCTCATGATTACTCGTAACAGAGCAACTCGTGGTATCACTTCTGAAGTCCGAAGACAAGCGCGTAAGTCTGCTGGAATTTTCCTTGCAAACCAGACATATCATGATGCGATTATGAGTATTGTTCAGCGTAAATTGCAAAAAGCAATTCAAGAGGGCGTGAAAAAAACCTATCCTCTTGCAGTGTGTGAGGCGCGCCAGTTTCATCTGCTTGGTGAGGCAACTCCTGCTGAACTGGCTGCTGCAAAGGCTCTTGCAAAACAGCCTGTTGTTGAGAAAGCTGCTGATGTTGAAGAAGAAGATCAAACTGCTATGGTTGAACCAGCAGGTGCACCAGTTGTTGAGCAAGCTCCTGAAGCTGAACAGAGTGTTGTGGCTGAGTAATTTAGTATACTTTGCGTTTTTGCGTGATTATTTTTTTCAATATGCTGTGCCGTGTTGCATAACTCTCATTTTTTTATGAGTACGTAGACTTTTTTCATAGAATTTTTAAATAAACGTGGCAAGAAATCTCTGTCTTTTTAATCTATGCTTCCATCATCAATTCTTCTTTGTGTGCTGCTTTGAGCATTGCTTGTCGTATGAGTGTTGATTCTAGTTCTAGGATTTTCCTTGTTATTGGGCTTTCAGTGTTGAGTGTGTAAAGCTTGGTTTTGCCAAAGGTTCTTGTTACTTTGACTATGTTGTGTTTCTCAAGTTCTGGCCAGTAATTGAACAAAGATGCTTTGGATATTTCTGCACCTTCAGCTATGTCTTTCTTGCTAAAGTCCATTCCTTTGTTGTCTACAAGAAAGTCCATGATACTAAACAAGGGCATATTTCCTGTGAGGTGTATCAATAGCGATTTTTCTTGCATTCCTTTCTTCAAGAAGCAAAAGTATATAAATATTGTCTTTCAAAGTCTATTTTGGTGGACAATTGGGCTGGACTGATGATGATATCAAAGGTAAAATTTTGCACAAGCTCTCGCGCTTTGGCAAGTTTGAGCATAGCCATACTGCGATTGAACACTTGCAAAAAGGATTCCCAAAAGATATTGTTGGTAAGGTCAAAGAGATGATCCACAAACTCAAGAATGAAGGTATTCTCAAAAGCAAACCTACAAACTACGGAGAGCAAGTGTCCATCAATGTTGAGATGACAGACAAGGTAATGGAGTACATCGACAGGTTCTTGCAAAGAAAAGAATGAGCTGGTCAATAAATTTAGGATAGTTGCACTTTTTGTAGTTCTTTGTCAAGGTTTTTGTAGAACTGCGTAAGTCTGTAATAGTCTTCTTTGAGTCGTGGATCTGCATTTGTCAAGTCAATAATATGGTACGTTAAACCGCCAGAACATCCTTCTGTGGTTGATTGATTGAGTGCCATAATATATGTGAGAGACCTGTACTGTTCATACAGTTTTTCTTTAGCCCACTCAGGAATCTGATTCATGCATGCAGTCACAATCTTGCGTGCAGTGTCTATCTCTGTTATTTGTTTAGATTCTATTTTTGATACTGTTGCGTTAGTACCTGTTTGTGTCAATACTTTTAATTCACTCAAGTATAACAAAAATCCAGCTCGCGCTCTGTCTAAATATTGAAGGCCTGCTTTTAGGTCATTGTATTGCGGTCTTCCTGTTCCCTCGCACAGTGCTTCAATTCCTTGTCCAAGTCTTTGTGCACATTCTTTCATAAAAAAAAACGTTCCATCAAGTGCCATTCCTGTTGCTAATAGAAAGTGCTTGATAAGGCTTGCGCAGTTTTTCTAACAATAACTATTTTAAACACATCCAGAATCTACTTATTATGTCTCTTGAAATAATTGGCAATGGTGCTGAAGCAATTATTGAACGTGATGGCAGTGTTGTGCATAAACGCAGACCTGCAAAAGCATATCGGCTTGCGCTTATTGATTCGCAATTAAGAAGTCAGCGCACTAAACGAGAGGCTAAGGTTTTGCAAAAACTTAGTGCTGCAAGTTTTCCTGCACCTAAACTTGTAAGTTCTGATGATAAAGAACTAATTGCCATGTCATTTCTTAAGGGTTCAAAACTCAGAGACATATTTGCGCAAAAACCAGTTGAGCATAGCAAAGAAATCGGTAAACTAATTGCAGAACTGCATACTGCAGGCATTGTGCACTCTGACTTGACTACTTCTAACATGATTTTTTCAGATGATAAAATTCACCTTATTGATTTTGGCCTGAGTTTTTTTTCAGTAAAGCCTGAGGATAGGGCATGTGATCTGCACTTATTAGCTCGTGCTCTTGAGTCTAAGCATAATGAACAATTTGCTGTTGCATGGAAACATGTTGTTGAGGCATACAAACAACACTGTGCAGAACATGGACTTGTTCTTGCTCGGCTTGAAAAAGTTGAGAAACGAGGCAGAAATAAGCAAAAGGCAGAGAAATAGTTAAGGAGAAAGTAATTTTCTTAGGAGACTCTTTTAGTTGAGCATTGGCATGTATTGCCTTGTTGCTGTCTGTTCTTGAAAAACACTTTCGGACACCTATGACGTTTTGAGTGACCGAAAGTGTTTTTCCCTCGTGAGTTGAAGAAGGGCAGCAAGTGCCAGAGCCACTTTAAAAGAAGTTTGCGGGATACAACTGCTGTTGAGAGTGCTGCTATTATTCAACAAATCAATTCTCTCGTCACCAACCAAAATGTTTATTAACCACCTCAATGCTCTAAACCTCTCTACAGATAGTGAGGTGAAATGATGAAAACACGAAGACAGAGTTATGATCAAGGAGTATCTTATGATGTCAGAAATATTGCTGATTTAATGAGTGCTGCTGATGCTGAAGCATATCGCCTGGTTTCAGATGGAAAAGCAAGGCCTGAACCAGTTCGTGAATTGTTGAAATCAGGTATTGTGCGAAGTTATGCATTAACACTGCTAAGCCAGGTTAAATCAGGTAAGGTTCCGCAAGGCGATTTAGAAGAACGTACGTCAACTGCAAATAAAATGTTAGCTCTTGCTGGAATGACACTAAAGCCAAACTATGGGACAGACCTTCTTAGACAAGCTGCAGAACTCGGGGAGAAGTATGAAATTACACCTCAAAATATGACTGCAACTGGTAACAGTAAGTATGTTGCAGACAAGCGCGGCCACACAGGTAAATGGCGTGCGACAAAACCAGAACTTGCACAACCTGTTAGTGTATGATTTTTTTTTCTTTTTTCTGTAATATAAAAACGCCAAAAGACTTTCCTATGAACTCCACCCCTTACTCAGACCTGTCAATAGAACCCTCTTCTGCGCAAGTGGATGAGTTCTTGAGGTACAATCAACAGCAGGCACAAGTTCTTGCTGAGAATATTCCTGATAAGCGCAGAGAAAATGCTCAAGAAGTTATTTGTGCAGGACTTGATTTATTGCTTGGCAAATCACTTGCTACGAAAGGTTATTTCTGGCAAGCATTTGTTCCTGTGAGAAGAGTTCTTAATATTTCTGAAGAACAGTTTAGTGCACAAGCAGTAAATGATGCGCATGCATTTGGCTGTATTAACCAGCTTCTTGGCGGAGAAATTACTGTGCAAGGTATTGAGGTTCAGATTGCAATTATTTTAGATAATTTAGGTTTTAAATATTCTGCAAAACATCATGTTGATAGTGTTGGTTCTTCCTTTTCCAGAGAACTTGCTTTAGATTCAGTATTGGATTTAAACTCTGAAAAATAAGTAATTATTGGTTTAATTTAGTGCTTGCATTAATTCTTCATGTAATTCAGCATACTTCTTAAGAGGAATTTCATGCATTGTTGCTTCTATTGCCTGGCGTGCTGCTCTGATTCCTTCTGGGTGTTCAAGGCTTGTGAGTTCAAGAAGAATATTATTGCCCAACTGCTTCACAAGTTCAGGAATGTCTTTGAGATGTTTCACACGTACGCGTACAAAAGGCATTTTTTTAGGAGACAATAGTTCTGCTAAAGGTTTTAAATCGTTTTTTTCTGATGCTTGAACAATATCTGCTCCAGCAAGTGCTGAAAGCATGACTGATACTTGCTCACTCATGTCTGGCAGTATGCCCTGAGCTGAAATAACACTGTGACTATATGTTCGCAGACTAAGCACTCCATCAAGTCCTCCTGCAACACTTGTGCTAAAACCTATTGCTCCATGTTGAGAAAGTGTTTGTGCGCGTTCAAGCATTGCTCCAGAAGAAGCTGTTATTTCTGGCAGAATAAGTGCGTGTTTGTTTGTTATGTGTTCTGTTATGCTTGCTTGCTGTACTATTTCTTTTACATCGCTGCAAAACACAACTTCTGCTCCTCCAAGTAATGCATGTCTGCAAGATTCAGCAGTTTGTACTTGGCATGCCAGCAATGGTCTGTGATATACTTCAAGGATTTGGCGTATGCCTTGTATTCCAAAGCAGGGTCCTTGTAGTGAGTGTGATAGTTTGCCTAGATTGAGTTTTTCAATTCTGTTGTTAAATGAGTGCAGTATTCCTATCCATTGAGTAATATTAGCTGGAGAAAATATTTTTGCAGGCAGAGTTATGCGTGTGAGTTTTCGTGTGCGACGAATTCGTGCACAGTCTATTTCAGGCACACGAGAGCCTTTCACCCACACATCAACAGTGTTCATAGCTGACATAATGTAGAATCTGTATTTAAAATGCGCTTATGTAAGAGACAATAATCTGAGTTCGTGATTATTTGTGTTAAACTATTAAGTCCCTTATAATACTGCGCCTTGATACTTTAAAGATTTGGGGGTATAACGGTCAATTACTGAAGTATCACCTTGTGGTAATCCAACCTTTCCCGCTAAATAACTACTCGCTTTACTTCCTGCTTTGGTTTGGGCAACTAATAACTTTCCAACACCAACCACCGGACTAACAACTAAGCCATACAATGCTTCTTTATATAAAGAACCACGCGTTGGCGGTTTTCCTTTTTCCAAAGCCACAATATCGCTAGTAGTGGTAGAAAGAGTGTCAGAAATACCGCGAGTTGTGCTAGTGGCAAGTCCCAGCTTGGAACTTCCGAACGCAGATAACTTTGTAGTAGCATTATCGATGCTAGAGCTACCGCCCAGCTCAGAGCGGATTGCTTGAATGAAAGAACTTTTGTTGGATTCATTGGTTTCACCTGTTGTTTGTTTTTTTTCGTATGTGGTTATTGGTTGTTTGATTGCAGTACACGCGGAGCAAGTCTGCTGTTTGTTTTGTTGGGATAGAAATCTTGTTCGCTATTTTTTTGATAGTTGTGTGTTTTTGGATGCACTTGGCGTATTGTTGCTGTTTTTTAGACAATCTACACTTCATCGCTTACTGCGCCTTCTTCTCCTTCTTCAACATCTTCGTCTCCTTCTTCGTCGTCTGGACTGAATTCTTTTAGAACTTCATCAAATGTGTGGTCTTCGTCTTTTTCTTCAACCTCTTCGTGTTCTTCAACTTCTTTTGCAGTTTTTTCAACAGGTTTGACTGTTTTTTTCTTGAGTGTTTTCTTTTTTTTCATTTTACATTCTTCGCAGGTTTGCTCTTCGTGATGGTCTGGCTTTTTCTGCGCCTTTTCCTTTCCAGCGTAATCCGCGCATTTTCTTTCCAGCACTTGTCATGCCACGATATGCACGTCCTCGTCCTGTAAACTTGCCGAGCTGTTTGTCAGCTCGGATTTCTGGATGTTCAGGATCTACAAGGAGTACTTCATACCAGTAATATCTTCCATCTTGTGCTACCCAGTAACTGTTCAAGACTTCGCAATTGTGAAATACTTTATTGGCACGTTCTTCAGCAATTACTTGATAGCTTTTGCGTAATGCTTTGATAGTGCGCATTGCTTTGCTTCTTCGTCCACCCACCCATGTGCGCCTGTGTGGTCCTTTGCTGACACGCTGTCTTACTACAAATAATCCGTTTTTTGCTTTGTAGCCCAGACTGCGTGCTCTATCAATACGTGTGGGCCTATCAAGTCTTTTTGTGACTGGTTCTCTACGCCATGCAATTAAGCGTTCTTTCCATAGTGGTCCAAGATTTTCTTTAGGTTGCTCCCAAAGTTCTGCCACGTGCTGGTACATGTTCATAGCTCTGAGAGTAAACACACTGTTTTTAAAGGTTTCGGCGAGCTTAATTTTTTCCTGCAGTATCTTTTCAAAGAAACTCTTAAATATATGCTCTCTACCGCGTAGTTAATGAAAAGAGTTGCTGTGAATCTCCTTCTTTGTGTGTTGCTTGTCAGTCTGCTTTTTTTGTTGGCTGGCTGTATGCCTTCTTCTATTCCTTCTGATTTTTCAGTGCGTTTTGAGTCAGCTGCATGCAAGGGCAATGTTGGAGTGAATTCATTGAGTCTGAATCATGCTGGCGATCTTGTGCGTGTGCAGCAGGGTTTTGGTTTGTCTCGGGATACATATAAATTAACTGATGCAGAAGTTTTGTCAGTGTATCAGTCTGCGTGGAAAAATAATCTGCTAAAAAATCAAAGCACTGCATCTGGTAAAGGTTTGTGTGGCAGCATTACTGTTCGCGCAATTAATAAAACAACACAAGTTATTCTTCGCGGCCAAGAAACAGAGCAAACACTAAACTTTATTCAATTGCTGGCAAGCATGGCAAATAGAGAGCCTGTTTTGAGCGAGACACCGGTGCTGTCGTAATATCAGAGCCTAAGATCTATCTGTAAATGCTATCGTGGTGGTCAAATTCTTCAAAAATGACTTTTTTAAGATTTTCATCAACGGAAAACAAAAGAACAAAACTCTTGTCTATGTGAACACTTTTTAGGTGGTGTAGTGGATTTCTGAGATTTTTATAGTGTTGTGGATTTTGTATGACTTCTTCTATTTTTTTATGAATAATTTCTAATTGTTTTGGATTCTTTTTTCCTATTTTTATGAAAACTTTGTCCAGGTGATTTCTTATTTCAAAATAATACATTTTAAGTCATACCATATCTTTTTCTGAAGTTTTCTAAATTGCCTATGTTTATAGTTTTTTCTTTTGATATTTGCGCTATTTTCTGGATAAATTCTGGTCGCAATTCAGGTTCCAATAAATCTTCTCCAAAACTTAAAACAACTTTTTCAATAGCTTCAGATTTATCCTTAAGAGAATACATTGCTTTTACAATATTTAAGATCTGATTTGCATTTTCTGAAATGTGCACCATTGCTTGTACCATATATCTCACCAATACTTCTCATATACTTCAGATATATAAAGGTGTTGGTGTTTTAGTAAGCGACAATAATGACGCATGTAAAAAGTCGCTTACTACTGTTTGCAAGACATAACAAATATTATGTGTTGTTATATGTCTTGCATTATTGTAGGGCTTCAATGAAAATAACAATATCACCGCAATCTTAATAAGACTCTTTTCTGCATGAAGTTGTATGGCTACTGAAGAGCAGATTCTTGAGCTTGCGCGTAATCTGTATAATAAACATCTTGTGGCAAGTATGAGTGATGCTCTTGAGCGCGCGCGTATGATCCTGCAAAATGTTCCTGATTTTATTGGCACTGCTGTTGAAGGTGACACTGCTGCTGAAGCTGCTGGTGTGGTTAAAAAGATGGATGATAGGTCTATGGAGTCTGTTAATAGTTCAGTGAGTGCAGAAGCAGTTTTTGATGCCCAGCAATTGCCAAAAGATTCTGGTGCTGAAAAGTCTGGTGCTAAAGAATCTGCTGTTGAGTCTGATCAAGAAGATTTAAGCAAGATTAAAAAAGACCTTGATTCTTTTGATGATTAATTTGGGGGTGTATTATGGCTTTTACTAATGTGACAATACCTGCAATTAATGCAACAGTAAGTGTATTAAATGCTACAATGAATTCAACTAATTCAACAATAACTGCGTTTAACTCAACAATAACTAATGAGTATAACAAAACTGCAAGTATTTTTTTGCAAGTTCTTCCTAAAGAAACTGGCTGGCTGATTGCTGCTGGTGTTGCAGTGTTTATTCTTGCAGTGTTCTTTTTGATCTGGTTTTTGGCGCGACAGAATTGAAAGAATATCAACTGATAGTAGGAATGTATGTGCATAGCATCATAAGGTCAAAATTCAAGAGAAACCAGCCGTTGCTCGTCAATACTATGGCAGATTGTTCGCTCTTGTTGTTGCTTAGGTCTGGTTTCTAAGGATGCAAATATTCTGAATAAAATTAGTGCCTCAAAATCACCAGTAGAAGAGCAAGCGGAATATTTGCATTCAATCACGCAAACATTAGCGACGAGCGTTGCAGGGGGTTGGTTTGGAATCGTCGCAATTCCCAACCTGAGAGACCGCAGTTGAACATGGGTGAGCGTAGCGCGAATCCCTGAGAAACCGCAGTTGAACATGGGTGAGCGTAGCGCGAATCCCTGAGAAACCGCAGTTGAACATGGGTGAGCGTAGCGCGAATCCCTGAGAAACCGCAGTTGAACATGTCCCTTACGGGGCTACAGCTCTTTTCACAGACCCGTCGAGAATTTTGAAGATGCTATGCACATACGTAGGAATATACTAAATCGCAGTAATTAGGCGACTATCTTGGCTATCAAAAGGCAATTTATTGTGTGAGAACTGCGCTCAAATTTCATATGATCTGCGAAATTCTCTATATCTCAATAACCCAAATAGTAATATCAAAAATTAAGCATTGCTTCTTTTAGAGAACTCAAACTTCTTAATCTTTCCTTTCTTAATATCTTCAAAAGACCTCAGCATAGAGCGAAGAAAATCATTTTGTTCTTTCAGTTCCTTTTTAACATGCTTAATTTCTTCTGCCATTTTCTCCTACAGGAAGTTTAATCATTCCTTCTTCTCCTGACTATTTCTATGCACAGCTTGTCAATAAGCTCTTGGCGTTCATCAATTAATTTTTTAAGTCCTTTATCCATTGTAATGTGTACTAATTTGTTTGTCTTTATAATATTTTTGCTTCTTTTTCAACAAACTCTTTAAACACTTTTAAGTTGTTCTTAACAAGATTTATGGCTGCTTGCTGAGTCTTTTTATCAGAGACACCAACAAACAAGACTACTATCAGCTGGTCGTAAATTAGGTAGTAAACTCGCCACTTATCATTTTTGAGTTCTCTAAACCATGGATAACCAAGCGGCTTACCTAAAGCATAGGGATTTTCCTGCAGTTTCTTTATCTGGCTCTCAAATTTCTCTTTGACATTGGAAGGTAGTTCTTCAAACTTCTGTTCAAATTCACTGGTTTCGCGAAGTTCCCACATGCTAAAAAGAAAATAATATGAACTTATTAAACCTTTTCACTGTGCTGGAGATTTTCGTGATTTAATTCTACAGCGTTGGTGACTGATAATATCTGCAACCACCAAATATCAACTGATTTCAAAACAAGCCTTATAAACCTCTTTCTAACAATATGTCTTGGTGAAATGCAGTGAGTGAAGAACACTGCTTTTTGATATGCCTATTAAAATTTCAACTCCTGTAACTCTTTTGCGTCGTATTTATCGTTCTGATACTGCAGAGACATTCTGATT
>Ga0082335_1002468_pt1 | contig 34503 bp, 29 predicted proteins | sample Subgrocontami58m_FD_72375 | JGI IMG/M metagenome (GOLD analysis project Ga0082335, IMG submission 72375) | Subsurface groundwater microbial communities from S. Glens Falls, New York, USA - GMW37 contaminated, 5.8 m (SPADES assembly) (version 2) ... | reverse complement strand
CAACCCAAAACAACTCTTCATCCATCGTTCTTCCCGCAGGAGCACGCAATGTCCAGCTACGCTGGTATGAAAACGGAGGAGGGGCCGTGATTCGTCTCTGGTGGGACTTCACACCTCCTGCGGCCGCGCTCCCTCAACCAACGCTCAATACGCCAACAGCAACATGCCCGGTTGGTCCAGGTATCCCGAAGATGAATCTCTCGTGGACTGCATCTTCAGGTGCCACCGAATATCACATAATTCGCTGTACTGGTTCCTCTTGTACCTTGCCTGCGATAAATACGGCAAGTCCTTACAAATTTGTCTCCGGAATATCCTATGTGGATGCCGGAGTCGTGAATGCGCAAACTTACAAATATCAGATTATTGCCCACCGGCATTCTGATAACGCTTATACTGGATCAAATATCCTCACCACGACGGCACAATGCCCGTCCTGCTCTGATGGCATTGATAACGATGGTGATGGCTTGATTGACAGTCTTGACCCAAGTTGCTTCACGAATGGCGTCTACAACCCAAACAAGACGAGTGAAGCTGGTCCTGCGGATTTTTGCGAAGTGAACCCAGAAGATCCGACTGCGTGTCTTCCGTAGGGAAGTACACCCCTACACCACAGCCTTCCGGCCGTGGTGTAGGGGTACATGCGAAAAAGCCCTCCGCTGGGCATCGGAGGGCTTTTTGATTAACGCCCTTTTGATTGCGGGCGTTCCTAGAGAATAGGAAGAAGAAAGGTGCAACGTTCTGGTTGCAGAAGAAGTTCTGGTGCGATGGCAACGCCCGAAAGCTGAGCAGCCTGAGTAGGATGATAGCCCCTACGTCGAGACTGTAGCCCTGGTGGAGCGCTTCGCCTCACACTCGGGCCCGACAGAGTCGCGGCCGTAGTTCGGCACAAGACACCGCTTGGCCATCGCACCAGATTCGAAATACCCTTCTTCCTCTTATCCTCAATTTGAAAACAGCTGGCGATACTATCCTTCCAGTTGTTCCGACCGCAAGAGCGTCCCCGCTCTCGCTTGTCTCGGTTTTAGTGTTGCCGAGACCAAACACTTTTTGCTGAATTAGAATTTGATTCTAGCTCAGTCGACCTCTTAGAGAGCCCTCGGGCACGATCTGGCGTAGCCAGCATTTGCATCGAGAGTCACCGTATAGGTGAATTCCCTAAAAAGGATATGTTCCATCGACAGCTTCCGCTACCGATGCCTTGTTCATGTTTTCCCTCGGATTTCTCCGGGCATGGACTATATCTTCACCCCGATGGTCATCGGGGGCCAACGTTTTATAGAGAACCTCCACGATTCTCTATCCGTTCCGGTTTACCAAAACCGGAAACAAGTCTCTACGGCGCCTGCGGGATTTTGTACTTGAATTCGCTACGCAAATAATCACCGATATATTCAGACCATTTCAGTTTATATGCCGACGGTATATAGAGTCGGAACCGCCGTTTATTGCGGTGTAATGTAACTGGAATGGCTAATATCTCTCGAAAGAAATTACGCAAACGAAAGGCCTCATCATCGGTAAAGTTCTGAATATTGATGAGGCAACCGCTGTTTCCTAGTCTACCTCCGTCGTCCATAAACCAAATGGCTGATGTCAACGGATTAGAAAGGAAAGTAATATCATTCGGAAGAATTTTCTTTTTATTCTCGTAGAACACCCTATGGTATCTACTCAACTCGGGATGACTGATTGTTCGGAATTTCCATGAGCGAGTTGGCGTTAAATATTTTGGCGGTGATAGCACGAAATTCTTAAATAGTTCGTACTTCCAAAATACATAATCTTTTTGCCGGTCGGAATGTTCTATCTGTAATCGGTAATTAGTCTGCGAGGAATTTGCAATCAAACAGCCATCTCCCATCAGTGAGCCCAAAAGCACTTCTTTTTGAAGTTCATTCAAAGAAAGTGATTTCCGTAATTCACGATGAAAATTGGAGTTTGTATTGGGTTTCCGCAGTTCCCTCGGTATTGCCTTCATGCCTCTATTATATCAAATAGAGAGTCAGGTTTCACCGATTTCAGTTGGATTTTTCTGTCACCTTACGGTTAACAGGTCGCATGATTTGTTATTTAATCCACGACTTCGTCCCTGTCACCAATCTTACCGTGGTCCGAGCAAGCTCGGCATTCGGGTACTACTGGCTTCCTTGACGTGACGGGCGAATGAAATCATTACGATTTGAGAATAGGAAGAAGAAAGGTGCAACGTTCTGGTTGCAGAAGGTGGGGGGGGTGTGGCAACAGCGCACGGTAATCGGCATCTTGGCCTCAGGCCAGCCGGCCGTACTCTGCTTAGCTTCTCACGAAGCTCAGCACGTCTGTTTCATGGCTGGCCACACTCCACTATTGAAATTCCCTTCTTCCTCCTATCCTCAATTTGATTGTAATGTTTCTTCCCTACCGTACGTGCGGATTTCCCGCATACGGCGGAGACCCCGACCTTATGTCGGGGTTGTGTCCTTCATGCCGCTAACAGCGGCACTACTATGACACAGCGGACTTCTCAAAAGTTTAGTTTTGAGATCTCCTCGGGTCATTTGCAGAACCATTTTTCTTCATCCAGCTCACCGTGAGTTCAACCTTCTCCATGCTCACCGCCACCCATGGATCGGAACGGTTTTTGTTGAACTGGCTAAAGAATGTCGCCGGATCCTTCACCGAGTGTTCTCGCGAACTCTCGATTATCCATTGACTTCGCTCCCGCTCGAACGCGGAAGGGATGGAATTTCACCATCTTGCTCTGCAAACTGCCGAGCGCATTTGATGTGAGTACAAAGTTCGAGAACGTATTCACCGCGGCATAGCTGATCCGCGATTACTAGCGATTCCTTCTTCATGAGGTCGAGTTGCAGACCTCAATCTGAACTGGGCCGTTGTTTGATGCGATTGGCTCCGCCTTGCGGCTTGGCGACGCATTGTCAACGGCATTGTTCCACGTGTGTAGCCCCGGGCATCAGAGGGCCACGCTGATCTCGCGTCATCCCCGCCTTCCTCCCCCTATACGGGGGCAGTCTCGTGTGACACTTGTAACACACGATAGGGGTTGCGTTCGTTACTCCACTGAAGGAAACAATTCACATCACGAACTGACGAGGACCGTGCAACACCTGTGACAGTGTCCTTGTAAGACATCCAACGTTTCTGCCGGATTTCACTGCCATATCAAGCCCGGGTGAGGTTCCTCGGTTGTCATCGAATTGAACCACATGGACCACCGCTTGTGCGAACTCCCGTCTATTCCTTTGAGTTTTAAGCTTGCGCTCGTACTTCCCAGGCGGCAGATTTAACGCGTAAGCTAAGCCACGGAGAGGGTCGATACTCCCCACAGCGAATCTGCATCGTTTACGGCGTGGATTACTGGGGTATCTAATCCCATTCACTCCCCACGCTTTCGTCTCATGAGTGTCAGGATACGACCAGCATACCGCCTTCGCCTCTGGTGTTCCGGTAGATATCAACGGATTTCACCCCTACACCTACCGTTCCGTATGCCTCTTCGTACCTCCAGTCGTGCCGTTTCGAACGCGATTCCACCGTTAGGCAGTGGGATTTAACGTCCGACTAACACGACCACCTGGAGACCCTTTACGCCCAATAAATCCGGATAACGCTTGACGCCTTCGTATTACCGCGGCTGCTGGCACGAAGTTTGCAGCGTCTTATTCTCGGGGTACAGTCACTTGCGTTCCTCCCCCGTAAAAGCAGTTTACAACCCGAAGGCCTTCTTCCTGCACGCGGTGTCGCTCGATCAGGCTTGCGCCCATTGTCGAATATTCTCGACTGCAGCCACCCGTAGGTGTATGAACCGTATCTCAGTTTCATCGTTGGGGGTCGCGCTCTCACGCCCCCTACCCGTCATAGCCTTGGTGGGCCGTTACCTCACCAACTAGCTGATAGGACCTAGGCTCCTCTCAAAGTGGCTTGCGCCTTTACCCGTCACCTTTTTAAATCTTGAAGTTCGAAGAAATTGCCAGGCTCTATCACTGACAACTTAACTGCGCTTACTTCAATTCTTAAAAAGGTGACGGGACTATCGGGTATTAGCCCGCCTTTCGGCGAGTTATCCCCGTCTTCGAGGTAGATTCCAAGGTAGTACTGAACTCGTTCGCCACTATCCGTCACCTTTTATTGCTAAAAGGTGACGGATCGTTCGACTTGCATGCCCTATCCACACCGCCAGCGTTCATCCTGGACCAGGATCAAATCCTCATTGGATACCTAGATTTTCAAGCGTAGCGAAGAAAATATAGCTGTATCCAATAGAGCCGAGCACTGAGCAACGCTCTAGTGCTTGGCTCATTGAGAGCCATTTCTTCGAAAACTCAAAATCTAGGTCGAGAGAACAAGAGAAAGAAAGGGTCCTGCATCTTTGCAGGACTACGCAGGTATCTGGAGGCCGCGCCGACGAAACTCCTGATGGAATAACTTCTCAAGCGTATCCCATTGGAGCTTCGTTTCCGAACGTCGACCCTTTCGGTGAAGAGCACGCCGGACTCTAAACCCAGCAATAAGTCGGCCGTCTGACCACTTCTTGAGCCATTCACGAACGGAATTCATACGCTCCTCGTGGCTTATGTAGCGCATTGGGATCCTCCCTTCTTTCTCTTGTTCTCTCTAAACCCCGTCGCTCTTGCGAGCGCCGAGGCTTTAATCGGAACAACTGGAAAGGCACAACTCAAAAATCGAAATGATCTTTAGGTTACGCAAATACCAGTTGTTTTCTTATTCAAATTTCAATGTTCGGTCGTCTCAGACAAAACCACCCCACACCGCTCTCGCGGTCGGGTTTCAGCCCGTTTAGGCTGAAAGAAAACACCCAGAGGAATCCCTCGACCCAGCTCGGGATAAACCTCCCTTGCCGAGGAACTTCTCCGGATGCTCGTCCGATCCCGGCTTGCCGGGATTTAGGACTCAACTCAATTGTAAACCCCGCCACCACACTCCCTCACAAGAAAGTTCGGGTTAAATGTGGAAACGGATTTATTTCTCCCGCCGCACGATTCACATTAGTGGTGGCGGGGTAAATTGTGGCTTTGGGTTCCGTTAGCCACGGAAACTTCCAAAGGGGCTTCCGAGGCCCGAAAACAGAATGTCACCCTATTATAGGCAAGGTGAATCGAGTGTCAAGGCCGGAAATCCACATTTTTCTTGCGGAATTCTGGATGCTTGAAAGGTTGCGGTTTACTGAGAGAAGCCCAGTATTTCCACTGTTGCCGTAATCCCCAGAATCCGAGGCTGTGTGAGTGAGATACTGAGAACGATACATCTCGAACTGCAACATAACTGCGGGCAAACCAAAACCGCGCCCACTCTCCATCTTCACCGCCTAGGCCATACGCTTCATCGAAATGATGCTTTTCCCAGAGATCCCTCCGTATTGCCGCATTCGTGAACCCAAGCACGCCCATCGAATCGTGTTCAATGTGTTTTACTCTCTGAAAGCCATGCCGAAGCCATGAAAAAAATTTATTGAATGCCAACTTCTCCCACATACTTCCATTGGGCAGGGCCCATACAAAGCCATAAACTCCCATAACTTTGGGATCGCTAAAATGAGAAAGCCCATCACGAAGCCAAGTTCGCGAGGAGGGTAGCGAGTGGCCGCTTAAAAACACAAAGAAGCGATTCGCTCTCGCGTAACTGCACCCGATATTCAACGCATGAGGATAGGAGAATTCATTGGGTTGGATTGTCACCAAACGCACTGGAAATTTCTGAATAATCTCAATAGTCCGGTCCGTGGAACCCGAATCTACAATAATAATTTCAAAATCGGGATAAGTCTGCTCCTGAAGCTGCTTGAGGCATTCTCCGATCCATCGCTCTTCATTTTTTGTGCGAATAATAACTGCGGTCTCCGGCATATAGTCAACCAGTGTGGTCCCTTCTCCATTTCTCAATTTTCTGATGATTTCCGGAAAGCAATGTTGACGGTACCCGATAGTAATGTCCCTTCCACTTGAGAAACTCGGGCCGGGTGTAGTGGGGATACTCAAGTCCTTTTTTCTGCCCACTGCCTTGCGATTCCTTTTTTAGCAAAAGGTTCCAGTGGGATTCTTCGGCAAGTGACCCGAGGCTAATGACTCCCGGGATCAACCGTATCATTGCCGAAACAATAGCCATTGCCGCAACGTCGCCGTCCGTGAGCACATAGGGGCCGATCGATACCTCCTGAATCGCGTAGCCAGAATCATGCATGACTTCGCTGACGCGTTCATCAATGCCCTCGTAGCGACCGCTGATGAATATCACGTCCGAATAGTGTTTTACCCAATCTGCGGCAAGTTTCTGATTGAACTGTTTCCCTTTTGCGGAAAGCAATACCACGAGTGTTTCTTTCTTCTTTTTTCCTTTTAAGACCACGCGTGCCGCGCGCAAAATAGGCTCGGCCATAAGCACCATCCCAGCTCCCCCGCCATAAGGTGCGGCATCAACCGTTTTCCGTTTATCTTTCGAAAAATCTCGTGGATTGTATGTGCGAATCGTAATCAAGCGCTTTTCTTGCGCACGTCTCAAAATAGACGCCCCGAAATAGGATTGGAATATTTCGGGGAATGTGGTAATAATATCAAAGCGCATGGTTCCTTGTTACTAGCTATTTAACTGCGGTTGCAGGGCTTAATGGAGGGAGACGAATGGAAAGAATCCTTCGCTGGTCTATACTCCTGATGGTTCTCGCAGTTGCGTGTGCGTGGGGGTATTTCACATTCACCCCCCTGCTGGACTACTTCCGCGGAGTGCCAACCTACGCTTTTGTTCTCGGCGTCATCGTCACCTGGCCAACCGCAATCGCGACCGGTCTGTATGCAGGACTCGGAATCGGTGATCTCTGGGATGAACTTAGGCTTGGGTGGATCACCTGGCGAAACGCGCCAGCTGTGCTACTCCGCATAACTCTGTACGGCACGAGCGGGTACATTGTCTTCTGGGCGCTACTCCTCGGCGATATCATATAGCCCCTCGATCGTTATATCGTTGGGGCTTTTTTCTTTCATCCCGTTACTGCGCATCGTATCATAAACGCGCCTGTATTTGCGAAGAATTCATGTATTTGGGGTGCATACATCAACTTCTGCAGTAACGGGATTCATACCACAAACGCCGCCCGAGACGTAGCCCAAGACGGCGTTTGCAAAAGTCTAACCTAATACACTAAAGTCTCAAATCTTCCAATACTTGGTCCACGTCGGTTCTGCGTTCCATCCGTGGTGCGGGACCTCTTCCACCTTCCGAGTCGGTTGTGTTTTCCATACGAGGCGTGGGACCTCGCCCACCTTCCGGCTCCTCAATCTTAAGATTCACACGCGCATTATTCTTCATCCCCACGACCCGAAGGAGAGATCTGATGGCTTTTGCGGTATTACCGTTTCGGCCAATGATCTTACCCATATCCGGCGCGGAAACTTTGAGCGTGAGCAACACCCCCATTTCGTCCACCTTGCGCTCAACCGTAACACCGTCGGGCTCATCCACGAGCGCCTTCACTACGTACTCAAGGAATTCCGCATCAACTTCTTTTGCCATACAGAGGGTTATTAACAATCTCGAATGCGATTCTCGAATCAAATCCGAGGTTCGGCCATTCGGAGCGATTCATGATATCCAGCTCGACCTTTCACCCTATCAATATCTATTCTCCATCGTAATACCTGAAGAAAAAATATCAAGTTTCAAAATCCCCACCCTATGTCGATGCGACTGGTTGCTCGCCTTTCGCATCCCCTGTGCTCGCGGGACGAGGCGCTCTTACCACATTTATTTTCTTACCCTGAATAACACCCTGGGTAATCAGGAGATTATGCACTCGGGGTGAGGTCTTGGCACCCTTGGAAATCCAATAGGTAATACGCTCACTCTTCAGGAGGGTTGCCTTTGTCTTCGGGTGGAACGACCCGAGAATTTCAATCTCGCCTGATTTTGGCTTTGAGCGCCGTTCGGTAAGGACCACCCGGAACGCCGGATCATTTGTCCTCCCCACGCGCTGAAATCGAATCATTAACATAGTGTGTGTAAATTGAGCTCGTAAGCGAGATAAGCTTATAAGCTTCATCCGTGGCTTACCTCGCGTATTTAACTTACAAGCTTACTGGCTTATCTCGCGTATTAGCTTTTCACCTTATACCCCGTTCCTGCCGGGATCAGCCGGCCAATAATGACATTTTCCTTAAGCCCGCGCAAGGTGTCTTCCTTACCCTCAATCGCGGCATTGATCAACACGCGCGCGGTCTCCTGAAAGGAAGCCGCAGAAAGGAAGCTTGAAGTCGTGAGCGCGACTTTCGTGATGCCAAGGAGTATCTGATAGGCAGTTGCGGGGCGCATGTTTTCGGCAAGGACTTTCCGATTTTCCTCACGAAATGCAGACTTTTCGACAATCTCCCCTGAAGTGAGCGCCGTATCGCCGCCGTCTTTAATCCGAACACGCGAATACATTTGTCTCACAATGATTTCAATGTGCTTATCATGAATCGGAGCCCCTTGTAGTGAGTAAATTTTCTGAACTTCCTTGATGATGTAGCGCTCCGTTGATTCTTTCCCGGCGATTTTATTCATCTCCTTCAAATCCGCATGCCCCTCACAGAGGAGATCCCCCTTCTTCACCTTTGAGCCGACTTCGACGAAGAGCCCCGTTGCCGGAGGAATACGGAATTCTTTCATTGTGGAATCCACTTCTTCTGTTTTCTTCTTTCGAGTGATGCGGGAAAGAATTCGTCTCTTTGGTCTTGCTTTTGACGAAAGATCCTCAAGTTCGGGTTCAATCTCTATCCGAATAATCTTTTCGCGGTTGACTTCGGTGATTTCCGTAACCGTACCGCTCACGTCGGCCAATATCGCCTGTCCCTTTGGCGTTCGCACCTCGAAAATTTCTTCAACACGGGGAAGACCGGTGGTGATATCACCCGCGCCCGCGACCCCTCCCGTGTGGAAGGTCCTCATGGTGAGTTGAGTACCCGGTTCTCCGATTGATTGAGCCGCTACAATGCCGACCGCTTCCCCGATTTTAACAAGCTCTCCTCTGCCAAGATCAAGGCCGTAACATGTTTGGCAGATACCGGTGAGTCCCTTGCAGGTAAGGGGGGAACGGACATGCATTTCGCTCACATCAGAGCGTTCTATGGTGCTCGCAATCGCACGTGTGATAATATCGCCCGCATGTGCGAGCACCGTTCGATCGCTTGAAATAATATCGTGAAGGGCTACACGACTCATCGCGCGAAGTCCAAATGGCCTCCCGATTTCTTCCGAATCCTTGCGGTAAATCCCAATACCGCGCTTCGCGCCGCAATCCGGTTGTGTGACGATCACATCCTGAGACACATCAACTAATCGTCGCGTTAAGTATCCTGCGACTGCGGTTTTGAGAGCAGTATCAGCCGTCCCCTTCCTGGCACCGTGCGTTGAAATAAAATACTCAAGCACGTTTAATCCTTCTTTGTAGGAGGAGAGCACGGGAAGATCGATAATTCTTCCGGCCGGGTTAATCACGAGTCCTTTCATCCCCGCCATCTGCATGATCGCAAGCCACGTGCCTCGCGCTTTTGAATTGACCATGGTTGAGACCGAACCCGTCGGATCAATCGCGTGGGGAATTGCGTCTTTTATCTTATCCATCACACCTCTCCATACCTCGATCACTCGATCGTATCTCTCGCGATCAGTGAGAAGCCCGCGCTGGTAGTAGTCGTCAATAACCGAAATTTCTTTTTCTGCCTCGCGAATCCACTCTTGTTTTCGCACCGGAGTCTTCAAATCATCCATACCCCAGGAAATTCCCGACTTTGTGGCAAACGCGAATCCGAATCCCTTCATCTCATCCAAAATTGGAGGTGTATGAGGAATCCCGTAACGGAGGATAAAATCGGAAACCAACTCCTCAACATCGCGAGCTTTGATATCTTTGTTCACAAAAGGGTAGTCGCTCGGAAGTACTCGATTAAAGAGTAATCTCCCGACACTAGTTTCAACCAAGGGCTGCTTGATTTTTTCCTCTCCACCAAGAAGAGTCCGCTCGGTAAGGCGTACGGTAATTTTTGCACGAATATCAACTGCGCCGAACTCGTAAGCGATAATGGCTTCTTTCTCATCTGCAAATATTTCCCCTTCACCGATTACTCCTTCCTCAAGCACAGTTGCCCAATACATCCCAAGAATCATGTCCTTTGTCGGCTGCACAATAGGATCACTGTTTGCGGGTTTCAGGAGATTCACCGACGAGAGCATAATCTCGCGTGCTTCCTTCTGGGCATCATCCGTAAGCGGCACGTGTACTGCCATTTGGTCGCCGTCAAAGTCGGCATTAAAAGCCGCACAGACCATGGGATGAATCTGAATCGCATGACCCTCGACGAGCACCGGATGAAACGCCTGAATGCCAAGACGGTGAAGTGTTGGCGCTCGATTCAAGAGGACAAGCTTTCCCTCGGCAATGACTTCGTCAAGAAGCGCCCACACTTCTTGCGGTCGCTCTTCAATCATGCGTCCAGCTCCGCGAATATTATGCGCAAGCTCCCTCTCAATAAGTTTCCGAATCACGAACGGCTTAAAAAGTTCAAGCGCCATTTCTTTCGGCAAACCGCACTGGTGAAGTTTCAGCGAAGGTCCAACCACAATGACCGAGCGCCCCGAATAATCAACCCGCTTCCCAAGCAGGTTCTGGCGAAAGCGACCCTGCTTGCCTTTCAGCATGTCGGCAAGGGACTTTAAGGGACGGCGCTGAACCTGGGATGAAACCGCGGTTTGGCCACGGCGGGTGTTGTTATCAATCAAGGCATCAACCGCCTCTTGAAGCATGCGCTTTTCGTTTCGGGTAATGACCTCCGGCGCTCGCAACTCATAGAGGCGTTTCAGACGATTGTTGCGATTAATAACCCGTCGGTAGAGATCGTTTAAGTCCGAGGTTGCATAACGCCCGCCATCAAGTGGCACCATCGGGCGCATATCAGGAGGAATCACGGGTAACACCTCAAGAAACATCCATTCAGGGCGGAGTTTCGATTTAATCATTGCGCGAACTACTTTCAGGCGCTTCAAGTATTTCTTCTTAATGACGGGTGGCGCGAGTTTGAGTTCGGCTTCAAGATTATGGTGTAATTTTTCGAGATCAACGGACTGGAGAATATTCCGAATTGTTTCTGCTCCGATTCCCGCCTCAAACACGTCCCCATATTTCAGGCTCAGGCGATGATACTCGACTTCTGTGAGCACTTTGAGAAGCCTGAGCGAGCGGAGTTCCTCCTTGGCATTCTCCTTTGCTTCTTTAATCCTGGTGACTTGTACGGCATTCGGAGCCTTGGAAGACTTCACTTTGAATTCCCGCTCAATTTCCTCAAGCGCTTTTCTCCGTTTTTCCTCTCGCAACTCGGTTACGATATAGCCTGCAAAATAAATTACCTTCTCGAGATCATTTACCGAAAGATCAAGAATGAGGCCGATCTTCGAGGGTACACCGCGGAGAAACCAGATATGTGAAACCGGAGCCGCAAGCTTAATATGGCCCATTCGCTCCCGTCGAACGATCGCGCGGGTAACCTCAACACCGCACTTATCGCATACAATCCCTTTATAGCGAATGCGGCGATATTTTCCGCAGTAACATTCGTAGTCTTTTGTTGGTCCGAAAATTCGCTCATCGAATAAACCGTCGCGCTCGGGCTTTGCGGTGCGGTAGTTGATGGTCTCGGGCTTCGTCACCTCGCCATGAGACCACGAAAGAATCTCGTCGGCTGAGGCGAGTTTGAGACCAATAGATTTAAAATCTTGGACGTGGTTTTCCATGCCTATTCACTATTTGCTCCGAATCCTCTCACGGGTTTCACGAGTTTCGCGCCGAGCCGGCTGGTGTTCCGGAACTTCTTCGGCGATCGCGCGCAATCGTGCCGTCTCGCCTCCCTTCAAGTCGACTGAGAGTGCGAGTCCCTTCAATTCATTCACGAGCACATGGAAAGAAGCCGGAATATTCTGGCTTCGGATCTTCTCACCCGAAATAATTGCTTCATACGCCGCAGCTCTCCCCTGCACATCATCAGACTTAATCGTAATCATCTCCTGAAGAGTGTGCGCGGCCCCGTATCCTTCGAGCGCCCAGACTTCCATCTCTCCAAAACGCTGGCCTCCGAACTGTGCTTTGCCTCCGAGGGGCTGTTGGGTGATCAAGGAGTAAGGACCGATCGAACGCATATGAATCTTATCCTCGACAAGATGGTTTAATTTCATAATGTAGGCAACTCCCACGGTGACTTTTTGTCGGAATTTCTCACCGGTCAAGCCGTCATAGAGCTCAATCTTTCCGTCTTCCGGGAAGTTCGCCTTTTTAAGCTCGCCTTTGATCTCATCTTCGGTTGAGCCTGCAAGCGACGGAGTTATGGCTTCATACCCGAGGAGGCGGGCTGCCATACCAAGATGTGTTTCCAAAATTTGGCCAAGATTCATGCGTGATGCAACTCCGAGTGGATTCAAAATAATATCAACCGGCCTGCCGCCGGCAAGATACGGCATATCTTCTTCGGGGAGCACCCGCGCGATCACGCCTTTATTGCCGTGACGTCCCGCGAGTTTATCTCCCACCGCGATTTTGCGAAGCTGTGCGATTTCAACTTGCACTTGTTTGATAACTCCGGATTCAAGCTTGTCTCCGCGATCTCGTGAAAACACTTTAATACCGATCACGCGTCCGCGTTTTCCGTGCGGGACGGTTAAGGACGTATCGCGCACATCCCGCGCCTTTTCACCGAAAATCGCCCTCAGCAAACGTTCTTCCGGCGTTAATTCCGTCTCCCCCTTCGGAGACGTCTTGCCGACGAGAATGTCGCCCGAGCGAACCTCGGCCCCAATCCGAACGACTCCTTCTTCGTCGAGATTCTTTAATTTCTCTTCCGAAACATTGGGAATGTCGTAGGTAGTTTCCTCCGGCCCCAATTTCGTATCCCGAACCGCGATTGAATGATCTTCGATATGAATGGACGAAAAAGTATCTTCTTTTACCAGCCGCTCGGAAATAATAATCGCATCCTCGTAATTCCAGCCGTGCCACGAAAGAAACGCAACAGTAAGATTCTGGCCGAGTGCAAGTTCCCCCCGATCGGTCGCCGAAGAGTCAGCAAGAATATCCCCCTTCTTGACGGCATCCCCAGGTCTCACTATGGGAATCTGGCGAATCGCGGTAAATGCATTGGTCCGGAGAAACGAGTTTAACGGATAGCGGACAAAATCATCCTTTTTTGTTTTTAGCACGATTTCCTTTGCATCCACCTTGATAATCTCGCCTTCCGATTCTGCAATGATCAATCGTCCGGAATCTCGCGCCGCCCTCGCCTCTCTCCCGGTGCCCACAAGTGGGCGCTCGGCCCGAACGCAGGGAACGGCTTGGCGTTGCATGTTTGATCCCATCATGGCGCGATTCGCATCGTCGTTTTCAAGAAACGGAACAAGGCTCGTTGCCATCGAAATCGCCTGCTGGGGTGAGACGTCAATATAGTCGAGCTTTTCGCGCTCGGTCACACCAGGAGATCCTTTTACGCGAGCCTCTACCCGTTCATCCAAAATGTTTCCCTTCTCATCAAATGCAACGCCAGCATGCGCGATATGATAACGGGCTTCGGCTGATGCATCAAGATACTCCACCTCACCGGTAATCTTTCCATTTTTCACTCGAACATAGGGCGTCACGATGAGGCCGAGTTCATTGATGCGGGCATGTCCCGCAAGATGTCCGACAAGACCGATATTCTGGCCTTCCGGCGTCTGAATTGGACAAATACGCCCATAATGCGACGGGTGTACATCGCGAACCTCGAATCCCGCTCGCTCTCTCGTAAGGCCTCCTGGGCCCATCGCAGAGAGTCTCCTTCTATGTTCAAGTTCTGCCAAGGGATTAATCTGATCCATAAATTGCGAGAGCTGGGATGAGGTGAAGAACTCTTTCACTGATGCCATAAAAGGGCGGGCGTTAATCAACTGCGCCGGTGTCAACGTATAAAGATCAAGTGTCGACATACGGTCGCGCACAATCCTCACCATGCGCTGAATGCCGACACGAAGTTTATTTTGCAGGAGTTCCCCCATGCCTCGAACGCGCCTGTTGCCAAGGTTATCAATGTCATCTGGCGCAATGTCACCCGCTTGGTTGAGTCGAATAATTTCGCGAATAACGGCAATAATATCTTCAGCATCGAGAATGCGGAATTCCTCTTTGGCCGCATCCTTCTTCATGCCGAGGCGCTGGTTGAATTTAAATCGCCCGACTGCCGCAAGATCATAGCGATCAAATCCAAACATTGCCTGAATTAAGGAGCGCGCATTATCGGCTGCTGCAAGTTCTCCTGGTCGAATGCGCTTGTATACTTCAATGTAGGCTTCATCGCGCGTCTTAGCCGAATCCTTTTCAAGGGTTTTTTTAATATGCTTTATTTCTCCGGTCTCGAGATCCTGGAAATGCCCGGCAATTGCTTCATCGTCAGCAATGCCCAACACACGGAGAAGCGTTGTTGCCGCAACTTTGCGCTTCCGGTCAATACGCACATGAATCGAGCCATCAAGATCGGTTTCAAATTCGAGCCAGGCTCCGCGATTTGGGATAATTTTTGCTCCGTAATATCGTTTGCCGCGAAGTTGATGCGCGGTGAAATACACACCCGATGAACGGATAAGCTGTGAGACAATCACCCGCTCAACCCCGTTTACGATAAACGTCCCCCGAGGAGTCATGAGGGGAAAATCTCCAAGATAAATTTCCTGCTCCTTTACTTCGCCGGTCTTCTGATTCGTAAGTTTGCTTCGAATGCGAAGTGGCGCCTCATACGAGAGGTTGTGGTCCTTCACATACACTTCAGTGAATTTTGGTTCGTCGAGATAATAATCCCCGAACTCAAGTGTGACATCCTTCGTAATTGAGGTAACGGGAGAAATTTCTTTAAAGAGCTCTTTTAAACCGGATTTCAAAAAGCGCTCGTAGGAATCAAGCTGGATCTCCGAGAGATTCGGAAGTTCTTCAAATGCGGGCCGATACTTGTTGAAATATTTTTTTTGCGGTGTGGTCGTTGACACTGGTTGAGAATGTTTAGACGTGCAAATAAAGTACGGCCTTGCGTTCCAAATGGGGCACAATGCGACCCGTCAGAATCAAAACAAAATTAAACACCCAAAATTTCCCTTTAGCTTAGGGAATTATGTTTACGAGCGCTCAGCGCGCGGTCTCGGATTGGTTTCCTTCGCGCAAAATGTATGTAAAACCTCTGTTATATGACGTTCCCTTCCGCGAGGAAGGTTCCGTTCTGAGCTTTACCGAAGTATGCTCCTGGGTTGAATTATTGTCAAGTGGTCGGTGGCTGTGGATAACCCGCCTACATTTTCAGCCTTCCACACATGCATGCCAGTTTACCTTCAGATGCTCAAATCAAGAAAAATTTTCCTGATCCGGCTGAAAATTTGGGTGGGCTAAAACTGAACCTTAACTGGTTCTTTCACCGCAGGATTCTCTGCCTCAAAAAATTCCATTTTCTGGAAGCCAAATGGGCCCGCAATGAAGTTCGTCGGAAATGATTCGATACGGATGTTGAGGTCCCGAACGTTCGCGTTGTAAAAACGCCGAGCCGCCTGAATCTTATTTTCCGTATCAGTGAGCTCGCCCTGAAGCTGTAAAAAATTCGTGTTTGCTTTCAGGTCTGGATATTGCTCGGAAACTGCGAACAGCGTTTTCAGCGTGCCCGATAGCATATCGTTTGCCGCAATCTGCTCCTTCGTATTTTTTGCGTTCATAAAACGCGTGCGCGCTTCGGTCACACTCTCAAGGGTCTGGCGTTCATGCGCCACATAACCCTTCACAGTTTCAATAAGATTGGGAATGAGATCGAACCTGCGCTTCAACTGCACATCAATATCGGATTCAGCCTCTTTTGCCTGCTGTCGCAACCGAACTAGGCCGTTGTATGCGGCAATGAGCCAGATCACGATCAAAACGATTAAACCGATCAAAATATAGAAGGGGGTCATAGGCGAAAAGATTAGAAGCTAGTATCTAGAATCTAGGATAACAAGTTCCTGCGCAAATGGGAATGGGCAAAAAAAAGAGCCGCTCACCTGCTGGCTTACGGCTCGTGTTCATCGTTAGTGATGCTATCGCAAACTCTCCGCGAGCTTCTTTTCTAGCTCGGCGAGGGTTTGAGCCACGGAAGGCGCGAGACCCTCAAACTCGTGCGCCATGGCGCGCACTCCCTCCCGGACAAATCTGCACACAGCGATACATTCGTACAGTTGGTCTAAGGGAACATCGGCATTCTCGAGGAGTTTCAGGACAACTACCAACTCCCCGACTGCAATCGCCGCTTTCTCCCCGTTGAGATGGAGTACGGCTGAACGAAGTGCGTCAAGGAGCATCTCACAGGGGATACCGACAAGCACCCGTGTGTCCGCCATTGAAACTCACCACCTTCCTGGCGCGTTTGTTGAAGCGCCGACGACTGTTAGCCGCCGACGATGGCCTGGAGAACCTTCTCGGGAGCGCGGACGATCTCGCTCTTCTCAACCACGGGAAAAGGAACGTGGAAATCGATTGGAGATCCGACGAGTACGGCGATTCGAATCTCCGGGTGTTTCGCCTTGTGTTCGACCGCGTGGCCGATCATGCCGCGCGTGGTGAACACCATGGCACCCTCTCCCGCAAGCCAGCCACGGGCCGTTTTCATGTCCTGAAAGACTCCAACCTCGTGGCGATCTGCCGTGAGGTGATCCTGCAACAGCTCATTCAACCCCTGGTAATCACCTGCGGCCCTTGAGCTGAACAAACCACCCTGCCCCAGATCGATGATCGCAACTTTCAAGATTTCACCTCCAAGTTCGGGTGAGCTACATTGACTTCACTCGTGAAACAACAAATACCACATTTCTGTGGCATTTGTCAAACGATTCAAGTTTTCACTCTATCCTCTACTCTCTATCCCCTATTCTCTACTCTCTCGTCAGTAGTCCCCTCCCATCCCTCCCGGCATGCCGCCTCCGCCCATAGATGGAGATTCTTTTTTCGGCACTTCGCCGACAATTGCCTCCGTCGTGAGAATCATCGCGGCAACAGATGCGGCATTTTGAATTTCCGAGCGAACAACTTTCGTAGGGTCAATAATTCCGGCTTTCACGAGATCCTCATAGTCCCCGGTTTCCGCATTGTAGCCATCACTTCCCTTTCGCTTTTTCACTTCCTGAACTACCACCATTCCTTCGGCTCCGGCGTTTGATGCGATCTGGCGGAGCGGTGCTTCGAGTGCGGCATGGAGAACCTCCATACCGACTTTCTCGTCATGCGTAATCTTCTCATCCCGCTCAAGGCGTTTGATGGCTTCAGCCAGGGCCGGTGCCGTGCGCAACAGCGCCACACCCCCGCCCGGTACAATCCCCTCCTCCACCGCAGCCTTTGTTGCCTGAACCGCATCTTCAATTCGAAGTTTCCTCTCCTTTTGCTCTACTTCAGTCGCGGCTCCGGCCTTGATCAGGGCAATGCCGCCGGTGAGTTTTGCGAATCGCTCTTGAAGTTTTTCCTTATCAAACTCTGACTTAGTCTTCTCGAGTTCGATACGAATTTGCTTGGCTCTCTTCTCAATATCGGCTTTCTTGCCCTTGCCACCAATAATTGTGGTATTTTCCTTGGAAGCGACAACGCGCCGAGCCGAGCCCAACATGTCGAGTTCAACATTTTCGAGTTTCAAACCGATATCTTCGGAGATCACCTTCCCTCCCGTAACTACCGCAATATCTTCGAGCATCTCCTTTCGGCGATCACCAAATCCGGGTGCTTTCACCGCAAGCGCCTGGAATCCACCGCGAAGCTTGTTTACCACGAGCGTTGCGAGCGCTTCTCCTTCCACGTCCTCGGCGAAAATCACAAGTTCCTTTTTTCCTGATTTCACGAGCTTCTCAAGAAGTTGGAGAATATCCTGAAGTGAGGAAATCTTTTTGTCGGTAATGAGGATTGCCGGATTCTCGAATGATGCCTCCATTCGCTCGGCATTCGTAACCATATACGCGGAGATGTAACCGCGATCAAACTGCATTCCTTCGACAATTTCTTTCTCCACCCCCAAGGTTTGCGAATCCTCAACGGTGATCACCGCATCTTGCCCGACCTCATTGATGATATCGGCGAGAAGTTTTCCAATCTCTGAATCCTTGGCTGAAATAGTCGCGACTTGCGCAATTTCACTGTGGCCCGAAACAACCTTTGACATTTTTTTAAGCTGTTCAACCACGTGATCGGTCGCGCGCTTGATGCCTCTTTGCATCCCCATGGGGTTGGCACCTGCGGCAAGATGCTTCAATCCTTCGTTCACGATGACTTGCGCGAGCAGGGTCGCCGTGGTCGTGCCATCTCCTGCGACATCATTTGTCTTTGTCGCGACTTCCTTTACCAACTCAGCACCGAGGTTTTCTATCTTATCCTCAAGTTCAATTTCTTTTGCAATGGTAACGCCATCGTTCGTAATTGTGGGCGAGCCATAGCCTTTATCAAGAACCACGTTCCGACCCTTTGGACCGAGCGTGACTTTCACCGTGTCCGCAAGCTTATCAACGCCTCGCTTGAGAGCTTGGCGTGCGGCTTCATTAAAGAGTATTTGTTTTGCACTCATGGGTGTGAAGGGATAACGGATAGGGGGTAGGGGTCAGATCATCAATCCGACCGTCCTATTCCCTATGCTCTGCCCCCTATTCTCTAATCAATTATCGCTAAAATATCTTCCTCTTTTGCAATGAGGTATTCCTTTCCGCCGACCTTGATTTCATTCGGACCGTATTTGGTGAAAAGCACTTTCTGCCCTTTTTTCACTTTTACCGGAACCAGTTTGCCCGAATCGATGATCCGCCCTTCGCCTACTGCAATTACTTTTCCTTGCTCCGGTCGCTCTTTCGATGCCGTGTCAGGAAGATAGATGCCGGTCTTCGTCTTCTCTGCATCGGTGATCGGTTCAATGAGAACCCGATCTCCGAGTGGCTTAATATTTATTGCCATATGTTTTGATGAGGCACGAGTGGTTAGGGACTAGGCACTAGGAGGCCGACGCGCGCCCCAGTGCCTAATGCCCAGTGCCTACAATTAGCACTTGCGACCTTAGACTGCTAATTCTCTATCTTAGAGATACTGTGGATGGTGTCAAGCCCCCACACCTATCGCGGCAAAGCGCAAAGTGTAACATGTCAAAATATATTTGACATAAGTTTACTGACTAAGATCATCTCCTCTGCAAAGAAAAACTATTGCCGCGATAGGTGTGGGGGCAAGAGGTTTCGAAAAGAAAAAACGGCGTGCAACTTTGCTACGCCGCGAGACTACCTTGCCGGCTGTGGATCCAGGCGATCGTACAGCTTCATGCGGGAGTCGTGCTCCTCTTGGAGCCGATGATTCAGCCATCTAGTGTGAGCACGATACGGTCGCACCACGAACCAGTGCGACCAGAGCAGACCAAAAGCGAATGTGGTCATGAGGACTATGAGCCTGACTTCCATATCCATTTATCGCTCCTCCATCTCGAGTGAACTGAAGCCCTATTTTCGCCCTACGCCAGTAAAGCGTATGACTCGGATCTTCGGAGTGCCGGGCACTCGCCTCTGCCCCCAAAGCGGCGTTGCCCAACGATCGGGGAATGTACGAACGGGAAGACCCACCACATTGCCCAGGGCAGCAACCACGACGGCGATATACACCAGTAGCCCGAAGATGACTATGCCTGCCTCAACTCCGTTCACCGGCTGTCGGAATGACTGGAACATCGGAGCAACAGTCATTGTCCATGGAATGAGCGCAAAGAAAATGACTGTGGTAAGGCTCGTCCAGCCGGCTGCGGTAAGGGGCTCGTTCTTCCGCCATGATGCGAGTCCCGCCACGAGGATCGCGACTGCGGAGAGGAAAACGATGTAGATCCAGTCCCGCTCGATGCCAACGAGCTTGTGGGTTATGAGGAGCAACCCCGGGATCACGATGAACTGTCCGATCACGTAGCTCCGATACGACGGACCGACCCTGAATCGCATGATTGCCTCCCAGCCGTTCTTTCTGGAACGGCACGCGTATCCCTGCTGGTTTGGATGAATTCAGCCTATGGTGCGGTCTTCCGCAGCCATTGACCGGTGTAGGACTTCTTGGCCGCTACTATATCAGAAATATTACCTTCCGCAACCACTTCACCTCCCTCATCCCCTCCTTCCGGACCAAGATCAATGATCCAGTCGGCATTTCGGAGCACATCCATATTGTGTTCGATCACCACAACTGAATTCCCACGATCAACAAGTGCCTTCAAAATCCCCAGAAGCTTCCTCGTGTCATCGAAGTGAAGTCCTGTGGTTGGCTCATCAAGAATGTAGAGAGTTTTTCCGGTGTCACGGCGAGAAAGTTCGGTCGCAAGTTTTGTCCGCTGGGCCTCCCCACCGGAGAGCGTGGTTGCCGGTTGCCCCAATTTCATATAGCCGAGCCCGACTTCCACGAGCGTTTTTAATTTCTGCGCGACTGCGGGAATGTTTTTGAAAAAGGCTAGGGACTCCTCGATTGTAAGATCAAGCACCTGTGAAATATTTTTCCCATTGAATTCAATGGAAAGCGCCTCACGATTGTAGCGCTTGCCTCGGCACTCTTCACACTCAACATAGACATCGGGCAGGAAGAACATCTCGATTTTTTTGACACCTTGACCTTCACATACTTCGCACCTTCCCCCTTTTACATTGAAACTGAACCGCCCGGGCTGATACCCTTTTGCGCGCGCCTCTGGGGTCTTCGAATATAAATCACGAATGCCCGAAAACGCGCCGGTGTAGGTGGCAGGATTAGAACGCGGTGTTCTCCCGATCGGCGATTGATCAACAATAACGACCTTATCAATCAGATCCGCTCCATTAATTCCATCATGCGCGCCCGGGAACATATGAGCGCGATAAAATTGCACAAGCAGGGCTTTTGCGAGAATATCGTTCACGAGAGTTGATTTCCCGGAGCCCGAGACACCGGAAACACAGACAAATTTTCCAAGCGGAATGTGAACGCTGATGTTTTTCAAATTGTGCTCCCGCGCTCCCTTAATAAGCAGTTCGCCCGCCTTCTTGCCTTTTCCCGATGAAGAATCTTTGACCCCATGCATCTCAACCGTCTTTCGTCCCGAAAGATAATCGCCGGTCAGAGTTTTTGCTTTGAGAAGATCTTTGTATGTCCCCTCGAAAATAACCTTCCCACCGTGTTTTCCCGCGCCAGGGCCAAGATCAATAATCCAGTCCGCGGACTTCATGGTATCGCGGTCGTGTTCAACCACAATTACGGTATTGCCGAGATCCCGGAGATCTTTCAGGGTCTTGATCAGCCGCTCGTGGTCGCGGGCGTGAAGCCCAATCGACGGCTCATCGAGAATATAAAGAATGCCGGTGAGGCGCGATCCGATTTGAGTCGCAAGCTGAATGCGCTGGCCCTCCCCTCCACTAATCGTCGTGGACTCGCGGTTGATGGTGAGGTAGTGGAGCCCGACATCCACAAGAAACTCGAGTCGCTTTGTGATCTCCTTCAGGAGGGATGAAGCTATTTTTGCTTCATTCGCCACAAGATCACGCGAGAGACCCGCAAAGAATTTTTTTGCAGAAGCTACGTCGAGTTTGGAAATAGCCGCAATATTAGTATCAGCCACGGTGACGGCCAATGCCTCTTTCCTCAGCCGTTCACCGTTGCAGAGGGGGCAGGCTTTGATAATCATGTACTTCTCGATCTCCGCCCTTGTCCATTCAGAATCCGTTTCTTTCCACCGACGCTTGAGGTTTGGAATCACACCCTCAAATTCACCCTCTCTTCTCTCCGAGCCTGCCGGACGATCAATAGCTTCACCATTGAGAATAACGTCCATGACCTTCGGGGGGAGCTCTCCCAACGGCGTATTCAACGAAAACTTTGTTCGATGTGAGAGATCCTCGAGCATCCACCAATACCAGGATTGGCGCCCCAGCCGGTGTGAAGCTCCGGCCCACGGACGAATTGCGCCTTCAGCCAGCGAAAGGTTTTTGTTCGGCAATACGAGTTCAGGATCAACTTCTAGTGTTGATCCAAGTCCGGTGCATTGGGGGCAGGCACCATACGGCGAATTAAACGAAAAAAGTCGCGGTTCAAGATCAGGGAGACTCATGCCACACACTGCACACGCGAATTGTTCCGAGAATGGAATATCACCCGACTTTGCCTGAACAATCACCCTCCCTTTTCCGATCTTAAGCCCAGTCTCAAAAGAATCGGCAATGCGGCTTCGATCAATATCCTTTGCAACGGTGAAGCGATCAACCACTACCTCGAGCGAATGCTTCTTTTTCTTATCGACATCAAGACTCTTCGCATCCTGAATGGCTAAGACACTGCCATCCCACCGAACGCGAAGAAACCCCGCGCGCTCGAGCTCTTCAAGGATGCCCTTATGTTCCCCTTTTTTTCCGGAAACGAGGGGTGCTAAAATCGCAAGTTCCTGCCCGGTAAATTTTCGAATACTGTCCACCATTTGATCCACTGTCTGTTTGCCCACAGAGCGCCCGCATTGGGGACAATGCGGTTTGCCGATTCGGGCAAATAAAATACGGAGGTAATCATAGATCTCCGTAATGGTGCCCACGGTCGAACGCGGATTTTTCGAAATGGATTTTTGATCAATCGAGATCGCGGGCGAGAGCCCGTCAATGGATTCAACGTCCGGCTTATCCTGAACTCCGAGAAACTGACGAGCGTAACTTGAAAGCGACTCAACAAACCTCCGCTCAGCTTCAGCGTAAATCGTATCAAACGCGAGCGATGATTTTCCGGAACCGGAAACGCCGGTAATCACCACGAGCTTCCCTTTCGGAATATCAATATCAATATTTTGTAAATTGTGGACCCGCGCCCCGCGGATTTTGATGAAGTCATTCGCCGCCATGACCGATAATGATACATCGGATGTCAAGAGGAATCAACCCTTCGACAAAGCTCAGGGCAAGTCCCCCGACATGGCTCGAGATAAAAAAGCGGCAGTTCCCTTTGAAACATGCCGCGCCGTTCTCCCTGGCCTTATATGCCATCGATGCCCGCGATTTCGCGCACCATGCGTTGGAGCGAGATACTTGGGGCCGGAGAGGCATACCCGTCAAGGCGATGCCGCAGGAACTGCATGAGCGCGAAGAGCTCACTGCCCCGGACCTTGCGGCGCGAATCCGGGGGCAACTGCATAACCCGCCCGATGTAGCGAAGCAGGGGTTCCCACTTTTCGCCATTGAGATCTAGCCGATCCCTTAGCTCCATGAGTTCATCGGCACACACGAGCATGGCTCGTGCACCGCCGTACCGCAACCACAGCGTGAGGACGACTGCCTTGAAAAGCTTAGGACCCCACTTCGGATCCCACCGTTCCTTCAGGCTCTCCGACATACGCACCTCCTTTCCTTGCCTAGATGGTATACCTTATAGAGAGAGGGTCAATATGCAAAAACCAAAATCCATCCCAACCTACCCCGGCGTCTATATCTTCCGCCGCGGGTCAACTCCACTCTATGTGGGAAAAGCGCTTAACTTGAAAAAGCGGGTGAGTTCGTATTTCACCAACGCCAAAAGCCTAACGCCGAAAGTTGAAAGAATGTTGGTCGAGGCAACGAGCTTAAGAATCATTCGCGCGGCTTCCGAAATTGAAGCGCTCCTCAAAGAAGCTGAACTTATCAAAAAATGGCGCCCAAGATATAACGTCCTGATGCGGGACGACAAGAGCTACTTCTACGTAGCAATTACGAAAGAAATTTTTCCGAGAATTTTTGTAACGCATCAACCATTCAAAGAGAGAATAGAGAGTAGAGAGAAGAGATTAGGGAAAGGCGGACAGCGCGCGAATCCACGCTCTATTCTCTATTCTCTACCCCCTCATTATATTGGACCGTTCACCGACGGTGGAGCACTCTACACTACGCTAAAACTTCTGCGCCGGATTTTCCCCTACTGCACCTGCAAGGAAACTCACAAACGTCCTTGCCTTGCGAGCCAGATCGGAAAATGCCTTGGTATCTGCTGTCTCCGGCAAGATGCATTTGAATTGAAACGCATCGGCATACGCGAGCAAAAAAAGCTGAAGATTCGATACCGCAGGAACGTGAAAAACATACAAGAGATCCTCAACGGCAAGAAATCACGCCTCGAAAACACTCTCACCCGACTGATGAAATCAGCCGTGCGAAAAGAACAATACGAGAAAGCGGCTATCTTCCGAGATCAAATCTTCGGGCTTGAGGGAATTTTTGAACACCGTTCAGCACTTCGCGCTCCACAAGAATGCTATCCATGGCCCATGGTTGAATCTGCGCTTCAGAAAACACTGAACATCGCTGGCCCTATACATCGAATCGAAGGGTATGACATTTCGAATATCTCCGGAACTGAAGCAACCGGTTCGATGGTTGTTTTTTCAAACGGTAGCGCAAATAAAAAAGAATATCGGAAATTCAGAATCAAATCAGTCTCGGGCTCAAATGATGTTGCGATGCACCAAGAAGTTATTCGCAGACGATTCAATCATCCCGAGTGGACGTTACCGGATATCATTGTGATTGACGGCGGCAAGCCACAGCTGAATGCAGTTCTAAAAGTCATCCGTTCTCTACCCCCTAGCCCCTATCCCCCTAAAACTTCAAATCGTTTCGATGATTTGAAGTTCGGGCGATCGGGCAAAACCCGATTTAGCCTATCCCCTCCGTTCGTGACCGCTCTTGCAAAGCGAGAGGAAATTCTTTTTCGAGAGAATGGTGGCGCAATACGTTTGAAACAGCGAGAGCCTTCCCTCCTTCATCTCTTCCAGCGAATCCGCGATGAATCGCATCGCTTTGCGCGGGCGTATCATCATGAATTGCGAAAGCAGAAGTATCGAATCTCAACCAAATAGTATGCTCGACAAACTGGGTGCTTCATGGTAATCAGGTAGTAAGCTCGACACATCCCACCGTTTAAGGAGGCCTCGACATGAGAACAGCAGTTCACGTCCATGGCTGTCACTTGAGCACAATAGGTTGGGAACTGATCGTCCTCGGTGACCCTGGTACCGGTCTTCTCGGACAGGCGGCAAAAGGGTTGGATGTCGCAATCCAGCTCGGAGCTGAAGTGATGTTTTGGGGAACAGGTTCCTCTGAGCGAGACGGCCTCAAGGAGTCTCGCTACACATTCGAGTGCCTCCGGGCCATCCCCGACATGGCAGAGAAGCTCGGCAAGTTCGAGCACATTTTCGATGAGGTGAGCCACAATACTCGCGCGGAACTCGAATGCACCGCGTCACGAGCTTTCTTACGTGATATCGAGCGACTCTGGCTCGTTTCGAATCCGACGCATATCGCGCGGTGCATCAATACCGCGCTCATGGTTCTCCAGGCCGAGCCAAGGTATGATAAGCTCCTGCGGAACATCGGGGTCGCGGTAAGTGATGTCTGCTATCCGGGGAAAACCCCGAACGATGTGATCATCATCGATCCTCCTCACCGCCTCGATCAACCGCGCCATAACATGAACGGAATTGCGAAGGCCATGATCGGCCTACGCGGAACCCCACAAGCCAATTTCTGCCTTACTGAACTCCGCGCTACCCTCGGCAAATACGGCGCAGATATCTAGCTCGGCAGACCCCACGACTCCCCCGCAGGCGAGTCGTTTTTCTTTCTGATATAATAGAGGGAATTCGCTTCATGAAACGCCCAAAAATAAAAACAATGAAATCGGAACGTCGGGAGAAACAAAAACGCCCGAAAATGCAGGTTTCCGGCAAAAGCGTATTTATCATCCAACGATTACGCCATCAGGGCTAATCCTGCGTTGCGTTGACCGGATCCTACAATCCTGCTAACATATAGAATGCGCTTCATACTGAAATTTCTTCTGAAAATCGCGCTGAATGCTGTGATACTCTGGCTTGCGGCGCGCTATCTCAATGGTTTTGGCGTTATTCCGCATTCATTCCCCTATCTCGAATTCCTGAAGGTAACGCCGTTCGTACAATCTCTCATCGCAGGAGGAATCATCCTCGCCGTCCTGAATACTGTCCTCCGTCCGATTTTAAAACTCATCAGTTTCCCCTTCCTGATTCTTACGTTCGGCCTCTTTAATATCGTCATCAATCTCATTATCCTTTACCTTGCCGACTGGTATCTCGCCGAACTCACGATTTCCGGCTTTACGGCGTATCTGTTCGGTTCAATCCTCATCGGAATCGTAAATACCCTTCTCTAGCACATGCGTCTTTTCCTTGCGATCTTCCAGATTATTATCTCTGTCCTCCTCGTCGGGGCGATTTTACTGCAGCAGCGCGGCACCGGCCTTTCGGCCACATTCGGCGGTGAGGGTAATGTGTACCGCACAAAGCGAGGTCTCGAAAAAATGATCTTTGTTGCAACCATTATCCTTGCATTCCTTTTCTTCGGCGCCGCACTCGTGAATATTGTTTTCAGAGTGTAATACGGCGAAATCGAACTTGTTCGGGCCGAAGTCTGTTCTTGCATGATTGTAAACGACATGAGTCCCGGAAGTACTCCTCCCGAGACGCCACCGGAAAAAATAAAAACCCTTTGGTCGTCTCTCAGAGGCATGAGGCGCCATCAATGGCTCTACCTGCCACGTTTATTTTCTCGTAGCGAAAAAATCCGTCTTATCGCTTCGGGCGCAATTGCTACCGGATCATTTCTCACGCTCGCAATTCTTCTCATCATCCGTTTTACGGTTCCTGTGCCCGATACGGGGGGGACACTCCGCGAGGGTGCGATTCAGGAGCCGCGCTTTATTAACCCCGTGTACGCTTCCACGGATACAGATCGCGATATTTCGAATCTGGTATTCAGTAAACTCATCCGCTATGACACGAACGGCACGCCAGAAATGGATCTCGCTGAGAGCGTGGAGGTGAGTGACGACGGCAAAGAATATACCGTAATACTTCGGGACGACGTTCTCTGGCATGATGGCGAAATATTTTCTGCCGCCGATGTCGTATTCACCATCCATCTTATTCAGGATCAAGCCTATAAGAGTCCGCTTCGTGCCAATTGGCAGGGGGTGACAATCGAAGAACTCGATGAAAAGACTCTGCGCTTCGTCTTGCGGCAACCCTATGCGCCCTTCTTGGAGAATCTTGCGATCGGCATTCTTCCTGAGCATCTCTGGAAAAAGATCCCTCGGGAAAGCGCCATTCTTTCTGACCTCAACCTGAAGCCAATTGGAACGGGGCCATATCAATTTAAAAAATTCAGCCACCTCGACGATGGAACCATCACCTCAATCGTCCTCACTCGAAATGAGCACTATCACCTTGAGGGACCATACCTCGATGAAATCCAATTCTCTTTCCACCCGGATGAAGAACATTTGGAGACCGCGTATCGCCAAAATGATATTGATAGCTTCGTTATTCTTTCAAAGAAGACTGCCGACAATATCTCTGAACTGGATGCACACACCTATCCGCTCAAATTGCCGAAACTCTTTGCCGTCTTTTTGAATGCAAACACGCAACCCGCTCTTGGAAGGAGTAAGGTACGACAGGCCCTTGCATCAGCCATAGATCGCGAGGCTCTTATCGGAAAAACGCTTGCCTCCGGCGGAGTAGTCGTAAATTCCGCTATTCCTCCCGGTACGTTTGGACATAACGATGCGATTCCCCCGATTGCGTTTGATCCAGAAGGAGCCCGGGCACTCCTTGCTCAAGATGGTTGGAAACTAAATGAATCGAACGGCCTACTCGAACGCACGGAAGGTTCCGGTGCGAAGAAAACAGTGCAAAAACTCGAACTCCATCTTATGACTTCGGACGCAGAGGATCTTGCCCAGGCCGCTGATCTTATCGCAGATATGTGGAGAGCAATTGGGGCGAAAGTCGAAGTAAAAAAACTCGAAGTGAATGATCTCGAGTCAAATATCATCCGGCCGCGAAACTACGAACTTCTTCTCTTCGGCGAGGTCTTTGGGCATGATCCTGACCCATTTGCGTTCTGGCATACCTCTCAACTAAAAGACCCCGGCCTTAATATCGCGCTCTATGCCAACACGAAAGTCGATACACTGCTCGAAGAAGCCAGGCGAACACGCGATCCTGAAACTCGGGAGGCGAAGTACCGCGAATTCCAAAAGATTGTCGCAAATGATGTAGCTGCAATTTTTCTCTACAGCCCCACGCATTACTATGCGGTACGAAAATCCATCCAAGGCATAGAGATTGGGTCATTGACGCTGACGGACGAGCGGTTCAACAAAGTTAATCAGTGGTACGAAAAAACACGCCGCGCTTTTAAATAACATGCTACAGTCTCTTGAGCGGAAAATCGGACTCCCCATCATTTTCGATCCAACGACGAATACCATTCAGATGACTGAAGGTATTGCGTTTGGTGAAAGGACAGAGCGAACGTTTTCCGAAATGCAAAAGTACATCAGCGACCCAAATGCGAAAGCTCCCCACAATACCATCTACTCCGTATATCGAAATGTCTCCCGACAATCTGATGCGACAGAAATTCAATCTGCGCATATCCGGTACGATATCACGATTATCCCACCCGGAGTTTTCACAGGAGAGAGAAGTGAATTCGTGAGAACCGCGGGGCATTATCATCCGGTGAAACCAGGAAGCAATACTCGATTTGCGGAGGTATATGAGGTTATATCGGGGCGAGCATATTGGATTCTCCAGCGCCCAAATTTCGCAAACCCATCAGAAATCGAGGAAATGTATATTGTTGAGGCGGGTCCCGGCGAAAAACTAATTATGCTTCCCGGCTTTGGACATATGCTCGTCAACGCGTTTCGGGAAACACTCATTACTGCAAATTGGATTAACGACACTTTTACCTATGACTACCACCCGTATGAACAACTTCGCGGCAGTGGCTACTGGATGATTGAAAGCCCGACTCCGGATACGATTGAATTTATGCGAAATACCAACTACACGAAAGTTCCCGAACTGCAAAAACTTCGACCTCGCGACATTCCGGAATTTGGTCTCAACCCGCGAGAACCTATGTATCATCTTGTCCGGAATCTCGAAAAACTTGACTTTCTCTCAAATCCAGAGCGCTACACTGAACTGCTTACCGTTGCACATTGTTTTCAGGCACTCTAATTTGACGCACATCGTTATATCGTGTATCATACAGTCATTACAAACCTCATATAATTATTATAAAAACCCTGCTTCAAAGGCAGGAATGTAATTTCTTGATGCGTGAGAACCATTACGCATAGCTGTTGGCGAGTATAGAGAAGCTTGGGCAGGTGGTGAAACTGGCATTCCTGCCCGCCTATGCCCGTGCCGGAGTGGTGAAACTGGCAGACACGCACGGTTCAGAGCCGTGTGCCGAAAGGCGTGGGAGTTCAAATCTCCCCTCCGGCATAGGCGTGGGCAGGCGGGCGCGCACGGTTCCCCGCACCTGAGCAAAGCTCCTTGCGGGGCAAGCAGAACCGTATGCCGCAAGGCTTGAGGGTTCCCTGGCCGACCGCTGCGCAGTCAGCGGGCTAGGCAAGTCCCCCTGCCTGCCGGCAGGCAGGTCCCTGCCCACCGATACCGATATACCCTCCGACAATTGTGCGAAATGGTTCAGGTAATGGTTGCGTGCCATACCCAATCTCTGCATTCTGAAATCTCTCGAATATCTATGAAACAACAATATCGCGATCGCACCACTCATCCTCGAAAGCGACATGAAACATTGCCGCTGGTCTTTCGTTCCCTGAATCACAATGGCGCCGTCCTCCGGATTATCCCCGTCGGCGGTGTTGAGGAAGTCGGACGAAATATGACCATTCTCGAATACCAAAACGACATTATTATTATTGACATGGGCCTCCAATTCCCCGAGGAGGATATGCCCGGCATTGATTATATCATCCCGAACATCACCTACCTCCTTACGAAGAAACAAAACATCCGGGGTATTGTGATTACCCATGCCCACTACGACCACATCGGTGCAATCCCCCACCTCATGCCGCAACTCGGAGAACGAATCCCGCTCTTCGCAACTGACATCACGTGCGCCATCATCGAAAAGCGGCAGGAAGATTACAAACATTACGGCACAAAGCTGCAGTTAAACGTAATAACAAACGATTCCAAGTTTGAACTCGGAAAATTCAAGATTGAACTGTTCGGCGTATCCCACAACGTGCCGGGTTCAGTCGGCGTGATTGCCGAGACTCCCGCCGGAATCGTCGTGCACACCGGGGACTTCAAGATTGACCTTAAATCCGACATTGCGGGGCGAACCGAAGTTGAAAAAATCAAAGGTCTCGGGAAGCGGAACGTGCTCGCCCTTCTTTCGGATTCAACAAATGCGCGTGAAGCCGGGCATCAGTTCTCGGAGCATGAAATTCAATATCAGCTTGAGGATATCATTCGGGACGCCAAGGGGCGCCTCATCATCGGCACATTCGCATCGCTCCTCGGACGATTGAACCAGATCATTCAGCTTGCCGAGAAATACAAGCGTAAAGTTGCGATTGACGGGCATTCCATGCGGACCAACATCGAAATCGCAAAGCGCCTCGGCTACATGAACTTCAATCCGAAAACGGTAGTCCCGGTACAAGAAATTCACAAATACCCCCGTGATAAAACAATGGTTCTTGCAACCGGTGCCCAGGGAGAAGAGAGGGCATCCCTCATGCGTATGGCAAATCGCGAACACCGCATTCTCCAGATTGAGCCTGGTGATACCATTGTATTCTCATCATCGGTCATTCCCGGCAATGAACGCACTGTCCAGCGCCTCACGGACAAGCTGTATCGTGAGGGCGCGGAAGTCATTAATAAGTACATGCTCGATATTCATGCGGGGGGGCATGCCAAACGTGAGGATTTGAAGCAAATGGTGCAATGGATAAAACCAAAATACCTTGTACCAATTGAAGGGAATCACTCATTCCTGAAAATGCATGGAAAAGCCGCGGTTGAAGCTGGCATGGATCCGAAACGAATTCTTATTCCGGATAACGGTCAGGTAATCTCATGCGAAGATAGCGTCTGCACGTTAACCGAAGAGCGAATTCCGGCAACGTACGTATTCGTTGATGGGCTTGGCGTGGGTGATGTTGGCGAAGTTGTGCTTCGCGATCGCGAACAGCTTTCCCAAGACGGCATGTTCGTGATCATTGCCACGATCGACAGTCAGACCGGAAAACTGCGCGGCTCGCCCGACATCATCTCACGCGGGTTCGTGTATCTCAAGGAAAACCAGGAGCTCTTGAAGGACGTTCGCAAAAAAATCAAAGACATCATCGAGGAGAGCTCCTCGACCAAGGAAACATTTAACTCACAGTATATTCGCGACAACCTCCGTGATCGCATCGGCCAGTACCTCTTCACGAAAATCGAACGGAGGCCCATGGTGTTGCCGGTGGTGATTGAAGTGTAGCATTCTCGAAGGCGCCGTGGATTGAGATTCTCATATTAAAAAACGCCGAACATCTGTCCGACGTGTTCGCTTATCGTCCACGGATCTCCCGTACCGCTCGTTCGATGACATCTCGCATACCGAGAGTCAGATGCCAAATCCACAGCAGTACATTGAGCGTTCCGAGCACGAGGCAGGCGCGATGCACAGTTTTGGAGAGACGAACATCTGTATCGTCAGCCCGTCTGACACTATGCTCTGGAAGATTGCCCTCTCCGAGTACTGCTGTCCATCTCTTCCGGAGCTCTCTTGGCGCAAGGTAATTGCGTGCAATGCGCCTCAGGAGCTCCCTCCAACATGGATCGATGGAGCTTGCGAGCCAAAAGAGCTCTCCCAAAAGGACCCACGTTACGACTACAGCAAGAGCAAGCGCTATGATTCCCACTCTAGGCCTCCTTTTGTTTCTGGAATACAATGAACATAACAAAGTCTATGATGCAGCACAAACGCCTCTTCTCCGGCATCCGTCCCTCAGGCGATCTTCATATTGGGAATTATATCGGCGCAATTCGACAGTGGCTGAAACTCCAGGACGAATATGAGGTGATCGCCGGCATCATGGATGAGCATGCAATCACGACTCAGCACGAGCCGGACGCTCTTCGGCGCGATACGCTTGAGACCGTTATGGTCTACCTTGCGGCCGGGCTTGATCCGAAGAAAGTTACATTCATAGTGCAATCCCATGTGCCTGCTCATGCTGAACTGGCATGGATCTTGGGAACCATGACTCCGCTCGGAGAACTCGAACGGATGACACAATTTAAGGAAAAGGGACGAGAATCAAAAACCCGCGAGGGCCTTATGACGGGGCTCCTGAATTACCCGGTTCTCATGGCCGCTGATATTCTCCTGTATCAGGCCGAGGTTGTTCCGGTCGGAGAAGATCAGGTCCAGCATGTTGAACTCGCGCGATCGCTGGCCGAACGTTTCAATAACCGATACGGGCCAACATTCACGGTTCCAAAGCCACTCATCCAGAAGGAATCAGCCCGCATCATGTCGCTCGCCGATCCAATGAAGAAGATGGCCAAAAGCGATGAGAACTCCAAAAGCTGTATTTATCTCAAAGACTCACCCAATACTATTCGCGAAAAAATTAAATCCGCAGTGACCGATTCGGAGAAAGAGATATGGTATGACCCAGGAGCAAAACCCGCAATTTCAAATCTACTTGTCATCTTCTTTGAATTCTCTGGGCGCCCAACAAAGGAACTTGAGGAAGCCTACCGCGGTAAAAGTTATGCTGAATTTAAATCTGACCTCGCCGAAGCTGTGGTTACTGGACTTTCTCCCATGCAGGAAAGACTTCGCGGACTCCGAAATGACGAAGCAATAGTAAAAGACACTCTAGCGACCGGCAGTAAACGCGCCTCAAAAATCGCAAAAAAAACCCTTGCAGAAGTAAAACAAAAAATCGGCTTCCTTTCTTTGTAGAAGCGGATTTTACGCTGATCTTTAAGCTGATCAAACGCTGATCGGCGTTGTTCTGCGTACCATTCAGCTTAGATCAGCGCGCTTTCGAAAGAATACCCAATACCCATAACCCCCAAGAAATGCCGCAACAATATCGCCTTCCACATCAATGCGCCAAAGATCCGGCGAGTGGTGAGCGAAGTAGGCAACATCAGGGAGGAATATATATTCAAGTAGTTCCCACCCTATCGCCAATGCTGCAACGAATATCAGAAGATACGGCAATACTCGCCTGGGCGAAAACCATTCGAATGCTATTGCGAGTAAAATGCCTCCCATAATATGAAAGAGCTTATCGACGTTCCAGACGCCAAGAAAAACCTTTGCGCCACGGGTGGCAAACAACTGCACATAGATAAAAAACGAAACGAGGAGAACGGCGAGACAGAAAAAGAGAAACTTCTTCTTTCGATTATTATTCATATATGAATCTCCATGGCTTATGCCGCCAATCACCAGCGCGATCAATCCCGATCCGGGGCGTGCGCTTAATATCTCGAGCTTGAACCTTGAAACCGCGGTCCTCAATCCAAAGACCGGATTTTCGAATCGCCGGCTTCATATTCAATCGCTTATCAATCCTGAAAAATTTAGTGAGGCGTCCGGGGCCCGAGACACCCTCCCTCCTATGACGAGGCTCGCCTCCTTCGGAGGCGGCCACCCCTCGAAGAAGTACCGCACCGGGATATCCATCTCGATCCGTAACCACATTTACCATCCAGTGCATCCCGTACGTAAAGTATACATACCAATGCCCCGGCTTACCGAACATTACATAATTCCGTTTGGTTTTTCCGCGTGAAGCTTGAGAAGCGAGATCAGAGAAACCAACATACGCTTCAACTTCGGTAATTTGTCGCGCGATTGTCTTTCTCCCCACCCGACGAACGAGATATTTTCCGAGGAGATCACGCGCAACGCGTAACGTAGGCCGATCAAAAAACTTCTGCTTGAGTATCCGGCGCGCCATACGTTAGCTGGTTCGCTTCCGAATTTCAGCAAGCACATGCCGAACCGCCTTCTCAAGTTCCTCAACCGTGCCGTTATTTTGAAATTGATAATCGGCGAGTTCGATGCAGCCCTTCAGATTCTGCTTGTGTGGTTCTGGATTTGCGAATTCTCGTGCCTCATCAGCCAGAAACCTTTCGTAAGAAATTCGATCAGTGGTACTTTGCCTTGCTCGGATTCTTTCATACCTGACATGTGGATCAGCATCAACGGCAAAGAGTATGAAATTCGATTTCTTCTTGAGAGATTCGGCTTCGGCAATAGCCCGAACCGATTCAATTATCGCATCCTTGCCAACTGAAATGGCTTTCGCATATAGTTCATCGACAATATAGCCCGGACCATGCGTTTCCCGTAATTCATTGGCCATTGGAGTCATGGTATCTCTATTCACGGGCAATCCTCGCCTCTTGATTTCTTCCACAATAAAATCGCGCGCGGAGTAATGCGCGAATCCTTTTTCACGGACAAGATAATCAACAATGGTTCCCTTGCCCGCTCCGAGCGTGCCGGTGATGCCAATGATAAGCATTATAGATTTGATTTCTCAGACAGAATAACTCGTGATCCGCTAACATGTTT
>Ga0082335_1002467_pt1 | contig 34517 bp, 30 predicted proteins | sample Subgrocontami58m_FD_72375 | JGI IMG/M metagenome (GOLD analysis project Ga0082335, IMG submission 72375) | Subsurface groundwater microbial communities from S. Glens Falls, New York, USA - GMW37 contaminated, 5.8 m (SPADES assembly) (version 2) ... | reverse complement strand
CAGCTCGCTCGCCATCCGGCGCGTATCGCCATGGTTGAAATCCCGGCGCGCAATGGAGACCACCTCGAAGCCGTGTGCGCGAGCCAGTTCCGGCGTGTGGTCGTCGGAACTGGAATCGATTACGAGCTTGCGGGCGGGGCTGAAGGACTGCCGGTTTGCCCGTTCCAGCCAGTCTTGCCACCTGCTGCCCGCGTTGAGGGTGGGAACGATCAGTCCAACTCGATAGTTCATCGCAAAGCCTGACCCGCTTGAGTGGGTGCATGTCGCGCAAGCGCCGGCGCCTGGAGCGCCGCTTTGTCACAGCATCGAATCATCGATATGCCGGCCTTTGACAAGAAGGTTGAAGCTCGGAACAAATCGCAAGAACGTCAGCACATGGCGAAGGGTCCTTGATAACCAAAAGACATTCGCTCTCGCGTCATCTTTGAATAATTGTTTTATCGCCAATATCTCCGAAAAAACGTCGAGGCGCTCATGAGTTAGCGAATTCGGGTCTGCGAAGACTTGTCTCAGATGTTCAAGTTCTAAAACGGGGATGGTGGACTCAAAGGCGCACATGATATTGACAAAAGGAATGCGCTTCTCGTTTTGAATCAATCGTCCCAGGCCATGACCGGAATCGCAGATCGGATGGATGATCGGAAACGAAACACTTGTATTGTCTTTGATCTGCCGGTAAACCCCGCGCTTGATTTCCGCGTAACTCGTATCGGATCGCGACAAGCGCGTATCGTACAAATAGGCTGTAAGCGGGTAGATCAGCTTCGCGCCCTTGTTCGTGAAGTGGCTGATAAAGCTTACGTGTCCATCCATGATGTTTTGCATGACTTTACTATTGATGCTCTCTTTCACTGGTTCCGCCAGATGAAAAATCACCTCGAAATTGCTGTCCGGGGACAAAGCATTCCACCAGCCGGGATCCTGGACGTTGCCTGACGGAAACCATTCTTCGTTCTTGCCCGGTGCTATCCGCTGCCTCGAGAGCAAGCTTACTTCGTTATTTGCGAAAATCTGACGAAGCATGGTTCCAATATAACCGGATGAGCCTGTAATGAGGATTTTCATCGGCTTGGGAGGGTTGTGTGCTGCGATACCGCTGCTCCAGCCGGCCAAACTCGATGGAATGCAACGGACGATACGCGCGGCTTATTTCAGAGCGGTTCCGGCTGCTCTCATGGCCAAGCGCCTGGCCTCATCAATTGGAAGATATTTTCCAAATAACAGAAGCCGAACCGTATAGTAGAAGATGAACAGGTCGCACAGCAGAATGTTTCCGTTTTTGCTTTTGTAGACGCTTGAATACAGGGACTCCAATTCAAGGCGTTCTGCGGGGCTTTGGTTCAGCTTTCCGACAACCTGTGACAGTCCGGTTAGTCCCGCGGGGCTGTCAAATCGCGCCTCCCAGCCTTTGAATTGTTTTAACAACTCGATATTGTCTCGGGGAAGCGGTCGATTTCCCGCGAGACTCATTCCGTGGAAAAGAATATTGAAAAGCTGCAGCAGCTCCACCAGTTGGGATCTCTCCAGGAACCTTCCGATCGGGGTGTACACCTCGCAATCGTGCGGAATGTCGAGATAACCATTTCGCATGAAGCGCTCGCGCAAACGGTACTTTGGCGACGTGGCATCTTTGACCATGGTCCTGAACTTCAATATCGGCACGGATTGGTCCAAGGAAACATTCCGTCTCGAAACGTAGAATATGGGGTAGCCCTCGAGGACGAAAATGAGCGTCGAGATCAGGACGAGGAGCGGAGACAGCAAACAAAGCAAAACGAGCGCCGCCAGGATATCGGCGACGCGTTTAATGAAATTGGAACTTTTGAAATCGATTTCCGCACGGGAGGATGCGCCGACGGTGTCCGTGGGGCTGCGCACGGCAAGAAGCTGGATTGCCAGGAAAATCGCAAGGCCTGCGCCAAGGACGGCGATGGACTGAGCCAGGTAGCGCAATACGGCTTGCGTCGTTGCGCTCGCCTGATTGCCGCTCGGTGGAAACGCTCGTGGCGTGTCGGCGGGATTGCAGGTGACCTGGACCTGCTGGCCGCTCGCGGTAGCCTGCCTCTGGCTCTCCATGCAGGTGGCCAGCGCCGTTTTCGGATCGGGGTGAGCATAGGCAATGACGCCGTTGAGTATGTGCGCGGAAGGGGTGGCAATGGGCTTTTCGGAATATAGCTCGCTCAGATCGGGCGTCAAATCCGTCAGGCATTGCTGCTTTATCACTTTGCATGTCGGGCAGTTGGCCTGCATCAGGCTGGCGATGGTCGTGGCCAAAACTGCGCAGGCTTTTCCGTCGGAAGTCGGCTGCTGCAGGAATGTCAGCGTGAGATTATCGGCGGCATCGACGACCACAAGTGGGTAGTAGCTTGGATTCCGCGCGTAATGGCCAATGCCGGCGACGAGGGCGAAGATCGACAAAACCAGAGTCAGACGAAGCAGTTTGCTGCTCATGCGCGAGGAAATTTGGATTTCGTTGACGGCGTCAAGGGTGTGCCCGGTCGGAAGATCAGGACTGTTCGGTGTAAGCGGGTGAATTCCCATGGAATCCGCCATGCGATAGGGCTACGCGCTTATGATATCGCATTAACGGGACTCGCGGGCTCCTCCTTGCCGCAGAGCTGGCCGAATTCAGGCAGCAATGGGGAGTTGCTGCGGATCAAGAAACCTCTTACACAAGATTCTAGATAGGCTCGGTTGAACACGTCCCTCAAGAGAATGCTCGTCAATGCCGCCCTCGCGCTTGCCAGCAGCGCGTTGACGCTCGCCGCGGTCGAGTTCACCCTACGCATATTGGACAAACCTGCATGGGACACCGAAATCCGGGCCGGCTGGAAGTACCAGGGTGCCGACCGCCATGTCAATGAGCTTGGATACCGGGGACAGCCGATCCGGTATTCAGATCGCGATATTGTTGTCGTCTTGCTCGGCGATTCCCAGGTCGAGTCCAACGCCTGTCCTCCCGACATGATGCCCGAACGGTATCTCGAACAGCATCTCGGTCGACGCGACCCGCGATTCAGGGTCTTCAGCCTCGGCGGCGGTGGCTACGGCAACGACCAGGAGTATCTCGCCCTGAGGGAATATTTCGGGAAATACCGTGCCGATGCCGTTGTCCTCTGGGAGACCTTAGCCAATGACGTCTGGAACAATGTCTTTCCGACGCACTGGCCCGAGGACGGAGCGATAAAGCCAACGTACTGGCTCGACCATGGGATGTTGAAAGGGCCGAATTATGAGCTGGGAGAGCTCATCAGGAAACCCGCGCGGACGAAGATCGGCGTGCTGCTGAATCGCTGGCTGCACCCTCAAAAGGGCCTCGACAGGACCTGGGAGCGCCATCTGCCCAAGCCCTACGAACCTATGGCGCGCTACGAAGGGAAGCATGGTACCGACTGGGACTCCTCCGACCCGACCAACAAGAATCCGTACCTGCGGTCGGAGAACCTGAAGAACGAGAAGACTCATTTCTCGGTCGACCTTTATCCCCGGAGCGAGCGGATGCAGTACGGATTGGACCTCACGCGGAAGCTGCTCGGCAGGATAAGCGACATGGCCGCTGAACACCACAGCAGCTTCTTCATCTTCGATGCCCTGAACCCCGATGACCAGCAGAGGTTGAAGAACAAGGAGGCCGACGACGTCATCGTGCATAGGCGTGACGGCCTTTTCTACCGGACGAGCTTCCGGCAGACCATGGCCAACCTGGCCTATGCGAACCAGGGATTCACGTTCTTCGCGATACCGGTCCTGCTCGAAACGTGGAAGGTCAGCGACACCGACCGGCACCTCAATTGCAGCGCCAACGATCAGGTGATGCGCGACCTCGCTGGAAAGATTTTGGAGAACTTGCGTGTCGGGAATCCCGGGCAGTGATCCGGCACGTCGATCATCCGGATCATCATCCTGATGCCACGGAGCAATGATAAGATGGACCGGCCATGATCGAAACTTCCGTGCGCGAAGAGAAAATAGAAGGTTCATCCGATCGGATGTTCGGCCTCCTGTTCGCCGCAATATTCGCGGTCCTGGCTTTGTGGCCGCTGCTGCATGGCGAGAAGATTCGCTTTTGGGCACTGTCCGTCGGCGGTGTTTTCCTGGTGCTGGCCCTGGCTTCGCCGCGCGCGCTGTCCCGGATGAACCGCGAATGGATGCGCTTTGGATTGTTGTTGAACCGCATCGTCAGCCCGGTGGCCATAGGCGTGGTGTACTACCTGACCTTGGTGCCAATGGGCCTCGCGATGCGCGCCTGCGGCAAGAAGCCGTTGCGGCTGGGTTTCGACCCGGCGGCCGCAAGCTACTGGATACCGAGAGAGCCGCCTGGCCCCGATCCGCAAACCATGAAAGATCAGTTTTGAGGCCGCGATGTCCTTCCTGAAAGAGTTGTGGAAGTTCATGCGGGTGCGCAAGAAGTTCTGGCTGGCGCCGCTCCTGCTCGTGATGGCCTTGCTGGGGGCCCTGATCGTGCTTGCGCAAGGCTCGGCGGTGGCACCGTTCATCTACACGCTATTCTGAGTGCATGATCGTCGTCGGCATCTCCGCGTTCTACCACGACAGCGCGGCGGCCCTGGTACGTGACGGTGAAATCGTCGCCGCTGCCCAGGAGGAGCGCTTCACGCGCAGGAAACACGATGCAGGGTTTCCACTGAATGCGCTGCAGTCTTGCCTGCGGCAGGCGGGGGTGACAGCGGAGCAGGTCGATTACGTCGCCTTCTACGACAAGCCTTTTCTCAAGTTCGAGCGCCTGCTGGAAACCTACCTGGCGTTCGCGCCGCGTGGTTTCACTTCGTTTCGCATGGCCTTGCCGGTCTGGCTACGGGAAAAGTTGTTTCTGAAAGATCTGCTGGCCAGGCGCTTGAAGACGCTATCGCCAGCAGTGAACTGGCCCGACAAGCTTCTTTTCGGCGAGCATCACCTCAGCCATGCGGCCAGCGCTTTCTACCCGTCTCCGTTTGACGAGGCCGCGGTGCTGACGCTCGATGGCGTGGGGGAATGGGCGACATCGTCCTTCGCGATCGGCTTGGGCAACCGGCTGGAAATCCACAAGGAACTTCATTTTCCGCATTCGCTCGGCCTGCTCTACTCGGCTTTCACCTATTACACCGGATTCAAGGTCAATTCAGGTGAATACAAGCTCATGGGGCTCGCGCCCTACGGCGAGCCCAAATATGTGCGGCAGATTCGCGAGCACCTGATCGACGTCAAGGAAGACGGCTCGTTCAGGCTCAACCTGGATTACTTCAATTACTGCACCGGCCTGACCATGACCAACGAGCGCTTTGCGTCATTGTTCGGCGGCCCGGCGCGCAAGCCGGAGGAAATGCTGACGCAGAGGCACATGGACCTGGCGTCCTCGGTCCAGGCGGTTACAGAAGAGGTAATGCTGAAACTCGCGCGCTCGGCGGCGGCAGAGACGGGCTTGAAAAACCTCTGTTTAGCCGGCGGCGTTGCCCTGAACTGCGTGGCGAACGGCAAGCTGTTGCGCGACGGGTGCTTCGAAAATATCTGGATCCAGCCGGCGGCGGGCGATGCGGGCGGGGCGCTGGGCGTCGCGCTATCGGCCTACCATGGCTTTCTCGGCAAGCCGCGCAGCCCTTCCGACGGACGCGACCGCATGCGCGGCAGCTATCTCGGTCCGGCCTACGAACAGCAAGACATCGAGGCCCGGCTCGGCCGCGTCGGCGCGGTGTTCGAGCTCATGGACGACGACGCCCTGCTCGCCGCCTGCGCCCGGGACCTTGCCGAGGGGCGTGCGCTTGGCTGGTTCCAGGGGCGCATGGAATTCGGGCCGCGCGCGCTTGGCGGAAGATCCATTCTCGGCGACGCGCGCTCGCCGACGATGCAATCCGTGCTCAATCTCAAGGTCAAATATCGCGAATCGTTCCGCCCCTTCGCGCCTTCGGTGTTGGGAGAGGACGTGGCGGACTGGTTCGAGATCGCACGGGACAGCCCCTACATGCTGCTCGTGGCCGGAGTGAAGGCGTCGCGTCGCATCGCCATGACGGAAGCGCAGCAAAGCCTCTTCGGCATCGAAAAGCTCAAAGTGCCGCGTTCGGAGATCCCCGCGGTGACCCATATCGACTACTCGGCGCGCATCCAAACGGTACATGTCGATACCAACCCGCGCTACTACCGCTTGCTCTCAGAGTTCAAGCGGCGTACCGGCTGTCCGGTGCTGGTCAATACCAGCTTCAACGTGCGCGGAGAGCCGATCGTGTGCACACCCGAAGATGCGTTCCGCTGTTTCATGGGCAGCGAAATCGAGGTGTTGGCGATCGGCAATTGCCTGCTGCGGAAAGAGCTGCAGGATCCGGGCCTGAAGCGCGATTACAAGGCCGAATTTGAGCTGGATTGATTCAGCGCTGGTGCTGCCTGGATAATCGCGGACATAGACAATTAGTCAGAAATTGCAGGAATACGTATGCATAATTGGATCAAAGGCAACGCAGCACTAGGTAAGAATATTTATTTTATTCTATCGAACACCTTGATTCTTTCTTTAATTCTAATATTGTGCGTGCATATTATTGAGAGCTGGAGATATTCGAATAGAACAATAGATTTCGTTTCAAAGATGCCTTCGTATGTGAGATCGGAGTATAGGAATCTGACCGATAACGAAGTAAATGAATTACTTACAGCAACATGGAACAACCCGAATGGAGGCTTCACTTATGACGAATGGGTTGGGTTTAGGGAAGCGACGAGACAGTCAAAATTTGTAAATGTCAATGAATATGGCATGCGCCTTAATGATCAAGAGCCTATACAAACGAATTCCATTAATGGCGCAATTTGGGTTTTCGGCGGAAGTACAACATTTGGATACGGCGTAGCTGATTCTGAGACTATTCCTGCCATAATTCAAAAGATCACAAATCAGAGAGTCATGAATTTTGGCAGAGGCTATTTTTATAGTGCACAAGAAAATCTCTTGCTTGAACGAATTCTTCAGGCGGGATTCAAGCCAAAAACAGCTATTTTTCTTGATGGGATCAATGAACGCTGTGGAATTAGCGTATATCAACCCGAAATGCGCGCTTTGTTTGATAGAGTGCAAAAACCGTACAGTTGGTCCTTACGTGAACTCTTTGGCCCTATAGATTTTGCTATCCACAATAGGATACATAGAAATGCACTAGACAATAATCCTGATAACAAAGCTGATATTCAAAGATTGACGTGCTCCAGTTTTGGCATGGAACAAAGTCTTCGTACGGTTCACCGGAAAAATCTACTAGAGCGAGAAAGTCTCTGCAGTCAGCATCAGATTGACTGCAAGACATTTGTTCAACCTTTTGCTGGAGTTCATGGTGTCCACAAAGATCTTGATTTACTACCGCAAAAGGAAAGGGATATCCTCCTACAAAGATTTAATTTGTTAAAGGATAACTGGTTAGAGTTTGGCGCAGTATTCGTTGTTGATTCTCTAGATAGAAAGAGATCACATTCATATGTCGATGGTGTTCATTACAGCTATGAAGCTAGTGAACTAATTGCGCGCGATATCGCTAAGCATTTGCATTAGAGAGGCTTACCCCACCTTCTGAATCCAGAACTGGTACATACCAGCAAATGTGTCCGGGTTTTCGTTCTCAAAAACCTGCCATTGCATAAGGTTAGTGGCGGCGCGATCGTCAGGAAAACGCCGCCCGTATGCGTGAAGGACAACGGCGTCGATGTCGAACCCAAGAAATGCCAGGTTATTTTTCCGCAGAAACGCATCAATGCCAGTCAGCGTCATACGGTGCTCCTGAACGTGAAAAAGTAAATCACGGCAGTTACTGATACTGAAAAAATCTGATGATTGCAGTTCGGCTCCGAAATCTGCGATCTTGTCTAAATTCATCAAGTCCTGGCGGCATCGCCGAATCTCATCGGTCGTCGCCCCATAACCCCGCTCGGCGATAAAATCTCGTAGCCGAACAACATTTCGTCGCGCTACTTCACTATAAAAGCCGAGTCTCATGAAGCCGCCGGGGCGAAGCAGCGATATCAACACCTGCCACCCCAGCAACGGATCGGCAAGGTGGTGCAATACTCCGCTCGACTCGATGATGTCGAAGCTCCGACCAAGTGAACGCAGCTCTAGCAGGTCTGCTTGGGCGTACTCGATCGAGGTCAAACCCCGCTCCCGCGTCTTGCGTTTGGCGTAACTAAGACTGTTCATGCTCAGATCGACGGCCAGCACCTGAACCCCCCGGAATCGCCGCGCCGTTTGAATTGGATGCTGGCCAGTGCCGCAACCGGCAATCAGGATGTCAACGCTGCCACTCATGGCGCGACGATTGAAAGAAGTCAGAGGAAACATGCGGCACAAATATTCGACGACATTCTTTGCTTTGCCGGCGGGTGCCGTCTTAATCCAGCGCGGGTAAGGATTTTCCTCGTATTGATTCTGAACCAGCAGTGACACGCCATCTTCGATGTCAGTCAGCCGAGGAATGGTGGCGCGTAATTGTTGTTCTTCTCCTGGTTCGCGAATCTGTTGTCGCAGCACGGCCGCAATTGCCTCGGGCCATTGCATGTCCAAAAGCCGATCGGCAAGTGGCAGGGAGCAAAGCGGGAAGTAGGCCGCTACAGCCGTCGGCCAAAGGACTGGTACCTGCATTTGGGCTTCCAGCGCCGCAGCCAGCGAATCCCGCAAAGCGGTCGCTGCTTGGATCTCGCCGTCCGTGTGGGCGAACACGTATTCATTGATGAAACACTGACGCGCCAATGCGCTGTAGAAACTCAAGGCCGTGCTTGCTTCGCGGCTCAAGACGGGCATTCCAGTGGCGGTGTCTAGCAGAGTACGCCGCGCCATCGTCAGAAAACGCTCCATCTGGATGTCGCAAGTTGGTGCCGAATCTAACAAAACACACAGTAACGGATCGGCTGCGACCGTGGTTAGGCCGTTTGACCCGAACAACTCTTGCGCCGATAGCTGCCGGGGCCAGGCGTCCGCTGCCCGTGCTATGCATCCCCCGATGTCCGGATTGAGCTTGACGAGGTCGATGCCAATCCGAGACAGATCACTGAATGATCCCCAAGGCTCGGTCAAAGAGCGAACCATGGCCGCCCGAATTTCGCTGTCGTCGTGCGTAACACGCAAGCGTTTAACGCAGGTGACAAAGATGCCTTTGGCTTCTCGCGTTTCTTTGATTTGCAGCGAATGTCTGATGGTGTCCAGAGCCATCATCGACTTGCTTTGCGCATTGAATAGCAAAGCGAGGTTATTAAGTGCATCGGCAAAATCCGGTTTAATCCGTAGCGCACGTCGGTAACTGGCTTCGGCATCATCTAGCCGGCCCAGCTCTTGAAGGGTAACGCCGAGGTTGCTATGTGCCTCAGCGTAATCCGGCCTAATTCGTAAAGCCTGCCGGTAGCTGGCCTCAGCCTCGTCTAGTCGACCGAGCCCGAAGAGGGCGAGGCCCAAGTTGCTATGTGCCTCGGCGTAATCCGGATTGACCTGTAACGACCGTCGGAAGCTGGCCTCAGATTCGTCCAGACGGCCCAGATCCATGAAGACAGTACCCAAATTGTAATGTGCCTCAGCAAAATCCGGTTTAATCTGTAGCGCCCGCCGATAGCTTGCCTCGGCCTCGTCTAGCCGGCCCAGTTCCTTGAGCGTGGTGCCAAGGTTGCTATGCGTCTCAGCACAATCCGGCTTGATCTGTAGCGCACGTCGGTAGCTGGCCTCGGACTCGTCCAGCCTGCGCAGTTCCTTGAGGACGTTGCCCAGGTTGCTATGCGCTTCCGCGAAATCCGGTTTGATCTGTAACGCCCAGCGGTAGCTGGCCTCGGACTCGTCCAACCGGCCCAGTTCCTTGAGGGTGATGCCCAGGTTGTAATGCGCCTCAGCGTCATTCGGCGACAGTGCCGCCGCTTTTTGCATGTGTGCCAGCGCGTCCGCGCTTCGCCCGATTTGTCCGAGCGCCGTACCCAACGCCTTCCAGCCAAACCCGTGCAAAGGAAAGCGCTCCGTCAGCGTCTGGGCGAGGTTTGCCGCTTCCGTGTACCGCCCCTCGGTGAAAAGTCCCGCCAGTGTATTTATTTCCTGAGGGCTGGGATTGAATTGATATTCTGCATTTGATTGCTCTGCGACCCGCGCGTCGCCTTCCAGACGTCCTGCCAAGGCTTCGACCTCCTCAGTGTTCAACCCCAGTTGCCGAACTTGGGCCAACACCTGTCGCGCAGTTTCGCTTTGGCCGGTCTCCATCAGCGCAACAATGTAGCTCAGCCAGTATTGCCGTTGATTCGGGTTGGTTTCAAGCGCCGCCTTGAAGTGAGGCAGGCCGGCAGCTGGCTGCTTTACCTGCACCGCCAATACTCCCAGGTTGTGGTTCGCGTCGGGGTGATTGGGCTGGGCATGAAGAACGGCGCGGTAAAAACGCTCGGCGTCCACAAACTGCCCAGCCTGATGATGGGCGATCGCCCGTTGAAGAGCTTGATCGACAGTCAATGCGGCAGTTTGCTGCGGCGATTCAGGGTTAGTCCCTGTGGATTTCATGCTGTCAATGCGTTCTGTTTAGTTTTTCGGCGAAATACCACAAAGATAGCTTCGTCGCGGACCAATAGTGGCTGGGCGCCGTCGTTTCCAGACCCGAGGATTGTTTGTATGAGAAGAAGTGGCCAGGAAACCACGCCGACCTCAGCGAAGCCGCGCACCCACCGAATTGGTCCAATAGAATCCGTATCGGAGATGATGCTTGTCAAGTCTGGGCAACAATCTCGCTCTTGAATTCCCGGCCCTTGTTGTCGGTGCAGTAGACAGCGAATTTGTCTCCGGCTTTGATGCCGGAAAAGGAGAAGCTGAATTTTGGGTTTTTTGATAGCGATGCGCTCAATTGGCCCTCCACCAGGGTTCTTTCGTTCAACTGGATCACCATCGATTGCAAGAACGAGGCTGGACGAGGGCTCCCGGACTTTTGCGGTAACGCATCACCCGGTTCCATCGGGTGAAGGATCTGTATCTCGATCTCCGTCCGATCGTCTTTCTGACGCAGATTTAATGCGATCGGGTCAGTCATTTTGCATGAAGATTCAGGTGAGCCGCTACGCGAAGGCGGTCGGGGTGATGGATACCGGATTCGGGGATGACAACACGCATTTGCTAGCTGCACATATCGGCGGTAGCGACCTTCACTTCCTTGGACGCCCGGAAATACTGTCCGCCTGCTTGGACCACGACCTTGATTGCCGAGGTTCTCCTGACTTTCAATTGCGTGGAGAAGGCGGGGTCTGCGCCATTGGAGAATACAAAGCTCACCGCAAGCGGATGAACGTTATTGTCGACGATGATGGCGATCATCTGCGTATTGGGAATTTTGCTGGCGACGAATACCGGCACAACGGTGCCTTCATCCGCAATCTCCGGTACCTTCAGTTGTATACTTTTGCTGGCGGCGGGGGTTCCCGCATTGAGGCTTTTAAAAACGTCGGCGAGGCTGCGCGCTTCAAATCCCTTCTTGTTCCAGTCGGTAGCCATGGCGGAAATAGGGCGCAGCAAAGCGCCGCAACCAGCGGCGAGCAACGCGCAAGCTACCCGGAGAAATTGTCGACGCTGCGCGTGCATCAGTGACACTAGGGCTTCGTAACGGTCGCCGGGGTGGAACCTGTTGCGGGAAAAGAGCCCGCGTTGGGCGGGTTCACGGCCGGATTTGAGGGCAAGGCTTGGTCCTCTCCGGCCGCATTTCGCGTCGAGCCTTTTAAGGGCGGCGGATTCACATTCCCTTGCCTTGCATTCACAGGGGGGGTATTGCGAGCCCAATCTCCAAGCCGGTTACGAAACGCGTCGGTGATCGCCTCGGCATCCTTGTCGTCGGAGATGATGTACGGCGTAATCAATACGATCAGCTCGGTATTGCTGTTATCTTCTTTGTCGACCCGGAACAACTGCCCAATACCCGGAATATCCTTGAGCAGCGGCACGCCACCCTGGTTCCTCGACTGATTGCTCGACATCAGTCCGCCCAGCAATACCGTCGCGCCATCCTTTAGGGAAAGTTTGGTTTGGACCTTGCGGGTGCTGATGGTGGGGGAGGTAGACACCCCGGTCGTGGTTGACGAAGCCGAACTTACCTCTTGCGACACTTCGAGCTCGATTCGGTCACCCGCGTGAATCACCGGCTTTACCTGCAAGATCACTCCCGTTTGACGATACTGCACCGATTGCAGCACCCCGCCGGTGCCGCCGGTGACTGGCGTGGTTTGCTGGCTGGTGATGACCGGTACCTCTTGCCCTACCTGGATGGTTGCCGTTTCGCCATTGCGCGCGAGAATGCGCGGACTGGACAGAATGCGCGCGCGATTATTCGTGGCGAGCGCATTGATAATCATGCGCGGGCTGCCGGCCAAACTGAAACGGCGAACGGTCAGCCCGCCTGTTCCGATACCGAGTCCGCCCATGGTTCCGGCGCTCCAGATCGCGCCGCGAGTATTGGAATCGTTGAGTGCCCATTCGATTCCGAGTTGTTCCGCATCGGATAAATTGACTTCTGCGACGGTAACTTCGATCAACGCGGCCTTGGCAGGCTGGTCCAGTTGCTGCAGGAGATTGAGAATGCTGGTGTAATCCTCCATGCCCCCCTGGAAAATAAGGCTGTTGGTGGCCGGATTGACGACTACGCGCGACCTGGCGGCCTGAGCTGGCTGCCCGGGCGTCACCGGAGCCGCCCCAAACAGCTCACGCACTGTCTTCGCCAGTTCCTGTGCATCGGAATACCGCACGTTGTAAGTGAAGAAGCCCCCCCCTTTGGTCGCCGGCTTGTCGAGCTCCTTCGCCCAGTCAACGACATGCGCAATGATGGCAGGATCGCCGGCAAACACGATGATCGCGTTGATCGCCTGAATCGCCAGAATCATGATCGGAGTGTTGGCAGTCACATTATTTGAGGTCCGATAGCCCTCGGCCAGGAGAATTTCGTTCAGCTTGTTGGACAATTCCTGTGCCGACCAGAACATCGGGTTGATGCGCGTGCTGTTTTGACCGCGCATCTGTGGCTGATCAAGCACACGGATCGTATCCATCGCCGAAATCACATCCTCCGATTGACCGCTGATCATCACGACATTGCGAGCGCCATCGTCCTGTATGGTGATCCTCTGTCCATACATCTTGCTTAGCCATGCCGTCACCTCGCCGGAGCCAACGGCAACTATATCAACCATCTGAAAGATCGGTCGCAGCGGCAACGGTGTCTCGGGCAGCGCGCGTCCGCGCCGGATCTCAGGAGCATAGCCCTGCATCGTGTTATCGGGCACGATGCGCAGATAATTGCCGACATCGGTCACCGCGATACCATAACTTTTCAGCAGCATCCTCGCGGTTTCCCTAACCTGCGAAGGCGTTTGGAGGCTGGAGGTGCGCAAGGTCACCAGATCGGTGCGCGCCGCCACCTGCGCATCGACATTGAAATTCGTCTTAAGGATATTCCCGTAGACCACCTGAATGAAATTGGGCAAAGGCAGCTGGTCGAACATCAACGTGATATCCGCCTTCTCGTCCCCGGATGGCACGGCAGGGGCTCTCTCTTTGATGGTGCTTGACTTTGCCGGCGCGGGAGGCTTAGGTGTCGCGCCCGACACGCGCGTCGACCTGTCCCCGAGTTGGGCGGAATCGGACGGGCTGCTCGCCGCAGCCTCCTTGCGCATTTCCAAAGAGGGCGGAATCAGCCCCTTCTCTGTCGCGCAGGAACCAAGTAGCACGGTCAGCAAAGCCGGAAACCAGAAGCGGGTCCGATTGCGGATGGGCAGCATTATTAGAAGAGGTCCAATTTGCGTTTCTTGCCTTTGATCAGCAGGCACAAATGATCATTGTCTATTTTCAAGATTTTAGCACCCCCGGGAAGCTGGTCGCCCGCTTTTAGCGTTTGCAGGGCTCGTCCCTCGACCGTGATCATGACCAACTTCTCTTGACCATTGGCTGTTACCCCGGAAAAACGCCACTCCGGGTCAATTAGCGGCGCCTCTTCCGCCTTTTGAACGGTGCCTCCCCACAGATTGGCAGCGACGATTGCGGCGACGGACTTCTCCGGGTTGCCACGCGACAGAACGGGCAGTATCCACGATTCGTCACGACTCTGCGCCGGTGGTGGCGCCTGCGGGCTGGGGGCGAGCCACCACGATAGAGCTGATGCGAGCATCGTCAGCAGGGCGGTTAACTTGCCAAGGTGAGCAAAAATGTTCTGCATGGCTACCGGCCGGGTGAAGGCGGACGGTCTGGTTTTTGGAAATAGGCGGATGCCACAATCTCGACACGTGGGACGGGCTCTTTCGTGATACGCAGGCCCTCGATCACAACATGATGCTTACGGCCCGCCATCTGTCCGAGCAACCTGTTGAGGCTCTCAGGATTGAAGTCAAACACGAGCCTCGCGCTGACTTTCCACAAATCATCGATGCCCGCTGCACGCGCCTGCTCGCCTGTTGCTTCCTCATTGGCGGTTCCCATTGAAATCACAGGGCGCGCTACTGCGGCCCGTTGCATCTGTTGATTGAGCCAATCCTGAAAGGAAGCGCGAGCCAGGCCCAGCGTATCGCCTCGCCCCAGCGCACTTTCCATTTCCGCCTGCAGCGTCTTCGCGGCATTCAATCGCTCGGTCCAGTCCCCCTGTTTCATGACCGATTGCAATTTACCCAACTTGACTGAAGCGCTGCGATATTCGCGCGCGCTGCTGTCCAACGCCTCGCGCATCAACAGGATGAGATAGAGCCAAAGCACGGCGAAAACCAGCGCGACCGCGATGCGTAAGCGTGCGTTGCTCTTTAACTCCGACAGGAATTGATCAAGCATGAGCAGCGGGGCGAACGCTGGTGACGCCCATGTTGATGGACAGCACCTTCGGGTCATTGCCGGGCGCCACCTGTATGTTTTCAAAACCGCCGGCCTTTTCCAGGGCGCCGACGAGTGCACTGCTTGAAAACGCCTCATTCTGCATGACAAGCACGATTTTCAGTTTCCCGTCATGGAAATCCCACTCCCTTAGATAGGTCGCCCCCTTCGGCAGGGCGCTCGCAACGCGTGCCATCAATTCGAGCTGGCTCGGGTACGGATCGAGCTGACGCAGGGCCTGAGAACGCGCAGCGGCACGCAGGGCCTGTTCACGGATGTTGAACTGTGGCAGGGCCTTGCGCTCAAGTTCGACTGTCGAGGCGAGGACGGCGCGTTGCGCGAGTTCCGACTTGATCAGCTTTGCGCCGAACCATGCAGTGGGGATGAAGAGTGCCAGGGCGAGCAGGGCGTAGACGGCGCGCTCATCGCGCCAGCCGGTGACTTCGCCGCCTGCGCTCGAGGACAACAGCGGCGTATGGTGCAGTTCAAGATTCAGCGGCGGGGGCACATCCGACTGACGGTTTTCGCCGGCCAAGCCGATGTCACGCTGAAAAGCCAACCACTCGGCTGCGCCGGGAACCTCTTTCCACCAGCGTGATTGCAGCAGGCGATCGTCCTGCCAGTATTGCCCTTCGACGCCCTGCAGATTCCTGATCAGACGCAGACCCGCGGCTCCTGGTGCGTATAAAACGCTCTCCGGCAGCACCCGTACCCGCCGCGCTGCCAGGCTCGCCTCGGCCATGCCGCGTTGCACCGCGGTCTGATCCCAATACCACACCAACGCACGGCCATTCCGCCAGACGGCATGATGGCCGGTGGCCGGATAGGGGCTGAATTGCGCTACTTGCAGCGACAGGGCCTGCGCCCGTGCTTGGAGGGGAACGTGAGACAGTTCGACCAGCTTGAAATGGCACAACGCCCGCGCCAGCACCCACCTCAGCTTGCCGAAACCGGTCTCCGGGCGTTGCACATGGTCAGGGAATTGCAGGAAGACCCTGGTGTCGAGGCGCAGTGCGCGCAGCGCGCGCCGGAAGAGGCTGTACACGGTCAGGGCGATGGAACAAGACTTTCGGGTTGAGACGCAGTGCGCGCGGCGCGCGCCGGAAGAGGCTGCATGGCTTGTTTGGCAGCGTCGAACGATGATAATTCAACCCGGTAAGAATAGTCAATGCGCCAGGGCGACGTATCGCTTACCGGGGTAAGCGTCACGTTGTATTGCCAGCCCCACCCCATGCCCTTAGGTTGTTGCGTGACGCGAACACTGTCGGCGGGAAACGTAATCGCATCGGCCGTGAACGGATCCGTGGATACTTGGATCCCGGTCAGCGCTTCGATCTGTCCGGTGTTGAGAATGGGAGCGATCTTGCGTGCCTTGATAATGGCTTGCGCGCCTTCCGGTGTCATGCCGCGCATGGTTGCCAACACCTGCCAAGTGGCCGTGTTCGGATTGAGCGAAAAAGAACCGCTGGTGGTGGTGAGGCCGGGCAGCAGATTTGCCTGCCACAGGGCCGGCACATCGCCCCAGCCGAAGACGCTTTTTGCCTCCATCGGCGTGACCAGTTTGGCATTGCGCGGCGGGGGCAGGCCCAGCGCAGCGTAATCGGCGGCTTCCGCGCCGTTCAGATGCTTCAGGTCGTCATCGTCGATATAGTCGCGCAACGCATCGATCAGCGCCGCGCGGCGGGCGGCGGGCGCTCCCAGGACGCCAAGAAAACGATCGAGGCGGTCATCGTTCACTACGTTCAGATTGAGCAATCCGCGGTTGTCCTGCAAGCGTATCAACGTACCGGCTGGTTCGAGGTAAGGGCGATCATCCAGCGCGATTGCGTCGTTTGCCGATGCGCCGAGGCCGTAAACCGAGAAAGGGGTAGTGGCGATGCGAAACAGAATTTCCGCACGCGCGTTATCGAGGTCGAGCAAAGCCTGCGCATGAGACTGTGCTGCTTGTGCCAGTTCCCGGCCACGCTGGATGCGCCCGGCGAAATAAACGGCGGCCACCGTCATGATCGCCAGCATCCACAACGTCGCAGCCAGCACAAAGCCCCGTTGCATGCCACGGCCCGCGCGCTCCACGCTGCGGCCACTTCGAACCGGCAGCGACGCTGTCATGGCCTGATCCCCAGTGCGTCGCGCGCTCGCGGGATCGGCCAGGTCGGCCCGAAATGCGCGGCGGCGATCAGCCACGGCGCGCCATCGCGTTCCCCTTCCAGGGTGATCGCCCGGGGCAGCTGCGGCCACAGTCCGAGCGGGGGGGGCCAGTCCTCGTGTGCCTCCCCGCGATCATCCAGATAGCCCAACCGGCCCCGGCCGCCCGGCCAACTCAGTAAGACGGTTACTTTGCTCCCGCTGCCGTAGCTGAGCAGCATGCTGTCGTCTGCTGCTTCATGCGTCAGCGTGACTGCGAACGGTTGCAAGGCGCCGTAGCTGGCGGACAGCCGATTGGTGGTCAGGCCGGAAAAACCGCGTGGCGAGCCTTTGAAGATTTGCTTGCCGTCCGCGTAATCCGGTTGCAGGCCCTGCACCACCTGACGCAACCAGTCGGCACGCAAGGCCTCGCCGCGCAGCCTTGTCAACTGGCGCTCGAGGCGCGCCTGCATGCCCATCAACTGTGCTGCGCCATCGAACAACAGGCCACTTACCATGCCCACGATGAGCAACACCACCAGCATCTCCACCAGCGTGAACCCAGGTTGGGCGCCCGGTTTGGCACCGGCGCGGGTGATGGCCCGCAGCATTTGTACAGCAGGTCGGGGATAGTGGATCGGCCGATGCATATGTTGCTCGTCTGCGCTCAAGTCGCTGGGATGGTAGCACAAGCTGGCATGACGACGAACTACGCTGTTTTGTAGGCTGTTTTTTCAATGTGGCTTGCGTTGTTGTTTTTTTGCAACAAGCATTCAATAAAGCGCATGCATGAAGTTGACACATCGTATTCCGTTGCTATACTGCGTTCAGCGAAGGCTGGCAAGGGTAACAAAGCTTTGCGATGCTTGAGCTTGATTTAGTTGAGTTGACACATTGCTTTGCGATGTTATACTAAGGTCTCGTCTTATGGCCTCGTATGTTTTAAGACTTGCACGCAAGCTGCGGAAAAGCGGATGTTTCTAGTTCAAGTATAGTTTGATCAACTATCTTTTTAATAAGTGGAGTTAAATAATGAAACTGAAAACACGTAATGTAATTCTTAGTACAGCAGTAGCGTCCGCTTTGCTGACAATGGCTGGTGCAGCGAACGCAGGCACCGCAACCGTAACGTCGGCGACGTGGGCAACTGAAAACTTTGGCACGACGTTCTCGGCCACCAAGGCCATAACACCCAACGCCATCACCTACAGCATGTCCAGCGCGACAAACGTCAACACCGGCACGCCGATTTATTTCATAGTACGACTGGCGGGTGGCAAGTTCGCCGCGGCGCCTACCACGCTGACATTTGCAGGTACCGCCCCCGGCGCTGCCTATGCCGGCACAATCTCGAATGACGCGACCACCTGGCAAGCGACCATAACCCCAACGGCAAGTGCGTCGATTGGTATCGGCGCGTTCAGTTGGACCCCGAATGCGATTGACGTTATCGCCGTCGGCGGTCTTGCCACGGCTGGTGCGACCGTTACCGCCACTGTGGTTGTCAACACCGCCACCACGTCGACCACGGCCCTGGACAGCACCAATGCCCTGCCGACCACGGTGGACGCGCCTGCGCCGACCGCGACCATTGCCACTTCCGCGGATGCAATTGCCGCTACGCTGGATGCGACCATGAACGCATACGCCGGCAGAATCGATCTGACCGCCACCCCGCCCTCCAGTGGGTACAGAAACACCGCGGGCACAGTGCTCACGGCCGTGGCGCTGGGTTCCGTGAAATTCTCGGACAACACCGGTACGCAGCTTCAATCCGGGACCAGTGGCGCCGACTATACGATTCTTACCGGCAGCACCAACGCCGCGATCACCAATGCGAAGATCGATGTGACTCCGGGCACTGGTCAGGCATTCCCGATCGGCGCTACGCTGGCCTACGACAACGTCAGTTCCGCCTGTACTACCATGAACGGCGCTACGACTGCGTTTACCGCAACGACCTCGGTGACGAAGGCAACCATCACTGTTGCTGCGGGGAGCGTGATTTCGGGTACGTCGGTTTTCGTTTGCATGACGGCGCCGAGCACCGGCAATACCGCGGCGCCCATGACGCCGACGATCACAGGCACCCTGACCCCGGCAGCCGCCACGGATAAAGGCCGTTCGGTCACCGGTACGGGCTTCGCGCTGGTTCTCAACGGTTCACAGGTCGATGTGCGTAACTATGTCCCGGCTGCGGTGACTGGGTGGACAAACTTCCTGCGTATCATTAACACAGGTTCGGTCGCAACCGCGATTACCGCGGCAACGGTTAACGAGGCAACCGGCGCAGTTGGTACAGCGGGAACACTGATATCTTCCCTGGCAGCGGGCGCGGCAACCACCGTGAACGCCACCGAGATCGAAGCAGTGATCGGCGCGCAGACCGCAACGGCTCGTCCGCGCATCCGCATCGCCGGGTCGACCAACGGTCTGGATGTGCAGAACTTCCTGTTCACTCCGAACGGTTCGTTCTCCAACAATATGGGCAAGGAGTAATCGTCTGGCGTGGTTCGCTGCAGGGGGCAACACCCGCGCGAACTTGCGAGTGGATGAGTAGTTAGGAAAAAAGGCGGCGCAAGCCGCCTTTTTTCTTGTCCGTTGAGGTTCGAACGGGCATGTTGAGGCATGGTTGTCAAGAAAGGCGGCGCGAGCCGCCTTTTTTCTTACTCGTGCGACCTGGTTCAGACGGCTCAGGCAGGAAAAGTTATCATATGGCGTGGAGGCCGGTTGGGGATATGAAATGACGAATGAGGACGCGCAACAGACTGGGATGCTTGGCGAGTTGCTGGCGGCGCAGAGCCTGGTACAGATGGCGGAGGTGGAACGCGCGCTAAGCTATCAGCGCCAGTCTGGGGGGCGCTTGGGCGCGGTGCTGGTGCGCATGGGGGCACTGTCGGAGGACATGTTATTGCCGGTTCTGGCGCAGCAACTGGGCATGCCGCTGCTCGATGCGGAGGAGTTGCTGCGGCAATTGCCGCTGGTCAGGGAAGCGCTCGCCGCAAGCGGCGTGGTGGGCGAATGGCTGCAAGCCCAGGAGTTGTTGCTGTGGCAGGCTGCCGATGGCATCGTTCATTGCGTCGCCCGCAATCCGCTGGATAGCGGCTTGCATGAGGCGGTGGCGGCGGTTTTCCCGCATCACGAGAACATGTGGCATCTCGCGCGCGGCCAGGATCTGGAGAGTGCGCTGCGCCGGTTGCAGGGCGACGGCCAGACCTCCGGCGGAGACGATGTCGCCCACCTGCGTGAACTGGCGGAAGAGGCGCCGGTGGTGGAGTTGCTCAACGCGATATTGTCCCAAGCAGCCGACGCGGCGGCCTCGGATATCCACCTCGAGCCGGAGGCGCGGCAGCTCGTGGTGCGCTACCGCATCGATGGCGTATTGCAGACGCATCTGGAACTGCCGCGCGAGCGTATGGATGCGCTGGTATCGCGCATCAAACTGGTGTCGGGCCTGGATATTGCCGAGCGCCGCCTGCCGCAGGACGGCCGCATCACCGTGCGGGTGAGCGGCGTCGAGCTGGATGTGCGCGTGTCGGTGATCCCCTGCGCCACCGGCGAATCGGTGGTGCTGCGCCTGCTGCCCAAGGAGCGCTCACAGTTGCAGCTGTCGCATCTGGGCATGGAGCCGGACCATCTGGCGCAGTTCGCGCAGACGGTGGCTGCGCCGCACGGCATCGTGCTGATTACCGGGCCGACGGGCTCGGGCAAGAGCACCACGCTGTATGCGGCGCTGGAGGGGGTGAATGACCAGTCGCGCAAGATCGTGACGGTGGAAGATCCGGTCGAATTCCAGATGCGCGGCGTGGTGCAGATCCAGGTGCACAGCGAGATCGGCTACGATTTTGCGCGTGCCCTGCGTTCCATCCTGCGGCACGACCCGGACATCATCATGATCGGCGAGATGCGCGATGCGGAGACCGCGGCGATCGCGGTGCAGTCGGCCCTGACCGGCCACCTGGTGTTGTCTACCTTGCACACCAACGATGCGGCCGGCGCATTTAACCGCTTGCTGGATATGGGGCTCGAACCTTTTCTGGTGGCTTCATCGGTGCGCGCGGTGGGCGCGCAGCGCCTGGTGCGCAAATTGTGTGCGTGCGCGCAGCCGGCCCGGCTGGAAGCGGCGTTCGCGCCCGCCATCGAGGCATTGCAGGCGCGCTATCCGCGACTGATGCCAGCGCCCGCTCAGTGGCGCACCCCTGCGGGTTGCGAAGGGTGCCGTGGCACGGGCTATCGCGGCCGGCAAGGGATCTATGAGTTGATTCCAGTGGATGAGGTGATGCAGCAGGCGATACTGCGGCGCGCGTCTACCTCCGAGGTGGCGCAGTTGGCGCGTGCGGCCGGCAGCCGCAGCCTGCGCGAGGACGGCCTGGTCAAGGCGTGGCGGGGGTTGACCAGCCTGGAGGAGGTGTTGCGCGTGACGGGTATGGATAACGACGGCGGGTGAGCGTGGAGTTCCGCTATCAGGCAACGGGTGCGGCTGGTCAGATGGTGAGTGGCCACGTGCCGGCCGCGAATCAGGCAGAGGCGGTGCGCACGCTGCAGCAACAGGGGCTAACGCCGACGCTGCTGGAGGTCGATGCCGCTGTATTGGCCAAAAAGCGCGGGCGGGCATCGGCGCAGGATAGACGCCTGGTGGTACGTGAACTGGCGGTGTTGCTGAAAGCCGGGGTGCCGCTGGGCGAGGCGGTAGAGTCGCTTGCGGGGGCGCATGCGGCAAGCCAGGTGGGCGAGGCCTTCTCGCGAGTGCACGCGGCCTTGCGCGGGGGGACGCGCTTTTCCGCCGCTTTGTCGGATTCAGGCTTGGTGTTGCCGGGCTATGTGGTCCAGATGGCGGCTGCCGCGGAAATGACCGGGAAGTTGGCCCAGGCGCTGGCCGATGCCGCGACGCAGATGGAGTATGAGGAACGGGTGCGCCAGGAGATGCGCAACGCCTTGATCTATCCAAGCGTGCTGGTGCTGTCCGGGATTGGCGCGACCTTGTTGACGTTTATCGTGGTAGTTCCCAGGTTCGCCAATCTGCTGAAGAACAGCCGTGCCGATTTACCCTTGCTGTCGGTCTGGGTGTTGCAGATGGGATTGTTCGTGAAGGAAAATCTGCTCTGGCTGGGACTGGGGACGCTGGCGTTGCTTTTTTCCGGGGTGGCAGCATTTTCCCGACCCGACGTGCGGGCGTGGGCATGGAGGGTTCTCGCCCGGGCGCCGTTGTTTGGGCGCTGGCTGGTGGAGATCGAGATTGGGCGCTGGGCAGCCCTGCTGGGGATATTGCTGGAGAACCGGGTTCCCATCGTGCGCGCAATGGAGTTGGCTCAGGAGGCCGTACGGCTGGACGAAATGCGCTTGAAATTTCAGTTGGCTCTGCGCGATTTGCGCGCCGGCAAACGACTTGCGGATGCGTTGACATCGACTGCAATCTTCGCCCCGACGGGCTTGAATCTCATCAGGGTCGGTGAGCGCTCGGGTGAATTGGCCACGATGCTGCGAACGCTCGCCACGCTGTACGAGACGGCAGCGAGCGAGCGCATGAAGCGCTTCCTGATACTGCTGGAACCGGTAGCCATTTTGTTGATCGGCGCGGTGATCGGCACCATCATGATCGCCATTATGATGGCCATCACGGGATTGAGTTCCTCGGTGCGATAGCCATTGCGTGTAAAATAATGCGGGTCGGGGCGGTGTAGACGCCGCTGTGTTCTGTAATTCTTATAGCGTGGTTGCGCAAATGAAAAGCTATCGTTTGGCTGCTGGCTTTACCTTGATCGAAATGCTGGTGGTGTTGGTGATCATCGGACTGCTTGCCGGCTTGGTTGGACCCAAGTTGTTCGGCAAGGTCGATTCGTCCAGGGTGCAGACGGCGCAGACGCAGGTCAAGATGCTGAAAGGCGCGCTGGAGTCGATGCGACTGGATATCGGGCGCTATCCGACTACCGAGGAGGGATTGGCGCTGCTAAACACCTTGCCGAAGGACGATAAGATTCGCGGCCGTTGGCGCGGGCCTTACCTGGAGGACGATGTTCCGCTCGATCCATGGGGAATGCCGTATCAGTATTCCGTCCCCGGCTTGCCCCCCCAGCCGTTCGCCCTGTATTCCTTCGGGGCCGATGGCAAGAGGGGCGGCGAAGGCATGGATGCGGATGTGGGTAATCTGCCTGCCCGATAAGGCCGGGCGTGAGTTGGAATGCGAGCGCGCGGCTTTACTCTGATCGAGTTGCTGGTGGTGCTCTTCCTGATCGGGCTGCTCACGGCGGTGGCACTTCCGTCCATGGAGCGCATGGCGCGCAGTTTTCAGTTGAAGACGGAACGCGATGCCATCGTGGGCCGCTTGGGAGAATTGGGCTACGAGGCCTTTTTGTCGGGAAAGTCCATCACACTGTCGAGCAGTACATCCGCCGTTCGTGCAAGCTATCCGATTGATCTACCCGAGGGTTGGCAGTTGCGTGTGACGCGACCGATCGATTTTCTTTTCAACGGAATATGCGGGGGCGGAGAGTTGACGTTGATAGCCCCCGATAACGCGTTGGAAAAATTCGATCTTGTTCCTCCCGCCTGCGAGGTGAGGCCCGGTAACTGAGGCGATGAAAAGGCAGCGTGGTTTTACCTTGATCGAGGCAGTAGTCGCCATGGTATTGATTAGCGGCGCGGGCGCGGCCTTGCTCAGCTGGATAAACAGCGAGCTCGGTTCCGTGTCAAGGTTGCAGCAGTCGAATGCGCGAGCCGACGCGCTGGTAAATGTGATGGAGCTCATGCATACGGTAAATCCTATGCTGACTCCCGAGGGGACGGCTTCCTTCGCGGCCTATCGAATGACTTGGAAAGCGAAGGAAGTTACGCAGGTGCAGGACGGGGTAAGCTACCCCGCCGGAATCAGTTTGTACCAGCTTGCGCTTTACGACACTCTGGTTCGGGTGATTAACCCGGACGGGACGCCGTGGTTCGATTTCACCTTGCGCCAAGTGGGTTACAAGAAGGTGCGCGATAATAAGCAATTCTTAAACCTTAGACCCTCTAAATGAATCCGCCATGTGCGCATTTAAGGGTTCCTCAACTTCGACCTCGACTTAATCGCACCATACCGTGGCATTCGATGGGAACTTACCGCTTTCTGCTGGCAATTGCGGTGGCGCTGAGCCATATGGGGGTGACTTTTCGCGGAGGGCATAATCCGGGGACTGTCGCCGTCATCTCATTCTTTCTGATTTCCGGTTTTGTGATGACCGGTCTGGTGCGCTCCCATTACTCCGAGTATTGCAAAGTGCCGATGTACTATCTGGATAGGCTGGCGAGAATATTCCCGCAATACTTGTTTTTTCTCGCGCTCGCTGTGTCGAGCTACTTTCTTTTCAACATTTCCTCGCCCTTTTTGAGCGAGGTATCTTTTGCGGGGGCGGTGGCCAACGTGCTGGTGGTGCCGCTCGATTTCTACATGTATAGCCCGGCCATCGCGGGCTGCACGTTTATTCCGCAGGCTTGGTCGCTCGGCTTGGAGCTGACGTTTTATTTATTATTCCCTGTTGTCTTGATTGGCGGACGGCGCGATCTGTGGCTTGTTTCGTCGTTGTTGGTATGGTTTCTTGCCGCCTACGGCGCAATCGATACCGACGCCTGGGGTTATCGACTGTTGCCGGGGACTTTGTTTATTTTCTTGCTGGGTTCATACATATATGATTTCAGACGGCCCACGCCAAGGCATCCGGCGGTGCTGGTATTCGTGCTTATGATCGTCAGCGCAGTTGTGTTCCGCGAGTCGGGAAAGCTTAGTTTGCCATACAGTTATGAGGTGCTGATTGGTCTATTCGTTGGCGTGCCAAGTTTGTTCTTACTGGCTCGATGCAAGAGGAGCCGATGGGACGATTGGCTAGGGAACCTATCGTATGGAATCTTTCTTTGCCATTTTCTGGTGATTTGGATCTCTGATTTGCTTGGTGTGTCGCGAGATACGGGAGGCAAGGTCCTGATGATTGCAGCATCGGTCGCGTTGGCTTATTTTGGTTACGTCGCTGTTGAACATCCGGTGGTACGCTGGAGGCTTGGTCTGAGACGAGGGGAGACGCGCGCATGAAGCGGTGGCCTGGTCGTGGCGGCCACTTATGGTTGCTCGCTTCATGTGGACGGTGCGGCAGCAAGGATGACGTAGATGGACCGGTTCGTCTTTCGACTGAGTTTCCTCTGAGAGGCCCGCAAGCTAGAATGCGCCGCTGGCAGTCCATCTTCCCCTGTTTTCCGTGAGCACTCCCGTTCCCCAAAACTTGCCTCTCGGCGTCGCGTTGCGGCAGGCCATCGCCTATCATAAAGCCGGAAGGTTGCAGGAGGCGGAACAGCTTTACCGATCGATCCTGCAAGCCCAGCCTTATCAACCGGACGCCAACCACAACCTTGGGGTGCTGGCGGTGCAGGGGGGGCAACACGCGGCCGGGCTGCCCTATCTCAAAGCCGCGTTGACGATCAACCCAGCCAAAGGGCAATACTCGCTGTCGTACGCCGAGGCGTTGCTGGCGACTGGACAGGCAAGGGAAGCGCTGAACATCCTCCAGAAGGCCATGCAGCGCGGACTTAATACCCCGGCGGCGTATGCCCTGCGACAAAGAGCCGAGGCTGCCGCGCTGAGCGCGCCCGCGAAGGCTGAAGCGCCGACGCCTGCCGAAATTGATCGGCTTGTAGCGCTGTTCGAAGCCGGACGCTACGTGGAACTGGAAGGCCAGGCGCGTTTGCTGGTCGAGCGATATCCGGATTCAGGCTTTGCCTGGAACATTTTGGGTGCTTCCCTTCGGATGCAAGGTAAAGATGGTCTGGCCGCTTTGCAAAAAACTACGGAGCTCTTGCCCGATGATGCGGGGGCGCACTACAACATGGGCAGTGCTTTGCAAGACCTCGGGCGACTCGAAGACGCGGTGGCGAGCTACCGCCGGGCGCTGGCGATCAAATCCGATTTTGCGGAGGCGCATTGCAATCTGGGCAATACCCTGCGAGACCTTGGGCAATTGAATGACGCGGTGGCGAGCTATCGCCTGGCAATAGAGATCAATCCCGATGTAGCTGAGACACATGGCAAGCTGGGTATTGCTCTGAAAGACCTCGGGCTATTCGAAGACGCGGTGGCGAGCTTCCGCCGGGCGCTGGCGATCAAACCCGATCTTGCCGATGTACACCTAAACCTGGGCAATGCTCTGAAAGACCTCGGGCATCCCGGAGAAGCAGTGGCAAGCTACCGCCGGGCGCTGGCGATCAAACCGGATTTGGCCGAGGTACACAACAATCTGGGCACTGCCCTGCAAAGCCTTGGGCAACTGGATGACGCTGTGGCGAGCTTGCGCCGGGCGCTGCAGATCAAGCCTGATCTCGTGGGGGCGCATTACAACCTGGGTAATGCCCTGCAAGTTCTCGGGCAAATGGATGCCGCAGTGGCAAGCTGCCGCCGGGCGCTGGAGATCAATCCGAATTTCGCGGAGGCACATAACAGCTTGGGCGTCGCCCTAAAGTGCCTCGGCCGACTCGATGACGCGGTGGCGAGCTTCCGCCGTGCGCTGGAGCTCAAACCGGAGTTTGCCGATGCCCACAGCAACCTGATCTTTACGCTGGACTTGTCCGCTGGGGTGGATAGTGCGACGTTGCAGCAAGAGCGCAGCCGCTGGGATTCAGTGCATGCGGCGCCTCTGGCCGCATTGCAGCGCCCGCATGTGAACCGCCCGGACCCTGGACGGCGCCTGCGCATCGGCTACGTTTCGGCCGATTTCAGGATGCATTCGGCGGCCAGCGTATTTGGGGCGATGCTGGTGAAGTTCGACCCGGCGCGCTTCGAGGTGTTCGCCTATTCCAATAGCACGACGGAGGATTCGCATACGCGCCTATTCGAGCAAGGGGTGAGCTGCTGGAGGAAGATAGTCGGTCAGACTGACGAAGCGGTGGCTGAGCTGATCCGGCGGGACGAGATCGATATTCTGGTGGATCTGTCGGGGCATTCGGCGGGGAACCGGCTACTGGTATTTGCGCGGAAGCCGGCGCCGATTCAGGTGACGGCCTGGGGCTATGCGACGAGCACCGGGATGCGGGCGATGGACGTGTTTTTTGCCGATGCGGTGGTGGTGCCGCCCGATGAGAGGCGGTTCTTCACTGAGGAGGTCAGATACTTACCCAATGTGGTCGGGTCGTATTTCCCGCAGGCATTTCCCGCGGTCAATGCCTTGCCTGCGCTGTTGGCGGAGGGGGTGAGCTTTGGCTCGTTTAATCGGCTGGCCAAAGTATCGCAAGAGGCTTTCGCTGCGTGGGCGCGGGTGCTGTTGGCGGTTTCTGGCAGCCGGCTGGTGCTCAAAACAGGTGAATTGGATGATCGGAGCACGCGCGAAGGGGTGGCCCGGCATTTTACCGGCGCTGGCATAGCGCCGGAGCGCATTGTGCTGCTGGGGAAGACGCCCTGGTATGAGCACATGGCGGTGTTTAATCAGGTCGATATTGCGCTCGATCCGTTCCCGCATGGTGGCGGGGTGACGACGCTCGAAGGGCTGATGATGGGGGTGCCGGCGGTGACGCTGCGCTGGCCCACGCTGGTTGGCAGGTTGTCGGCCTCGATCCTGACTACCTTGGGGTTGACTGACTGGATTGCGCAAACGCCCGAGCAGTATGTCGAAATCGCCTGGCAAAAGGCGCAGAACCTTACTACGCTTGCTGATCTGAGGCAGCGGCTAAGACCTCTTTTTAGCGCTTCTGTCATCGGCGATGGGCAAGCCTACGTGAAGGCGGTAGAGCAAGAGTACCGGCAACTCTGGCAGAAATGGTGCGTCGCAAGGCAGGAAGCGGTAAAATGACACTGGATACTACATGATATATGAGAGCGCCACCAGGCCAGGATACCCGATGACCGACCTTTTTCGAATCGACAGCCACAAACTGATCTTTCATCCTGGCCGTGTCAGTCAGTTCCTCGCAGCCGCGGATGACTGGGAAAAGGCGAAAAGCGTCTATCCTGTTTACATTGAAGTTTCCCCGGTCGGCGCCTGCAATCATCGCTGCACGTTTTGCGCGGTCGATTACATTGGCTACAAGAGCCAGATGCTCGATGTCGATATGCTCACTGGCCGCTTGTCGGAAATGGGGCGGCTGGGCGTAAAGAGCATCATGTACGCCGGCGAAGGGGAGCCACTGCTTCACAAAAAGATCAACGAGATTGTCAAGGCGACGAAGGAAGCGGGAATCGACGTGGCGTTCACGACCAATGCCACCGTCCTGAATCAAGCGTTTGTCGAGCAGTCTTTAGCGCTAACGTCCTGGATCAAGGTCTCGATTAATGCCGGTACGGCAGCGACCTACGCGAAAATTCACCGGACGCGCGAGCGTGATTTTGGCCGGGTGATCGACAATCTGAAACGGGCAATCGAATACAGGAAGAAGCGGGAACTGGGTTGCGCGATAGGCGCGCAGTCGTTGTTGCTGCCAGAAAACGCCGCTGAAATGGAGACGCTGGCCCTGCTTTGCAGGGATGAAATCGGTCTGGACTATCTGGTGGTCAAGCCATACTCTCAGCACATGTTCAGCGAAACCCACCTCTACGAGCACGTTGATTACAGCGCCTATCTATCGATGGCAGCGTCGCTGGAGAAACTTAATACAGAGAATTTTAATGTTGTTTTCCGTGAAAATACCATGAGAAAACACATGGAGGATGAAGGCGCGCGTTACAAGAAATGCAATGCCACACCCTTCTTTTGGGCCTATGTCATGGCCGATGGCTCGGTCTATGGGTGCAGTGCTTATCTGCTCGACAAGCGTTTCGAATATGGCAATCTGAACGAGAAATCTTTCCAGGAAATCTGGCACGGCGAGCGGCGCGAAGCGAATTTCCGCTATGTTAGAAACGATCTGGATATCAGTGAGTGCCGAAAGAACTGCCGCATGGACGAAGTCAACCGCTATCTCTACCCGTTGCGCGAAAACCTCGTTCAGCATGTGAATTTCATCTAGCTTTCCACCTGTCATCATGAGAACCCTGATTACAGGCGGCGCGGGATTCATCGGCAGCCATCTGGCCGAATTACTGATTGCTCGTGACCATGAGGTTATGGCGGTGGACAATCTTAGTTCGGGCCGCCTCGAAAACCTGAAATCAATCGTCGGCCACGCACGATTCAAGTTTGCCAATGCGGACATCCGTGATCCCGTTGCATTGCGGCCATTGTTTGAAGGCATGGACTGGGTTTTCCATCTTGCAGGCCTGGCGGATATTGTTCCCTCGATTGAAATGCCGTCGCAGTACTACAGCACCAATGTGACAGGTACCTTCAATGTGCTCGAATGCGCCCGTCGATGCGGGGTCAAGCGATTCCTCTATGCTGCTTCGTCCTCAAGCTATGGCATCCCCGACATCTACCCAACTCCGGAATCTTCGCCGATCAAGCCGCAGTACCCCTATGCCCTGACAAAATACATGGGCGAGGAACTGGTGATGCACTGGGCCACTGTATATAAATTGCCGGTGGTCTCGCTGCGCCTGTTCAACGTTTTCGGAACGCGGTCGCGCACCACTGGGGCTTACGGCGCGGTCTTTGGTGTTTTTCTGGCGCAAAAGCTCAACGGGAAACCTTTTACGGTGGTGGGGGATGGCAGGCAAACGCGCGATTTCACTTATGTCACCGACGTTGCAGAGGCATTTCTGGCTGCGGCGGAATCGCGCGTTTCCGGAGAAGCGATGAACGTCGGTAGCGGCAATCACTATAGCGTCAATCGATTGGTCGATCTGCTCGGCGGCGCTGTCGAATATATTCCCAAGCGCCCTGGAGAACCCGACTGCACTTTTGCCGACGTCAGCAAGATAAACGCTTTGCTTGGCTGGAAAGCCAGAATCCCTTTCGCCGAGGGCGTTAGCCGGATGCTTGAGCGAATCGACGACTGGAAGGACGCGCCGCTCTGGGATCCCGGCAGCATCGATCAGGCCACCGCAGCATGGTTCCGCTATCTGGGAGAAGGTAATAAATGATGCAAAAAATGCAGGAATTGATGCTTAGCGCAAGAGCGCAGCGGTTTTCCGCGCTGCTTGAGCGCTGCGAGATTACGGGAAGAGATGGCACCAGCTTCGAGCTTGAACCAGGCCTGATGGCGGCTATGCAATTGCTCGACCAGATACGACTCAGTCGTGGCATCGTTTATGTCATTGGCAATGGTGGCAGCGCCGCCATTGCCAGCCATGTGGTCAATGATCTGGTCAACGTAGCGAAGCTGCGGGCAGCGACGGTTCACGATTCCTCGCTGTTGACCTGCATGGCAAACGATTACGGCTACGAGAACGCGTTTTCCAGGGTGCTGGCGCAAATGGTCAAGCCGGGAGATGGTTTGATTGCCATCAGCAGCTCCGGGAAATCCATGAATATTCGAAACGCCGCGACTCAGACGATGGACAATGGCGGAAAGTTAATTACATTGAGTGGATTTGCCCGCGACAATCCTCTCCGTCTCATTGGAGATATCAACATCTGGCTTGATTCAAATGATTACGGACTGGTGGAAGTCGGGCATCAGTTCGTCTTGCACAACATTTCCGACCGGTTCGGTGCGGGCTACGGAAGCTTAGTTCCATGAGCCCGGAAAGAATTGTCGATCTGCATGAGTTGGCCGAACGCTCGCGACAGTTGCGGGCGGAGGGAAAGCGCGTGGTGATGTGCCATGGCACCTTCGACCTCATGCATACCGGCCATATCCGGCACCTGCAGCGGGCAAAGCAGGAAGGCGACGTGTTGCTGGTAACCGTGACCGGCGACGCTTACGTCAACAAAGGGCCAGGGCGGCCTGTTTTCAACGAACACTTGCGCGCGGAAAATCTGGCGGCGTTGGCCTGTGTCGACCTGGTCGCCATCATGCATGCCACGTCCGCAGTCGAGGCGCTGCACGATATCCGCCCGAACATTTATGCCAAAGGCAGCGATTACCGATCCCACGGCGAAGACGTGACCGGAAACATTACTCTGGAGCAAGACGCCGTCGAAGCACATGGCGGGCACGTTCTCTATACCGACGAAATTACCTTCAGCTCAAGCAGCCTTCTGAACGAACATTTCGGCGTATTTAGCCCCGAAACCCGCGACTTTCTGAAAAATTTTCGCGAGCGGTGGCCGGAAAAAGAAGTTCGTCGCATGATAGCGTCGCTGTTGAAAATGAAAGTCCTGGTGGTGGGCGATGCGATTATCGACCAGTATCACTACACGACACCTCTGGGTCAAACCGGCAAGGGAAGCTTTCTCTCAGTTTGTTACGAATCCGAAGAGCAGTTCGCCGGCGGCGCAATCGCGGTGGCGAATCATATTGCCGGATTTGTGAAAAACGTGACTTTGGTCACCGGATTGGGCGCGACCGATAGTCATGAGTATTTCATCCGGGAAAAGCTGCGGGAAAATGTCGAGCCCGTTTTTTATGTTTTCGCCGATGCGCCGACCGTCACCAAGCGGCGCTTCGTCGACAAGGATTTGTCCAAACTGTTCGAGGTGTATTTTTTCAGGGAAAATCCAGTGCTGGGGGACACAGAAGACCAAGTCTGTCGGTGGCTTGACGCCAATGCCGCAGGATATGATGCTGTAATAGTGCCGGATTTCGGCAATGGCTTCATTACTCCCCGCATGATCACGCTATTTGAAGCCAAGGCGAAATTTCTCGCGGTAAACACCCAGATCAATAGCGGAAATCGCGGCTACCATGTTATACATCGATACTCGCATGCTGACTTTGTTTCTCTCAATGAGCCGGAATTGAGGATGGCCGCACACAATCGCCACGACCCGCTAGAGGCCGTGTCCGAGCAAGTCGGTGAGCGGGTGCGCGTCAAGCAACTGGCCGTTACGCGAGGAACCAAAGGGGTAATGATGTACGACCGGCCGCGCAAGGTTTTTCACAAGATTCCTGCGCTTTCCACCCGAGTCGTCGACCGCATCGGGGCCGGCGATGCTTTCCTGTCTTTGGCTGGCCTGTGTGTGGCAAAGGGACTTGATCCCGAGGTTGCGGCCTTTGTTGGCAGTGTTGCTGCGGCCATAGATGTCCAGATTGTCTGCAACCGGGAGCCCGTCAATCCAATCGACCTCAACAAGTATATTGCCACCCTGCTGAAATAACATCGTCATGAATTACCAGATAAAGCAAGCGATAGGTACGGATTCGCCGGCCTTGTTCCGCGCCATGCTGCGGATCAGGCGTATCGAAGAGGCACTGGCCGACCGCTACGCCGAACAGGAGATGCGCTGCCCAATGCATTTGTGCATCGGCCAGGAGGCGATAGCGGTCGGTGTATGCGCCGCGCTTTCTTCAGATGACGTAGTATTCAGCAATCACCGAGCGCATGGCCATTACCTGGCCAAAGGCGGCAACCTCAACGCCATGGTGGCGGAGTTGTATGGCAAGTCAACCGGATGCTGCGGGGGACGCGGCGGCTCCATGCATCTGATTGACCTGGAGGCCGGGTTTATGGGTGCCACTCCGATTGTTGGAGGAACGGTCCCATTGGCCGTCGGTTCGGCATGGGCAGCGACCTTGCAGGGTAAGAACAGGGTCAGCGCGGTTTTTTTTGGCGACGGCTGTTTCGAGGAAGGCGTGATTCACGAATCAATGAATTTTGCCGTACTACATCAGCTTCCGGTGATATTCATTTGCGAAAACAACGGATATTCAGTTTATACCCGTTTTGCCGAGAGGCAGCCAGCGCGCCCGATTTATCGCCTGGCCGAGGCACATGGCCTGTCGGCTTACACCGGCGATGGCAACGATGTCGAGGCGGTTCTGGCGCTTGCAAGAGTTGCCGTCGATAACGCGCGGCGAGGGAAGGGGCCGCAGTTCATAGAGTTGCGAACCTACCGCTGGCGGGAACATTGTGGCCCGAGTTTCGATGACGACCTCAATTATCGATCGGCGGCGGAAGTCGAAGAGGGCTTGAAAGACTGCCCGGTAGCCCGGCACTCGTCACGTCTGGCGCTGGCGAATCCTTCTCATGCTACTGAATGCGGGCGTCTTGAAAGTGAAATCGGCGAGGAAATTGCCGCCGCCTTCGATTTTGCCCAGTCTAGCGCGAAGCCGTCCAGCAAGGATGCCGGAGAACGGATTTATGCCTGAATTGACGAACCGGAACCTTAGCTTTGCGCAGGCGGTGCACGAAGGTCTCGATCAGGCCATGGAACTCGATTCGAGGGTGATCATTATCGGCGAGGGCGTGCCAGATCCCAAGGCGATATTCAATACGACTGCCGGGCTCCGCGAAAAGTATGGGGTTCGACGTGTTTTCGACATGCCACTTTCTGAAAACGGCGTGACCGGTATTTGTATAGGCGCGGCATTGTCCGGCATGCGCCCTGTGATGGTTCACCAGCGAATCGATTTTGCCCTTCTGGCGATGGATCAACTGGTGAATAACGCGGCCAAATGGCACTACATGTTCGATGGCAAGGCCGCCGTACCTATGGTGGTGCGCTTGATCGTCGGCCGCGGCTGGGGGCAAGGGCCGCAACATTCACAAAGTCTGCAGGCCATGTTTGCTCAAGTGCCAGGTCTCAAGGTGGTCATGCCGACCACTGCTCATGATGCCAAAGGGATGTTGATCGCGGCCATCGAGGATGACAACCCGGTGATCTTCATCGAGCATCGCTGGCTGCATGGCGTGGCCGACATTGTTCCCTCGGAGGTGTATCGGGTTCCACTCGATCGCGCCAGGGTGCTGCATCAGGGCAACGATGTCACCGTAGCTGCCTTTTCCTACATGACGGTGGAGACCTTGCTTGCGGCGCGCGCTATGAAATCGCAGTCGATCGGGGTCGAGGTGATTGATATGCGGAGTGTCCGACCCCTGGACTTGGATACCGTTGTCGAGTCGGTGCGCAAAACCGGACGCTTGCTCGTCGCGGATACCGCCTTCAGGACCGGCGGGATTGCCGCCGAGCTTGTCAGCCAGGTCGTCGAACGCGAGTTTAAATCGTTGAAGACGGCTCCCATGAGAATCGCTTTACCAGATCACCCCGCGCCAACTTCTCATTTTATGTTAGATCGGTACTATCCGGAGCCATTGACGATTGCCGAAGTGATCCTTGACCTTGCCGGAATCCGACGTGATGCCATCGACTATCCGCGGTTGCAGCAGGAGCTGCGCCGAAGTAACCCGATCGACATACCGAGCAAGAATTTCAGCGGGCCATTTTAAGCGTGGTATGAATGCCAATAGGGCTATGGTTCGATAGCGTCCCCTGATCCGATTGCAGGAGTCATTTTCGAAATCGTCATGAGCCACGCCTCGCCGCCGTTACTCTCCGGGCGTGGCGTTGGGTAAACAGCCGCTACTCGGAAGCCGCGAGTAGGGAGAAATAAGCTGACGGGCGATCGTTCGTCATTTGCAACTCGAACATTTGTCCTTGTTACCGTGCATTTGTACCGGTGGACCGGCCGATCCGGACTTGCAACATTCTAATTTTCTGTGGATAATGCGTTCCTAAGGGGATGCGGGTAGGCAGTTCAAGCTTGCAACTTTCTGATTTTTGTGGATAATGAACGTCCCATTATCTGTTTGAATGTTCCTTCGAACTCGGTTTCTGCTCAGATTAATACAGGAGAGAAAAATGAAGAAAGCGCTGGC
>Ga0082335_1002464_pt1 | contig 34571 bp, 35 predicted proteins | sample Subgrocontami58m_FD_72375 | JGI IMG/M metagenome (GOLD analysis project Ga0082335, IMG submission 72375) | Subsurface groundwater microbial communities from S. Glens Falls, New York, USA - GMW37 contaminated, 5.8 m (SPADES assembly) (version 2) ... | reverse complement strand
GCACCGTGCGGATATCATAACGCGCCTCCAGCAGATGCGTGGCAAAGGAGTGACGTAAGGTATGACAACCGACCTTCTTGTTGATTCTCGCCCGCGATGTCGCCTCTTTCACGGCCTTCTGGACCAGGCTCTCATTGATATGGTGCCTCCTCACCCTGCCATTCCGCGGGTCCACCGAAAGACTCTTGGCCGGAAAGACATACAAACTTTCAACCTCGGTCCGAGTCAAAACATCCAGCAATCTCTGGGGCCGCTTGGCGCGGGTAAACTCCTCCATTTCCCCGATCGGCTCTCTGATAACGCACCGCCGTTCCCATTCAAGGTAGGACGTCTGGGTCCGATACGAATAATGCCGGGTGCGGATTTCTGTCTTGAGCGCTTCTACCAGCGAAGAGAACCGCCTTTCAATCTCGCCGGGAAGCACGGTGTCGCGAAACTGGCTTTTGGAAGAAATTGTCTCTTGTCCGTTGCGCCTGTCAGCGGCTCCCGGCGAGGGAGACGATATTTTCCCGGGAGCGTAGTGGGGCAGGAACCGTTCATAAAGAATAGTCAAGGCATGTTTTGCCTGCCGGACCTGCCAGTCGGCAACACCTTGGCGTTGCACCAAGTCAGCCAGGAAGGCCTGAATATCTTTGCCCGACCGGTTCTGCAAATCTTTATCCGGCAAGAAACGAACAAAAGACTGCGCCCATCTTACATAAAAGGAAGAACGATCAGGACTTACCCTGTTCTCCTCCGCGCAGGCCCGGAAAGCGTCCCAAAATTTCCGTTGCTCTTCGTTGTTGGGGAATTTCATGGTACCTCCCACGAAAGTACCGTGATCTCAGTAAATTAAGTGGATAATAGCGCGTCGTGCTATTCGGAATTATTATATCACAATATTATTTTCTATCTAATACACGTTCGCGGCACGCGCTCAGCTCGCCCCGTTAAATGCAAAAAATTATGGAACAAATATCTGCTATTGACAGTTCTGATTTATTGAAACAATTATCAAACATTGATATTTCTGTTCCACTGCGTTCAGAAGGTCGTACAAAAGAGCATTGTGAAAGATGGTCAATTTGCCGTTGGTTATCGACCTATCCCGGTTTAAATTTTCCCGTAACGCTCATGCATCGTGAGAAACCAGATTTTTACCTAAGAACAGGCAATCAAGAAATTGGTATCGAACACACAGAGGCCATACCTGAAGATTATGCACACGCAACCGTAATATCTGAAAAAAGGAATGATAAGAGTGTTGTAGATATGTCCTTGTTTAAATGGGGACAAAAAAGGGAAGCCAATGAAATATATGAAATAGCTAGTCGAACTAAATTAACTGGTCCAGGATGGGATGGTGACTCTCCAGAGTATGAGTGGGTTAGTGCTATATTTGAGATAGCAGAAAATAAAACTATCTTGCTTAGGAAAGATGATTTTGTGAAATATCCAACTAATTATTTACTGATCTATGACAACTTACCCCTACCGTTCATTAATCTTTCAAAAGCATCATTGATGCTAAGATCAGACTTAGATAGCTATTGGAATTCTGGAACAGTATTTAACGGGATTTTTGTTCAATCAGATGCTTTACTTATATCCTTTTCCAAAAACGCTTATGAGACATTTAAGACTAAGAATGCATAATAATCATTTAACCAAACAATCCAGCCGATCGCTACGCTCCGGCTGATTTTTTCGTTCGCAGCACGCCTGCGGCGCGCCGCGAACGGGGCGAGCTGCTACGCCAGCGCCTGTTCTTCAGGCCGCCGAAAAGCGGCCTTACGAACCGTCGCTGGAGCGCTTAGCCGCCTAAGAATGTTGTGTGAACACGCCATCTTAGGCGGCTAAGCGCTCAGCGCGCCCCGTTATGAGAGGATGAGACCCTTATGAAAAAAAGAAGGCATTTTCACTATACCAAATTTTCCCCTGAAGCTATTGGACAAGCCTGGGCTAAGTTTGACGCCTATTTGACTAATGAAGACAGAAAGAGAATATCCCTTAGCCTGTCTGTTACGACCGATGAAGAAAAGTGGGAACATGATACGGAGTCTGAGTTTTATGCCGATTACTTAAAAAATCCAAAGGAAGCCTACTACTTTAAATTTACTCCTGGTGGTTACCAGATAATCATTTTATACGACCGCCCGTGTTCGAATATCACAGTCGCCGCTGCTGAAAGATCAATTGTGGAGTCCGTTCATCAAGTATTTGAAGCTTGGGCGCCCCGATGTGCGTTGCCTCAAGATACAAAACCGAGCGAAAAGGAACCGACGGTGTTCATTGGCCATGGGCAGAGTCAGCAATGGCGTGACCTAAAGGATCACCTGCATGAAAAGCACGGTTATAGGATTGAAGCATATGAGATTGGCGCAAGAGCGGGACATGCTATCAGAGACATTCTGGAGGACATGTTATCCAAAAGCTCCTTCGCAATTATAGTGATGACGGGTGAAGACAAGGATGATGAAGGCAACCTGCACGCTAGAGACAATGTAATCCACGAACTCGGTCTTTTTCAGGGGCGCCTCGGTTTCTCGAGGGCGATTGTATTGCTGGAAGAGGGCACTCAAGAATTCTCGAACATACACGGCATCCAGCAAGTGCGTTACTCAAAGAACAGTATAAAGGAAACCTTCGGTGAGGTATTGGCTACTTTGAGGAGAGAGTTCGATGCAAAGGACTCATAACCCGTCCATCCAGCCGATCGGCGCGCAAGCGCGCCTCAGACTGATTATTTCGTTCGATTTCTAATGCAAAGAAGGGGGTTATAAGAATGGCAGATACATACCAATCCTATCGCGCTTTCATTTCCTCGCCAGGCGATGTTACATCTGAGCGGCGTATGGCGGAAGAAACTATCCGACATATAAATAGAAATTGCATCGAGACTCTTAAATTATCCTTGGAGGTAAAAAGATGGGAGAATCTCCCCCCACAAACGCCGCACCTTCCTGAAGAGCGAATACAAGACGTTCTCAATAGGCTGGTTGAGCAATCTCATTTCTTTATTCTGATACTTTTTAAGCGGTATGGCACTATTGAAGAGGGTTATACAATCTCAAATACCGAACGAGAAATTAACACCATCTTGCGACGGTATGAAGACAAACCTCAAGTAAAAATAATGGCTTACTTCAGAGAAATCCCCTCGAATACTGATCCTGGTGAGCAGGAAAGGAAAGTTGTAGACCTTAAACAACGCCTTCAGAACCTCGGCGTTTTTTTTAAAGTTTACAAAGAACCAGAGGATTTTAACGAGCTATTGACCCACGATTTATATGATGTGGTTATGAAAATGAGGTTGTCCTCTTACAAGCAATACAGATTAAACAATTTTTGGAGATTTGGTACTTCCGAGCGTCCAACTCATCCTCGGCTTGCCATTTTATATCCTGCTGTCCAAAGAGAATTTATGAGCAATCCCGTTGACGAAGAATTTTGGCTCAATCGTCTGGAGCCAAACATATATTTTGAGGACTTTAAGGCAATCCAGAAACTCCATAAGATATTCAATCTTATCGGTTTCAAAGATTATCGGATTTACCAACATTCCGATAGTCCGGCTGACATCAAATTCATGAATCGTATTTGGTTATGTTTCCCACGCCTTAAAGCTGCTCAAGAGCAATTAAAAAAATATGGTGCTGTTTCGCGTTTTAATTTTATACCACGTTCTGGGCGGAAAAATGGGGCAATTCTCTGGTCAAATAGTCATCAGCAACAAATAAGGGTAAGATCGCCTTTATCAGGGTATTTGAGGGAACAACGCAAAAGTATGGATCTATCAGGTGAATGGCATTCTCAATTGGGCAACATCATTGCAAAGGACTACGCTATAATTGCGCGCTTTAATGATATTGAGACTCAGGATGTTGCTACTGATGGCTGTCTACAAGATTATTTTCTTGCAGGCATTAGAGGTCTAGGTACATGGGGAGCTGCTTGGTATATTGATCGTAAATACAAGTATTTACCAGATACTCCGCCCGGTCAGAATATCCAACTCTTGGTGGAAGTAATATTCAGGAATGATCGTATTTTTGACATCCGTGATGTTTCCGAAGAGCCGTCTATATATTTTGAGGAGGAAAATGATTTACGAATCATAAAGCGCAAAATCAAGCAGTTCGCCGAGTCTCGACATATTTTTTAAGTAATGAGAATCGAACCAAGCTAATGCAGCCGACGCAAAAAGCGGCGCGGCTGATTAGCTCCATTCGGGATAAGGGAAGAGTAAATCATGATGAAGAACGAGTATATGGCGGATAGTCCCTTCTTTCTGACAAGGGCGGCTGCTCAGACCAAGGACAATATGTCGAAGAATGCTGTCGTCGAAGCGATTCTGTTTCTGTCGTTGGGTGTCGAACGGTTGCTCAAGGGTATACTGTTCGAGCTTAACCCGATTTACATTTACAAGACACAAGACTTCAAGAATACAGTTTCTCTCATTTATGGAGATAAACTGCTTCCAGGATGGACTCAAAACAAGGAGATTTCGGGTACCCCTGATGGTGATGTCTTGACGTTCAAATTGTCCCTCTTGCGAACAAAGGCAATATCAAAGGCTGCTGAGAAGAACACTTCGATGCTGTTCGCTCTCTCTAACTGGAGGGACGTTATCGCGCACAACTCGTTATCGAGGCTCGACATAGAGAAATGCAGGACACTCCTGTTGCGCGACTTTTATCCTCTTGTACGGGATTTCAGTTCCGAGCTCAATATAGCTAAATCGCGTCTCTTGGGCTCACACGAGATCCGACTTGCATCACTCAGCGCAGGTCACCAAGAATCGATAGAAGAAAAGGTCAAGCTCAAACTTGATGCGCATGCGCGGAGATGGGCACAGCTTCAGAATGTGCCCGGCTATGCGATAAAGATGAAGAATAAAAGCGAGGACGCTGTGCGGGTTGCTGCGAATAAGAGAGATACCTTCGTCCAGATCGTACCGTGCCCAGCGTGCGAAAACGAGGCGTTACTCACAGCAGAGGTCGATTTTGACTGCGATGATGGACATGCGTCGCCAATAGGAGCGTTCGTGTCTGGCCTAAAGTGCTTGTTCTGCAAATTGGAAGTCGGGGATTATGACGAAATCGATTATTTGGAGTTAAATGCCCACATCATTCCCGAACCCGACGACGAAAGAGTGTAACTCTGCATCAGAATGCACACTATGACAAGAAACGCCGAATAGAGTGCTACACATCGGACTGGCTCCGCGCTGGCGAGCTGCTACGCGCTCAGCTCGCCCCGTTCGGCTCAGGGAAAAACAGTGCGTAGTGACGTGAAACGACAGGAAGAGGGGCGCACGATGCCGGAGGTAATCAGTTGAGTCCTACAATCAAAGCAGAACGAGTCCGTTACATCAAACTCGGACGAGATTCTGGGTATGATAAGACTGCGCGTCGTCAAGGAATAGTTGGGAAAAATCAAAAGACCATCGATCTGGATCTTTACTTGCCGAGCACCGGAGAACGGGCATTCGTGCAAGTCAAATCAAAAACCAGTTCGGTGGAACTTGCCGACTACGTGCGCGGGCTTGACGAGCTCGACTCCTTCGACCGAATGTTCTTCGTCTACCATTCCGAGAAGGCCGAGACTGACGATGAGCGGGTTATTGTCATCAGACCAGAAAAACTTGCGGAAATGGCCGTAGACGCTGGTTTGGCAACGTGGCTTATACGCAAGGTTTCTTAGCATATGGGTCGGCAAAGAAAAAATGATTCCACTAGAAACATTTAATAGAATCCAAAAGAAATACGGGCACTACGCGAGTTGGGCAATTTGGGCAGACGACGGCTCTAAGCCAAAAGACAACATTGACGATTTATCGGTATTAGACCCAGAGGCGAATTCTTCTTTGCTAAATTCACTACGGGCTGATTACATTTTCCTCGGTCTGAACATATCTCGCGCAATTGAAAGACCCTTTGGGAATTTTCATGATCCGCGTCCCATGGCTACCGACTTTAAAATAAGATATGCCTTAAAAGGAACACCTTATTGGGGTTCATATATGACCGACATCATCAAAGACTTTGAAGAAAAAGTATCTGGCAAAATGATGAAATACCTGAATTCCAATCGTGATTTAGAAATAAAAAATATTCAAATGCTAAGATCAGAAATGGCAGACCTCGGTGCCATATCGCCAACTTTCATCGCTTTCGGAAAAGGCGCAGAAGTTATCGCAAGAAGGAATTTTGGTGATGAGTTTCCGATTTTCAGGATACCCCACTACGCAAATTACATTTCCAAAGAGGAATATAGAATTATGGTGATCGAAATACTTGATCAAAACGCGGCCAAACAAGACAGTGGTGGCAACGGCTAACGCAGCGCCACACTCTAACGTTAGACAGGAGATGAAATGACGGACCGGGAGGAGTTTCTACGCCAGACGGCATTGTTCAATGCAATCGGCGCTGCATTTCAGCGTGCCCTCATCTACGTCGACGGGATCGAGAACAATGCGAAGGAGCAGCTCAAACGCGATCTTGAGGAACACCTACGCCGAATCGAGACCCAGTACCAGGGAAGTGTCTCGCCCGAGAAACATTTGCAGACAATCGCGGATGTTGTCAAAGGAATGTCACGCAAACACGCCCACATTTTGAAGAACGGACGCTTTCGTGTCGGCATCGCTCAGAAGGCGGTGAATATTTACCTGAAATTGCTTTGGTGCTACGGATGGGTTCCTGAACCGCCCCACTGTCCTATCGACAGCATAGTCCTCGCCGAGGTCGGCGACAGACAAACAAAGTGGACGAAAATGGATGACATCAAAGAATACAGTGCCTCGATTGAGCGTATACAGGCATACATCCTGCGAGCGGGGTCAAAGGTGTCCTTGTCGAAATGGGAACTATACGTTTGGAATAACAGACGAAAACAAGGCGTCCAACAAAATCAATTCAGCCGATCGCTACACTCCGGCTGACTTTTTCGTTCGCGGCACGCCTGCGCCTGTTCTTCAGGCCGCCGAAAAGCGGCCTTACGAACCGTCGCTGGCGTAGCCGCCCCGTTATTGTTACAACGAAGGGGCTGCAAATGGTCAAGACGAGATGGTTCATATTTGCATTTCTTTTCATATCCACTGTGCCAGCTTGTGGCAATGGCTATCGCGGCGATGGATATCTTTCGTACAACTGGTTTGCAATCGGCGCGTACGCAGTTAGGTATAAACTTAATCTCGGATGCATAGAGCTAAATAGAATAACAACGTATTCATATACGATGACAAATCTTCCCAATGAACGCTTTACCTTGGGCTTAGAAATTGCCGCCAAAAGATATACTCAAAAGCCCCTTCTTGATTCAAGACCATTAAATCCAATCGTAAGGGTTCATCTATCAAACAGTTCAGGAGTGACGGTTATAGATGAAACGGCTGAATTAAAAAAATGGATATGGTCTGGTTCCTCGGACCGCTTGAATGAATCTTTTGTTTATAGAGCGGGTATATCAAGACTAAAACAAGCGGGGGATAATAAATTTACACAAGAATATACAGGTGTCCTAGGTGATGAAGGTTGGGGTACTTATTTCACCCCGAAAAGAAACGAAAGATATAACTTGCAAATTGAAATCATACACGCAGACAGAGACGCAGTGGATTACGATATCAGGCTTATTGCAAAGGCCTGAAACAATAACAAACGCATCCAGCCAATCGCCGAAGGAACCGGCTACGGCTGATGCATGTGTTGGGCTTCAAGAAAAGGCCATTTATACACCTGCATATGGACAAGGTTTATGGAGATTACTCATAAGAATTGCCTCATAGGTTACCTGTCTCATTGGCAGTCTGCAATGCAAGTCAGAGATGCAGTCCAAAACAGCCGAGCCATCGCAGCAGGATTGCCACAGCCGGTAAAATCATTCACTCGACGAGAATACGGCATCTGCCTCATGCTTGAACTCCTTGATGATCGATTGAAACGAGTCGAGCATCTTGTGAAAGACATTCAACCCGGACAAGACATTGGGCCTTTTTCAAAGGGATATTCCGAAGCAATGACCTTTACGGACACGATTTACATATTCCTGCGCTCTCTGCTCGACGACGTGTCGGGCATTATAGAGTTCTTTTACAAATCTAACAAAATGGCCGGTATCCCGAAGAGCTTTTCCGATCTTCTTAAAAAGGCAAAAACAGGGCAAGTTCCTGAAGACCTTATTTACATCCTTCAGCCGTGTCAGGACTGGTTTCCAAAGTTGAAGAAATACAGAGACGATGTCGTCCATGAATACGAAACGAATTTAATAGGGTTTGTGATGAACCCAAGGAAGGGAGGATGGACATCTATTCAATTTTCGGGAAAAACCCATGGAGACAAGGAGAAAGTAGGCGTGGGAATACGCGCAAATCTTGGTGTTCTACTCATGAACTACCAGTGCTTCATAGATGATCTTCTCGATCTATGGGACAGGCAATCCTTTGAATGGTATGGGATCGTCTCGTCCCGCAATTCCCGCCCCTCGACTATTCTCCAAGGCAGAAGCGGAAACATGCTGTTCTGGGCGGTTGATTACGGCGGGTATCGGGACAAGGAAATGATTATCTTACGGTGATAACACCAGGAAAGTATTGATGATCGTTGTGATACGGCAAGACACGAGTTCGAGAGCGGTGAAGCGACTAAGTAGCAGGCAACAATCGACAGAAAGCCCAATCGGGTAGCCGGGGGTAGTTAACCCCCAGCCCCCACACCACCCGGCATGCGGGTCCGCACCGGGCGGTTCACGGAGATTACCGGGCCGTAGCCGGGTAGTGAATGTGAACCCACAGCTCTTTGACAGTTAGAAGCCCTTGATCCTTGAGCCAATCGTTGGTCATGCCTGATTGCGTTGCCAACGTCCGGGATAGTCGCCACGGACCTTTGCGGCTGATCGCCACAGAGATGGCCGCATGGAGTGACGTTCCCAGCTTGCGAAGCTCCCTCACCTTGGTTCTTGCTCTGCGCCATTGTTTGAAATAGCACATGCGCAAGCGCCTTCTCAGCCAGTGGTCTATTTCGGGAACCGGTTTGTAATACTCCGATATTCCGAAATAATTCATCCAGCCGCGGAGGTATTCGGCAAGCTTCTGATACCGATAGTCCATGGAGACGAACCAGGACCTGCCGGTCAGTTCTTTGACTCTTCGTTTGAACTCACGAAAGGCTTTGTCTGACCAGCATACCTTGGTTCCACGGAAAGTGAAGCCAAGAAAGGTGACCTGATTTGTCGTGACGACACGGCTCTTATCCTGATTGATCCTGAGTTTGAGAGTGCGTTCCAGGAAGCGTTTCAGGCTTTCCATGACCCGTTCTCCCGCTTGCCGGCTCATCACCAGAACGATGAAGTCGTCGGCATAGCGGACGAAACGATGTCCACGTTTCTCAAGCTCTTTATCCAGATCATCCAGGATGATGTTGGCAAGTAACGGTGAAAGAGGGCCGCCTTGGGGAACGCCCATACGGGTTTCCTGGAGACGCCCTTGCACCATTACCCCGGCACGCAGGTATTTTCCGATGAGGCCAAGAACCCGTTTGTCGCGAACCTTTCGCGCCACCCGGTGCATCAGGACGTCCGGATCAACCGTGTCGAAAAACTTGGACAGGTCAAAATCGGCGGCGATGCGGTAGCCTTCACGGATATGCTCACGAGCCTTGTAAACCGCTTGATGGGCGGACCGTCCAGGATGGAAACCGAAACTTGAATCCGAGAAGGTTGGATCGAAGATCGGAGACAGCACCTGGGCGATGGCCTGTTGGATCAGCCGGTCGAGGACGATGGGAATCCCCAGGGGGCGGGTGGCCCCTGTTGCTTTGGGAATTTCCACCCGTTTTACCGGCGGGGGTTGGTACGTACCTGCTATAAGCGATGCACGGATTCCGGTCCAAAGGGGTCGGGTATGGTCGGGAAATTCTTCGATGGTGATGCCATCGACACCGGGTGCGCTGTGATTGGCCTTCACCCGTTTCCAGGCCGCTTCCAGGTTCCCTTTCGAAAGTATCCGCTCCAGCAGGTGCTCATTTGGGTCGAACGGTTCCATGACGCACCCCATGGGCACTCCTCCATACGGATTCATCGTGTCATGAGAGCTCATAGAGGTTCTTCCCTTCTCTGTGTTCGGCCCTTCGGTGGGTAAGACTTCCCGGCTTTCTGTTTTTCACCAGGCTTGTTCCCAGCCATTCCATCGCCTGGAATGGCGTCGCACCTACTATGGCCTCTGCTGACTCCTAGCCGGTCCCACGGCATGTTGCCATGCCGGGCGCCCCTCCCTGAGGGAAGTGCAAACCGGGCAGGTCTCCCCGGATAAGAACGTGAACTGTGACTATGCAACCGCAGCATTTACCGTATCTCCCGAATCCAGGGCTTTGTCATGTTGTGCTGACTTGCCCGGAGACTCAGCCTTGTATGCTGTTTCTGTTCGTCGGCTCATAGCTTTGCACTCCGGCTTCCTTTGGACGGTCCCTCACGGTTCCGCCCTTGCCTTCGGCTAGTATTTGTGTCAATGTATAAGTCATTGACAGGATTCAGATACAGGGGACTTTCACCCCAGAAGTTCACGCCCATGCCGGGCGTACACCAGTCCATCCAGCCGATTCGGCGTGCAAGCACGCCTCCGGCTGATGCCACCGTTAGCCGGGAAAGGGGGAATGGTCGTGAAGATTTTGGTCGAGAGTGAAATACAGAAGGCAATAAGTCGCTGCAACCCGTCCAAAATTGCTGTTGCGTATATAGGCGCTGATTGGAAAGAATTTATTCCATATGCTGATCGCTTGGAGGCGGTAATCGTTTCGCCAACCTTCGGCAGCAATCCTTGGGCAATCACGGACCTCGCCAAACTGATCAGGTGGGATAGAATCTTCTTCCTCGACGAGTTACATGCAAAGACCTACGTCGGAAACGAGTCGGCCGTTATCGGAAGCGCCAATCTCACGAGCAATGGACTTAGCGGGGAAGGATTGGTTGAGCTATGCGTAGAGGTTAATGCTGACGAAAGCCTAAGGAAACTTAATGAAGCCTTCAATGACCTGAAGAAGCGGGCTCAAAAGCAGTACCCTACGACAGAGTCAAAGAAGACGCGCCTAAAAGAGCTAGAAAAGATTTGGGGGGCGGCGATAGCTAATCGAATAATTCGAAGCGAGAACAGAAACATGCGATCGTTCTCAGACTTCGAGCCGCTTGGAAAAGACCATTTTTACGTTCTTTGGTTCCAACCCGTCGCCTGCGAGTATTCAGACGACGTAAAAGCCATACAGTCCTTAATGGTGGGTGACATTCATTTCGCCAGTGCAGATAAAGTTGAAAAGAACAAGTGGGCGCTTGTTTGGCGTATTACGAATTCGTCTACACCTCACAGGACTGCTAAGCCGCATTGGCTGTACATCCACGAGGTCTTTGAGAATGGCATAATTGACGAAGAGTATGAGTATCCCAAGTGCGCCATTCAAAGGAAGGATTTGGAAGTTCCATCTCCTCCGTTTGAGATAACGAGCGATGTGGCGGAGGCGTTCAAGAAAGCGATTCAAGAGGAGGAAATCGCAAAGTACCTAATACAAGATTGTCGGGATGTCTTCAGTCTTGCTTATTCGCTGAAGGGTATGCCATTGCTTATAGGAAAAATGAAGGAATATGGCTAACAAGGCAAATGCAGCCGACGCCAAAAGACGGCGCGGCTGATTTGTCCCGTTGGCCATAGAGCTGAATCTTGACAAACCGCTACCTCAGATGTACGGTTGAATGTACACATTAGGAGGTGTCAAATGAAAAGTGTTGCGTTCACAGATTTCCGAAAGAAGGCTTCAGACTTTTTAACCGAGGTAGAGCACGGGGAGACACTGATTCTTCTCAGACGCGGAAAGCCGATAGCTGAAGTAGTCCCATTTTCTGACAAAGAACAGAGAACTCCGGCATGGAAGCTATCAGGAATCCGTTTGCGCATCCAGGGAAGCGATCTATCTTCAGCTATCTTAGAAGAGCGTGAGACAGCATTGTGAAGCTTGCGGTTGATTCATCATCGTTTGCCAAGAGATATGTGCAAGAAATCGGGAGTGAAGAACTGCAACTCTTCCTGGAGGATGCTTCGGAATTAGCTTTCTCAGTTATTCTGGTGCCTGAGATCATTTCTGGCCTCAACAGGAGGCTAAGAGAGCGCATCTTAACTGCCGCTGATTATCGGGCTGTAAAAAAACAGCTTCTGGACGACGTCAGAGACGCAACGGTTTTGCAGATAACTCCTTCGGTAGTCTCACGTTCGGTAAAGCTATTGGAGAGCAATACGTTATGTGCACTGGACTCTCTTCACGTCGCATGTGCTCTTGAATGGAGGGCTGATTTTTTTGTCACTTCTGACAGAAGGCAATTCATGGCTGCAAAGAATTCAGGACTTCATGCTGAGTATATCGGCCAACCAGCCGTTGGAGCAGATCGCTAACGCTCCGGCTCAACTCGTCGTTGTGCAAAAATTAAAAATGGAAGATTAAGGAACCGCTAAATTTCACGAAAGGAGCAGCACATGATGGACACTCAGGAACGTGCAGGGAAGTTGCAGCATATTATCGCCAAGGCATGGATGGACGAGGGGTTCAAGAAGAGGCTGTTCGCTGATCCGGCCGCGGTACTCAAGGAGCAAGGAGTGGAAATGCCCCCCGGTATTCAGGTTAAAATCTTGGAGAATACGGAAAATGTATTCTATCTGGTTCTTCCTACCAAGGCGCCATGCGGCGAACTGTCCGGCCAGGAGCTGAGTGCCGTTGCGGGAGGGAATAATGAATTGGCGCAGACGATAGCCGACTTGAAATGATGATTCAATATTTTCCGGTGTCCGAACGAGAGAAGTGGCCTTTATTTCTTCATCCCAGACTCTGTTTGAGAGGGGGAATTGCTAACGACTAAAGCAACGAACTAATCGGGGATGGGCTCACATTAAACTTGCGGGACCTGTCTAAGACCCGTCTGACCGGTTGAACGGTCCCATTGCCGCCAGCACCCATTGATATTCCTTCAGCAGGGAAGAGAATAGATCGATTTTCAAATCCTCCGGCAATTGCTGCCAGGTATAGGTCTCGATTTCCAGATGCCTGGTGAACCCTCTATCCCTAAGCAGCTGCAAGACTTCCAAGGTTTCGGCCTGAGTCGATTGGAGCATGCGATATTGTTCCACAAATAAGGGCATATGGTAATGGATGCGCCATTCCTCATCCCGGCATCCTGCCAGATGGGGCAGTGCGGCTCCGAGGTCGGGGAACCGGCCGGCAACGGCGCGGGAAGACCGGCCGATGACCTGATGCAGATAGAAGGAATTGGCAAATTGCTCCAGGGATTGATACAGGCCGATTCGGTTCGCCGGCGACTCGGGGAGGAGGGCCTTGAGGCCGGAAGCCACCTGCACCTTGCCGACGCTGATCCCTTCTTCTTCCAGGAGTGACAATACTTGTGACGGCTCTTCATAAGTTACGGCTAAATGGCAGGTATCGAGACAAAGGCGGACATGATTCAGGATGTGCCGGCGGGCTGCGGCCAGCGGAACATTCATTTTCCCGGCCAGGACCGGGGCGCCATAAGTCAGCAGCCACTGGCGATAAAACTGGATAAACTCCCGGCAATTTTCCAGCAGCCCGTCCGGTTCCGGTTCGATGTCCAGGTGGATGTTGAGGCCTTGCTCCCGGCGGACGGCAACGAGGGCTTCTACGACGCGCACCAGGTTGTGCACGATTTTTGCCATTGCTTCTCCACGGTTATCATTGGTGATCCAGGATTTGTAGGACAGGGGGAGGGTGGAGATGCTGCCCTCCGTCCCCGGGGGGAGCAGCTGCCATAAGATCTCGATCAGCTGCAAGGTATACTGCACCCGCCGCTCATCCCGCCAATCAGGGGCAAATATCTGCGCTTTTACGGGTTGGCCGTAAAAGGAGCCGTAAGGAAAACCGTTGACAGTGAAAACGTAAAGATTCTGTTCTATCAAGAAATCCTTGAACTCACGGAAGCGGGATGGTTCCAGCAGCTGAACGCTCTCCGTTGCGGAAAGGCGCAGGGCGATCCCGAAGGGCTGATCGGGGCACAAGCGGCTTTTCAAAACGGGGACATAAGACCGAATACTTTCGAACAGCTCAGGCCAGCCGTTGGCCGGGTGTATTTTCGTACAGTAGGCCAGATGGAGAGCCCCTTCTTTTCCCGTCTTCATGCTGTTGCCTCGCCGGCGAATTCCTGGAGACAGGCCATCGCCCTGATGATCAATCCCTGGTCCATGGCATGTACCTCCATTCCCGCCCCGACATCGCGGAGCAGCATGATGGTGAGAAGGCCGCCGAGATGCTCCCGAAATTCATCCAACCCCTCTAAAACATCGGCTGTCCGGTTAAGTTCCGGCACGGAGAGCCGGAAACCGAGGCGGAGGAGCAGCTGTAAAATACGCCGCCATTGTTGTTGGCTCAGCCATCCCGAGAGGTGGGAATACGTGGCGTCCAGCGCCATCCCCACGGCTACGGCCTCTCCATGGCGCAGTCCGTAAGCGCTGAGCTGCTCCAGCTTATGGGCTGACCAGTGGCCGAAATCCAGGGGTCGGGAGGACCCTGATTCAAAGGGGTCGCCACTGTCGGCGATATGGCTTAGATGCAACGCGGCGCAGCGGTGGATCACCTGTTCCGTAACCGTCAGATCGCGTTCCCTTAAAGCATCGACCTTGTCCTCGATAAAAGCAAAGAAAGCAGAATCCTTGATCAGGGCCACTTTGACCGCCTCTGCCAGGCCGCTTATCCAGTCTCGTTGCGACAGGGAACCAAGAAATGAGGAATCGTTGATCACCGCCCAGGGCGGGGCGAAGGTACCGATGGAATTCTTCCTGCCGAAGGCGTTGATCCCGTTTTTAACGCCCAAACCGGCATCGGCCTGGGCCAGAACGGTAGTGGGCATGCGGATCAGGCGCATGCCCCGCTGCATAGTGGCGGCGGCATATCCCACCATATCCAGCACGGCACCGCCACCGATAGCTACGATATAGGAATGACGGCAGAGACCGGCTTCGTAAAGCTCTCTTTGGACCTGGAAAACATTGCCGGGGTCGTTCTTTATCTGCTCACCGCCGGCCAGGACAACGGGCTTACCGACCATCTTCAGTTGCGCTGCGTAATGATGGCAATAGGCGGTCAGGTCCGGCAATAATTGAGGATGACAAAGGTGGACGCCGTCATCGATGAAGAACAGCAACTTCTTGGGCAGCTCCCGGTCGTCGGCGACGATTGTGTCCCTGAGGAGATGGTTTTGGGACATTAAGATATTTTTCCCGAAATAAACTCGATAGCTGTAATTAACCTGGATCTTCTGTTCTATAGGTTTAATAGTAATTCCCCTTCCGAGACAGGTGTAGGACATCTCTTTAAGATAAAACCTGCTTTGAAATCAAGGAATAAGCGTGGGTAGGATTGGCCTACCATTTGACTTCCATTTTATCCTCATTGATTTCCCATAGGCGGCGCAGTAGTTTGAACAGAATGGTTGATGGCCGGCCTTAAGCGGCGCGGGTTGCAAGCGGTTTCTTACTGACTAACTGAATTGATGAACTGATTGAGAGCCTGAAGCATGAGACTCTGCAACGGACGGAGGCGCCAGATGAGACATACTTTAAGTGTAAGGATCCCCTTGGCCGAACATAATGCCGGGAAACGCATCGGCTGGAACAGCCTGGGCCAGGCCAGGGACAATTATGTCAGCGAATGTTTTCCGTGCGAGGGGGACTTCTTGAGCAGTAAATCGGGGAAATGCAAAGCAGCGCCCGAATCAGTTTGGGAGGGCGGGAGGCTGGGGTGCGCGGATGGGGATGAGGAGGCCGGCATATGGGACCTTGTGCGCTTCCTCGTGACAACGGAATAGGAGCGAAGCGAGAAGATTAACGCCGCGCTTTTTTAACGGCAGACCATCACAAGGGACATGTACATGGAGAAGGACTTTACGCGCCGCGATTTCCTGAAGACTGTCGGCGCCGCCACCGCCATGGCAGCGGTCGGCGGCTTGCCGTCGGGCCTGCAGGCCGGCGAAATGAGGCTGGTGAAGTTTCCCGAGAAGACCGAGTTGCGGCTTTTGAGCTCCCGACCGCCGCAACTGGAAACTCCGCTCCGTTACTTTACGGAAGAAGTTACCCCGAACGAGGCCCTTTTTGTCCGCTGGCATCTGTCCGATATTCCGACCGCCGTTGATCTCAGTACCTGGAGGCTGAGAATAGGCGGCCATGTGACGGCCCCCTATGAACTGACCTTCGATGATCTGAAGCGGTTCGAAAGGGTAATCTATACCGCCGTCATACAATGTTCGGGCAACGGGAGAAGCTTTTTCAATCCTCGCGTGCCGGGAGGACAATGGGGCAACGGATCCATGGGCAACGTGACCTGGACGGGAGTGCGTCTGAAGGATATTCTCCGGAAGGCAGGCATCAGGCCTGGGGCAGTAGAAGTGGTCTTTGACGGGCTGGACGGTCCGCCGGTTACCACGGTGCCCGACTTTATCAAGAGCCTGCCGATGGACAAGGCGCTGGAAGAGGACATTATCGTGGCCTACGAAATGAACGGTACGCCGCTGCTCATGCTGAACGGCTTTCCTGTGCGCATTGTCGTGCCGGGATGGTATGCCACGTACTGGGTGAAATGCCTCAAAGAGATCACGGTGCTTGATAAGCCTTTTGACGGGTTCTGGATGAAAACGGCCTATCGGATCCCCGATACCCCCTGCGGCTGCCTTCCACCCGGTACGGCGCCGGCAAAGACCATACCGATCAGCCGGATGACTACCCGCTCGCTGATCATCGAACCGGCGGCCGGAAGTACCGCCACCCTTAACAAACCTTTGGAAATCATGGGTATAGCCTTTTCCGGCGGATTCAGTATCAAAGAGGTGATTGTGTCCACCGATGGAGGCAACACCTGGGGAAAGGCCCGGTTGGGACGCGATCTGGGGCGTTACGCCTGGATTCAATGGCGTTTTCCCTGGAAGCCGGAAAGACCGGGCCGTTACACGTTGCTGGCAAAAGCGACAAATACGATCGGTGAATCCCAGCCCTTCGACGATCTCTGGAATCCGGCCGGGTATCTCTGGAACAAAGTGGAAAAGACGGAAATTTTGGTAACGTAGGAGCGGAACAATGAAGAAAATCTTGCCTGTCCTCTTCTTACTTGCCTTATTATCGCCGTGGCCAACCATTGGACCGGGGTTGGCGGCAACGGAATCGGCAAAGACGATAGTGCTGCCTCCGGAAGACTGGGATTTGAGGCCTGGACCGGGCTTGCAGAGGGTCCAGCTAAGCTGTGTTCTGTGTCATAGTCTGGATTACATCAAGTTGCAGCCGCCCTTAACAAAAGCCCAGTGGAGTGCGGTCGTAACGAAAATGATCAGGGTCTACGGCGCGAAGATAACTGCCGACGATGCCGGTACTATTTCCGATTACCTGGCAGAATATTATGGCACGGAAAAATAGTAAGAAGACTAACCCGTAGACCCTGCCGTCGTCTTTTCAGAACAAAAATCAGTCGAGCCGGCCTTCCTGCCTCAGCCGGGCGATGAGGCCCTGGATGGCGGGCATTGCCTCCGTGGCCGCCTTTTCACCTTCCATGATCGCCTCATGCCGCTTGTCAAAATCCCCGGAACCGATATGGCCAACCTTCGGTTTCATTACGACATCGGCCCGTACAAGCTGGATGGCGGAGAGCTTTGAGTACATGATGTTTACGGACTGCAAGATTGTCTCAATAGTGCCTTCAGGCGGCTTGGCGTCGGGATCGGCAGCAATATCCACGGCCAGGACGATATCGGCACCGTATTTCTTCGCCGCTTCAACGGCCACGGGGCTGACTACGCCGCCGTCGACGTACAACCGGTCGGCAATCTTCTTGGGTCTGAAGACGCCGGGGATGGAGCAGCTCGCCCGCACTGCCATACCGGCATTACCCTGTCCGAAGATTGTCTCCTGGCCGCTGGGAATGGCGGTCGCAACGGCGTAAAAGGACGTCCTGAATTTTTCGATCGGGGTGTTTTTGACGATATTATTTACATATTCCTCCAGTTTATCGCCCTTGATAAAGCCGTTATCGGGAAAAGTCAGATCTACTAAATCTCCCTTGGTGATGGCCAGGGCCATTTTCTGCAACTGAAAGCCACTGAATCCGTAGGCGGACAGAGAGCCCACAAAACTGCCGGCACTCGTTCCGACAATCAGGTGGATGGGGACTTTATTGGCCTCCAGCACTTTCAGAACACCAATATGGGCAAAGCCCCGCGAGGCGCCGGCGCCGAGAACCAAGGCAATTTTAGCCGGTCTGGCCGGGGGCGGTGGTGTGGGACGCACCGTTTCCTGCGGTGCGCAGGCAGCGATTATAAACGATATAAACACAATGAAAATCAAAAATCTTGTCTGTTTCACCTGATAAAACTCACGCCTCCTTTTTGTTCCTATTGCGCTCAGCCCTCCGACCATTTAACGGGCTCACGGCCGACAGCTCTGGGTGATACTCATTTCCGCTGCCGGGGGGATGACTTTGTCGTTTAGCAGCGCCTGTTGTTCTTCTCCTGTAAGAAGGACAGCTCTTCATAAAGCATTTCCATCCGCGTTAATCTCTTGCCGCGCAGGGCTACGGCGGCCAGCGGCTCTTTGTACATGGCGTCCAGTTCCATTGTTTTGCCGGCGTCGAAATCCAGCTTCATACTCGGGAAATAAGGGCGCATTTGTCGGGTGTCGGACATCATTTTATCGATAAATGATTCAGGGATGTTTCTTCCAAAGGCGGCTGCCCCTTCGACAACTTCCAGCATAACGTCTCTGGCCAATTTTTGCAACGGCCCGGAATTAAGCACCTGGGACGTGTCGATCCCGAAGAGAGTGGTTAAGCCGCTGAAGGGGACATTCCAGACCAGTTTTCGCCATCTCGCAGCGATGAGATCAGGGCTCGTATCAACGGGTATACCAGCTAAAGCAAAGTCTGCGGCTATTTGCCGCATTACGGGCGTGATCCCGCCCGGGGTTTGATCATGGGTATATTGGGATAGAATCAAAGACCCGTAATCCTGATGACGGATGGTTCCCGGGCCTGTTTTGGTGCTGCAGATGAAGCACAAACCGGAGATGATGGTTTTTACGCCCGGGATGGGCGCGATCAAACCTTCCTGACCGAAGCCATTCTGGAGTAAAAGGACCAGGCCTTTTTCATTTAAAACGGAGGGCAAGATGCCGGGCAAGACGGCATTGGCCGTCGCTTTCAGCGCGACAACGGCCACATCGCAGCGCGGCAGGGCTTCGGCCCGGCCATAGGCGTTGACGCGGGGCAAAAGGAAATCTCCCTTGACCGAAAAAACTCTTAAGCCCTGTTGTTTAACGTGCTCATAATCGGAATGCAGCAGAAAATGCACCTCTTTGCCGGAACGTTGCAAAAGGGCGCCGTAGTAGCCGCCGATGGCGCCGGTGCCAATGACGGCGTAAGTTAAGGGTTTTTCCATGCTTGACAGACCTGTTATCGCGCTAAATTGCAAGCGTTATATCATACCTGGGGATTTAAGTCTTCCCTTTAGTCTTTTCAACCTGAATCTCGGCGATTAGTTCTTCAGGGAAGCAGCCCTGCCGAGATCAAAAGAATATCAAAAGAATATTTGACTGAATCGAATTATTGTCATATTAATTTACGAAATGTTTCTTAAAGGGGGGGCGGCTATGTATCGGAAAGTATTGATACCACTTGATGGTTCAGAATTGGCGGAATGTGCTTTACCTCATATCAAGTCTTTGGCTAAGGAAGGTTGTGCCGGAGAAGTTATCCTGCTAAGGATTATCGAAACGCGGCTCCCTTTTGCCTATACCGGCGCTGACGATTTTGAAATTGGACAAAGCTACGATTTCGAGGCCCTGTGGGATGATGAACTCGCGCGCTCGCAAAAATATCTGGCGGGCGTCCATGGGCAGCTGAAGGCGGAGGGAATCGTCATCAGGACGGAGGCGGTGAAGGGCCTCAAGGCGGCCGAAGTTATCGTCGATTATGCCCGCAAAAACGGTATTGATCTGATCATCATGTCCACGCACGGGTATACGGGCATGAAGAAGTTAATGCTGGGCAGCGTGGCCTTCCGGGTCCTTCATGAGTCTCCCGTGCCCGTTCTCTTGATTCGGCCCGAATCCTGCCGGTCTTAGCAGGCTGGCAATTATTTTCCGCGTCTTTAGGGCAGGAAACAATTTGGTTGCGCCCTTATCCCGGTTATTGAGACCGGGTAGTGCGGGAACATTCTCGGTATCGGACGGCATATGGTCATAAATAAGGAAAAGATGGCCGGGGCGCTTTTCGAACTGGTGCGGCTTACGGCGACGGAGCTCCCGGAAGACGTTGTGAAGGCCCTTAAGGCTTGCGGCAGCAAGGAAGAACCCGGTTCCAACGCTGAATTCATCCTGGCGGCGTACCTGGAGAATATAGCGCTGGCCAAGGAAAGGAAGGTGCCGCTGTGCCAGGACACCGGCGCCCCCATCTTTTTTATTTCTCATCCGGCAGGGGTCTCCGTCCCAGTTCTGCGCAGACTTTGCGAGCAGGCCGTGGTGCGGGCTACCGAGGAACAGTACTTGCGGCCGAATGCGGTTGATGCCGTAACGGGCAAGAACAGTGGTAATAATCTCGGGCAGGGCTTTCCACCGATATATTTTACGGAAAGGGATGATCCTGCCATCGATGTCTCGCTGATCCTGAAAGGAGGGGGCAGCGAGAATGTGGGCAGCCAGTTCAGTCTGCCCTGCGATGAATTGCACGCGGGGAGAGATCTGGAAGGGGCGCGCCGGGTAGTCCTTGACGCCCTCAGGCAGGCCGAGGGTAAAGGCTGTCCGCCCGGCATTTTGGGCATCTGCCTCGGCGGCGACCGGGGATCCGGTTATGCGGAATCCAAACGTCAGCTTTTGCGGCCCCTGGACGATGTCAATCCCGATCCTCTCTTGGCAAGTATGGAGGCCAGGTTGCTGGCGGAAGGCAACCTTCTCGGTATCGGGCCTCAGGGACTAGGCGGTCAATGCACCTTGCTGGGGGTAAAAATAGGCGCTCTCCATCGCGTTCCCGCTTGTTATTTTGTTACCATTACTTATATGTGCTGGGTGCACCGGCGTCGGTCGCTGCGTATTGAAGAGGACGGAACTTACTGTATAACCTGCTGATTATATAACCCGACAAACGGGATAAGGCGTTAATGAAATTATCTTCAATCTGCAAGACGCAGAAAACAATTTACAAATTGTTGATTGTTCCTTTCATGCCGGTCCTAACCAGCGGGGAGAGCAGATGATCGAACTGGAAACACCGATATCGGAGGAACAAATCCGGCGGCTGCGGACCGGTGATCGCGTGCTGATCTCCGGCCTGGCCGTCACTGGTCGGGATATCGCGCATAAATACATGGTAGAAAAACTGATTGAAGGTCCCCGTCCCCTTCTTCCCGCTGACCAGAAGGTATACGAAGAACTGGAATCGGTCCTGCGGAACGGCGTTCTTTACCATAGCGGCCCTATCGTTTGCCGGAGGGGTGATAAATGGAGTTTTGTTTCTGCCGGGCCGACGACCAGTATCCGTGATGAAATATATCAGGATAAGGTAATTGCCAATTTCGGTGTCCGGGTAGTTATCGGCAAGGGCGGCATGGGGCCGCGCACGCTGGCGGCCTGCAAGAAGCAGGGGGCTGTTTATCTGCACGGGATCGGGGGGGGCGGCGTATTTAATGCCGCCGCCGTAACCGAGGTAGTAGACGTATTTAAGGAGGAGTTCGGCCTGCCGGAGGCTTTCTGGAAGATACGCCTCCATAAATTTACCGGCATTGTCACTATGGATGCCCAAGGCCGGAGTCTGCATGATGAGCTGGCGGTGGTTTTCGACAGGCAACTGGCGGGATTGATAGCAGGGGAAGGGGAGTTTCTACCGGAAACGGAAAGGGGAAAGACATGAATGATCATTTTCAGGAGAAGGTTCAGCATGGTCAGGCCAATGATCTTGGTCACAGCATCCATTCGCTCCTGGCGTATCTGAGCAGATGCTGGTCGGTCCTGACGGAGGCCGCTGTGTTGCTGACTGTCACCATTGCGGGATATACCATGTTCCTCTATGTTTGCAAGATCTTATGGAACTTGTATATGTCGACGCAGACCGGGGAAATGTTTGCCGCCTATTTCCCCGAAGAGGCAAGCAGCACTCATCGCCTGCTGCAAATGAACCTGCTGATGCTCTCGATCTGGATTACGATTTATTCCTTCCTAATCTCCCTTGCCGTTGGGTCAATCTGCCGTCTTTTGTACTTTTCCCGGTACTTATTTGACCGATTTGGCACTATGGGAAGGACGGTCATCTGCGGCCTGCCGCTGGCGGCCCTCGTTGCTTTCTATGTGCAGCCCCTGTACGAATTTCCGGCCTGGGATACCACCTTTGCGGTGGTTTTTATCCCTACTTTATGTGTATGTAATCGCGCTTTGATTTATGCTACCAAGCTCTTGCCCGAATTGGGTGATCTAAAAAAGATAACCGGACATTAATTGAACAGCGTCTCAATGGCTTCAGCGGCGCTGAAGCCGCTTTTTACACAGTCGCCGATGCCGATGCCGCGGTAACTGCTGCCGATGAGAAGGAGCCCGGGGTGCTTCTTGAGAAGTTCCTCGAGGGCGGCAATCCGATCCAGGTGACCCACCGTATATTTAGGCATCCCCTTTAACCAGCGATAGACCTTGAAAAAAACCGGTTTGGCCTGGATGCCGACGATGTCCCGCAGTTCTTCAAGAACGATGCGGAGCAGTTCCTCATCAGCGAGGGGAACGAGTTCTTCATGGTGCCCGCCGCCCAGAAAACTTCTAATAAGGATAATGTCTTCCGGTGCCCGATGCGACCACTTGATCGAACTCCAGGTGCAGGCATTGATCCTCCTGTTCTCGATGCGGGGAACGATGAAGCCGAAGCCTGGCAGAGGCTTCAGTATTTCACTTTTCCGAAAGGCGATGGAAACGGTGGCTGAAGATGACCACTCGATGGCGGACAACTTTTCACTAAGTTCCCCGTCAACGGCACGTAAGATATCTTTGGTCACAAAGGAGGGGGTGGCCAGCACCAGGGCATCGAATTCCGCCGTCGAACCGTCGCCGAATGCCAGCCGGTAGCGTCCATCTTTTTTCTCGGCGGAGACCACGGCCATCCCGGTCTTGACCCGTTCTTCGCCTATGCGGGACAGGCAGCCGCGCACCAGTTCCTGCATGCCTTCCTTCAGGGACATGAAATAGGTCATCCGGGGACCGGCGGGATCCTTGGGTGGCATCTTTTTCATCGCCTCCAGCATGCCTTTGATCAGGCTGCCGGAATTTCTTTCCATTTCGATGAATCGGGGAAAGATGGCCAGCACGCTCATGTTGTCAGGGTTAGATGTGTGAATGCCCGCAACCAGGGGTTCGGCAATTTTATCCAGGCATTCTTTTCCCAGACGGCGTGTGACAAATTCGGCCAGGCTTTCGTCTTTGTTGTCTTTCCGGGGGGGAACGAAGAGCTCCATGCCCATTCTTACTTTACCGCTCCAGGAGATAAGGCTTGACCTGAGCAGCGGCATGATCATGGTGGGGACCATGAGCATGACGCCCTCCGGAAGGGGGTGGAGATGCGCTCCGGAATAGATGAAGGTACCCTTATGTTCATCGTTGGAACAGAGCATCTCGGGCGCCAGGCCCACCTTTTTGATCAATTGCACGGACCAGTACTTTTCGGGCAGATAGCTGTCGGGTCCCCCTTCGATAACCAGATTGCCGATTTTTTCCGTGAATAACTTGCCGCCGGCCGAGCTTTCCTTCTCAAAGACGGTAAAATCGAACCCCTTCTCTTTAAGGTCCACGGCACAGGCCAGGGCGGAAATGCCACTGCCCACGATGGCTATTTTTTTCGTCACTGCTGTTTCCTTATAATCTCTGTCAAAGCCCGGATGAAGGTATCGCCCGCATTGAGCGAAGATAGGCGCCGGAACAAAAGGCCTTTCGCCTGGGCATATTGGCGATGCGCTATGTCGATATCGTAAAGTGTCTCGATGTGGTCGGCAGTGAACCCAATTGGCACGACGATGGTGCTTTTGAAGCCGGCAGCGGCGATTTCCTCCATTCTTTCTTCCACCGACGGTGTTATCCATGGCTCCGACGCGCTGGCCGGGACGCTCTGCCAGCCGAGCGCCCAGTTGACGATTCCAGCACGGGAGGCGACCAGTTCCACCGTTTCCTCTACTTGTGCACGGTAAGGCTCGTCTGACAACCTCAAGGGCAGGCTGTGGGCCGAAAAAAGGTAGTAACCCTGTTCCTCAAAATGCTCATTTCTGATTTTCTCCACCCAGCAATCGATGAAAAGGGGCTCGTTGTACCAGCTGTGGATGAAACTCAGCGGCAAGGAGAGAGAGATGCTTTCCGCGTACCTTTGGGTATGAGCGATATATTCTCCCGTCGTGGCGCTGGTGTAAAAGGGAGTGAGGGGCAGAAACAAGATCCTTTCCATGCCGGATGCCGTCATGCTGTCGATGGCATCTTCAATGAAGGGGGTAGTATAACGGAAAGCGGGCCGGCAGAGATAATCATGGCCCAGCGCCTGGTTCAACTTCGTGGCCTGGTTGGCAGTAATGCGCGTGAGGGGTGAAGAGCCGCCGATGATTCGATAGCGTTCGACAACGGCTTTCAATGCCGGGGCGGGAAGCTCCCGGCCCAAAAAACGCTTGATGAACTCCGGCACTTCATCGATATGTCGCGGACCGCCAAGGGTCGCAATAATTACGCCGGTTTTCATGTTCGCTGGCTTAACTCGTGGACAAGATCGATCATGTATTTTGCATTGTCAGGAGGAACCGTCGGCAATATTCCGTGACCCAGGTTGAAAATGTGGCCGCTTCTGTTGCCGGCCCGGGCCAGGATGTCCCGGACGCGTTTACTGATGTAATCCCGGGAACCGTAAAGTGCTACGGGGTCGAGATTGCCCTGGACGGCCGGCCCGTGGTTCAGCGTTTTCCAGGCTTCGTCGAGATCCATCCGCCAGTCAAGTCCGATAACATCGCCCCCGGCCTCTTGAACCAGCGACAGAAGATGCGATGCGCCGAAGGCAAAGTGAATATGAGGCACCGCTTTATCGAGGCCGGCCATCAGCCGTTTCTGGTAGGGCAGCACATACTCACGGTAATCGGCGCAGGAAAGGCAACCCACCCAGCTGTCGAAAACCTGCACGGCCTCCACACCTGCCCTGATCTGGTCATTAAGATAGACGATGACCATATCGGTCAGCTTTTCCATGAGCAGGTGCCAGGCCTCCGGTTCCTTGTACATCAAGGACTTGACAAAAACGTAGTTTTTCGAGCCGCTTCCCTCGGCCAGATAGCTTGCCAGGGTGAAAGGGGCGCCGGAGAAACCGATCAACGGCACCTTGCCGGCGAGTTCGCGTTTCACCAGTTTGATGGCCTCCATGAGGTAGGACATTTCCTCCCAGGGATTTATGGCTCTCATTCGTTCGATGTCGCCCCGGGTCCGGAGCGGATTGTTGATCTGGGGGCCCTCGTCTTTCGTAAACTCGAAGTCTATGCCCATGTTTTCCAGGGGCAGAAGAATATCGGCAAAGATGATTGCCGCATCGATTTCAAAACGCCGTATCGGCTGCAGGGTGATTTCCACCGCCAGTTCCGGGGTCTTGCAGGTCTCGATAAAGCTGTATTTGGCCCGCAATGCCCGGTATTCCTCCAGGTATCTGCCTGCTTGCCTCATCATCCATACCGGAGTGCAATCAACGCTCTCCTTCCTGCATGCCCTGAGAAATCTGTCGGCTCTGGCCATAGACGCTTTCTTTCCTCCTTGAGGACGTGAATTAACGCGTTTTTATAAATCAAATCCCTAAAAAAAGATAGGAAATTAATCGTGCCTCCCGGCTATGAGCGGGCCGGTGAACGAAAATAGCCTTGCCATCGGCTCCCCTTTCGTGATAAAGGCTAATAAGGTAATATATCTTACCAATTTAAATACTTAACTGTTATTCTTACATGGGAGGGCTGCAATATGACACTGCTTTTGGCCGGCGCCGTTTCAGCGATTCTCGGTCTTGTCGGTTTGATTGTCTGGATAGGTGAGTTCCTCATTCTTCTCAAGGGTGGATTGCCCGTTCTTCTGCTGTTAGGCGGGCTTCTGGCTGCCTATATCGGTGTCGATGAGTTGCAGAGCAAGCTCCGTGAAGAAACGGAAAAACAGGAAGAGGAATTGTCCAAGGCCAGGGAAGAAATCGAACTCATGAAAGCGAAGTCGGAACAGTATCGGGAAGAACTGGAAAGATTGAAGGCGGAAAGACAAAAAACGGCCTGACGCGGGAAGATCACATCCCGCAGTTTCCTATGTTTCGATGCTATCTTCGGTTCTGTGCCTCAGGGTTACGAAAATTAAGATCACGGCACCAGCGGAAATAGCTGAATCGGCCACGTTAAAGGCGGGCCAGTGATATTTGGTCCAGTAGATATCTATAAAATCGATCACTTCTCCGAAGCGCAGCCGGTCGATGAGATTTCCCAAGGCACCGCCCAGAACCAGTGACAGGCCAAAGAAAAGCCCTGGCTGGGATGTTCGGCTTTTCACCAGGTAGTGGAGGATAAGGCCGATTGCCAGGAGGGAAATCAGCACAAAGAAGAAAGATCGAAAAAGCGGGGACGTCCGGGCAAGGAAACCGAACGCCGCCCCCGGGTTCCTGACATGGGTTAGGTTCAGAAATCCCTCGATGACCACCCAGGATTCATGGATGCGCATTGCCGAATTAATGTAAGCCTTGCTCAACTGGTCCAGCAAGAGGACAGCGAATACGGTGGCGGTAAATACGGAGTATTTGTTCAGCAAGTTAGGCATCATCAATCCAAAATAATCAGTTGCTTGAGGCGATATTGACCAGGCACCTGTCGCAAATTTCGGGGTGCGCGGGATCGACGCCCACCGAGGGACTGTATATCCAGCAGCGCCCGCATTTCTTGCCCGCCGCCCGGGAAACAGCTACTTTTAGACCGCTGATCTCGCCGCTTTCATAGGCCGTGGCGATTTCATGGGCCTTTACAAAGCTTACTTGCGAGACGATCAGTAAGGAACGCAGTCCGTCCGCATAGGCCACAAGCAGCTCTTCAAGTTTGTCGGGTGCAGATATCTGCACCGCGGCATCGAGAGAATGGCCGATGATCTTGTTTTGCCGGGCTATTTCCACGGCCTTGGAAATTTCCGCCCTGAGGGCCAGCATCTTCTTCCAGCGGTCCAAAAGCTCTGAGTCTGCGTACTCCGGATTCTGGTCCGGAAAGACGGTCAGGTGAACGCTTGTTTCCTTGCCCTGATAATCGGGCATGGATGCCCAGACCTCCTCAGCGGTAAAACTGAGCACGGGGGCCAGAAGACGCACCATGCTGTGCAGGAGGAGATAGATGGCGCTCTGGGCGGAACGTCGTTTCCGGGAGGCTGGAGGCGAGGTATAAAGCCGGTCCTTAAGGACATCAAGGTAGAGGGCGCTTAAATCCACCGTACAGAAGTTGTAAAGAACGGAGTAGACGAGGTGGAATTGAAAACGCTCGTAGGCCTCCTTTACTCGGCGGGCCGTCTCCTCCATCCGGTTCAGCGCAAAACGGTCGATATCCTCCATATCCCGGTAAGCGACCATGTCTTGCGACGGGTCAAAGTCATAAATGCTTCCCAGCATGTAGCGGCAGGTGTTGCGGATGCGCCGATAGGCTTCCACGAGCCGTTTCAGGATCTCATCGGAAATCCTGATATCTTCCGTATAATCCTCCGCCGCTACCCAGAGCCGCAGGATTTCCGCTCCGTACTTTTCAACTATTTCCTGCGAGTCGATCACGTTGCCCACCGACTTGGACATCTTCTTGCCTTCGCCGTCCACAACAAAGCCGTGGGTCAAAACACTGCGATAGGGCGCTTTGCCCCTGGTACCGATAGATTCAAGGAGGGAAGAATGGAACCAGCCGCGGTGCTGGTCCGAACCTTCCAGATAGAGATCAGCCGGCGCGGAGAGGGTAGGGCGCTTCTCCAGGACCGCGGCGTGGCTGACCCCGGAATCAAACCACACGTCCAGGATGTTGGTTTCCTTCGTAAAGTCTGCTATCCCGCAATGAGGGCAGGTTGTACCCGCCGGCAGCAGCTCCTGCGGCGTCTTCTCAAACCAGACATCAGCGCCCTGCTGTTCCACCTGGGCGACTACATGTTCAACGATTTCTTGCGTCATGACCGAGCCGTGACAGACGGCACAATAAATAATGGCAATCGGTACGCCCCAGAGCCGCTGCCTTGAAATACACCAATCGGGCCGGTTCTCCACCATGCCGTAGATACGGTCACGCCCCCAGGCGGGTATCCATTTAACCTCGTCTATGGCGGCGAGGGCCATTTTACGGAGGTCATTATGCTCCATGGAAATAAAATACTGTTCGGTAGAGCGAAAAATGATCGGCTGCTTGCAGCGCCAGCAATGGGGATAAGAATGTTTGACCTCTTTTTCTGCGAGCAAAGAACCTATTTCCTTTAATTTCAGCAAGATATTGGCATTGGCGTCAAAAACGAACTGGCCGGCAAAATCGCTGACGTCGGAGGTGAACCGGCCTTCGTCATCGACGGGCGCATAATTCTGGAGGCCGTATTTCATGCCGATTTCATAGTCCTCCTGTCCGTGCCCCGGCGCGATGTGCACGCTTCCTGTCCCCGCCTCCAGGGTAACAAAGGGCGCCAGGATAATCACCCCTTCGCGGTCAATCCAGGGGTGGCGGTATTTAAGGCCCTCCAGTGCGGTCCCCGGCAGCTCGGCTACAAGCCCATACTCCTGCCAACCGAAGGCAGCGAGACAACTTTCCAGCATTTCATGGGCGACAATCAGTACCTCGTCACCAACTTTCAGCAGGTCATAAATGAATTCTTCATGCACCGCGATTGCCAGGTTTGCCGGCAGGGTCCAGGGAGTCGTCGTCCAGATGACCATGCTTACCGGTTCGCCCTGGAGCGCTGGCACAAGTGCGGCAAGATCGGAGATAACGGGAAATTTGACGTAAACGGACGGGGTCCGGTGGTCGGCATATTCCACCTCTGCTTCCGCCAGGGCCGTCTTACAGGAGGCGCACCAGTAAACCGGCTTCTTACCTTTGTAAACGCTGCCGCTTAGATATAACTTTCCCAGCTCCGCAATTGTAGCCGCTTCGTAAGTGTAGTGCATGGTCAGATAGGGATCATCCCACTCCCCGAGCACACCGAGCCGTTTGAACTGTTCCCGCTGTATGTCCACATACTTTTCGGCATAAAGGCGGCAGTAGCGGCGCTTTTCTATTTGTGAGAGTTCGTGGCGCCGGTTGCCCAGTTCCTTGTCCACCTGGTGCTCAATAGGCAGTCCGTGACAATCCCAGCCGGGAACGTAGACACAGTCCAGACCGGACATGGTCTTCGATTTGATCACCATGTCCTTGAGGATTTTGTTCAAAGCCGTGCCGAGGTGGATGCTGCCGTTGGCGTAGGGGGGGCCGTCGTGGAGGACATAAGTCTTTCGCCCCCGGGCGGCGTCCCTGATTTTACGATACAATCCCGTTTCATCCCAATTTTTCAACTGTTCGGGTTCCTTTTGGGCAAGATTGGCTTTCATGGGAAAATCCGTCTTCGGCAGATTCAGTGTCGCTTTATAATCCATGCCATACTCCTGAGAAAAGATGAAAAAGCCCTGACCCCGAAAAACGGGATAAGTGCCTGTAAGAAAATTAAATCCGGGAATCGGACCAATTTTCTAACAGGCCCTAACCCGAAAAACGGGATAAGTGCCCGTAAGAAAATCAAATAAAGAAGCGGAATATTTTCTAACAGGCCCCTGACCCCGATAAACGGGATAAGTGCCTGTAAAAAATTAAATAAATAATCAAAATATTTTCTAATAGGCACTAACATATAACCGCGGGACTTTCAAGGACCGGAAGGCGATTTGCGGCCCGCCGGCGCGGTTTTCTATATCTCCCGCCGATCGATCACCCTCTTGGCCTTACCTTCCACGCGCTCCAGCGTCTTTTTTTCCACGAGCTTGACATTCACCGAGATACCAAGTTCATCGGCCAGACTCTTTCTAATCAGCGCCATCAACTCATTTTGCTTCTTCATTTCATCGAAGAACATTGCTTCGGAAACTTCTACCAATACTGTTGCCACATCGAGGGCGCCCTTTCTCTCCACAACAATCTGATAATGGGGCTCCGTACCCTCGATGGCAAAAAGTACGGCTTCTATCTGGGAAGGGAAAACGTTAACCCCTTTGATGATCAGCATGTCGTCCGACCGGCCCGTTACCCGACTCATGCGGATAAATTTGCGGCCGCAGGGGCAGGGGGCCGGTATCAGACTGGTGAGGTCCCGGGTCCGAAAACGGATCACGGGGCAGGCTTCCTTGGTAAGCGATGTGATGACCAGTTCTCCGGTTTCACCGGGGGCGAGCACCTCCAGCGTTACCGGGTCCACAACTTCGACGAGAAAATGATCCTCACTGATATGCAAGCCGTGTCTTTCCAGACATTCACCCGAAACGCCGGGACCAATCACCTCGCTCAGGCCGTAGTTGTCCGTAGCGATGATCTTCAGGCGGTCCTGAAGTTCCGTTCTCATGGCCTCGGACCAGGGCTCGGCACCGAAGAGGCCATAGCGCAGGGAAAGGCTGTTGGCATTTATTCCCGCTTCCGCAATGGCATCGGCCAGCAGCAGGGCGTAACTGGGAGTGCAAATGAGGGCCGTGGTCTTGAAATCCTGCATGATCTTTATCTGGCGGGCAGTATTGCCGCTGGAGATGGGAATAACGGAAGCCCCGACCCGTTCGGCGCCGTAATGGTGGCCGAAACCGCCGGTAAACAGGCCGTAGCCGAAGGCGATCTGGATGACGTCGTCTTTGGTAATACCCCCGGCGGTTAATATCCGGGAGACCAGGTTCGACCAGGTCTTGATATCATTTTTGGTGTAGCCCACGACGGTGGGAGTTCCGGTAGTGCCGGAGGAGGCGTGAATCCTCACCACCTCTCTCAGCGGAACAGCAAACATACCGTAGGGATAGCTGTTGCGCAAATCGTCTTTCGTGGTAAAAGGCAATTTGCTTATGTCACCCAGGGATCGGAAACCATCGGGGTCCACCCCGGCTTCGTCAAATTTTTTCCGGTAAAAAGGGACATTCCGGTAAACGCGGGAAAGCGTAGCTTGCAATCTTTCCAGTTGCAGCTGTTCCAGGTCTTCACGGTTCATCGTTTCCTTGTCCTGCTCCCAATACATATCATACCTCCCTGCAGTGAACGGCATATTGCTATTGCACATCCATCTCTGTGTCCAAATCGCGGCCCAGGTAGGCCCGCTGCACGTCCTTATTGGCCAGCAGGTCATCGGCCGCGCCTTGCAGAACAACCCTGCCCGTCTCCAAGACATAGCCGCTGTCCGCGATCCGCAAGGCGTTCCTGGCGTTTTGCTCCACCAAAAGGACGGTCAGGCCGTATCGATCGCGCAATTCAATGATATGCCTGAATATTTCCTTGATGATGACGGGGCCGAGACCCATGCTTGGTTCATCGAGCAAGAGGAGTTTAGGTTTGGCCATCAAGGCGCGACCGATAGCGAGCATCTGCTGTTCCCCTCCGGAAAGCGTGCCCGCCGGCTGGTGACGGCGTTCTTTCAAAATGGGGAAAATGGTATATATCTGTTCCCTGTCTTCATTGATCTCTCTGCTCCTTCCCCAGGAATAACGGGAAAAAGATCCCAGGAGCAGGTTGTCTTCCGTGCTCATGGGTTTGAATACCAATCTGCCTTCCGGGACATGGGAGATTCCCATTTTCACTATCCGGTCGGGGTCCTTTTTAGTGATATCCAGCCCGTCATAAAGGATGCTGCCGCCGGCTGTTCTTATCAGGCCGGAAATAGCGTTCAAAAGCGTCGTCTTTCCCGCTCCGTTGCCGCCGATCAGCGAAACGATCTCACCGGCCCGTACATGGAGGGAAACCCGGCATACCGCGTTGATCTTTCCGTAATAGACATCAAGATTCTTGACAACCAGCATTTAAAGATTATCGTCCTCTCCCAGGTAGGCGGCAATGACCTGGTGATTTTTTTGTATTTCCAGCGGCTTGCCCCTGGCAATCTGTTCTCCGAAATTCAGCACCGTTATCGTGTCGCTGATCCTCATCACCAGATCCATATCATGCTCCACCAGAACGACGGTAATCCCTCTTTCGTCCCTGATCCTCCTGATGGTCCTGCCCAGGTCGCCAGTTTCGCGGATGTTGAGGCCGGCCGCCGGTTCGTCAAGCAAAAGCAACTGGGGCGAAGAAGCGATTGCCCTGGCCAGTTCGAGCAATCTTTGACTGCCGAAGGGCAGCTCAACAGCGGGCATGTCTTTCTTATCCAGCAGTCCGACAAATTCCAATTCCCGTTCCGCATATTGGAGGCATTGTTTCTCTTCCCGCCAGTAGCGGGGCGTCTTCAGCAGGGAATCGAATACGGTGTAGGGTATGCGGCGGTGGCTGCCGGTCATGACATTTTCCAGGACTGTCATGTTATGAAAAATCTCGAGATTTTGAAAAGTCCTGACCGCTCCGGCCAAAGCGCGTTTGTACGGCGGAAAAGCGGTAATGTCCTCCCCCTGAAAAACGACCGTTCCGGCATCGGCATTTACCAGACCGCTGATTACGTTGAGAAGGGTGGTCTTGCCAGCCCCGTTTGGTCCGATAACCGCTGTTATGCTGCCCGGCTCGACGGAGAAATCTACCTGCCGCAAAGCCTGGACGCCGCCAAATGTTACTGCCAGCCCGCGGCAGTCCAGAATGTTATTTCCCGCCTGCCCCATCGCTCCTCTTGGTCTTCAGAAAGGTGAAGAATTTTACGATTGCTCCGGCGATTCCCTCCGGCAGAAAGATCACGAAGACGATAAGTATCGCCCCGTACAAAAGTATTTCGATATTTTCGAAAATACGCAAGAACTCGGGCAAAATCGTGAGAAACAAAGCTCCAATCACCGCACCCCACACATTAGCCATGCCGCCCAGGACAACCATTGTTACCAGTTCTACGGAAAAATTGAAACCGAAGGACGAGGGGGCAACGAAGGCAATATTATGGGCGTAAAGAACGCCGGCCAGCCCGGCGAAGAGTGCGGACAGAACAAAAACAAAAATCTTGTACTTGGCAATATCGATTCCCGCGATCTGGGCCGCCGTTTCACTGGAGTGAAGCGCCCGCAGAGCCCGGCCGATCCGCGAATGGATAATATTTAAAGAGAGGAGGACAACACCGGTGAGCACCAGTGATACGAGATAATAGTAGGAACGATCGGTAAATTTATGTCCCTGGATATGGAGGCGGGAAACGCCGGTGAAACCCGAAGGGCCGCCCGTAAGCCCGATGGTTTCGTTGAAGAAAATATAGACGATCACGCCGAAGCCCAGGGTCGCCATGGCCAGGTAATGGCCTTTCAATTTGAGAGTGGGAATGCCGATGAGGCAGGCTACAACCCCTGCAGTCAGGACGCCGCTCGCCATTCCCAGGGGAAGGGGAAAGAAATATCTGGTGGTCAGGATGGCGGTGGTATAGGCCCCCAGACCGTAAAAGGCCGCATGGCCCAGCGACACCTGTCCCGCATATCCCATGAGCAGATTCAGGCCGACGACGATGATAGCATGGTTCAACGACAGGGTCAGCAGATTGATGTAGTAGTCATTAGTCACCAACCAGGGAAGGCCCAGAAGAAACAGGGCAAATCCCAGCACGGCCAGCATATCCCGTTTAAATCCGCGCATTCTATACTCTCTCTATTTTCGATAGACCGAACAAGCCCGAAGGTTTCACAAATAAGAGAATGAGCAGGATGCAAAAGGCGATGGCGTCTTTATAAGCCGAAGAAACCAGACCGGCGCCGAAGGATTCGAGAATGCCCAGGATGATGCCGCCTGCTGCGGCGCCGAAGGGGTTGCCCAAGCCGCCGATGATGCAGGCTGAAAATCCTTTCAGTCCCAGCATGATTCCCACATCGTAGGAGGTCATGGTGACCGGGGTGAGGATCACGCCGCCAATAGCCCCGACGAGCGCCGAAATAACGAAGGAAAGAAGCACCATCCCGTTTACTCCGATCCCTACCAGATAGGATGCCTTCTTATCATAGGAACAGGCCAGCATCCCCTTGCCGAAGATGGTTTTGGTGAAGAAAAGTCTCAGCGCCAGGAGCAGCAGCAGCGTAACGGCGAAAATCCAGATGCTCTGAGGCATGATCGCGGCGCCGGCGAAGGTGAGTGGAAGATCACCAGAAAAATGAGGCAGCACGAAGGTGTCTTTACCAAAGATGAGCATTGTCAAACCCCGGACAAAAATGGATATGCCGATAGTAACGAGAATCAGATTAATCACCGATCCGCCCCGAACGGGGCGGATGGCGAAGCGCTCGATGGCGGCGCCGATGACGGTGGTCGTCAATACCGCGAGCAGCACGGAAAGGGGAAGGCCGATCTGAAACCATTTGAGAAAAAAAACGCTCAACAGGCCGCCCAGCATGACAAACTCGCCTTGGGCAAAGTTTATGATACCGGTGGTGTTGAAGATA
>Ga0082335_1002463_pt1 | contig 34576 bp, 29 predicted proteins | sample Subgrocontami58m_FD_72375 | JGI IMG/M metagenome (GOLD analysis project Ga0082335, IMG submission 72375) | Subsurface groundwater microbial communities from S. Glens Falls, New York, USA - GMW37 contaminated, 5.8 m (SPADES assembly) (version 2) ... | reverse complement strand
AAGGACTTCGAGGCCACAATCGCCAGCGCGGTCGCATGGGTCCTCGTCGCACATGTCCGCACTCTCACGCGACGCATCGCAAGGACTTGACAGCAAACAGGATCATTTCGAGTCAGACTCTTAGGCCCTCGCCGCTTATCGCATTGACAGTTCTAGCATCGGCGTTCAGTCGAATAATTCGCTTTCTGACCAGATCCGGCGGATTCGCCTCTATAATTTTCTTTTCCTTGATGAGCTTTATTTTTTCCGCTCTCTCCGCGGACCGCTCTACAAAACGCCTCTCAGTCTGCTCAAGCACGCGCTGAAAAGTAATCATGGAAACAATTCCTTCGAACTAAAGCCGGACTTATAAAGCTGGTTGAGTATCACAGAGTTTCATCGACAGCCGGGAGTGAAGCGTAATCTGAGCCAGCTGGCAATAGAAATGCGAGTTCGCGTGCCTCGTTATTGAGGAATGCCTTGCGTAGCCTATCGGAAGCCTCGCTAGACTGGACATATTTGGGGGTTGTGAGCGCGCTCCCGCTGGGTTATCGCCCTGATAGGACCCAAACCACGGAAGCTTCATTCAATGCCTCCTTATCGTTCACGCACGACGACCCACGGCCGCAACATGGCCGGCGCGCGCGGCCTCTGGCGCGCGACAGGCATGAAGGAGGAGGACTTCGGCAAGCCGATCATCGCGGTCGCCAATTCCTTCACCCAATTCGTTCCGGGCCATGTGCATTTGAAGGATCTCGGCCAGCTCGTCGCCGCCGAAATCGAAAAGGCCGGCGGCGTCGCGAAGGAATTCAACACCATCGCGATCGATGACGGAATCGCCATGGGCCACGACGGGATGCTCTATTCCCTGCCCTCGCGCGATCTCATCGCCGACAGCGTCGAATTCATGGTCAATGCGCATTGCGCCGACGCGCTGGTCTGCATCTCGAATTGCGACAAGATCACGCCGGGCATGCTGATGGCGGCGCTGCGCCTCAACATTCCGACGGTGTTCGTTTCCGGCGGTCCGATGGAGGCCGGCAAAGTCGTGCTCGCTGGCAAGGAGCACGCGCTCGACCTGGTCGATGCGATCGTCGCCGGCGTGGACGACACGGTCAGCGAAGCCGACGTCGCCACGATCGAGCGCTCGGCCTGTCCGACCTGCGGATCATGCTCGGGCATGTTCACGGCGAACAGCATGAACTGCCTGACCGAGGCGCTGGGGCTATCGCTTCCCGGCAATGGTTCGACCCTCGCGACCCATGTCGATCGCCGGCGCCTGTTCGTCGAAGCCGGCCATCTCATCGTCGATCTCGCGCGCCGCTACTATGAGCAGGACGATGAAAGCGTGCTGCCGCGTTCGATCGCGACCTTTGAAGCCTTCGAGAACGCCATCACGCTCGACATCGCCATGGGCGGCTCGACCAACACCGTGCTGCATCTTCTCGCGGCGGCGCACGAGGCGCAGGTCGATTTCACGATGGCCGACATCGACCGCCTGTCGCGGCGGGTGCCGGTGCTGTGCAAGGTCGCGCCCTCCGCCCCCGACGTTCATCTTGAGGACGTGCATCGCGCCGGCGGCGTCATCGCCATCCTCGGAGAATTGCTGCGCGCCGGATTGCTGCACGGCGATCTTCCGACCGTCCACAGTCCTTCGGTCAGCGACGCGGTGGCGCGCTGGGACATCGCCGTCACGCAGAGCGAAACCGCGCGCACGTTCTTTCGCGCCGCTCCGGGCGGGGTTGCGACGCAAGTCGCGTTCAGCCAGGACCGCCGATATAGGGAGCTCGACGCCGACCGCGAAAAAGGCGCGATACGCGACGCGGCGCACGCCTTCTCCAAGGATGGCGGCCTCGCCGTGCTCACTGGCAATCTCGCCATCGACGGTTGCATCGTGAAAACCGCCGGCGTTGACGATTCGATCTTGAAATTCGCCGGCCCCGCCAAGGTCTATGAGAGTCAGGACGCGGCGGTGTCGGGCATTCTGACGGGCGACGTAAAGGCTGGCGAGGTGGTCGTCATCCGCTACGAAGGCCCGCGCGGCGGACCCGGCATGCAGGAAATGCTCTATCCGACGAGCTATTTGAAATCGAAGGGACTCGGCAAGGCCTGCGCGCTGGTGACGGACGGAAGATTTTCCGGCGGCACGGCCGGGCTTTCGATCGGCCACGTCTCTCCCGAAGCGGCCGAGGGCGGCGCGATCGCCTTGGTCCGGGACGGCGACAGGGTTGAAATCGACATTCCGGCGCGCCGGATTACGCTCGCTGTTAGCGAAGACGAACTGGCGACGCGGCGCGCCGAACAGTCCGCGAAAGGCTTCGGTCCGGCCAAGGCGCGGCCTCGAAAAATCACGACGGCGTTGCGCGCCTACGCCTCGATGACGACGAGCGCGGCCAAAGGCGCAGTGCGACAGGTCCCCTGAACTTTCGCATTTAGGACGTGCGTCGTAGAGTGGCGCGCCGTCCATCCAGTCGCCGGAACAAAATGTCTCCGACACGTAAATTCGTCGCTTCTGGACTGTTTGGCATCGCGCTAGGATTCGCGGTGCTTGCGCTTGCCAGCTATGTGGCCGTGCGCGCTGAATTCCAGCGCCGCACAGCTGGCGCATGGCTGCGCCACACTATTCATGTGCAAAGCGATCTCTATCAGCTTTATGGACTGCTGCAGGCCGCCGAGAGCGGTCAGCGCGGTTTTATCATCACTCAAGACGAACGCTATCTCGACGCCTGCGCCGAAGCGGTGCGTAAACTGCCCGTCGTCGTCGATCGCCTTTCCGAGAGCGTAAGAGACAATCCCAAGCAGCTCGAGGCTGTCGCGGAACTGCGACCGCTGCTTGGCGCAAGGGTCGAGATCATCGAAGAGGCGATCGCCGATATGCGCGCGCTCCGGGTCGACAAGGCCGTGCAGCTCGTCAAGTCCGGGCGCGGAAAGGCGCTGATGGACCGGCTCCACGCCATCATCGACGCTATGACTGAAAATGAGCACAATATCAGCGAGGAGCGCGAGCGCGAACTCAACGCGGCCGGCGGCGAGTTTGACGCGGCCGTTTGGGCGCTCGGCGGCATAATCTTCGCGCTTGGCGCATTTTCGCTTCTCAATGCGCAAAAGCAGATGCACGCGCTGCAAATGTCACGCGACTCGTTAAAGACCGCCTACGACCAATTGATCGGCGAAACGACGCGCCGTGAAGCGCTCGAGTCGCAGTTGCGGCAGTCGCAAAAACTCGAAGCGCTCGGCCACCTGACGGGCGGCATCGCGCATGACTTCAACAATATGCTCGGCGTCATTGTCGCGAGTCTGCATCTGCTGCGGCGGAAGCTTGCGGATGCGAACGGAGATTGTGTTCAACTGATCGATTCAGCGATGGACGGCGCCGATCGCGCCGCCGCCATGGTGCGCAGGCTCCTCGCATTCTCGCGCCGCCAGCCTTTGTCGCCACGCCCGCTCGACCCGAACAAGTTTGTCTCCGCCGTCTCGGACATGGTGCGTCGGGCGCTTGGCGAGAAGATCGAGCTCGAAACCGTGCTCGCCGGCGGCCTATGGGCGACAAAAGTCGATCAGCACGAATTGGAAAGCGCCATCGTCAATCTCGCGGTCAATGCGCGCGACGCCATGCCGAATGGGGGCAAGCTGACGATCGAGACGGCCAACTGCTATCTCGATGACGCCTACGCCACCGAAAACATGGAAGTGAACCCTGGCCAATATGTGATGATCGCCGTGACCGACACGGGTCAAGGCATGCCGCCCGAGGTCTTGTCGCAGGCGTTCGATCCGTTCTTCACCACCAAGCCCACAGGCAAGGGTACGGGACTCGGCCTCTCGCAGGTGCATGGATTTGTCAAACAATCTGGCGGCCACGTCAAAATCTATTCCGAACCCGGGCGCGGAACGTGCATCAAGCTCTATCTGCCGCGCTTCAATCACGTCGAAGCGCCCGCCGAACTGCCGCTACCGCGTCCTAGACCTCTCGAACTTCCGCTTGGAAGGCCCGAAGAACTTGTGCTCATCGTCGAAGATGACGACACGGCGCGCCGGGTGACCGCGCAGGGCGTGCGGGAATTGGGTTATTCGGTTCTGGAGGCCGAGAACGGACGCGCGGCGATCGACATTATTCGCCGTCGCGCCGACATCGCGCTGATGGTCACGGATGTGGTTATGCCCGATATGGACGGCGCCCGTCTCGCGCGCGAGGCGGTGTTTCGCCGACACAGCCTGCGCGTCTTGTTCATCACCGGCTATACGCGCAACGCCATCGTGCACAATGGCGTTCTCGACAAGGACGTCAAACTGCTCACCAAACCGTTCACCTTGGAGCAGCTGGCGGTCAAGATGCGGGAAATTCTGGATTCGAGATAGCCGGCGGTCAGTCTTCGGCTTTGAGTGGACGCATCAGCAGCGCTTCGATGGCGCCGTCGACGCTTAGCCGCGCGGAAAGAATGGCGTCGACGGCCTCGGCGATCGGCAACTCGACGTCATGCGCGCGCGCCATTTCCACCATGACGCGCGCTGTAAAGGCGCCCTCCGCAAGCTTGCCATGCGTGGCGTCTTCCACCGACGTTCCCTGGCCCAGCGCTTCGCCAAGCGCAAAGTTGCGCGACTGCGCCGATCCGCAGGTGAGCACGAGATCGCCCAATCCTGAAAGACCCATCAACGTCTCTTGACGCGCTCCCAACGCGCGCCCGAGACGCATCAGCTCGGCAAATCCGCGTGCGATGAGCGCCGCCTGCGCGCTCGCGCCGAGCCCGCGGCCGTGGCTCATTCCTGCGGCGATGGCGAGAACGTTTTTCGCGGCGCCGCCGATCTCGGCGCCGCGCACGTCGGTCGAGCGATAAAGCCGAAACGTCTTCGTCGAAAGCTCTTCACTCAGGCGCCGGGCCAGCGCTTCGTCATGCGCCGCGAGAGTCACCGCCGTCGGCAATCCTCTGCATACGTCCGCCGCGAAGCTTGGTCCCGAGAGCACGGCGACGTCGGCCTGGGGCAGTTCTTCCTTCGCGACTTCGCTCAGGAACTTGCGCCGGTCGCGTTCGATCCCCTTGGCGCAAATCACAAAGGCGGCGCGCTCGCGCATATGTGGCCGCGCGGCGCGCGCGGTCATGCGGATCGCTTGTGCGGGCGTGACGGCGAGTACGATGTCCGCCTCACGTACAATGGAAATGTCGCTCGTCGGGGCGACGGCGGCGGCGAGCGGCAGGCCCGGCAATCGGCGCGTGTTCTCGCGGTCGCGCGCCAGGGCTTCGGCGGCCCGAGGATCATGCGCCCATAAGGGCACGCGCGCGCGGCCTTGCGCGGCGACATTGGCGAGGGCGACGCCCCAAGCGCCGGCGCCGAGAACAGCGACAGTCGCGCGCGTCATCGCATGCCGATCCGCTGATTGTCCGGACGCGACCACAGCTGTTCAAAAGTTTGATGAAACCGCGCCGCGGCCTGTGGGCTCTCGATCACGATCAAATCATTGTCCTGATAGACTTCGCCGGAGACGCTGAAATTCGCAGAGCCGCTCCGCAAGAGGCGACCGTCCACCTGATACGATTTCAGATGCATCAGATCACGCGAGCGGCCTTTGCGGCGCACTTCGACGTTCGGGGCGTCGGCGATTTCCTCGATCACGGACGCGCCACGCCCCATTTCCTCGCCGTCGAGATAGATCCGCACCTTGACGCCGCGCATGGCCGCACGGCCGAGCGCCGTCGTCAGAGAGCGGTCGGTCAGAACATAGGCGGCCATGTCGATCGAGCGGCGCGCGTCGTTGATCAGCCGCCCGTCGACCGCGCCGAAACCGTCGCCGGGCCCGTAGAACACGCGCACGCCCGCGAAGGTCGGCTCTTCCGCGAGCAGTCCGGCCGGCTGCGGCGTTGGCGCAAGCGTCATGGCCGCAAGCGCCGCTGAAAAAAGAAGCCGCATCAAACCGCCCTAGGCCTTGCCGTGGTGTGATCGGCTCGGCGCGGCGTCGAGCGGCCATCGCGGCCGCGGCGCAAAGTCGAGGTCATCGGTCAATCCGCGCTTTAAGCGCTCGAGACCGGTCCAGGCGATGATTGCGCCATTGTCAGAGCAGAGCGCCGCCGGCGGCGAAATGAACCGCAGCCCGCTTTCGGCGCAAAGCCGCATGAGCGCGCGGCGAATGGCGCCGTTAGCCGCGACTCCGCCGCCGATCACAAGGCCTTGCGGGGCTCGCCCCTCGCCTGCCGTAAAGAGGCGCACGCCGGAGCGCACCCGATCCACGATCACGTCGACGATCGCCGCTTGGAAAGAGGCCGCAAGATCCTTGACGTCCCTTTCGCTCAGTGTCTGCAGTTTGAGGATTTCCTGCCGCACCGCTGTCTTGAGGCCCGAGAGGGAAAAGTCGGCCCCTTCGCGGCCAAGCATCGGCCGCGGAAAGTCGAATCGTCGCGCGTCGCCTTCAAGCGCCAGCTTCTCGATTTGCGGCCCCCCAGGATATGGCAGCTCCAGCATTTTGGCGACTTTGTCGAAGGCCTCGCCGGCGGCGTCGTCGACGGTGGATCCAAGCCGGCGGTAGTCGCCGATGGCCTTCACCGCGACGATCTGCGTGTGCCCGCCGGAGATGAGGAGCGCCAGAAAGGGAAAGTCCAGGCGGTCGGTGAGCCGTGCGGTCAGCGCGTGGGCTTCCAGATGATTAACGGCGATGAAGGGTTTGCCCAAGGCAAGCGCCAAGGCCTTGCCCGCCGTGAGCCCGACGAGAACGCCGCCGATCAGTCCCGGACCCGCCGCCGCGGCGACCGCATCGATGTCCTTCGCCTCGGTCTTGGCCCGCTCCAGCGCGCGCTTGATCAGCCGGTCGAGGACATCGATATGCGCCCGCGCGGCGATTTCCGGAACGACGCCGCCATAGGCGGCGTGGCGGGCGATCTGGCTCAACACCTCATTGGAAAGGATCTCTCCGCCTTCGCCGCCCAGCCGCTCGGACACGACCGCGACCGCGGTCTCATCGCAAGTGGTTTCAATGCCCAAAACGCGCATGCGAACTCCTGCGCAAGAAAGCCGCGCCGTTGAACTTCTCAGCGGCGGAACGGAGCTTATACCGTCGTACGGCGAGATTTTGGAAAATTGTGGTTGGCAAAGGGTTTACGCCCATAATTCTTAGCTGTTGTGAGTATCGACGTATACTAATGCAGCGCTATAGATAGCTTCATTAAATTTCTAAGAATTCGTTGGCATCCCTCTTGACACGATCTCGATTGATACAAGTTGGGTCAGCAGATCGTTGCTCCCCCAACGACGCACATATCTTGAGCTGAGTAGAATTATGGCTAAGGCGAAGAGGTAATTAGCGTCCCGGTTGAGGTTGCTCTCGGTCTAAACTGTATGGAGGTGAAAATGGCGTCGAACAAAATTAAGGCTTTGGCGTTAACGTCCACGATTGCGATGGCCGCCGTGATCGGCTCCACGAGCCTGGCCGAAGCGCGCTACTGCCGGGCTCACTACGGCTGGCATCGGCACTGCGGCGGAACCTATTGGGGCTCCGCGTATCGTCCGGTGCGTTACACCTATTGGGGATCGGCGTATCGCTACTCCCGCTGCTATCGGCCTGGCTATTATGGCTATGCCGGCTGGCCGTCCTATTATGGTTGGGGCGGAGCCCCGGGCTATTACGGGTATGGCGGCGGCCTGCTTGGCGCAGGACTCGGCGCGGGTCTCGGCCTCGGCGCAGGTCTCGGCGCGGGCATCGGCAGCGGCCTGTTTGGCTGGTGGTGATCGATTCGCATTCCGCGAGCCGCGTAGAATACGCTCGCGGAGCTAAACAGAGCGTCCGCTCCGGCGAGCGGACGTTCGCTTTTCGAGGAATGCCGTCGCCACGCTGCTTCCGCTTGCCCTTCGCGCGCTCCCGCCTATAGTCGCGCGTGTAACGGCCGGCGGATCATGACATCTCCCCCTTCCCTTCGCATTGGAACGCGCGGCAGTCCGCTCGCCCTCGCCCAGACCCATATGGTCCGCACGGCGTTGGCGCGCGCGCATGGCGGAAGCGAAGCGGACTTCCCGATCGAGATCATCCGCACGACGGGCGACCAGATCCAGGATCGGCCTCTCTCTGAATCAGGGGGCAAGGGGCTTTTCACCAAAGAGCTCGATTCAGCGCTCATCGCCAGCGCGATCGATCTCGCCGTGCACTCCTCGAAGGATCTGCCGACGCATTTGCCGAGCGAGATCGTCATCGCCGGCTATCTGCCGCGAGAGGATGCGCGCGACGCCTGGATATCGCGCGGCGGTCTCGCGCTCGATGCGCTTCCCACAGGCGCCGTCGTCGGAACCGCCTCGCTGCGCCGCGCAGCGCAGGTGAAGCGCCGGCGACCCGACATTGTGACGACGCTGCTTCGCGGCAATGTCGAGACTCGTCTGAAGAAAGTTGAGAACGGAGAGATCGACGCGACCCTCCTCGCGCTCGCGGGATTGAAGCGGCTGGGTCTCGCCGATCGCGCCACGGCGCTGCTTTCCTTGGAAGAGTTTCCGCCCGCTTGCGGACAGGGCGCGATTGGCCTCACGCGGCGCGCCGGCGACGACGCCACACGCGATCTGCTCGCGCCGCTCTTCGACGAAGCGACCGGCTTCGCGCTCGCCGCCGAACGCGCCTTCCTTGCGGCGCTCGATGGGTCCTGCCGCACGCCGATCGCCGGCCATGCGCAGGTTCACGGCGCTAAACTGTCCTTCGTCGGCGAAGTGCTCAGAGCCGACGGCGCGGAAGCCTATGTCGTGCGCCGCCACGGCCTCGCGATTGACGCCGCGCTGATCGGCGCGGACGCCGGCAAGGAAATCCTGCTGCGCCTGCCGCATGGCGTCGCGGGGCTTATGTGAAGCCTATTCTGGTGCTGCGCGCGGCTGCAGACGCCGTGCGCACGGCGGGGAAGCTGGAGGCGCTGGAGTGCGTCGTCGTAATCTCTCCTGTGCTGGAATTCGCCGCCACGGACGCGATCATTCCTTGCGGTGAGTATGACGCCGTCATCGTGACGAGCGCGAAAGGCGTCGAGTTCGCCGGCGATGCGCGCCAGCTCAGAGCGGCGCCGCTGCACGCCGTCGGCGAGAAAACCGCCGAGGCGGCGCGCGCGCGTGGCTTCCAACCAGATATTGTCGCCGGGAACGCCGAGGCGATCCTTCCGCTTCTTCTCGAACGCTATCAGCGTTCGGCGCATTTCCTTTATCTGGCCGGGCGCGATCGACAGCCCGTTCTGGAGGCGGGCCTGCGCGCCGCCGGCCATGAGGTCCAAACGGTCGAAATATACGAAGCGCGGGCGGCTCAATCGCTGACCGCCGAGGCCTTAGCCGCCATCGCCGCGCGGCGCGTCACCGCCGCCCTGCACTATTCCCGGCGCAGCGTGGAAATCTTCCTGCAGCTCGCGCAGGCCGCCGGCGTCGCCGATGCGTTGCGCGACATGACGCATGTCGCGCTGTCGGAACATGTCGCCGCGCCGCTTCGGCGCCTCGGCTTGGAGACGCTCGTCGCGGCAAAGCCGGACGAAGAACATCTGCTGTCTCTTCTATCGAATCAGCTGCGCATGAAAACGCCCTGACCATTCGCGTTGAAATAGTCGATGACGACGGTCGTCGCCTTCTCGCCGCCGCTTCGAGAAAACCTTACCGGACTTACCCCGCTGGCGTTTTCTCCCGGAGGCTGAAAGGTGAAAATGTCGCCTGAATAGTGACGCAGCGGATAGGGCGTGGGCGTCGGGCCGAGCGTCAGCGAAAGCCCTTCGGCCGTTTCGACGACGCCGATGGGTCCGTAAAGCTCATTGCGGTAGGCGCCGACATATGTCGCGCGCGACGCGCGCGCCGGCGCGGTGGCGAGCGGCTTTGCGTAATCGGCGTCCCGACCGTATGTGGGGACCGCCATCTTCGCAAAAGCCTCGCCAAAGAGCGCGAGCCAGTCCCGTTCGATCTTCCCCGTCAGGACGATATCGAGGAAGCTGCGGCAAATGGTTTCCGGCGCGCCGACCGGCGCGGAATTGCTGAGCACGACAATGCCGAATCGCTCCGCCGGCATGACATAGACGCAGGTCGAGGCGCCAAGAGAGAATGCGCCCGAATGGCTCCAGCGCACCCGCGCCGGACCGCCATAGTCGATGTCCCAACCCAGGCCGTAAAAGGTTGGTCCGCGCATCGGGTCATGGGCGGGTCCCGTGGCGATCTGCGGGAAATGCGTATCTGCGAGCGCCTCCGGCTTGACGATCTCGCGGCCGTCGAGGGCGCCGCGTCCGAGCTGCATCCGCACCCATGTCGCCATGTCGCGCGCCGACGCCGACGCGCCGCCCGCCGGCGCCTGCGCGTCGGGATTTCGCTGTTCGCCGACCACCCATCTGTCGCCGCGGCGCACATGGCCGAATGCGCGGTTCCTACGCGCGGCGAAATCGGCGTGGCGCGAACTGGCGTTCGCCATTCCAAGCGGCCTGTAGAGATGTTCGTCGCAGATATCTTCCCAGGACTTGCCTGCAGCTTTCGCCGCCGCGAAACCCGCCGCCGAAAACCCCATATTGTTGTACGCGTAATGCGTGCGAAAGCTCGTGTCCGGTTTGATGTAGCGCAGCCGGCGAATGATTTCATTGCGGTCGTAGCCGATGTCTTCGACAAGATCGCCGGCATGGTCGGGAAGTCCGCTGCGATGGCAGAACATGTCGCGCAGCGTGATCTCGCGCGTGACCCACGGATCGCTCATCGCGAACTCCGGCAGGCTCCGCACGATCGGATGATCCCACGAAACGACTCCGTCTCCGACCAGGCTCGCGACAGCCGTCGTGGAGAGCGGTTTGGAAAGCGAAGCGAGCTGGAAGACCGTGTCGGGGTCGACGCGTTCGGGCGCGCCTACGCGGCGCACGCCGAATCCTTTCAAATAGAGCACGCGATCGAGCGAGATGACGGCGACCGATACTCCCGGCACGCCTGTTTCTCTCATGACGTCGACGACGAGCCCGTTCAGTTCGTTCAGATGTTTTTGGGTCGGCTCGCGAACGGGCGACGGTTTGGAATTCTCCTTGGCGAGCGCTTTGGGAGACAGCAAGCCGAACCCAGACGCAAGCAGCGCGGATCGTCTCGTGAAAGGCATATTCCTTCTCCGCTCGCGCTTCTTTCAAAACAATAGCGCTGAATCAATTCTCCGCCAGCGCCCAGCCGATCAGCACCATCACCGGCCCGACGATGGTCTGATCCGCCGCTTTACCCGGCAAATCCGCGATAGTGCCCTTGACCACTCGCTCGTGCGGCGTGGAAGCGCGTTCAATGAGGAAGGCGGGCGTATCGTGCGACATGCCCTCCTGCAGCAGACGACGCGACAATTCCGGCAGCGTGCGGTTGCCCATATAGACGGCCGTCGTAGCGCGTTCGTCGGCGAGCGCGCCCCAATCGAAGTCCTCGGGAAATTCGCCGTCCTTCGTATGCGCGGTGATGAATTGCAAACGCCGGGCCGTCTCCCGGCTCGTCAGCGACTTGCCGATCGCGGCGCCGCCGGCGCAGGCGGCGGTCACGCCGGGCACGATCTCGATCGAAAAGCCAGCTTCGCGCAACGCGGCGATTTCCTCGTTGGCGCGGCCGAAGATGAGCGGGTCTCCGCCTTTGAGGCGCACGACGTTCTTGCCCTCCCGCGCGAGCTGGACAAGCAGCGCGGTGATTTCTTCCTGCCGCACCGAAGGCGCGTAGCCGCGCTTGCCGACGTTGATGCGGGTTGCTTCGCGGCGGGCGAGATCGAGAATGCTCGCGGGAACGAGGTCGTCGAAGAGCACGACGTCGGCGCCGGCGAGCGCGCGCATGCCCTTCAGCGTCAGCAGCTCCGGATCGCCGGGCCCTGCCCCGACGAGCGTGACGCGTCCGCGCGCCGTGGCCTCGGCGCCGGCGCGCGCTTCTTCGATCAGCGCCGCGCGGTCGTCCTCTTGCGGCGCGCGCTCGATTTCGCGGAAGGCGAGCCGCGTGAAGCGGCGCCAGAAATCGCGCCGCGCCAGAAAGTCGAGCCCGGACGCGCGCACGAACGGCCGCCAGGCCTGCGCCGCGCGCGCCCAGGCCTGGAACGTCGCGGGCACCAGCGTCTCGATGCGGCCGCGCACCGCCTGGGCGAAAACCGGCGATGCGCCGCCCGTCGAGACCCCGATCACGAGCGGCGAGCGATTGACGATGGCGCCCATAATGAAGTCGCTGAGCGCAGGCCGATCGGCGAGATTGATCGGCACGCCGGCCGCGCGCGCCCACTGATGGGCCTGACGCGCGAGCGAGTCGTCCTCGATCGCGCCAAGCGCCATCGCCGCCCCGGCGAAATCATTCGGCTCGACGGCGCGCGGATGGATGGAGACATTGTCGCGCGCTGCTCCGATCTCGCGAAGCTTGTCACAGGGCGCGGGCGCAAAAACGTCGACCCGGGCGCCGGTCGCGGCCGCCAAATCGACCTTCCAGGCCGCCGCTTCGCCGCCGCCAATGACGAGCACGCGCCGCCCGGCAAGGGCGTAGAACACGGGCAGAGTCGCCAGCGGCTGCATCAGATCGGCGGATATTTCGTCGGGTTTGCGGGTCACGGCGCCCTAGGTGCAGGACCAGCGGGCGCGGCGCAAGAGCTTTAACCCGGCGCCGCGCGCTTGAGCGGCTTCGAGAGTACGGACTTTCACTGGCGCCAAGGCTGCCCATGCGAGCCAATCTGCGGGCCGGCGACGTTTCGCCGGCTAGAACCTCGCATTGACAGTGACGTAGGCCGAGCGCGGGGCGCCGGGCATGATGTTGTTGTTGTTGTGCGCCGACGCGTAGTAGTAGGCGCCGGTGAGGTTCTCGATGTTGAGCTGGCCGGAGATGTTTTCCGTCACCTTCACGAAAACCGCGCCGTCAAGGCGCGCGTAACCGGGAATGATCACCCTGTTATCGAGAGACGGATAGAAGCTCGAAGCATAGATCACGCCGGCGCCCAATCCGAGAACGCCGGGACCCCCGCCAACGAATGAAGACACGTCGTAACGGTTCCAATACGAGAAAGTGTTTTTCGGAACCGACGGATTAACTTTGCCGACATCCGTCAGGAAGGGCTGCCGCGGATTGAAGGCGGAATTGGTCGACACCACTCGCGCGTCCTGGTTTCCATATCCAAGCGAGACCTGCCATTCGTCGGTCACATTGCCGGTGAGTCCCAGTTCGGCGCCTTGCGTTCGCGTATTGGCGAGAACGGAGGTCAGCGCAGTTAGCGTCAACGCTTGGTTCGAACGGTTCAGTTGATAGATCGCGCCCGTGAACAGCAGCGTCGGCAGGAGCTGCGCCTTGAAGCCGAACTCGATATTTTCGAAGCCCTGCGGCGCCAGACTCGCGGCCGACCTCGGCAGCTGATTGAACTGATCGCCCGATTGCGGCAGGAACGAGCGCGAATAGGTTCCATAGAAAGAGACGATCTCCACGGGTTTGAAAATCAGACCAAATCTCGGCGACCACTTGTTATCGAGGCGGCTCTGATTTTCGAACGTGATCCCGTCGTTGAACCTCATATGGAAGCTGTCGAAGCGTACGCCGGCGAGAACATCGAAATATTTGGTCACCTCGATCTGGTCCTGGACATAGGCAGAGCCAATGTCGAGGTTCGTGTTCCAGCGCCGCGTCGCCGTATCAAAGTAGTTGTCGAAGAAGACCGGAGCGTAAACCGTCGGAGCCCAGAACGGAGTCGTCAGCCTTCGCGGCCCGTTGAACGGATTGTTGAAACGCGAGATGTCTCTTCCCGTAAAAGACCATTGATTGCCAAACTCCGTACCCACGAGCAGCGTGTGGCGGATATCGGGAGTCATAGCGAATTTATAGGTCAAGTCCGTCTGATTGAAGATATTGCGTCGTGGCGTCGGCGCGAGGTAACCGTCGAGTCGCGCGACGCCTACCGGCGTGATCGTGATCGGGCTGAGCCCGTTCAGCGCCGGATTGAGTTGTTGCGACAATTGTCCGAGCGTCTGATCCGGGAATGTGTTCTGATATAGCTTGTCGTAATTCGCCCAGGCGAGCTGATTGCGAATATTCAAGCCGAACTCCGTCGTGTGATCGATCACGAGAGCGGCGCGGTCCATGTTGATTCTGGAGTAGTTCACGTCACGCACGGACGGATTGCCGACGCCGAAGAATGTCGAACGCGGAGTTGGCAATGGATAGCCCGGATAAATGTTCTCGCCGAGGAACTGGAACCCGCCGAATGACGGCACGCCGCGATCCACCGTGCGCCGATCGCGGAAATGCTCGTAATTGAACAGCACAAAGGTGTTCTCAAAAGGCTTCCAACTCAACGCCGGGTTGACGCCCCAGCGCTCGAGCTTGTCGAAGTCGCGATAGCCGTAGGAATGTTCATAGAGGGCGTTAAGACGCACGGCGATCGTGTCGGTGACCGCCCGCCCGAAATCGGCGGTGACACGTTTGCGGCCGAAGCTGCCGCCGACGACCCGTAATTCATTTATCGTTTCGCCGTCGGCCTTCTTGGTGACGCGGTTGACCACGCCGCCGCCGCCGCCGCGGCCGAAGATCAGCGCGCTGGGGCCTTTGAGCACTTCGACCGCCTGGATGTTATAGAGATCGCGATAGTATTCCGCGTCGTCGCGGATGCCGTCGATGTAGAAATCCGCCGTTGTGTTCTGTCCGCGGATGGTGATCTGGTCGCGGTTACGTTCGCCCTGCGCCACCGTGACGCCGGGGACGTAGGCGAGCGCATTTTCCAGGGCGAGACTGTTGCGATCATCGAGCTGCTGTCGCGTCAGAACTGTAACCGACTGCGGTATGTCGAGGATCGGCGTGTTGGTCTTCGTTGCGGTTGAAATTCTGCCTGCGAAGTAGCCATGAACGTCGGTCGGGTTGCGGCCGACATTGGCGACGGCCGCAGCGAAGGCCGCGGTGCCCGCGCCGGTCGAGGCCGCGCCGACACTCCCGCTCGAAACGGTAGCCCCTGTGACCACGGCGGAGCGCACCGGCGCGACCCGAGCGCTGCGTCGCGCGCCGCCAACGTCGATGGGGGGCAACTTTTGGGCGCCGCTCGCGGAGCGCGCCTGCGAGGCGACAGGCTTCGGCTTCGCCTGGGGAACCGCGCGGGGTTTCTCCGGCGGCGCCTCGACTCGTATCGGCGGCAGGGGCCCGGACTGGGATTGCGCAAGAGCGGAAAGGCAGAGGCTGGGCGTCAGCGCGGCGGCAAGGGCGGCGACCGAAGCCGCGCCTGTCATCCGGTCAAACGCCGCAGCCAGGGAGGAGAGCGTCTGCACTGACAGGGATTGTTTTAGAATCATATCTGCCCTCTGCGCGGTTCATTATCGCGATTAGGCAATGGTTAAGGTTTCTCTTTAAAAACTGTCAATTAGGACAATGGCCTAGCATGGAAGGCTTCCAAGCATTGTTTCCGATTGTAACTGAGTGTTGCTGAATTACGACACAAAAACGATTTTTGACTGGAACTCTTTCAAAGACGAGATCGTCACTTCTTGTTGACTGTTGTATTTTCCGCACACGCTAGCCTCCAGTCTCGCGCCTGATTCTTCTCCTCATGCAAGAGCGCACCAAAAAAGGCGGCCCTGAGAACAGGACCGCCAGAAATTCACGCCAGATGAAGCGCGCTTACTTCTTCTTGCCGTCGGGGCCGAACTGAACGAGATAGGCCCACACGTTCTCCTGGTCCGCATCATTGGGCAGGCCCTGGAAAATCATCTTGGTGCCGGGAATCTTCGCCTTAGGATTCTTGATGAACTCCTTGAAGCTGGCCTCGTCCCAGACGATGCCGGAATTCTTGTCAGCCTCGGAATAGTTGTAACCCTCGACGGAGCCCGCCTTGCGGCCGTCGACGCCGTTGAGATGAGGCGCGACGGCGTTCTTGGCGGTTTCACCGACCTGATGGCAGGCTTTGCACTTCGCGAAGGTCTTTTCGCCCGCAGCTGGATCGCCAGCGGCGAGAGCCTGGCCGGCGGATGCGGCGAAAGCGACGCTCGCGGCGAACGTCAGCAGGGAAATTGTCTTCATCCTTGTTCCTTTCCTCATCCCGGCGTTCGCGACGCGCCCGCCCTTTTTAAAATGCGCCCGGCCAAATATTGGCGCCTCGGCGACGCTCTTTAGACGGGTTGCAAACTACAACGAAGCCGGCTTTCAAGACAACTACGCCGGAGTTTACGTTCACTGCTCGGAACATTATCCCGGGAGCGGTCAACGACCGCTGAACCCAAGGCTTAAGTGACGCGCCGAAGCGTCAAATTGACGCGAACGCCGAGCGCGGCCAGCGCTTCCGGCAAAGGCGTGTTGATCGTCGGCAGAATCCTGTCCACGCCGTGATAGCGCATCCTCGCGGGTCCAGAGAGCACGAGCGCGTCTCCGGACGACAGCGCGAACGCCTTCGCGCGATCGCCGCGCCGCGTTCCGCCAAGCTTAAAGCGGCAGTCTGCGCCAAGCGACAAAGAGAGAATCGGCGCGGCGAAATCGGATTCATCCTTATCCTGATGAAGGCCCATGCGCGCCGTTTCGTCATAGACGTTCACCAGACAGGCTTCCGGCGGCTTGTCGTAATGCGCGAGTTCGTTCCACAATTCGAGAAGCCTTTGCGGCATCGCCGGCCAGGGAGTCCCGGTCTTTGGATGGCGCGGCTCGTAGCGGTAGCCCCGTTCTTTATCGCTGACCCATCCGAGCGCGCCGCAATTGGTCATACGCACCGACATTGGAGCGCCAGTCTTGGGCATCGTCGAGACATAGAGCGGCGCGGCCGCGATGACCTCGGCGATCTCTTCAGCCAGCGTCCTCTGCGCCGCCGCGTCGAGAAAGCTCGGAAAATGGAACGCGCCGGGCGCGAGTTCAGCCATGCAGCGACATGTGGCGCCGAACGGGCGTTTCGTCCATCACTGTCGGGATGCCGCCCGCGAACGCCCAGCGAGAACAGAGCGCGGCCGCGCGGAACGAGGCTAAAGCAGCACAGTCTTCGACGCCACCGTCGAATCCGCGTTGAGCTGATAGATGATCGGAACGCCGGTCGTAAGTTCCAGCGTGGTCACAGACTCGGGCGTCATCTGCTCCAACACCATGCAGAGCGCGCGCAGCGAGTTGCCATGCGCCGCGACCAGCGCCCGTTCGCCACGCATCACCGGCGGCAGAATGCGCTGGACATAGAAGGGCACCACCCGCGCGACCGTGTCCTTCAGGCTCTCGCCTCCTGGGGGCGGCACGTCATAGGAGCGGCGCCAAAGGTGCACCTGCTCTTCGCCCCATTTGTCGCGCGCCTCGTCCTTGTTGAGCCCGGAAAGATCGCCGTAATGGCGCTCGTTCAACGCGCGGTCCTTGATGGTCGGGACGCTCGTCTGGCCTAGCTCCTCGAAAATGAGATCGATCGTGTGTTGCGCGCGCAGCAACGCGGAGGTGAAGCCGACGCTGAATAGAATGTCCCGCTTCTTCAACTCGCGGCCGGCGCGGCGCGCCTCTTCGATGCCGAGCGGCGTCAAATCGGGGTTTTTCCAACCAGTGAAAAGGTTTTTGGCGTTCCACTCGCTTTGACCGTGGCGTACCAGAACGAGAGTGCGATTCATGCTCATAAATTCTCGTCGATATCAGGCGCCGGTAAGGCCAAGCACGTCGGCCATGGAGTAGAGCCCAGGGGGCTTCCCGCGCGTCCATAGCGCCGCGGCCAGGGCGCCGCGGGCGAAGACGCCCCGATCCTCGGCGCGGTGCGAGAATTCGATGCGCTCGCCGGCCCCGGCGAAGACGACCGTGTGATCGCCGACGACCGTGCCGCCGCGCAGGCTCGCAAATCCGATCTCGCCGATCCGCCGCGGGCCTGTCAAACCATCGCGCCCGCGCGCGCTGTTCTCGCCGAGGTCGATTCCGCGACCGTGCGCGACCGCCTCGCCGAGCAGCAGCGCCGTTCCTGATGGCGCATCGACTTTGAGGCGGTGATGCATCTCGACGATCTCGGCGTCCCAAGCCGGTCCAAGCGCGCGCGCCGCGCGTTCGATAAGCACGGCGAGGAGATTGACGCCGAGGCTCATATTGCCGGAACGCACGATCGCCGTTTCCCGCGCGCATTCGGCGATGGCGGCCAGATCTTCCTGAGACAGTCCGGTCGTGCCGATAATGTGCGCCACCCGGGCCCGCGCGGACGCCCGAGCCAATTCCACGCTGGCGTTCGGAGACGAAAAGTCGACGATCGCGTCAGCGTCGCCGAGGGCGGCCCCGACGTCGCTCGTGATCGGCACGCCGTTCGGCGCGGCGCCGCCGCTGTCGGCGCCGAGCGCCGGAGAGCCGGGACGCTCCAGAGCGGCAGTCAATCGGACGCCCAAAGTATCGGGGATGATCTGGGTCAGCATCCGGCCCATGCGGCCCGCCGCGCCGACTACCACCAAACGCAATTCGTTCATGTTCGGTCGCCCTCGCCTCCCGCAGCTTAGCGGCTTCGATTCGCTTTTCGTGACGCGCCGTTTTCCTATACAGGCGAGGCGCCGCGATGAGAAGCGCGCAGCTTGCGCCCAGCGTCGGACGCTGCCCGAACGGGCGGTTATTTGGCTTTAGGGCGAAAGCTTTTGACGAGCGCCGGATCGGTCTCGATATAGGCCGCGCCGATAAGATCGAGACAGTAAGGCACCGCGGGCATAACGGCGTCGAGACAGAGTTCGATCGCTCTTGGCTTGCCTGGCAGATTGATCACGAGACATTTCCCGCGATGAGCGGCCAATTGTCGCGACAGGATCGCCGTCGGCGTCTGCGCCAACGAGACCTGTCGCATCCGCTCGCCAAAGCCGGGCAGTTCGCGCGGGCAGGCTGCGAGCGTCGCTTCTGGCGTCAGATCGCGGGGGCTCGGGCCTGTGCCGCCGGTCGTGACGATGAGGTCGCAACCGACAGCGTCGGCCAGGTCGATAAGCGTGTCCCGCACGCTTTCCAGCCCATCAGGGATGATCCGCCTCTCGATGCGGAAGGGCGTCGTCAGCGCCGCGCGTAGATAGGCCTCGATCGCCGGACCGCTCTCATCTTCATAGACGCCGGCGCTCGCGCGATCGGAGGCGGTGACGACGCCGATGATCGCGGCGCGCTTTTCGTCTGTCATTGGCGAGTCTCCCGACGCGCATGTTTGCCGCCTCCGCTCGCTCTTGTCACTACCCCACGCCGCAGCGCTTAAGCTAGTATAGATTGCACAGATATCGCGCAGAAGGCAACTATGCAAAGACATAAAGCGACAAAAAATTGAATAAATCGACTCAATATCGAGAATATTGTGCGCTGCGACGAGCATATACGCCATGATATTGGCAGCACATATTTTGCCACATTTCACAATTAACTAATTGGTCTTCACCTCCATTCAGACGGATGGAAACTGTGCGCTTGACGAAGCCAACGCGCTCGTCAGCATCCTTCACGCATTGTGCGTAAACGGAGCAATCCTGAATGAATCGTATCTGTGGCGTACTGACGATCCTTGCACTGACGACTGCGCCGGCTCTGGCGCATCACCATCACGCCTCCAGCCATTCCTCGCGCCATGCCTCGCGCCATGCCTCGCACCATGCCTCGCGCGACGCGGAGGCTTCGCAGGGCTTCACCGCCAACGCGTCATTCTACGGCGGCGGCCCGCGCCGCTACGAACCCAACAGCCACACCGCCAACGGCGAACTCTTCAACATGTGGGACATGACGGCCGCCCACCGCACCCTGCCGATGGGCACGCGTCTGCGCCTGACCTACGCCGGGCGTTCGGTGGTGGTGCGTATTAATGACCGCGGACCGGCGGTCTGGACGGGGCGCAGCCTCGACGTGTCGCGCGGCGCGGCGACCCAGCTCGGCCTCATTGAACGCGGCACCGGACAGGTCCGCGTTCAGGTCATCGGAAAGAGCTAAGCAATTGGAGCGCCCGGCGTCAGCCGGGCGTTTTCCATACCTGTCTTTGACATATAGACATATAGATGTTATGTCACTCGTGTGACCGAACGAACCACCGTCCGCCTTCCAGAGGATCTCCTGCGTCGTGCGCGCCAAAGAGCGGTGGCCGATGATCGCACCTTGACGTCGATGATCGAGGAAGGTCTTCGCCTTGTCCTTGCGGGAGAACGGCATGCATCGCCGGCGCCGCCTCGCTACGCGCGGATTAGCCTGGAGACGGGAGGCCCGGCGGGAGGCGTAGATTTTCCCAGATTGCGCGATGTCGACGAGCAGGACGATATCGAGCGCCATGAGCGCCTCAAATCGCAATATAGCCGTTCAGAAAATTGAATCTCGCCGACGTCAATGTGCTCGTAGAGGCGTTTCGAGCCGATGCGCCTCGTCACGTACATTGTCGGAGATGGCTTGATGACGCCTTCGATAGCCGCGCGCCGTTTGCTGTATCACGTCTCGTTTTGAGCGCAGTCGTGCGGATTACGACCAGCACGAGGTTCTATCAATCGCCGAGTTCCCTTGACGAGGCGTTCGGCTTTTGCGCGGATATTCTCGCGCAGCACAATTGTCGTCTAGTCGAGCCAGGCGACGGCCATTGGCGAATTTTTGAGCGCCTCTGCCTCGAGACGCAGACGCGGGGGCCGATGGTGACCGACGCATGGTTCGCGGCGCTCGCCATCGAATGGGATTGCGAATGGATCACGCTTGATCGCGACTTTGCGCGCTTTCCGGGTTTGCGATGGAGGATGCCTTAAAGCGCTCTACTCCCTCACATAAATTTCAGCGCCCTTTTCCAAAAACTCCGCGCTCTTTTCGGCCATGCCCTTCTGGCGTTCGATCTCTTTTGCCTCTTCGCGCAGGTCGCGGGTGATCTGCATCGAGCAGAATTTCGGTCCGCACATCGAGCAGAAATGCGCGACTTTATGCGCCTCTTTCGGCAGCGTCTCGTCGTGAAATTCGCGCGCCGTATCGGGATCGAGTCCGATCTCGAACTGATCCTCCCAGCGGAAGTCGAAACGCGCCCGGCTCATCGCGTCGTCGCGCTCGCGCGCCGCCGGATGGCCCTTGGCGAGATCGGCGGCGTGCGCCGCGATGCGATAGGTGATGACGCCGGTCTTGACGTCGTCGCGATCCGGCAGGCCGAGATGTTCTTTAGGCGTGACGTAACACAGCATCGAGGTGCCAAACCAGCCGATCATCGCGGCGCCGATGCCTGACGTAATGTGATCGTATCCCGGCGCGATGTCGGTGACGAGCGGGCCAAGCGTATAGAACGGCGCTTCGCCGCAAACTTTCAGCTGCTTGTCCATATTGGCTTTGATCTTGTGCATCGGCACATGGCCGGGGCCTTCGATCATCGTCTGACAGCCTTTGTTCCAGGCAATCTTCGTCAGTTCGCCAAGCGTCTCCAGCTCGGCGAATTGCGCCGAATCATTGGCATCGGCGTTGCAGCCGGGGCGCAGACCGTCGCCGAGCGAGAAGGACACGTCATATTTGCGCATGATGTCGCAGATTTCGTCGAAGCGCTCGTAAAGGAAGCTCTCCTTGTGCTTCGACAGGCACCAGCGCGCCATGATCGAGCCGCCGCGCGAGACGATGCCTGTGACGCGATTGGCGGTCAGCGGCACAAAAGCGAGACGCACGCCGGCGTGGATGGTGAAGTAATCCACGCCCTGCTCCGCTTGCTCGATCAGCGTGTCTTTGAAAACTTCCCAGTCGAGCTTGAGCGCATCGCCGCCAACCTTTTCCAGAGCCTGATAGATCGGCACGGTGCCGATTGGCACAGAGGCGTTGCGGATGATCCAGTCGCGGATGTTGTGAATGTTGCGGCCGGTGGAGAGGTCCATCACCGTGTCGGCGCCCCAGCGGATCGCCCACACCATCTTTTCCACCTCGTCCGCAACGGAAGAGGTGACGGCCGAGTTGCCGATGTTGGCGTTGACCTTAACCAGGAAGTTGCGGCCGATGATGACCGGTTCGAGCTCGGGGTGATTGACATTCGCCGGAATGATGGCGCGGCCGCGCGCGATTTCCTCGCGCACGAATTCGGGCGTGACGAATTCTGGAAGGGCGGCGCCAAAGCTCTCGCCGTCGGCGAGGCGCTCCTTGGCGACATCGAGCGCGCGCTCGCGGCAAAGGTTCTCGCGATGCGCGACATAGATCATCTCTTCCGTGACGATCCCGGCGCGGGCGAACTCAAGCTGAGTGACGGGCTGCGCGCCGGCCGCCCGATAAAGCCTGCGCGCGGCCGGGCATGGCGGCACGAGGCGCTCGCCTTCGGCGAAGCCGTTGTCTTCGGGCTTGACGCCACGTCCCTGGTAGGTTTCGAGACCAGCGCGCGTCGCGAGCCAGGGACGCGCCGAGGGCAATCCCGCCGAAAGGTCGGGCGTGAAGGATGCGCAGGTATAGGGTCCTGACGGGTCGTAGACCCGAAGCGGCGGCTCGCCCGACGATGCATCGAGCGCGATCTCGCGATAGGGAACGCGAATGTCGTCGCGTTCCTTCGGCGAGGAATAGACCTTGCGCGATTTTCCGATCGGCCCGGTGGTGACGCTCGCCGGCATACGCTTGTCGTGGATGTTCATGATCGCGCTCCTTCATCGCGCTTCGTCAAGGGAAGCGGACGCTGAGTCAGGAAGACGAAGGAGGGACGCGCGAGCATAGCGTCGACGCGAGGCGCCGTTCGCTTTTTCGCTGGCCTTCCCTACGCCGGCATGACCCGGATCAGGTTCGACGGGTGCTTCTCAGCCGCGCTTGCGGCGCCCCTCGCCATTATGGAAAAATTACCGCGTTCACACTCGTGTCGCAAGTTCGCGTGGCGATACCGGCAAATCGCGTATAGCCCGACGAGCCCCGACTATGAGGAATTTAAGTTTCCAGGGCCTGACGTCGGAGGAAGCCGAGAGGGGCCTCGCCGAATTCGGCCCCAATGAACAGCCGAAGGCGCCCCCGCCGGGCATATTGGCGATCGCGCTGCGCACGCTGAAAGAACCCATGTTCTTTCTGCTTGCGTCCGCCGCGTTGCTCTACCTTTTCGTCGGCGATCTGGGCGAGGGCCTGTTCATGGTCGCCGGCGCAGGCGCGTCGATCACTCTCGTTGTTCTGCAGGAGCTGCGAACCGAGCGCGCCCTTCAAGCGCTCAACCGCCTGGCCGAACCAACCGCGACTTGTCTGCGCGACGGCGTCGAGCGGCGCATCCCTGCGCGCGATCTCGTCCCGGGCGACGTGATCCTCGTCGGCGAAGGGGAGCGTGCGCCGGCGGATGCGCTGCTGATCGGCGGCGACGCGCTCGTCATCGACGAGTCCCTCCTTACTGGCGAGTCCGCCCCGGTGACGAAGACTCTCGCAAGCGAAGACCGCTCGGCGGAGTTTCCCGATCCTGGCGGCGAACATACGCCCTTTCTTTTTGCGGGAACCATGATCGCGCGGGGATCGGGATTGGCCGAGGTCGTGCGCACCGGCGCGCGCACGGCGATGGGCCGTCTTGGCGCCTCGCTCGCCGCGATTGAGGCCGAGCCCAGTCCTCTGCAGCAAAGAACCGGCAGGCTCGTCGCCACGCTCGGCGCCTTCGCCCTCATCTTTTGCGTCTTGGTGTTCCTTGCCTATTGGCGCGTGCAGGGCGACTGGTTTGAGGGCGCCATCGCCGGCATCACGCTCGCCATCGGCCTTTTGCCGGAAGAATTTCCGATGGTGCTCGCGATCTTCCTCGCGCTCGGCGCTTTTCGGCTGGCGCGCCGCAACGTGCTCGTGCGTCGTTCTTCGGTGACCGAGACGCTGGGCTCTACGTCGATTCTCTGCGTCGACAAGACCGGAACTCTGACGCAGAACCGCATGCGCGTCGCGTTCGCTATTTCCGAAAGTGACCAGGCGATCGATGCGCCGCTTGCGGATGCGGGGCGACGCATGCTCGTCCGCGCCGCCCTGCGCGCCTCATCGGCGAATCCCGTCGATCCGATGGATCGCGCCGTGCACGCCTTCGCGGCGGAAGCGGGCGTCGCATCGGAAGCCGTACCCCTTTGCAGCTTCCCGATCCGCCCGGACCTGCTCGCCTTCATTCAGTGCTGGCGCGATGAGTCGGGTGAGAGCTACGCCGCGAAAGGCGCGCCGGAAGCAATCTTCAAACTCGCGCGATGTTCGGACGAAGAGCGCGCTCGCCTTCAGACGAAAATCGACGATCTGGCGCATCGCGGCCTGCGCGTGCTTGGCGTCGCGACGACGGCGCCGCTGCCGCAAGCGCCGCCGCCGGAAGCGGCGTCATTCAATTTCATCGGTCTGCTGGCCTTTGAGGATCCGCTTCGCGAGGACGTCCCCGCAGCCGTCGCGGCCGCGCGGCGCGCGGGCGTCGCGGTGGCGATGATCACGGGCGACTATCCTGCGACGGCGCTCGCCATCGCGCGGCAAGCGGGCATCAATTCTGAAGGCGGCGTGCTCACCGGCGCTGAGATTGCATCGACGCCGAACGAACTTCGTCCTGAAAAAATCCGCAACATGCGCGTCTTCGCCCGCGTGACGCCGACAAGCAAGCTGGCGCTGGTCGAGGCGTTCAAAGCCGATGGCCATATCGTCGCCATGACCGGAGACGGCGTCAATGACGGGCCAGCGCTCGCCGCCGCGCATATTGGCATCGCCATGGGCCAGCGCGGCTCGGACGTGGCGCGCGAAGCCGCGCATATCGTGCTGCTTGACGACAGCTTTGCGTCGATCGTCGCCGGCGTGGCGCTGGGGCGGCGCATCTTCGCCAATCTCCGCCGCGCGCTCACCTATGTGACGGCAATTCACATTCCGATCGCCGGCGTCGCACTTGCGCCAATCCTGCTGGGGCTGCCGCCTCTGCTGCTGCCGGCGCATGTCGTGCTGATGGAGTTGATCATCGACCCGACCTGCGCGCTCGTTTTCGAGTCGCAGCCGAATGAACCCGACGCCATGCTCAAACCGCCTCACCGGCGCGATGAGCCGCTTTTTGGTTCGCGCGAACTCTGGCTCGGTTTCGTTCAGGGCTTCGTCGTCTTCCTGACCGTCATGTCAGTCTACATCATCGATGATGGATTTGGCGCGCCGGAGCCGCAGGCGCGCGGTCTCGCCTTCGCAACCCTTGTCGTCAGCAATCTCGTGCTCGCGCTCTCGGATGCGCTTCCGCGCGGCGCATCGCTGTTTTCGCGCGACAATCTGCCGTTCTGGGGCGTCGCCTTCGCGGCCAGTGCGATGTTGACGGCCAGCCTTTACGCGCCTGTCGTCTCGGAGCTTCTGCGCTTCGAGCCGCCGCCTTGGCCAAAACTGGTTCTGGCGCTGACGCTCGCAGTGGTTGCGGGAAGCTGGTACGGCGTTTGGCGTCGGCTGCTCTATCCGGCGCCGCGCACGCCGCGAGAAGACGCGGCCCTTACTGTCGATTTGCGCTGAGGCGCGCAATGCGCAAACAGCCGATGTGTTGCAAAGACGTTACAGGGAGGAGAAATCTTTGCTTTGGAAGGCGAATTTGCGCCTAAAGTCGAGTGGGTCTTGTAGTGTTTAACACACTGTAAAAATGCGTCGAACTTCGGCGCGACAAGCGAAATGCCCGCCGGTGGCGAGGCTCAAGAGACGGTTCGCCTCGGGACTCGCCGACAATGAAAAAATCGAATTCGCGCAGCTTGCTCTTCTCGCTAACCGCAATCGCAGCGCTTGCGCCGTCCCTCTCCTTCGGCGCCGACGGCTATTTCCTTACGGGCTATGGTCCGCGTCAGAGAGCCCTAGGCGGCGCTGGCGTCGCGGACTCGCGAGACGCAATGGCCATGTCGATCAACCCGGCTGGCATTGTCGGACTCGAACGGATGTTTCAAGTCGGACTCGGTGTGAGCCTGCCCGAGCGCGGGTATTCGACCGTAGGGCAACCGGTGGTCCTGGCGCCTGGCGATGTGAGGAGCGGTCGGCCCATCTTTCCGGTGCCCAACGGCGCTTATGTCCACCCGATTGACGCGGAGTCTGCTTGGGGCCTCGCCACATACGGCAACGGCGGCCTCAACACCTCCTACGACATCGGGCACTTCAAGCCGCCGGTCAAAGCTGGCCCGGGAGGCATTATCACTGTCTCTCCGTCGTTTGGCGGCGTCCTCGGCGGCGGCGCGGCCGGACTCGACCTCCAGCAATCCTTTATCAGCGCCACCTACGCCAGAAAATTCGGTTCGTTCAGCGTGGGCGTCTCACCCACTTTGGCGATCCAGATGTTCAACGCGCAAGGACTGAAAATCCTCTCCCCCTACTCCTCCAACATGTACAACTTTTCCGACATGGGCTACGATTGGTCGGTCGGAGGCGGCGTCCGCATCGGCGTCGAGTGGCGCGCGACGGATGAACTGCGCTTTGGCTTCACCGGCACGACGCCCATGTTCATGTCCAGATTTCAGAAATACAGAGGACTTATCGCGGACCAAGGCAGTTTCGACATTCCGGCGAACGTGATCGCCGGCGTCGCCTATGACGTGCTGCCCAACCTCACGCTGATGGCTGACTGGAGACACATCTTTTACTCCGCGACGACCGCCGGTTATTCGAGCTATCCCATTTGGTTCGGGTCCTTCGGCTCATCCGGCGGCGCTGGCTTTGATTGGCGCGACACAGACTCCGCATCGTTGGGCGCCGAATGGCGGGCTACGCCAAAGCTGACCTTGCGTGCTGGCTACCACTACTCGACCATTCCGATGAGAGACCGCGCCGCCACGCTTGCGGCGTTGGCGCCAGCGGTCGCCGCTCACTCCATCACCGGCGGCTTTGGCTATCAGTTGACGAAGAATTCCTCGATCGACTTCGCGGCCATTTACGACTTCAAAAATTCGGTCAGCTACGCGGAAGACGTTCCCTTTGTCGGCAGGGCGTTCTTTCCTTCAATTCCACTGAATGTTCTTCCTCACTACAATCCAAACGCCACGATCACGGCCTGGGGACGCGCCACCCAGTTCACGGTCGGCTACAACTACAAATGGGATGCAGGCGATACGTCCTGGATCCCCAGTCATTTCTGAAAGCTAGCGCTCCCTGACGGCCGCAGCGATCGGCCCGCCTAGCGCGCCTCCTGAACGGGAGGCGCGTCTTTTTTGCGTCCTCGGCTCAGTCGACGACGATCTTTGGCGCAGCGCGCTGTTTCTGCGTTTCGAGCAGCGTCTTCACTTTCGCCGCCAGAGTGAGATAGACCGCGGCCTGCGGGCTGTCGGGCTCGGCGCCCACGACGGGAGTCCCGGCGTCCGAGGTTTGGCGGATCTTGATGTCGAGCGGCGCCTCGCCAAGAAAAGGCACGCCCATCTGTTCGGCGTCGTGGCGCGCGCCGCCATGCGCGAAGATCTCCGAGCGCCCGCCGCAGTGTGGGCACAGGAAGTAGCTCATATTTTCAATGACGCCGAGGATCGGCGCCTCGACTTTCTGGAACATCGACACGGCGCGGCGCGCGTCGATCAGCGCCAAATCCTGCGGCGTCGAGACGATCACCGCGCCGGCGAGCGGGACTTGCTGCGCGATGGTGAGCTGAACGTCGCCCGTCCCCGGCGGCATGTCGATCACCAGCGCGTCGAGCTCTCCCCAGGCGACTTCGCCGAGCATTTGCGAAATCGCCTGCGACACCATCGGACCGCGCCAGACCATCGGCACGTTCTCGTCGACGAGAAAGCCCATCGACATGATCTTCACGCCATAGGCTTCGAGCGGCGCGAGCTTGCCGCCTTCGACCTTGGGTTTGTCCGTCAAGCCGAAAAGCCGCGGCATCGAGGGGCCATAGACGTCGGCGTCAAGCAGGCCGACGCGCCAGCCCTGAGCGGCGAGGCCGAGCGCAAGATTGGCCGACGTGGTCGACTTGCCGACGCCGCCCTTGCCCGAGGCGACGGCGACAATGAAACGGATTTTTTCCAGCGCCGGGATCCCGCCTTTTTGCTGCGGCGGCGGCGCGCCCGGCCCATGCGCATGGGTTTGGGCTTGAGCCCGAGGCGGCGGCGCCTCGGGGCGCGAGGCGCGCTCAGCCGTCAAGGTCACGATAGCCTGTTCTATGCCGGGCGCCGCCTTGATCGCGCGCTCGGCCGCCACGCGCGCCGCCTCCCAGGCCTGCGTCTGGCTCGGATCGCCGGCCAGCGAAACGAAGGCTTTGGCGCCCGACAGATTGACGCCGCTTACCGCGCCGGCGAGCGGCGCTCCGCCCGGCCCATAGAGCCCTTCCAGAGCCTTCAAAATGTCAGCTTCCGTCGCCACGCGCCCGCTCCTTGCCCGTTTAGAGCTGTTCCAGGCAAGGCATATGCCGCGATTAGCGCCCCCCGTCCATCGGACGGCCGCAACAATCGTCATCCTTCTGCACGGGCGGGCATGGAACGTCGCCATAGGAGCAGAACACGCAGCAGTCTCCCGTCTTTGGCGTCAGCCGCCTATCACGCAGAATCCATTGCCGAACGGGTCGGCGCAAAACGCTATGGGCGGGCGGGCGCCGCCTTCGAATTTCTGTTCGCATTTCGCGCCGGCGTTCACCGCATTTGTCAAAAAGGCTTCAAAATCGTCGACATGAAAGTCGATATGAACGGGCGTCCAATGTCGCTCATATCGACGAACCTCGTCGGTTCCCTGGGCCGGTTTGCTTCCAGCCGATTTTTCGATCAGTCCAATTTGCGAAATTCCACATTTGAGAAGGACATATGTGGGAACAGGTCGAGCGATCTCGGGCAGTCCCAAGGCGTCGCGATAAAATCGCAGTCCGTCTTCAAGCCGCGGAACGTCGATTGAAACTGAGTAATTCATGCTCATGCCCGGTCAGCCCGACGCTCTGCAATCATTCCGAATAGTTTCAGATCTCGCTCTCAGGCGAACATCATCGCCGGATGTTCGATGACATGTTTGAATTCCGCCAAGAGTTCAGCGCCGAGCGCGCCGTCGACGGCGCGATGATCGCAGGAGAGCGTCACGCTCATCATTGTCGCCACAACGGGCGCGCGGTTCCTCACGATCATGCGCTGCTCGCCCTGCCCGACCGCGAGGATCGTCGACTGCGGCGGATTGATCACCGCGGTGAAACTCTGCACGCCGTACATGCCAAGATTGGACACCGCCGAAACGCCGCCTTCATATTCATGCGGCTTCAGCTTGCGCGCGCGGGCGCGGCCGGCGAGCGCCTTGATCTCCTCAGAAATCTCGCGAACCGATTTCACCTCGGCGCTACGGATGATCGGCGTCACGAGCCCGCCGGGGATCGACACGGCGACGCCGATATCGGAGGATTTGTGCCGCAGCAACGCGTCCGGCGTGAAGGTGACATTCGCTTCCGGCTTGCGCTGCAGAGCGATGGCGAGCGCCTTGACCACATAATCGTTGACCGACGTTTTCCATGTCGGTTTGCCGTCCGACCCGAGCGGCGCGGCGGAGTTATAATCCTCGCGCAGGCGCAGCAGCGCGTCGATCTCGCAGTCGACGTTGAGATAGAAATGCGGAATGGTCTGGATCGATTCCGTCAGCCGCCGCGCGATCGCCTTGCGCACATTGTCATGCGGAATTTCCTCGTAAGAGCCGGCCTCGAAGAATTTGCGCGTTATGTCAGCCGAAGGCGCTGCGGCGAGCGGCGCCGCCTTTGCCTCGCCTCCGCGCGCGAGCGCCGCTTGCACGTCGCGCTCGATGATCCGGCCATGCGGCCCGGAGCCTTGCAGCGCCGCGAGATCGAGCCCGCCCTCCTTCGCTAATCGACGCGCGAGAGGCGAAGCGAAAATGCGCGGCGCGCCAGTGTCGGGAGTGACGAGCGCCATCGCTAAGACCTGTAAAGGACGGCTTTCGCCGCCGTGACGACGTCCGCCACGCTCGGCAAAGCGAGCTTTTCGAGATTAGCGGCGTAGGGCATCGGCGTGTCCTTGCCGGTGACGCGCAGCACCGGCGCGTCGAGATAGTCGAAGGCCTCCTGTTGCACGCGCATGGCGATCTCGGCCGAGACGCCGCACTGCGGCCAGCCTTCTTCGATCGCGACGCAGCGGCCGGTCTTCTTGACGGACTCGATGATCGTCGCCGTGTCCATCGGGCGTAGCGTGCGCAAATCGATCACCTCGGCGTCTATCCCCTCCTTGGCGAGTTGCTCGGCGGCCTGCAGCGCATAGGTCATGCCGATCGAGAAGGAGACGAGCGTCACGTCCTTGCCGGGCCGGGCGATGCGCGCCTTGCCGATCGGCAGAACGAAATCCTCCAGCGCCGGCACTTCCGACGTCTTGCCGTAGAGAATCTCGTTTTCGAGAAACACGACCGGATTGTCGTTGCGGATCGCGGCCTTCAGCAGGCCTTTCGCGTCGCTGGCGTTTGACGGAGAAATCACGATCAGCCCCGGCACTTGCGAATACCAGGCGGAATAATCCTGGCTGTGCTGCGCGGCGACGCGCGCCGCCGCGCCGTTCGGCCCGCGGAAAACGATCGGACAGTTGATCTGTCCGCCGGACATGTAACGCGTCTTCGCCGCCGAATTGACGATGTGGTCGATGGCCTGCATCGAAAAATTGAAGGTCATGAATTCGAGGATCGGCCGCAATCCGGCGAAAGCCGCGCCGACAGCGACGCCGGCGAAGCCATATTCGGTGATCGGCGTATCGACGACGCGCCTGGCGCCGAATTCCTGCAGAAGACCCTGCGTAATCTTGTAAGCGCCCTGATATTCGGCGACCTCTTCTCCCATCACGAAGACGTTCGGATCGCGCCGCATCTCCTCGGCCATCGCGTCGCGAAGCGCTTCGCGCATGGTCATCGACACCATCGTCGTGCCTTCGGGGACCTCAGGGGTGACGCTCTTTGATGGCTGCTCGGCGAAGCTCGTCGCCTTGGGCGCGGGAGTCGCGGCCTTGTTGGCTTCGCCAGGTTCGTCCTGCGGCGCGGTCTGGCCTGGAACCGGCGGGGCGGCTTCGGCCTGCTTTTGCGCTTTGTCCTCTTCGCCAACGCGATCGGCCGGCGCATGGTCGGCGGTGTCGGCGACCTCCTCGCCCTCCTCGGCGATCACCGCGATCGGCGTGTTGACGGCGACATTCTCGGTGCCGCCGGGAACGAGGATGCGCGCAAGCACGCCCTCGTCGACGGCCTCGACCTCCATCGTCGCCTTATCGGTCTCGATCTCGGCGATGACGTCGCCGGCTTTCACCGCGTCGCCTTCGTTCTTGAGCCATTTGGCGAGCTTGCCCTGCTCCATCGTTGGAGACAGCGCGGGCATGAGGACATTGACGGTCATTGACTCAATCTCTCACGCCAGCACGTCCGTCCACAACTCGCTTGGATCCGGCTCCTTGTCCGCAGTGGCGAAATCTGCGGCTTCGGCGACGATCTTACGTGCATTGGCGTCGATCTTCTTGAGTTCGTCCTCGCTGACGCCGTCGGCGATCAGCCGTGCGCGGACTTGCTCGATCGGATCGTGCTCCTCGCGCATCTTCTGGACTTCTTCCTTGGAGCGGTATTTCGCGGGATCCGACATCGAGTGGCCGCGATAGCGATAGGTCTGCGCCTCTATGAGATAGGGGCCCTTGCCGGCGCGGCACCATTCGATCGCCGCATCCGCCGTCGCCTTGACGATGCGCACATCCATGCCGTCGATCTGCTTGCCGGGGATCGCGAAAGCCGCGCCGCGTTTGGAAAAGTCGATCTGCGCGGAGGCGCGCGAGATCTCCGTGCCCATCGCATAGCGGTTGTTTTCGACGATGAAGACGACCGGCAGTTTCCACAGCGCCGCCATATTGAAGGCCTCATAGACTTGGCCCTGATTGGAGGCGCCTTCGCCGAAAAACGTCAGGGATACGCGCCCGTCGCCGCGATAGGCGTTGGCGAAGGCCACCCCCGCGCCGATCGGCGCCGGCGCGCCGACAATGCCGTGCCCGCCGTAGAAATTCGCTTCGCGCGAAAACATGTGCATCGAGCCGCCCTTGCCCTTGGAATAGCCGCCGCGCTTTCCGGCGAGCTCCGCCATGACGCGCCTGGGCTCCATTCCTGAGGCGAGCATATGTCCGTGGTCGCGGTAGCTCGTGGTGAACTGGTCGCCGTCGCGGGCCGCCATCTTGACGCCGACGACGACGGCTTCCTGGCCGATGTAGAGGTGGCAGAATCCGCCGATGACGCCCATGCCGTAGAGCTGTCCGGCCTTTTCCTCGAATCGCCGGATGAGCAGCATGTCGCGAAAGGCGGTGAGTTCTTGCTGGCGAGTGAAAGGCGGGACTGTTGACGCGCCCGCCGCGCCGCCGCCGCTTTCCTCGACCATTTCACCGCTCCCGTCGCTAAGCTTTGCCGTGCAGACTAATCCAAGACGCCGCCGAAAACGAGCGTCTCGCACTGCCGTTCAATTTGGGGAGCGCGCTACCGCGTGTCGAGCTGCGACTGTAGTTCCTCGGCGAAAGCGGTGATTCTTTTGGCGTTCACGCCAAAGTCGTGACGTCCGTAACGCGACGCCGAGCGCAGATCGATGCGCGTCTGACCGGGCAGCGGCTTGAAGCGGACGGTAATGTCGTCGTCAAATCCCATGACGAGCGTTTTGTCGATGAAGTCGATATGGCCGTCGCCGCTGCGTCCGCCCGGCGGTCGCTTGTCGACGAGCGTCCAGCCGCGGGCTTTGGCCGTTTTCAGCACCAGAGCATAGGCCTCGTCCGTGTCGAGATCGACGACGATCGGTTCGACGTCGGGATAGGCCGGCCGCTGCGCCTCCCGCGCGCGAGACGGCAGACCCGGAGGCTGGAAGCCGCTGCGCGCCTCGAAGGCGGCTTTGGAGAATGAGAAATAGGGCGGATCGGCGACGTCCGTCGAAATGTCGGACAGCACCGGCAGACGCACCGCCTCGAAAGCCAGATAAGCCGGGTATCCCAGCGTCAACGCCGCGATGACGAACGCGGTCGCCGCCGCGCCGGCTCCGCGCCGTCCTGTCCGCCAGATCACGTTGCATGCGGCGAAAAACAGAAGCAGCGCGATCAGCGCCAAGGCCATGGCGCCGCCAAGCGACGCGAGCGCCGACGCCGGGTCAAGGGCCCCAAGTCGCCCCAGAAGGATCGCCAAAATCGCCACAGTCGCGGCAAAAATCGCGAACCGTCGGCTCCAAAGCGCGACTTTCGACCAGGGCTCGGGCGGAAGATGACGTCGCATCGGTTCAAAAGACTCGCGTGACCGCCGCCACGGGGCGGCTCGAGCGCATTTTTCGCAATTTCGCGGCGAATGCAACGGCTCTCGCGCATTTGAAAAAAAGTCGGGCGGGCGCCGCCTCCGCGCCGGTTCCTTAGCGGCGCGTTAACTTGCCGAGGACAATCCTAGGAAAACGCCCCTTGAGTTCCCCTCCTGTCGTCGAGCGCACCCATGTCCGACATGTATTCCGTCGAGTTTAACGAGCCCCAATCCGGCGGCCATCCCCATGATCTTCTCGCGCGGCTTTACCGCGAGATCGGCATTTCCGCCGTCGCCGCGGCGCTGGAAGTGGAGCAGTTCGCTCGACATGAGACGGCGGCGGTCGAGCGCCTCGACGACCACCGCATGCTGCCCGCGATGCTTCTGGGCGACGAACTCGCCGCCTGAGCTAGCGCCAGGCAGGGCGACCGCCTTTACACGGCCTTTTACGGCCGCCGTTCGCCGGCCTGCTTCCTTGTGACCCCGGACCCCTATATGCTTCGGGCAGGAGGACAACGCCATGCGCAAGGCTGTCGCCCTAGTCCTGCTCATCGCCGTCGCTACGGTTGGTCTGACAACCGCCGCGGCGGCTGACCCGCGCGTGCGCGGCGCGCACGCCCGGGTTCATCACGTCACGCCGCCGCCATATTCAGACGACGGCTATTTCTCCGACTATGTGACCGGACCGACGGGGGCGCCAACGCCCGTCATGCAAATGCCGGGCTCAACGAGCGTCATCACCCGAAAGATGATGGACGACTTCCAGTCGCGCAATCTCTGCGACGCGCTGCGGCTCGCGCCGGGGGTCAGCGGCGGAGGCTGCTAGAGTCCACCGTCATTCGCATGTGTCGGCTTAGGTCGGCCATCCAGTCGACGTGCGTCAGTCGAAGAGTTCAGGGCGGCGAAGACGCAACGCCTGAACCAGCACGAGCGTCTTCATGTCGACGAAGCCGTCCGCCGCCATCAACGCGGCGAGTTCCTTGAGGCCCAGTTCGACGACGCGAACCTCTTCGTCTTCATGCGCGACCCCGCCGCCGTCAGTGACGCGATCCTCGGCCCGGTATTCGGCGAGATAAAGCGCCATGCGCTCGGTCGAGACTCCCGGCATCGACCAGGCGGTCGCGACATGCTCGAGCGCGCCGAGCCGCAATCCGCCTTCTTCGAGCGCCTCGCGTTTTGCCGTGGCGGCCGCGTCATCCTCGCCCTCGACGAGACCGGCGATCGCTTCGAGCGAATGCGTCGCGCCGACGGCGATCAGCTCCGCGGCGCGCAGCTGCTCGACGAGCAGCGCCGTCTTGCGCAAGGGATCATATGGCAGCACGGCGGCCGCGCAGCCATGGTCCTCGACGTCGCGCAGGAAAATTCTTCCGTCCGGCATGCGGATGGTCGCGATCGACATCGTCGCCCAGCGCTGGTGCGTTTGTTCGAGTTTGATGACGGAAGGCTTCATGGCCGAGCTCAATCTCTTGCCGCGATCTGAAATCGGGTAACGCCAAAAGCAAAGGGGCAAGAGCGCGGCTCCTGCCCCCTGTACTGATGTTCTCAGCGCGCGTCAGCGGTCATTCGATGATGCTGGCGACGACGCCGGCGCCGACCGTTCTGCCGCCTTCGCGGATGGCGAAGCGCAGCTTCTCCTCCATGGCGATCGGCACGATCAGCGCGACTTCCATCGTCACATTGTCGCCCGGCA
>Ga0082335_1002462_pt1 | contig 34581 bp, 32 predicted proteins | sample Subgrocontami58m_FD_72375 | JGI IMG/M metagenome (GOLD analysis project Ga0082335, IMG submission 72375) | Subsurface groundwater microbial communities from S. Glens Falls, New York, USA - GMW37 contaminated, 5.8 m (SPADES assembly) (version 2) ... | reverse complement strand
GGCCGAGGGCCAGCACGAGAATCAGGCCAGCGAGCAGCGCCAGCACCTGCCAGTAGAGCCAGTCCGGCGGCAACGGCAGCTGCAGCCGGCTCTGCGCGAGCGGCGTGCCGCTGACCTTGTGCCGGATGTAATCGATGCCGACGCCGGTGAAGCTCAGCCCGCCGATGCCCATCGTGAGCAGCAGCAGTTGCAGCCCCAGCACGCGCAGGCATTCCACGCGATAACGCCAGGCGAGCCCGAAGAGCCGCCGGACGAGCGCCGCGTTCGAAAGCGCTGGTGCATTCGGCAGTGAAAGCGCATCGGGCATGGGAAGCGGTCACCGTAGCCACGCCGACCCGACGCGCACGAAATATTTTCCCGGCCCGACCGCGGAGCGGGCGCAGCTCCACGTTGACGTTCGAATCCGCGCCTTAATGGGCGCGGCTACGAATACCGCTTGGTAGCCGCGCCCATTAAGGCGCGGTTGGAAGAGCCCGACGCTACCGTCAACCGAGAGATACGCCCCGCGTGGATTGGCCGTGCCACCCACCGCGATCGCCACCCCCGCCCTCGTCGGCCCTACCGCTGCCGTGTATTCGGATTCGGCACTCCCGGCGCCACCATGCCGCGCGAGCCCGGCGTGTTTTGCGGGAAATTTCCCGGCGGCCGCTGCAGCTGCTGTTGTTGCGGCGGTTGCGGCACCTGCCCCTGATTGATCTGCTGCGTGGCCTGCTCGCGCAAGGCGCGCCGGCGCGCGACTTCCGCCGCCACGGCTTCGAGCCGCTTCTGCTCGTCGGCCGGCGTCGGGTTCAACACGACGGCCTGCGTGACGGCCGACGGCACGTTGGAAGGCACGACCGGCATCGGAACCGGTGGTGGCGGCACGGCCTGGCCGGCATTGCCGGAGGACACGATCTTCGGCTCGCGTTGCGCCAACGTGAGCTTCTTTCCCTGATATTCGATCGTGAGCGTGCTGTGTTCGTCGTCGTGCTGTTTCGCGACCACGTCAAAATCGGTGTTCTTCTCGTTCAGCTTCACCCACGTGCTCGTCTTCTTCGCGGGATCGTGGAGGCGATAAAGCCGGCCCTCGTTCGTGTCCATGTAACCGACGAACTGCAGCGGCGCATTGGCGTTCGGCCCGGCCGCGTTCGCGGCCTGCGGACCCATGAACGGCGACTTTGACGCGAGTTGCGCCTGGAGCCGTGCCGTCGGAGCGACCAACGCGCCCACGAGTACGAGAAAAATCGGGGTTACGCGGGGAAACATGTCTCGGGAGCCTCAGTAAGCAGACGCACCGCCGTGTCGTCAAGTGACGCGGCAGTTTCGTCGCGGCGCCGCTACGCCTTCGTCCGATCCCACGGGAAAACCCGCGTGGGTGAATTCTGCTTTCCGCCGGATCATCCCGCGCGCCACGATACCGGCCCGCTCGCTGGGACAGGGCGGGGGCCGCCGCTCTCGCAGGCCAAATCCTGCGGCGCTTTCACACTTGGACGCGGTGGATCGCGATGTCACAAAGCGGCATGCGTTGCGCCGTCCTCTTGCCCGCCGTCGTGCTGATCCTCGCGGCTTGCCAGCGCCAGGAGAACGCTGGCTGGCAGGGATACATGGAGGGCGAGTTCGTTTACGTCGCTTCCCCGCTGGCCGGGCGGCTGGAGGAACTGGCCGTGCAGCGCGGCAGCCGGGTCGCCGCGGGTGCGCCGCTGTTCATCCTGGAGCGGGCCGCCGAAATGGCGGCCCAGCGCGAGGCCGCCGACCGGCTGCGTTCGGCGCAGGCGCGGCTGGCCGACCTCACCAAGGGCGCGCGGCCGACCGAGCTCGCCGCGCTGGAGGCGAGATTGGAGCAGGCGCGCGCGGCGGCGGAACTTTCGAAGCGCGAGCTCGGCCGGCAAAAGGAGCTTTCCAACCGCGGGGTGAGCGCGCCGAGTGAACTCGACCGCGCGCAACTGACCCACGAACGGAACGTGAAGGCGATCACGGAACTGAGCGCCCAGCTCGCCACGGCGGGACTCGGCGCGCGCAGCGATGCCATCGCGGCGGCCGGGGCCGACGTCGCGGCGGCCGCCGCATCGAAAGAGCGCGCGGATTGGGCCGTGGCGCAGAAATCGCAGGCGGCGCCGACCGCGGCGCTCGTGCACGACACCTTGTTCCGACCCGGCGAATACGTGGCGGCGGGCGCGCCGGTGGTGGCCTTGCTGCCGCCCGAGAACCTGAAGGTGCGGTTCTTCGTGCCGGAAGCGGACTTCGCCGCGCTGCACAGCGGCGATCCCGTGCGCGTGACCGTCACGGGCCGGCCCCAGCCGCTGGCGGCGCGGATCAATTATTTGTCACCGAAACCGGAATACACGCCGCCCATCCTCTACAACCGTGCCAACCGCTCGAAGCTGGTCTTCATGGTCGAGGCCGCCGTCGACCCGGCCGTCGCGCGCGAACTCAATCCCGGGCAGCCCGTCGACGTGATCCGTGCCCGGTAGCGCGGTCATGTCCACCGGTGTTCAGGATCTTCCCGTGAACGACCTCGCGATCGACGTCACGGGCGTGACCAAGCGCTTCGGCCCGAAGACGGTGGTGAACGCGATCGATCTTCAGGTGCGCCGCGGTGAGATCTACGGATTCCTCGGGCCGAACGGATCCGGCAAGACGACGTTCATTCGCATGCTGTGCGGACTGCTCACGCCGGACGCCGGCCGCGGCACCTGCCTCGGCTACGACTTGCTGCGCCAGCAAGCCGAGATCAAGCGCCACGTCGGCTACATGACGCAGCGTTTCAGCTACTACGAGGATCTGAGCATTCGCGAGAACCTCGATTTCATCGCGCGGATCTACGACGTGCCCGCGCGTGCCGCGGCGGTGAGCAACAGCCTCGAACGACTGGGCCTGGCCAATCGCAGTCACCAGCTCGCCGGCGAGCTTTCCGGTGGCTGGAAACAACGCCTCGCGCTCGCGGCCTGCCTCATTCATTCGCCGCAGCTGCTGTTGCTCGACGAGCCCACGGCCGGCGTCGATCCGAAGGCACGGCGCGATTTCTGGGACGAGATTCACCGGCTGGCCGGCGAGGGGCTGACGGTGCTCATCACGACGCACTACATGGATGAAGCGGAGCGTTGCCACCGGCTGGCGTACCTCGCCTATGGGTCGCTGCTGACGCGCGGCACCGTCCCCGAAGTGATCGCGGCCGCGCAGCTCGCAACATGGATCGTGAGCGGGCCGGATCTGCGCGGAGTGGCGGAGGCGTTGCGCACGCGCGCCGGCGTCGAACAGGTGGTGGCGTTCGGCAACACGATTCACGTGACCGGCCGTGATGCCGCCCAGCTCGACGCCGCCATCGCGAGCATTCGCGACACGCGGCACACGTGGACGCGCGCCAACCCCGGGCTCGAAGACGTGTTCATCAGCCTGATGGGCGGGGCGCGGGACAACTTCGGATGATCGTGGTCGATCAAATTCCCGATGGCCGCCGAGCGCAGCGGTGCCAGAACCGCGGCGGGCAGCCGCGGCCACGCTGATGCGGCGCTTCACGCTCCATCGCCTCTGGGCCGTCGTGCTCAAGGAGTTCGTGCAGATGCGGCGCGACCGCGTCACCTTCGGCATGATGGTCGGGATACCGTTGCTCCAGCTCACGCTGTTCGGCTACGCCATCAATTCGGACCCGCGACACCTGCCGACGGCGCTGCGGATGGCGGACCACGGCGAATTCGGCCGGACCCTCGTGGCGGCGCTCCGGCAAAGCGAATACTTCACGATCGTCCGCGAAGCCGAAACGGAGGCCGAGACCGCGCGGTTGCTGCAGTTGGGCGAAGTGCAGTTCGTGATCAACATCCCCGAGGACTTCACGCGCCGGCTGCTCCGCGGCGAGCGCCCGGCCGTGCTGGTCGAGGCCGATGCGACCGACCCGGCCGCCACCGGCCCGGCGATCGCCGCCGCGCGCGTGCTCGCGAATTCGATTTTCGATCGCGACCTGACCGGACCGCTCGCGCGACTGCGCGGCAGGCCCGGGCCGGTCGACTTCCAGATTCACGCGCACTACAATCCGGAGAACATCACGCAGTACAACGTGGTGCCCGGCCTGATGGGCGTTGTCCTGACGATGACGATGGTGGTGATTACGGCGCTCGCCATCACGCGCGAACGCGAGCGCGGCACAATGGAGAATCTGCTCGCGACCCCGGTGCGACCCTTCGAAGTGATGGTCGGGAAAATCCTGCCGTACATTGCGGTCGGATACGTTCAGGTGACGTTGATCCTGATAGCGGCCCACTACCTTTTTCACGTGCCGATGGTCGGGAGCATCGGCCTCGTCTACGCCGTCGCCCTGCTGTTCATCGCGGCGAACCTCGCGATGGGCATCACGTTTTCGACGTTGGCCCGGAATCAACTCCAGGCGGTGCAGATGGCGTTCTTCTTTTTCCTGCCGTCGATTCTGCTGTCGGGATTCATGTTCCCGTTTCGCGGCATGCCCGAATGGGCGCAGTGGATCGGTTCGTGCCTTCCCCTCACCCATTTCCTCCGGATCGTCCGTGGGATTCTGCTGAAGGGAAATGGCCTGGCGGAAATCTCGCCGGAGCTCTGGCCGCTGCTGCTCTTTCTGGCGATCGCCATGGCCGTCGGCGTGAAACGCTACCGGCAAACGCTCGACTGAGCGCTCAAGGCGGGGCCTGCCTCGTCAGGGCGGACCCCGGGCCGGCGAGGCGCTCGGCGACCTCGCCCGCCAGCTCGATCGTTTGCGTCGGATAGGCGAACGAGAGGCCACGGGCCGCCACGGCCCGCATCACCAGCAGGTTGATCCGCTGCTTCGCCGCCATGTGCTTCTTGAAATCCGGGTCGGGTATTTCGTACACGAGCCAGACATCGAGCGACGACGCGTTGAAATCGCGGAAAAACACCATGACACTCGCGGCCTCGACTTCCGGCTGCGCGGCGATGAGCCCTTTGATCTCGTCGACGATCGCCGTCATCTGATCCGGCTTCGTGGCATAGGTGAGCCCGATGACCTGCTCGACGCGGCGCCGCGTGAAACGGGAAAGGTTCGTGATGGTTTCCGCCGCGACCGTCTTGTTCGGAATCGTCATCAGCGATTTGTCGACGAGCCGGATGCGCGTCGAACGCAGGCCGATGTCCTCCACGCCGCCGACATTCTGCCCGATCTTCACCGTGTCGCCGATTCTGAACGGCTGGTCGACGGCGACGACGATGGCGCCAAAGATGTTCGCGAGCGAATCCTGCGCCGCGAGGGCGAAGGCCAGGCTGCCGATGCCCAATCCCGCCAGAATCGCCTTCACGTCGTAGCCGAGGCTCTGCATCGTGAGCAGCACGCCGAGCGCGACGAAGACCGTCATGATGGCTTTCTTGATCGACGGCATGAAGGCCGCGACGCCCAGGGAGCGGGCGCGGGCGACTTCATCGGCGTGGTCAATTACCGCCGAGAGCGCGCGCCAGAACCCCCAGAAGATCACCAGCGAAAACGCGACGGTCGAACCGCTCGCGATGTAGCGATCGGACTCCGCGGAAAGCTTCAGGACTTTCAACGCGGCGAAAATGCCCACGAGCATGACGAACGCCGCGACGGGCGTTTCGAGCGCCGGAAACAATTTGTCGTCGAGCGTCGTCTCCGTCTTCGCCGCGAGCCGGCGCAACGCGGGGAAGATAATCCCGGTGACGATGCGGCGCGCGAGGAGGGCGATCACCAGCAGCAACGCGCTGATCACGTAATGCGTGACCGTGTTGCCGCTCGCACTCACGTCGAACAGCCCGAGGATCGAATCGACGAGGTGTTCGAGAAAATCCGGCGCGCGCGCGGCAGGACTTGCCGCGGTCGCGGCGGCCGCGGCGGCGGCCGCGACCTTTTGCTGCTCCGGATCGTTCGTCGCGGAGTTCGCAGTCTGCTCCGCCTCCCGCGTCACCGGCGGCGGCGCATCGGCAGCGGCCACCTTCGCAAGCGCGAAAATGAACATCGCCCAGCAAACCAGGAGCCGCAGGTGTCGCTTCATGAAAGGCGGCGAATCAAGGCCGCGGGGCCGGCTTGTCAAAGACTTTGCCGCGCGGTGTCAGCTTCACAGCGCTGGCTCGACCACGGGCGTTTTTCGTCGCCGGCGGGACCAGCCATAGAAGAATATCGCGAGGACGAAACCGGCTTCGACCGCATAGCGCAGCCAGTCGTACGCCTTGACGTTGTCCGTGCCGAGCAGGCCCTGCCACCACGGCTGAACCTGGGCGGCAACGATCCTGTCGGTCAGAATCATCTCGCCGCCGACCTTGCCGAGAATCGCCGCGCCGATGAACACGATGATCTGATAGCGCGCCATCAGTCGCGAAATGAGATTACTCCCGAAGACGACGAGCGGAATGCTCAGCGCGAGCCCGAAGACGATCAGCGCATTGTTGCCCCGGGCCGCGCCGCCCACCGCCATCACGTTGTCGAGCGACATGGTGATATCCGCGACAATGATCATCCACACCGCCTGCCACAGGCCCTGCGCCCCGCCGGCTGCGTCCCCCGCGGCATGCTCCTCATCCTGCCTCAGCAGTTTGAACGCGATCCACAGGATGAGCAGTCCGCCGATGAGCTTGAGGTACGGGATAAGCAGTAACTTCGCCGTGACGGCAGTCAGCAGCGCGCGCAGGACCACCGCCGCGCCGGCACCGAGGATGATGCCCAGCTTGCGCTGTTTCGGCGGCAGGTTGCGCACCGCGAGCGCGATGACCACGGCGTTGTCGCCCGCCAACACGATGTCGATCCAGACGATGTAAAACACCGCCACGACCCACTCCCACGCCGTGTGGGGCTGGGCAACGAGCAGGGCGGCAAGCGTCATAACGTGAGAATCGACTGCAGTTTCGGCCGTCCGTTGCGTCAACGGCAATCGACCCGCCGGGCGTCAGTCTAGAAACTGCGCGCTCCATTCCACCCGCGGCAGCGGCCGCGGACGCCAAGGGCCAAAAACCCGGTAGCGCCAGCGGCCGATTACCCGATAAGCCGTATCACGCAGGACAGCCGGGAAGAGCGCGACGAGTCCCGCCAGCACAAGCGCGGAGCGAGTCCCGATGACGCGCAGCGCCGCGATGACGCCCGTGGTGCGAACGAGATATTCCGGCCGGTCACGACGTTCCCAAGCGGGAACGTAAACGAGCGTGTCAAACTCCTCCGTCGGCAGGCCGTGCGTGTGCAGGTACGCTTGGGCAGCGCTGCCCTGCAGCGGTGCGAAGTGCAAATGGCCGCCTCGGTCCAGTCGCAGCAGGAAGCGGACGAGTCGGTTGCAAAGGCCGCACTCGCCATCAAAAAACAACACCGGCCCGGTAACACTCCTCGTGGCCGGTCCGGCCGCTGCGATCGGCGGGCTCATTCCGCAAGTTCGGCCTCCTCTTGTGCCAGCGCAAAAATAAAACGCCGGGCGTCGGAATGACTGCCCGGCGGTTGCGATGCCGTCTTGGAGGGCCCGGCTCCGCCCGGGCCGCGGACGACGCGGAGGTCGTCCCCCCAAGACGCCGAGAGTCTAGCTGACCGCGATCTTGCGCGGCTTGACCGCCTCGTGCTTCGGCAGCGAGAGCCGCAGCACGCCGTCCCGCAATTCCGCGACGATCTTTTCTGCATCGATCGCGTTGTCGTGACCGAGCACGAGTTCGAAGGGCACGGAGGTGCTTTCGCGATGGAGCATCGTCCAGCCATCTGGCTGCTTCCAGGTACGGCGGCCGATCACGCGAACCTGACCTTCCTCCGCGGTGATCTCGAGTCCGTCCTTGGCGACTCCGGGCAGGTACACCGTAACGCCCCAGGCGTCGGCAGTTTCCTTCACTTCATAGGCAGGCTTCACGGTCTGCGCGAGGTCCGCCGGGCGGTTTTCGTCTTGGGTCGCCGCCGTGCGGGCGAACGAGGGAACGAGCGTATTGAGCAAAGACATGGTGATTTGTTTAGGTGGGTTGGAGTTGAGTGACCGATGCCGCGCTGATTACTTCACCGCGATTGCGATCTTCTTCGGCTTGGCTTCTTCGCGCTTCGGCAGCGTGACGGTCAGAACGCCGTTCTCGTAGGCCGCGCCGACCTTTTGCACGTCGACATCTTCGCCCACGCTGACGGAGCGGGTGAAGGCGAACGACTCCGCGTCCTCGACGTTGGTGCCGGCGGTCTTTCGCGCGGCGGTAACGGTGAGGTAGCCCTCCGTCATCTCGACGCTGATGTCATCGCGATTGACGCCCGGCAATTCGGCGCGGACGTAGGTGTTGTCCTTGTCCTCGTAGATATCGACGGGGAACCGCACCTCGGACGAATTGCCGCCGAAGTCGGTGAGCGCAGTCTCGAACAACCGGTCAATCTCGGTTTCGAGACCGGACCAGGGTGAACGTTGAAAGCCGCCGAGCGACGGCGTGGAATGGAACGCAGGATAGGTATAACGAACGAGTCTCATAATCGTATTCTCCTTGGTGGATGGGATTGTTGGTGGCGCGGCTAATGCACGCGCCGCGCCACGGACCTGCCCCGGGCAAGTTGCGGAAAAAACGTAATTTGCGCCGGACGCACGCGACTGGGCTGGGAAAATCCGTCGCGATCTGTGCCAGCGCTGACGGGAAAAATCGTCGCGCTTTGTCTGCGTCAAAAATCACGCTCTGTTTTCAAAATAACGCTTTGTTTTCAAAAAAACGCTCTGTTCTGGGAGCCCTCTAAAATAACGCTCTGTTGTGAGATGACGAACCCCGTGCGTCCGGAATTTACGCTCGGTTTTCGGAGATACGCTCGGATTTGGGCCGAACGCTTGGTTCTACGGGAGCCTCGGAATTACACTCGCTTTTGGGCGTAATCTGCGGGGTCGAAAAGGTTCAACTCCCGCCACCCCCACTAAGAACTTTCAGCCTCGGCCGCCGCCGTCTGGAGCGTGACGCATTAAAGTGCCCCATGGCCACGTAATGCGTCACCTGCAAGCTGGCCAGGAATTGCGTCACCTCCCGGCACAGGTCGGGAGCCGAATTTCGCTGTTTCACAAAGGGGGGCCAGTCGGGATAAACCCCCTTGCTCTTGCTGGCCCCCTGCGCCAAGCCGTTTCCGAAAGCGTTACTTTAGGCACAGGAAACTCGCGTATCTCGGCCGCATCGCAAATGCAGCCAGCCCGCGGCCCGCTATAAACCGGTCCATGTGTCACGGTCCGCCTGTCACTGGCCGTTTATCCCGCCGGTCTGAAACCTCGCGGCGTGGGATTCGCGTCCACCGGTAAGCAAAAACCTGATCTGTGGTCGCACTCGACAGGTGCCCTCCCTTTTGATGTCGGATTTGCACCGCCCGGCGGTGATAATCCAGTAGAGATGAGCGATCACGAACTACTGCAATCCTACGTGAGCGGGCATTCGCAATCCGCTTTCGCCGCTCTCGTCGAACGCCACGTCAATCTCGTCTATTCGGCCGCCCGTCGGCAGTTACACTCGGCCAACCTCGCCGAGGACGTGACTCAGTCCGTCTTCATCGAGCTCGCACGCCGCGCCCCCAACATTCCGCCCGAGCAGATTCTCACGGCGTGGCTCTACGTCGTGACGCGCCGCACCGCACTTAACGCTAAGCGGCAGGAATCCCGCCGTCTCGCGCGTGAAACCACGGCCGCGGAAATCGCCGCCATGAAGACTCCGTCCGAAGGCTGGCCTAAAGTCGCCGCCCATCTCGATGAGGCGATGGAAACCCTCAACGATCCCGACCGCGCCGCAATCCTCCTGCGTTACTTCGAAAATAAGAGCCTACACGACGTCGGCGCCGCGCTCGGGGCGTCGGAGGACGCCGCCCAAAAACGCGTGAGCCGCGCCGTCGAGCAGTTGCGCGCCTTCTTCATCCGCCGCGGCGTGATCGTCACTGCTGCCGGCCTCGCCACCAACCTTTCGGCGCACGCGCTACAGGTCGCGCCGGTCGGTCTGGGTGCGGCGATTTCGGCGGCAGCCACCCTCTCCACCGCGGCCTCGACCGCGACCCTCGCCACCGCCCGCCTTGTCGCCATGACCTCGCTGCAAAAATCCATTGGCGTCGCCGTTTTCTCGTTGGTCGGCGGCGCCGGACTCTTCCAAGCCGCGGCCTACGTCCGCCAAGACTCCGATCTCTCCCAACTGCAAACCCGGTCCGCCGCCCTTGACCGGGACGTGCGCACCACGCGCTCCGCCCACGAAGCACTGACCCGCCGCCTCGCCGATGTGGAAACTCAGATTGACGCCCGTCTCGCCCAAGCACGTCGCGCAGCGCCTCCAGCCGACCCTAACCTCGAAGGCACGCTCGCCATTTGGATGGCCCGCGCAAACCGACTCCAAGCCCTAGTCGCCACGCGCCACGACCTCGCGATCCCCGAACTTGGCATCCTCTCCAACGACAACTGGGCCGAGATTGCGTCGAAAAGCCCGCGCGACGTCGATGCCGGCTCCGAAACCGCCATCAAGGAAGCTCTGGCGCTCGCTCGGAAAACCGCCGAAGGCCTCTTCGCGCCGCAACTCCAACGCGCGCTCAACGCCTATCTGAAATCATCCGGCGGCTTCCTGCCCGACTCCCTCTATCAACTCTTGCCGCACTTCGAGTCGCCGATCTCGCCTTCGCTGCTCTCCCGTTACCACCTGCTGCAAACGGGCAAACTCGATGCGATTCCGCTGATGGATCAGGTCAATTGGCTGATCGAAACCCGTGATGTGGTCGATCTGGACCGGGACAATATCGTCTCCATGGGCACCACCGGAAGCGCCACGCACAGCGCAAAGGCTTACGACCACTCGCGCAAGGCCGCTCGGGCGGCGCTCGGGCGGCAGTGAGGAGGTCATGAAGCGCTGGCGCCTCCTGGTTCTCGCCGCGGCACTCGTCGTCGGCCTTGGCACGGCCGTGGTCGAGACGCGGCTCATTTTCGCACAACGCGGCCAAATCCGGGAGCTCACTCGGCAATTCGCCGACACGACGCAGCAGCTTGCTGTCCTCCGTCACCAGCGCGACGGCACCGCCCGTGATCTCGCGCTCGCCGAGCAACAGCTCTCGCGCCTCCCACCCATCGCCGTCGCGATCAGGGGTCCCGCAACCGGCGCGCGCGAACTCGGGACGGACACTTGGGCGGCGCGCACCCGGCAATTGCGTGCCCTCGTCGCGGACAACTCCTCCCAAGTAGTCCCCGAAATTCAACTGCTCACGGACGAGGATTGGATGCGCGTCGCCCAGCACGCAGCCTTCGAAACCGACGCCCAGCGCCGAGCGGCCCTCGCCACGTTGCGAACCGCGGCCAAGGAAAAGTTCATCACCCGCCTTTCGGCCGCAGCGCAGAAATGGACGCTGGCAGAGGGCCTCGACAAGGCGCCGGCGAATGTGGCTGAATTGGCTTCACGCTTCGAACCGCCGGTCGATCCCGCGATTCTGCAGCGTTACGAGATCGTTCCTGCAAGACCATCGTCCCGCGCGGGCTGGCAAGTTCGCGAAATCGCCGCCATCGACGAAGACTACGACAACCGCTATAGCGTCGAAGCCACCGGCAGCTATGGCTCGTCCGGCCGTGGTCCGCTCACTTGGAACGCGGATTACTCCTCCCGAGTGCAGCGCGCCTACCGGGCCTATGCCACCGCCAACCCTGGAGTCGGAGCCACCGGCATCGCCCAAATTGTTCCCTACATCGACCCGCCCCTTCCTGCCCCAGTCATCGACAAACTCCTCAGGGCCGAACGCGAACGTAAGCCCTGATATCCTGCTTCTCAATGAAAGGTCCTGGCAACATGTCAGGGCCTAGGCTGGCGGCCGTCAGGCAACCAAACCACACGGCCATCAAATGAGTCACGGCCCGAAGAGCTGGCCATGAATTGCGTCTCATGCGTCGGTTCTTCTAGGGGCTCGCGCTCATTTTCTTGGCGCGAATTGCGTCATCCCCCTGTCACTAATCGTGGCACGCACCACCGTCGTCTTTGTTGTCCGGGTTCCCATGAGTTGGCGGCCGCTGCCTGCTCATGGTTCAATCCGGTTTCTGCCATCCATGCACACCAACCTCTTGCCCCTCCCAAACGCGTCCAAGCCGTCGCGCGAGAAACCGCTGTTGCTCACGAAGAGCCCGCGCGACCAAGTCGCCTTCTCGTGAATTTTCCCTTCGAAGACATACAGATCGGCCGCGCCGGTGGGGGCGTTCTGCCATTTGGCCTCCCAATAAATACGTCTCGTTGTGAAGCACAAAGCTGCCGTCAATCTGCTCACCTGTCAGACGAAATGAGGTGCGGGCAGAGAGTTCATACGCATCGAAGAGCTCCCTCAAAAAGCGTTCAAAGTCGTAACCCCGTTGTTGCGGCGTCGCGGTAGACACCTCCAGTAGTCGCGCGACGAGTTTCTGTGCGACGCTGGAATCCAGCGAATTGTGGATCGTTGGCGTCTTTGAACTTTCGGCACCCCCTCCGAGCCTCCGGATTATCTATCGCAGAAGGGTTCGAACCGGATCGGATAGGGGGACTTTCGTGTATAGACTCCAGCCTTCGAGCAGTCCGCTTGTCATCGACTGGAGTTGTTTGTCGGAGGCAAGCCGCCAAAAAGCTCGCATACGATTGGCCTTTGAACCCGAGCCTTCATTGAACCGGGCGTCAAAAATTGCCACGCCTACAACCTCACGAAAGAACTCCTCAAACGTTCGATTCGAGAACTCGAGGACATAGCCACCACCCATAGCGAGCTCCCATGAATGAGGCGAAGCGACTCTGGCTGGGTTCGCACGCTCGCTTCGTCGCGATCCCAGACTTTACGGGCGAAGGCGATACGTTGGCGTGGCAGAACTGTATCGCGGTGATTCGCGACGAGTTAATGCACTGAACGAATACTGTGGGCGTCCGAGGAATGCATCATTGTTTCCGCCAACCTTTCCGCAACTTTCGCGCACCACTGATCCTATGGGACGCACACTCTTGGACGAAGACATCGATGCCACCGGCCCCGTCGCTCTTGGTTGCGTTCCCACAGTGGCTTCAGCCCTAATTCATGCGCGAGAGCGTCCAGCGCCGCGCGATCCATCTCTTTTCGAGCCTCCAGCCGTTGCGCGACCATCAAAATCGGGTTTTTGAGAGTTCGCCTGCAGAGCGATTCGGCTCTCTTAAAGTAGCGCGAAAGCAGGGCTCCGCTGTTAGCCCGCCGCTGTTCTCCACAAATTATTTCCGCAAGGCGCAATGCGGTTGCGAAGTCGGAACCGTAAACGTAAGCTCGCCGGCGACAGAGCGCATTTTCCGCAGCAGCACCTGCGACGATGATTAGGAGTTGTCGGCGAAGCCCGAGGCGAATGTTTCGGAGCACAGGGCTCGGAGTGCCCGGGCCGAACGCAATGGCGCCCGAGGATACGAGCGCCGCGATATGACCTCCCTGTTGCAGCCGGCCCAGCGAACCATCGTCGCTAGGGATGATCGATAAGGAACGCTTTGAGCCGAGCAGATCGAATACGACAGCGAAGCAGAAGTGTGCTGCTTCGTGAACGGCAACCTGATGCAACCGCTTCTCATATGAAGCAATGGCACTGCACGAGCTCTTCGCCGCACTATTGGTGGAAGTGACTTTGATTGTCCGTGCCATTGGCGTGCTGTTCACAACGTTGCGCCGAGTCGCACCCGCAGATTTCGATACTTCGATTTTCAAAATTAACACACTGCGAACGCGCGATTGCGAGCTATGGCTTCGATACCTCCAACCTCGCAGACCGGCCACCCTCGCGGTCTCCGTAGCGAACAGCCCACCCGCAATTCGCCATCCGCTGGGTGGTCTCAGGGCCAAACCCTTTTCATTTCGATCCACGGCTCACGCGTCCGTAACAATTATCTCACGGCGCGGAGACGGAATGTTATTCAACTGCATACCGCGTTTTCGGAATGCCTTCGTGGCCGAACCACGCCCGGCTTGATGCACGCACTCTCGGTTCGCTCGCGGTCGCAACTCCCCTCTCTCCTAGTGGCACGCGACGCATTAAAGTGCCCGATGGCCAGGTAATGCGTCACCTGCAAGCTGGCTGAGAATTGCGTCGCCGCCCGGCACCGCCTAGCAGCCGAATTTCGCTGATTCACAAAGAGGGGCTCGTTCCGGATAAAACCTCCACCTTACGCGGACTCACGCGCCGGGCCGTTTCCGAAAACGTCGGTTGGGAAACACGCCTCGTAGTTCAAGTCACACCAACCAATACTTCATATTGGTAGAGCGAGCGCGTCGCTACGCGGGCTATTTTTTCGTTGGAGGAGCGGGTATCGCAAACGTCAGGGCGCGCGCGATGGTCGCGAGGGAGACGTTGTTATGGTTCTCGTCCTGGAACAGGGCGTAGCGCACCACAACCTTCTCAGGGTTAAGTTTGCCGAGGCGGTCGGCCAGAGCCCGGGCGTTGGTGATCATGTGTCCTTGTTCGGCGGCCAGTTTTACGGGATCGCTGCCGAGGTATTCCTCCTCGCTGGCCGACGTGATCAGGATTTTCAAATTGAGCTCGCCTCCCCGGGCACGGCCGGAAAATGCAGGTTCGTCCGCGAGCACCGCCTTGTCGCCCTGCCATATAGAGGGGCTTGCCGCGATATAGGTGGTGTAACTCGTCGGGTTTCGGAGCAGGGCGCGCAGCACGGCGAGGCCGCCGAGGGATTTGCCGTAGACCATCTGACGGGCAGGATCCACGGGGTAACGTGACGCCACAAACGGTTTAATCTCCTCCTCCATCACCCGGAGGAATTCGTCGCATTGGCCTGACCCTTTGGGCCACATTTTCGGGTCAGTCTTCACCGTCATGTCGATAGTTCGTCGGCGTCGAACTTCGTCGTTATCGTCGGTCGGGTAACCGACGCCGACAACGATGGCAGGTGCAAAACGACCGCTGCCCCATGTCGCCGTGTCTGATGCGGCACGAAAATACCAATTGCCGTCGAGCACGAAGAGCACCGGGTAGACGCGACCAGGCTCGGTCTTCACGGGAGCCGATATCATCAGCCGGTAGTCTTGACCGTTGATGCGCGAGGTGAGGTCGAATTGCTTCTCTCTGAGCACTGCGACCGCTCCGGATTCGCGGACGATGGGACCCGAAACTGAACCTTTGTGTGCCTGGGCGTGCAGCGCCGGGACCGCCAAGCGGGTGCAGGCGTAAGCCAAAGAAAAACAGATGAGGAAATGCGGACGAATCAGGGACATGTGTGCAGGATTCGGACTGCGCCACAGCGCACGGTCGGCTTGGGTGAGGCGAGACGACTGCACACTGAAAAACCGCAAGCGTCCGTGGCGAGCTTTTCCTGACCATCGGCGTATAAAAGCTCGGTGGTGGTTTTGCTGTTTCACAACCCAAGGTCCTGGCCACAGATCAGGGCCTGATCCTGCCTAGATTTGGGGGACATAAACACCGGTTTGAGTGGGCCCGCCGCACTCATGGCGGAGTCGGCCGTTTTGCCTAAACAGGCAATAATCGCGCGATGGGGGCGGGAAACGCAGTCCCTCGTCATGGCAACAAGTAGGGCCTTATGCGGCCGGCCGTCAGACCATAATATCGCGTGGCCACAACTTGCGTCACGGTCGATAAGACGGCCAAGAATTGCGCACCAGCTTCGGTTCTTCTAGGGGCTCGCACCCAGTTTTTTGGCCGCGAATTGCGTCATCCCCTGTCCGTAATCGTGTCGCTTACCACCCAGCTATAACCACTGATGACACAGAATTGGCGGCACACCTCCAATCCGGTTATCGGCAGAACAGAGCGTGTTTTTTGATTAAAGCACTCGCCAAGACAGAGCGTAATTTTTGATTCTTGCCTGATGATCAACCATTTTCCTCGGCGGGGAAATACGCTCAAAACAGAGCGTATTTTTTAACGCATTTGTCCGCGGAATGTCGTTTGTTACCCGACTCGATGACAGCCTTCGATTTCGACCGTCCGCCGGAACGCCGCCGCACCGACTCCCAGAAATGGCAGAAGTACGCCGATCGCGACGTGCTGCCGCTGTGGGTGGCCGACATGGATTTCAAGTCGCCCCCGGCGATCATCGACGCGCTGCACCGCCGCGTGGAGCATGGGATATTCGGTTACGCGCGCCCGGTAAAATCCACCGTCACCGCGGTGGTCGAGGCGCTCGCGCAGCGGCACGGCTGGCCAATCGAACCCGAGTGGATCGTCTGGCTGCCTGGGCTGGTGGTCGGATTGAATGTCACCGCCCAGGCATTTGCCCAAGGCGGCGAGGATGTGCTCACCCTCACTCCGGTGTATCCGCCGTTCATGAGCGCGCCGAAAAACAGCGGCCGCCGCTCGGTGGCGGTGCCCTGGGCATTGAACCCAACGGCGCGCCGCTGGGAAATCGACTGGGGCGCGCTCGAACGCGCCGTCACGCCGCACACGAAATTATTCTATCTCTGCAACCCGCACAATCCCCTCGCCCGCGTCTGGCGGCGGGACGAACTCGCGCGGCTCGCGGAGTTTTGCGAACGGCACGACCTCGTGCTTTGCTCCGATGAGATTCACTGCGACCTGATTCTCGACCCGTCGCTCCCGCACATCCCGACCAGCGTGCTCTCGCCGGAAATCGCCGCGCGCACCATCACGTTGATGGCGCCGAGCAAGACCTACAATGTCCCGGGCCTCGGCACGTCGATCGCGATTATTCCCGACCCGATGCGCCGGGCGCGTTTCATCCGCGCCGCCGCCGGTATCGTCGCGGAAGTGACGTGCCTCGGCTTCACCGCCTGCGAAGCCGCCTACCGCGACAGCGAGCCGTGGCGGCAGGCGCTGCTCGCCTATCTCCGCGGCAACCGCGATTTTCTCATCGAGGCGATCGCGCGCGAATTGCCGGGCGTGCAGGTCGAGGCTCCGGTCGAGGCGACGTACCTGTTATGGATGAACGTCTCGGCGCTCGGACTCGGTCAGCCGGCCGCGCACTTCGAGCAACACGGGGTCGGGCTGAGCGACGGAGCCTTTTTCGGCGCGCCCAAAGGATCGCATGTGCGACTGAATTTCGGCTGTCCGCGTGCGCTCTTGGTCGAGGCAGTTCGACGAATGAAAGCCGCGATTAGCGGAATCGCGCCGCGGCCGTAGACGGCGCGGCGGCACGCGCCGGCTGCGAGCACACCGCCGGGCATCGCTCCTACAACCGCTGTTCGCCGAGCGCCAGCTTGCGGCGCACGGCGCCCAACAACGCGGAGGGCGAAAGCGGTTTCGCCAGGCAATCCACCGCCGGTGTCAAGTGCAGCAGCTCGTCAAACTCACCCGAGGCCATCATGCCGCTGATGGCGATCACCGGCAGCGAAGACCGGCGCCGGCGCAACGTCTTCACCACCTCGGTGCCGATTTGATCAGGCAGCATCATATCGGTGATCACCAGCGCGATTTCGCCGGCCCGCCGATCGAATTCCGCCAGGCCGGAATTGCCGTCGGCCGCGGGATACACGCGGTAACCGGCCCGCTGCAGCAGCATCTGGAGGGTGTCGCGAACGACCGGCTCGTCGTCGATGAGCAGGATGCCTTCACCCGTTCCGCGCGCGACGGCGGACGGCGTTTCCCGAATCACGGCCGGCACGGGTTCGGCGATCGCCGGGAAATATAGGTGAAACGTCGTGCCGCGGCCCGACTCGCTTTCCACCTGCACGAATCCCCCATGGCTTTTCAGGATGCCCGCGACCATCGAGAGGCCGAGTCCCGTGCCCTTCCCCGCCGCCTTCGTGGTGAAGAAGGGATCGAAAATCTTGTCGATCACCGCCGGCGGAATTCCGGTGCCCGTGTCCGCGACGGTAATCCGCACGTACGGGCCGGGTTTGGCGCCGGGATTCGCGTTGGCGAGTGCGGCGTCGACCGTCTCGTTCACCGTCGAGATTTCCAGCCGGCCACCGTGCAGCATCGCATCGCGGGCGTTGATGCAAAGGTTGATCAGCACTTGATTGAATTGGGTCGCGTCCGCGTGGATCGGCCAAACGCGGTGCTGCGGCGTGAGCACGAGGTGAATCGTGTGCGGCAAACTCTGTCGAATCAGCGGTCGGAGATCGGCGAGCGCCGCCCCGGGTTCGATCCGCACGCGCTTGGCGTCGGCGCCGCGTGCGAACGCGAGGAGTTGCTGCACCAGGGCCGCCCCGTGCGTCGCGCTCGCCTTCGTCTTCTCGATCAGTCGCTGATCCTCCTCGCTGGTGAGCTTGGACCCGAGCAGATCGATCGACAGGAGAATGGGCGTCAGCACGTTGTTCAGATCGTGTGCCACGCCGCCGGCGAGCGTGCCGATGCTTTCCATCCGCTGCGAGCGCAGCAGCTGCGTCTCGAGCTTCTTGCGCTCGGTGACGTCGGTATCGATGTAGAGTATCGACCGCGGCCGGCCGTCGTTTTCCACGACGAGACTCCACGTGCTCTCGACCAGCACGGTTTCACCGCCTCGCGTGCGCAACCGAAATTCGCCGCGCCATTCACCGGTCACCAGCAACTGCGCGCGGGCCGCCGCAAACCGCGCCGCATCGAAACCCAGGCCGAGTTCATCGAGCCGATGACCGAACACTTCGCCGGCCTTCCAGCCGTAAAGCCGCTCGGCACTCGCGTTCCAGTAGGCGATTCGGTGATCCACGTCGGTCGCGACGATGGCGTCCCGGGCGCGGTCCAGCAACGACGCCTGTTCGCGCAGCCGCATCTCGGCTTCGCGTCGCGCCGTGACGTCCCGTGAAACCAGCAGCACATTCACAACGTGGCCGTTTGCATCGCGAAGCACGCTGGCATGCGACTCCAGCTGGCGCTCCTTGCCATCAGCCAGGCGCAGCCGATACTCGCCTTCCCGCGTCGCCCCAGTGCGGATGGCCTCGGCAAACATGGCCCGCGCCCCGGCGGCGTCGTCCGGATGGACCTCGGCAAATCCATCGGTGCCGTCCCGGACCGCCTCGTCGCCCAGCAATTCGCGATAAGGAGGATTCGCGTAAATGCGCCGGCCGTCCAGGTCGAGCAGCGCGATCAGCTCCACCACGTTTTCCGTAATCTGACGAAAACGCTTTTCGTTTTCGCGCAAGGCCGCCTCGATGCGGCGGCGTTTCTCCGACTCCTCGCGCAACGCGAAGGCCTGCCGGATGGCCGGAATAAGCCGCGTCGGCCGGTCCTTGAGCACATAATCCGTCGCACCCTGCTTCAACGCCTCGACGGCGCGTTCCTCGCCGATCGTGCCGGATAGGAAAAGGAACGGCGTCGCAGGCGCGCGGGTCCGCGCGATCGATAGCGCCTTCAGCCCATCGAACCCCGGTACCGTGTAGTCGGAAAGAATCAGGTCGAACGTGCCGCTCTCGAGCGCGGCGGCGTAGTCCGCCGCATTGCCAACCTGCCGGATACTCCAATTGGGCCACTCTCGCCTGATGACCATGGCGATCAGCTCCGCATCAGTCGGCGAATCCTCTAGGTGCAGAAGTTGCATGAGTTGAAACGGGCGGCGGTAGCAGCGCCGCAAATGACTCCCAAGGCGGTGAACCCCAGGAGTCTATCGGACGTCCTGCAAGTAAACGGCATTACATCGCGATTGGATATCCGGTAAGTCTCCCGTCGACCTTAAGGAGATTTCCCGTGAGCGCCGGCTGCTCTTTTCCGGGGGCCGCCGGGCGGCGTCGCGGCGTCACGCTTGAACCCGTGGCTCGCTGCTGCATCCGTGTTCGTGCGTGCGCCTCGGTCCCTACGAACTTCCGTCGAACCTCTTTTTGTCGCCACTCGCCGGTTACACGAACCTGCCGATGCGACTCACGGCGCGCGAGCTGGGCGGACTCGCTTGGGCCACGACCGACTTGGTCAACGCGCGCTCGCTGCTGGAGTGCAACCCCGCCGCATTGAAACTCGTGGCCTCCACGCCCGCGGACAAACCGCTCGCGATTCAACTTTTCGGCAGTGTCCCGGAGGAAATGCGCGACGCCGCGATTCGCTGCCAGGAACTCGGCGCCGAATCGATCGACATCAACATGGGCTGTCCCGTCCGCAAGGTCGTCAAAATCGGCGGCGGATCGGCCATGATGACTGAACTGGCGAAAACCGCCGCACTCGTGGGCGGCATGATTGCCGCGGTGAAGATTCCCGTCACCGCGAAGATGCGACTGGGGTGGGACGAAGACAACCTGACGGCGCCCGACCTCGCGCGCGTGCTCGAGGATGTCGGAGTTGCCGCCATTTTCGTGCACGGGCGGACGCGGGCGCAGGGCTTCGCCGGCACGGTTAATCTCGCGGGAATTCGCGCGGTCGTCGGCGCCGCGAAATCGGTGCCGGTCATCGGCAACGGCGACATCACGACGCCCGAGGCCGCGAAGCACATGATGGCCGAGACCGGCTGCGCCGGAGTGAGCATCGGTCGCGGCGCGTTTTACGACCCGTGGATCTTTCGCCGCACCGATCGTTACTTGCGGACCGGGGAGCTTCTGCCGGAGCCGGATTTCGCGGAGCGCCTACGGGTGATGCAGCGCCATTTCGAGCGCTACTGTGAATTCTATGGCGAGGCGCACGGCGCGCGACTCTTCCGCAAGGTGGCACCGTGGTATGCGAAGCGGTTTGGCCCCGCGAAGCCTTTCAAGCAACGGATCATCACGATTCGCTCGCGCGCTGATTTCGCGGCGGCGCTCGCCGAGTACCTCGAGTGGCGCCGGCAGTTCTGCGACGAGGGCGGCGAGCTTCGGCCGCAGTACGCGCCGACGCCACTCGTGGCGTCATTCCTGCGTGACCCCGACGACCCGGCGAGTATCACCCGCGACGCCATTCCCGTGCCGAAGGGCCCAGTCGAAGTCTGGTAGTAGGCGCGCCGCGCAACAGCGCGCGAGCTGCGCGGCGCGCAGCACTGCCGGCTATCCAAAAACCGGCTACGACACCCTTGGGGTTGCGCGCTCGCCGCGCCACCGGCCGAAGCGGGCAAGCGTGGCGCGCGAGGCGAGCCGCCGGCAGCGGAACGCGAACTCCTTCGGTTTTGGCAAGGGCCTACTGCCGGCGCACGACGACCGCGCCGGACTTATCCTTGAAGATGATCAGCATCTTCTCGCGATCCACGCCGTCGAAAATGACTCCGAGGTTGGGCTCAACCGTGTCCCCGACCCGGGCGAGTCTCCCGTTGATGAACGCGACCGGTTTGGCGCTCCAGACCACGCCAGAAATCTTCGCATTCGACACGAACGACCTGAACGCGAGGCTCGCGTCGACCGCAGCATCCACGGGGGTCGTGGCCGTCACACCGGGTGCGACGGTGGTCATCGCCTTGGAGGCGGTGGTTTTCGGTGCGCCCGCCTTGGTAGGCTCGGTTGCCGGCTTGTCGGCGATGTCCACGCCATCAGCCGCCCCGTCGATGCGGCTTTGGCCGCTCGCGCGTTTCGCCGCGATGGCCTCCTGAGCCTTGTTGATCGCGGCCGCCGGCGCATGGGCTACCTTGTTCAACGTTTCCGACGGCGTCGGTTGAGCCGCCGGCGATTTCGTGGTTGCCGCGGGTGCCTTTGCTGTCGCGGCCGGCGCCGCCTTCTTGGCGGGAGGTGGCGGAAGCGGCGGAGCGGTGAACTTCTTGAAGGCGAAGAACCCGCCGCCGGCGATTACGAGGAGAGCCGCCGCTCCTCCCGCGATCAGGAGCGTGCGCTTCTTGCCGGCGGGCTTGGCATCGCCTTCCGCCCCAGGGGCAGGTTCTCCCGGCTTGGCCTCGGGCTTTGGTGCGATCTGCGGAGGTGGCGGCGGCGGTTTTTCGCTCTTGGGCGGCGCGACAACGGGGAACGGCGGCGGGCCTTTTGAAACGAGTGGAGGCGCGCCAACCGGCGGCGGGGCGGCGGACACTGGCGGCGGGGCAGCCGCGGCGGCCGGTACAGGCGGCGGTGCTCCGGAAGGCGCGGCCGAAGGAGGCGGCGGCGCCATCGGCGTGAGCGGCTTTGGCTTGAGCTTGAACTTGCTGGCATCGCCGCTGGCGGGCGGCGCGACCGGCGCCGGGGCGCTCGAGGCTGGTGGAGGCGGCGGCGGAGCAGGAACCGGCGCGGGCGTGGCCGCTGCTGGCGGAGGTGGTGGGGCGGATGCCGCGGCCGGCGGCTTCAGCCGGATGGGAGGAGCCGAAGCCGGTGGCGTCGCCGGCGGGGGTGCCGCGGGTGGTGGTGCAGCTTGGGTTGGCGGAGGCGGAGCCACCTCAGCCATTTTTGGCACTTCTGGCAACTTCGGCAGTTCCGGCAAAGCCGATGCGGCCGGCGGGGGTTCGGGCGGAGCCGCCGGGGCCGCCGTTGCAGCAGGAGCAGCGGCTTCGGTCATCAGCCGTGGTTTGAAGCGGATTTTCGGCGGCCCTGCGTCTGCCGTTCCTCCTGGCGGCGGAGCGGCCGGTGCAGCTTCGGCCGGAGGAGGCGGACTCGCCGGCCCAGCGTCCGGCGCCGGCGCGGCGGGAGTGGCGGGGGTCCCACCCTCGGGCGGGTGAAGGCGGGGTTTCAACCGCAGCGAGGGCGGCGGTGTTGGCTCGTCACTCATAATCACGAGCAAAGAGAAAATTCCTCCAAGCGCGAAACCAAAAAAGCGTGAAGTGCCATCTCGCGTCCCGCCGCCTGCACGGAAATCGCGGACCCAAAAGATTCCCTCGCGGTCTGCTCGGCGGAGCGCCACGTTCGGCGCCGATTCGCATGATCAAACCGCTGCTTCTCACTACCCTCACTGCTTCGCTCGCGCTCGCCACCGGGTGCAGCATGTTTTCCAAAAAGAACCCGAACGCGAAGGAAAGCTCCGCGATCGCGAGCGAAGTCGAAGAAACGTACCGGCGTCGCTGGGTCGACAAACGCGTGTCCGAACTGACGGCGCAAGGCACCGCGGCCGAGGTCGCGCGCACGCAGGCGGAAAACGAATTTCGCGAGAAGTACGGCTTCGACCAACGGCCGAAGAAATGATCGCCGGAAGCTCACGTGCGGAACAGCGGCCCTCCCGCCGGCCCGCCATCGTCTAGCCGCGTCGATCCGGTGCCGTGGATCGTTCATCGCCGGGCGCGGCGAGCGTCGTCGTGACTTCGCGCGCCGCGCCCCTTCACCCTCAAGCACGGACCGGCGCCGCCGCGGCCGCGCTCTGCTACTTTCTCTGGGGTCTGGTTCCGCTGTATTGGAAGCGGCTCGCGGCCGTCGATCCACTCGAACTGATTGCCCACCGCCATGTGTGGTCACTGGTCCTGCTGCTGGGATTAATCGCGGCGCAAGGCGGCTTCGCTGACGTACTCGGCGCGTTGGGGACACCGCGGTCGATCGCGCGGAATTTCGTCAGCGCCCTGCTGCTCACGGGAAATTGGCTCGTGTACGTGTGGGGCGTGAACACGGGCCACGTGATCGAGACGAGCCTCGGTTATTTTCTCGTGCCGCTGGTCAACGTCGCGGCCGGCCGGTTCGTCCTGCACGAACACCTGCGTCGGCTGCAATGGCTGGCCATCGCGCTCGCCGCGTCCGGCGTCGCGTTGATGATCGGGCAGCTCGGCCGGCCGCCCTGGATTGCGCTGGTCCTCGCCGGCACGTGGGGCGCGTACAGCCTGATGCGCAAGCAGTCGCCGCTCGGTGCCATTACCGGGCTCACGGTCGAAACCCTGCTCCTCGCGCCCTTCGCCCTCGCCTTCCTCGGCTGGCAGCATCACCTCGCCCACGGCGTGCTCGGTCGAATGGACGGCGTCACTCAATTGCTGGTGGTGTGCGCCGGCCCGATCACGGCTATTCCGCTGCTCCTCTTTGCTTTCGCCGCGCGGCGGATCCGGCTCTCGACGCTCGGGTTGCTGCAATACATCGCGCCCAGCGTCCAGCTCGCGCTCGGCATCTGGGTGTACCACGAGGAGTTCTCCCGCGCGCGTGCGGCCAGCTTCGCCTTCATCTGGGCGGCGCTGGCGCTCTACACGGTCGACAACTTGTTTTCATCGCGCCGCCGCCTGACCGGACCGGCCGTCCCCTCACCCGAATAGCCTACCGGTCGCTTCACGCGGTTCCATGTCACAGCTGAGACATAGAACCGCGATGCCCAAGCAGCGACCGTTTCGGCAAACCCGCGCGTGGCGTGCCGTGATTTGTCTCAGCTGGGACATCGTATCGCTCGGGGGATGAAACGATGGCCGCCGGAGGAACGTTCTCGACGCACCCGGGCCCGGCTCACACGCTGAACGGCGGTCACCATGTCCACCTCCCTTCGCTCCCTTCTCGCTCTCATCGTCCTCAGTTTCTGCACCGTTGCGCGCAGCCAGACTGCCACGCCGCCCGCCAAACCCGACGCCTCCGCCGCCATCGAGAAGAAAGACACCGATGGCCGGTTCCGGAAGATGCACGAGTCGTTCCTCGCCCGCGGCAAGCAGGGACCCATCGGCGTGCTGTTCCTCGGCGACTCGATCACCGCGGGATGGATTCGGGCCCCGCACATCTGGGATTACTACTACGGGAAATACCAGCCGGCCAATTTCGGCATCGGCGGCGACCAGACGCAGCATGTGATCTGGCGGATCGAGAACGGCGAGTTCGACGGGATCTCGCCGAAGGTCGTCGTGCTCATGCTTGGCACGAACAATAGCGGCGCGAACACCGCCGACGAGATCGCCGCGGCGGACCGGAAGATCGTCGAGATGATTCACGCGAAAGTCCCGGCCGCGAAGGTCATCGTGCTCGCGGTTTTCCCGCGCGGCGCGCGCAAGGACAGGGATGGCAAGATTACCGACACCGCGCTGGCCGACGCCGCGAAACGGATGGACGTCATCAACGGCGTGAACGCCCAGCTGGCGAAACTCGATAATGGTCGCGACGTGCGCTTCTTCGACATCAATGCGGTGTTTCTCGGCCAGGACGGCAAGATCCCGTTTTCGCTCATGCCCGACCAGCTGCATCCGAACGCTGCCGGCTACCAACTCTGGGCCGATGCGCTGAAGCCGATGCTCGATCAGCTGATGAAGTGATGCCGGCCGGCCGGTCACACGTGGCGCGGTCAACCTGACCGCGTTCGCCCCCGCCAGAGCACGGGCAGGTTGCCCGTGCCACGCCAGCGGTAGTTTTGCGATCAGGACCGCCCGGCCCTCGCTCAATCCAGATCAGCCTTCGGGTGCGGTTTGAAGAACGCGGCGCGGACCGGCGCGGGCATCGGTGAATCCGCCCCGCGCACGCTGCGCCACACGATCTCGTTCAACACGATATCGTCGATCTTGTCCGGCTCGGAGAAATCCATCTTCTGCGATTCGCGCGCGCCCCAAGCCATGCGCGGGTTCTTCGCCATGAGGTCGACGCGCGCGGGCTGCGAACTGAACGCCCGCAGGTCCGGCCTGTCCTGGAACGATGCCCACAGCGGCATCGCGGCGGCGTCGAACTGCGACATCGGTTGCAGTCCGAGAATCAGTTCGATCGTGCGCAGCATGCTCGTGGTGGAATAGAGCGTCGAGTCGACGTGGCGCCGCTTGGTCCACGAGCTGATCACGAGCGCGGGCATCCGGTGCGCGTCGACATGGTCCGGCCCGTTTTGCGCGTCGTCTTCCAGCACGAAGATCGCGGTATCCCCCCAGAACTTCGAGCGGCTGACGGCTTCCACCACCATGCCCAGCGCGCGATCGTTGTCGGCGACCATCGCGGTCGGCGTGCGGCTGTTCGGGTTCGTACCGGCGGTGTGGTCGTTGCCGAGCCGAACGACCTGGAGCCGTGGCATGCCGCCTTCGCGCTCGAAACGCTGCAACTCGGCGATGAAGCGCTCCGCGCGTTTCACGTCGGGGAAATCCAGGTCCCACGGTTTGTAGTAGGGATCGATGTGATCGACGAGCACCGGCAGCCCGGGCACGGCGAGGATCGCTCCGGGCCGGCGCGGCGTGTTGCAGAATTCGCCGTAGCTGCGGTAGCTCACCCCGGCGTCCGCCGCGCGATTCCAGAGATAACCGTTCGCCGGAAACGCGACGGGGAAGTGTCCCTCCGCGGGATAGTCGTATTTGCGCTTCCCGTTGTGGCCATAGCTGAACGGCCACATCTTCTCCACGAAGTCGGTCGCGTGCGCGCCCATTGTCCACTCGTGGCCGTCGGCGCTGACCTCGCCGTCGGCGAAGAAATTGTCGAGCAGGACAAACTCGCGCACCAGCGCGTGCGCATTGGGCGTGATCTCCTCGCCGAAAAGACAGAGCTGCGGCGCACCGTTTCCCTCGGCGATGTCGCCGAAAACCTGATCGTAGGTGCGGTTTTCCCGCACGATGTAGATCACGTGCTTGATCGGAGAGGCCTCTCCGACTTTCTCGGGGATGGGATTGCCGGGCGGCCGGCCGCTGCGCGGCGCCAGCGCGGCGTTCAGCGGGCTGCACGCATACGCGATCTTGCTCCAGGAGCCGAACTGCCCCGCGCGGTTTCTGGGCGCCGGCAGCGTGATGAAACTGAGCGTGCCCTGGAACAGGCCGCCGATGTACTCCTGCAGATTTCGCGGTCGCGCGTCGCCGGGAAACCCGCCGCGCGGATTCGCCGCCGAGGTGCTGCCCTTCCCGTTCGCGACGAGCAGCGCGCTGCCGTCGGCGGTCAACCGCACGCACGTCGGGAACCAGCCGACCGGGATGAACCCCAGCGATAACGCGCGACCGGGCTTCGACACATCGAAAGCGGCCACATTGTTGTTGTTCGCGTTCGCCACGAAGAGCAGCGCGCCCTCCCGCGAGAGCGCGAGGCTGTTCGGCATCGAGCCGGGTGGAGCATTCGGATACAGCGACGCGCTGAGCGTCTCGAGCACGCGGCCGTTCGCGGTGTCGACGATGCTGACCGTGTTCTGATTCGCCTCGGCCACGAACAGCCGGCCGTCGCCCCCGAGCACCATCTCGTTCGGATGCGCGCCGACCCGCCAGCGGGCGAGCTCCGCGCCGGTTTTCGCATCGAGCACCAGCACGCCGGCCTGCGCCCACAGGCTGACGAAGATGCGGTTGTGCTTCTCGTCGGCGACCACGCCATATGGAAACGGCACGTCGGAGATTTCCGTCTGCTGGCGATCCTCCTCCGGCATCGTGCCGCTCCTCGGCACCGGCGGTGCCAGTTGCCGGGTCCATTGCCGCGCACCGCTCGTGGACGAGATCTTTTCCACGCGCTGGCCCCAGCATTCGGCGACGTACACGGACGCGCCGTCGCCGGAAACGGCGATGCCGCTCGGCATGCCGCGCTCGGCGTCATCGTGCAGCTTCAGTTCCTGCCAGTTGGCAAGATAGCCGTCCTTGAAATCGAACGCATGAATCGACTCGAGGCCCGCGCCGCTCGCGAAAAGCCGCCGGCCATCCGGCGACCACTCGAGGCCGTAGAACGCCTCCTCGAGCACAACCTGCGAGACGAGGCGCTGGTTCTTGACGTCGATAATCCGGATTTCCTGCTGGCCCCAGCCGCAGTGCAGCACGGCGGCGTACGCGCCGCGCGGATGCAAGGCGATGTTGCTGGGAAAATCTCCCACCGGGAGTTGCTTGCCGACGGGGCGCAGCGACCACTGGTTGGGCAACAGCACCGAGCCGTCCTGCTGCAGTCCCGGCAGAATCGCCGGGTTCTTCGCCACACCCGGCGATGCGCACAGCGCGAGCGCTGCCATCGCCGTGGAAAACTGTTTGTACATCGAAGGCGCGGCGGCGGCGATCAGTCCTTGGCGAAGCTCAACAGTTCCATTTCGAACACCAGCGTCGCACTGCGACCAATCTTGGGCGGCTGCCCGCGCGACCCGTACGCGAGTTCGGGGGGAATGATAACGAGGCGTTTTTCGCCGCGTTTCATGAGCTGGATGATCTGGTCCCAACCCTCGATGACCATGTCGCGACGAACGCGAAAGGTGAACGGCTTGTCCGGCTCGGTGGCCTGGTCGAAAATTTTTCCGTTCAGCAGTTTTCCCACGTACAGCACGTTCACCTTGTCGCCGGGTTTCGGCATGTCCCCGCTGCCTTCACGCAGGACGACATAGCGGATGCCGGTGCTCGTCTTTTTCGCCTCCGGCCAGGTCTTTTCCACGTACTCGAGGTCCTCCGGCGGCAGTTTTTCGCGCTGGGCGTGCACGGCGGGCGCAAAAGCCATTGCGAACAGCCACGACCAAAGAAAAACTCTGAACGCGGATTTGGCGGATTTCACGGATAAAGGCTTTCCGGCATCGGTGGCATCCGTGTAATGCGCGGTCAACCAAACTATGCAACAGCGCCCCTCTGTCGTCATCTTGTGTCCGAAGGAGTTTCGTTTCACCGACCATCAAGCCACGGTGGAGCGGCCTTTTATCGAGGACGTGGCCGAGTTGAAGACGGTGTGGGTCGATTTCAACGCCCCTATTCCGGATGAAGTGCTGAAGGCGCATGCCCTGATTCTCTGGCACGGCCCGCTCATCACCGCGGAGGTCCTCGCGAAGATGAAGAACTGCCGCGCGATCGTGCGCAACGGGGTCGGCTTCGACACGGTCGATATCGCCGCCGCGGCCAAGGCGGGCATCGCGGTCTGCAACGTGCCCGATTACGGCACGGAGGAGGTCGCCGATCATGCGATCGCGCTGACGCTCGCACTGTACCGCCAGCTGTTTCCCCTCGATGCCGAGGCGAAAGGGCTCGGCTGGAAAATCAACTTCGCCCCGAAGATGCGGCGGCTGCGCACGCAGACTTTCGGGATCGTCGGGCTCGGGCGCATCGGCACAGCGGCCGCGCTGAGGGCGAAGGCGTTCGGCTTTCGCGTCGTGTTTTACGACCCGTATGTGCCCACCGGCACGCACAAGGCCGTCGGCATCGAGCGGGTGGACTCGCTCGACGAGTTGTTGAAGATGGCCGACGTCGTGTCGGTGCATTGCCCGCTGACGAAGGAAACTCGCGGCATGATTGGCGAGAGGCAGATCGCTGCGATGAAACGCGGTGCGTTCCTGGTGAACACGGCGCGCGGCGACGTGGTGCAAAAGGCGCCGGTGTTTGCCGCGCTGCGCTCAGGTCACCTCGCCGGCGCCGGGCTCGATGTCGTCGAGAACGAACCGCTGCGCACGAAGGAAGAAGCGGAAACCCCGAACCTCATCTGCACCTGCCACGCGGCGTTCTGCAGCCCCGAAGGCATGGTGGAGATGCGCAGCTCCTCGGCGAAGATCGCCCGAGCGGCGGTGCTGGGTCAGCCCGTTTGGAACCGGGTGAACTGACGCGGCGTAGCGCCGCCGCTGAAGTCACAAGGATCAAGTAACAAGTACCAAGAGGATCGGGCTCTTGTTACTTGATCCTTGTGACTTGTTACTTGGCCGCGCACGCGGCCCGCACCGCTGGATGCCTGGCGATGCGCACCAGCGCGCGGCCCAGCAGCGTCTTGCCGGGTTCGATCCGATGCCACGGTGAGGCGCCGGAGGGGTGCGGCAGCGGAATGCAATCCGCCCCGTGACCGCGGAAAGTGATCGTGAACTTCTGGCCGATGGTCTCGACGAGCGGCCGTTCGCCGAGGAACTGGCCAATGGCGAGCTTGCCGACCGGCAGCACGAGTTCCGGCTTCAGCAGGTTGAATTCGCGTTCGAGCCATTCCGAGCAGTTCGCGATTTCCTCCGGCGCCGGCACACGGTCGCCGCCTTCGGGCCGCTTGCCGGGAAAACAACGGCACACCGCGGCAAAATAAATTCGATCGCGCGTCTCCTCCTCCGTCCAGCCGAGCGCGCCTTCGAACCACTTGAACAGCGTTTTGCCGGCGGTCCACGCGAACGGCCGGCCCAACTTCGGCTCCTTGTCGCCCGGCGCCTGGCCCACCAGCAGGATTTTGCTCGCCACCAGCCGGCCGTGCACGACCGGCCCGATCATCTTCGGGCAGCGGTCGCACGCGCGCAGTGCGGCAAAATGTTTTTCGAGAGCGGTGGGCATGGAAGAGTGCCGCCGGCTTCCAGCCGGCTGCTCAACTGAATGCCGGCAGGATGCCGGCGCTACTCAAAATCACCTCCGGCTCTTGAACCGCCGGAACCCGCCGCGGTGCCGAATCGTGCCCGGCAGGCTGCCCGGCGGACGATTGTGCATCGGCTGCGGTGGCCGCGGCGCGAGCGGCTTGTAGTCGAAACCTTCGAGTTTCATCTCCGGAATCTTCTGCCCGATGAAGCGCTCAATGTCGCGCACGTCGCTCGCGTTCTCCGGCGTCACCAGCGTGCACGCGTCGCCGACCGCCTGGGCGCGGCCGGTGCGGCCGATGCGGTGCACATAGTCCTCCGGATTCTCCGGGACGTCGTAATTGATCACATGCGTGACACCCGCGACATCGATCCCGCGCGCAGCGATGTCGGTCGCCACCATGATTTCGTATTTGCCGCTCTTGAACCCGGCGAGCGCCTCCATCCGCTGATTCTGCGAGCGGTTGGCGTGCAGGACCGCGACGCTGTGATTCGCCGTCTTGAGCCGGCGGGCGATCTTGTCGGCGCCGTGCTTCGTGCGCGAGAAAACGAGCACGCTGTCGAATTCGTCCTTCGCCAGCAGCGCGAGCAACAGATCGAACTTTTGCTCGAAGGCCACCGGGAACATCGCGTGGTTCACCGACTTCGTCACCGAGCGGCTCATGCCGACTTCGACGCGCGTCGGATTGCGCAGCGCGAACGACGCAACCGCCGCAATCTCCGGCGGCACCGTGGCCGAGAAGAAAAGCGTCTGCCGGTTCTTCGGGCAGCGCGCGATGATGTCCTTCACCACCGGCAGGAAACCCATGTCGAGCATCCGATCGACCTCGTCCAGCACGAGAATCGAAATATCGCGCAACGAGATCGTGCCTTCCTTCAGATAGTCCATGAGCCGGCCCGGCGTGGCGACGATCACGTCGACCCCGCGCTTGAGTTCCTGCCGTTGAAAGCCGTAGCCGACGCCGCCGAATATCGCCACGGCACGCACATCGGCAAAACGCGCGAAATCGCGGAACGCCGTCTCGACCTGCGCGGCGAGTTCGCGCGTCGGCTCGAGCACGAGCACGCGGGCGTTGCCGCCGCGCCGATGCGCGCCAAGCCGCGTGAGAATGGGCAGCGCGAACGCCGCGGTCTTGCCCGTGCCAGTCTGCGCGGAAGCGATGAGATCGCCGCCGCCGAGCACGACGGGAATCGCCCGGAGCTGGATGGGTGTGGGATCGGTGTACCCGGCGGCCTGGACGCCGCGGAGAACCGCTTCGGAAAGATTGAGTGCTTTGAAAGGCATGAGGGGCCGCGCCACGCGCGGCAGAGCAAGGTTTGTAGGGCGGGGTCTCCTGACTCCGCCGGGCGAAATCAGATTTGGTGTGCGGCGGGGTCGGGAGACGCCCGCCCTACAGACCACGCAAGAATAAAAAAGGACGAAGTCCGAAGACTTCGTCCCCGCAAATTGGTAGCTAGGAAACAGCTTAGTACCGACGGTCGCCGCGATCGCGATCGCGACCGCCGCCACCACCGCCACCGCCACGGTAGCCGCCACCGCCGCCGCCGCCGAAACCACGACCACCGCCGCCGCCGAAGCCGCCACCCGGGCGCTCTTCCTTCGGACGAGCCTCATTGACCGTCAACTGACGGCCACCTAGATCGGTGCCGTTCATCTTTTCCGCCGCGGCTTTCGCCTCTTCAGCGGTGCCCATGGTGACGAACGCGAAACCGCGCGGGCGGCCGGTCATCTTGTCCATGGCGACGTAGACGTCGGTAACGGAGCCGAACTGGCCAAAAGCAGCGCGAAGTTCGTCCTCGGTGGTCTTGAACGACAGGTTGCCGACGTATAGTTTGGAATTACTCATTCTGTGATGTCTCGTAGATCACCCGTCCGCTGCCAGTCCGTTCCCAACTTGGGTTTCGAAATCATCACTTAAGCCAAACGCTCAGCCAACGACTCACCGATACTGTCACCTAACGTTTTCTCTAACGAAGCGCCGACACGCTGCACGGAGGTGATGTTTAAGCAAGGGAATTCTCAGACCCCCACGGGCGCATCGGGAAGCGACCGGGGGAGGGCGAAAAGATCGCTAATAACTGGTGCGCCGGCGTTCGCGCTCGAATTTCGCGCCGCCCGGCCTACCTACGCTCCCGATGCTCTTCCTCGCCGCTGCCAATGCCGCGTCTCAGACCGCGGCTGACAAGCTGCGCCAGATTCCCATGGAATTCTGGTGGAAGATCGGCATTGGCATCGCCGCCCTTTTCGTGGTGGTCATCGTGCTGCGGAAGGTCGCCAAGGTGAACAAGGTGGTCCTGGCAGTGGGCGTGCTGATCGTTACGAGCATGGTCGGCTTCAATTGGATCTACGAACGGAACGAGCCGTCGTGGGCCTCGCCGGCGGTTCAGTGGCTGGCCGGATTTTTCCCGAGCAAGGGAAAAGTCGACCATTTCCGCTCGTAACGGCCGGTGCTGGCCGCCGCGCCCCCGGCTAACCGCCGGCTGAAGGGCGCGTCATATTGCGGTGCCGGCAGAGAATGGGGTTGGTTTTCTGGGCGCTTCGCCTAGTGCTCGGAACCCTCTTTTCGCCATGGCCAAAACGCACTCCGACATCGGACTCATCGGCCTCGCCGTGATGGGTCAAAACCTCGCGCTCAACATAGCCGATCACGGCTTCCAAATCTCGGTCTACAACCGCACGACGGAAAAGACCGACAAGTTCGCGGCGGAGAACCCGCACACACCCGGCGGCGTGGTCGGGACCAAGACGCTCGAGGAGTTCGTGCAGTCGCTCGCGAAACCCCGGAAGGTCGTCATTCTCGTGCAGGCCGGCAAGGGCACCGACGCAGTGATCGACTCGCTTGTGCCGCTGCTCGAACAGAACGATATCGTGATCGATGGCGGCAACGCCCTGTGGACCGACACCATTCGTCGCGAAAAGACGCTGCGCGAAAAAGGCCTGCGCTTCATTGGCAGCGGCGTTTCGGGCGGCGAGGAGGGCGCGCGTTTCGGCCCGGCGCTGATGCCCGGCGGCGACCCGGCGGCCTACCAGGAACTCGAGCCGATTTGGAACGCGATCGCGGCGAAGGTCGACGCGAAGACCGGCGCCCAGCTCTCCGGCGCCACGCCCGGCAAGCCCATCGTGGGCGGAGTGCCCTGCGCCGCCTACATCGGCGAAAACGGCGCGGGCCACTACGTGAAGATGTGTCACAACGGGATCGAGTACGGCGACATGCAGATGATCTGTGAGGCCTACGATCTCATGAAGCGGCTCCTCGGGCTGAAGCCCGCCGAGATGGGAGCAATCTTCTCCGAGTGGAACCAGGGCATGCTCGGCAGCTTCCTGATCGAAATCACGGCGGACATCCTGAAGCAGAAGGACCCGGCATCCAAAAAACCGTTCGTCGACATCGTCCTCGACACCGCGGGCCAGAAAGGCACCGGGAAATGGACGTCGGTCAACGCGCTCGACATGGGCGTACCCGCGCCGACGATTGCCGAGTCGGTGTTCGCCCGCTGCCTCAGCGCAATCAAGGAGGAGCGCGTCGCGGCGTCGAAGATCCTCAAGGGCCCGACGAAGAAGTACAAGGGCTCGACCAAGGCGCTCGTCGCCGCGATCCACGACGCGCTGTACTGCTCGAAGATCTGCTCGTACGCGCAGGGCTTCCAGCTGATGCGCGAGGCGCAGAAGGAGTACAAGTGGAAGCTCAACTTCGGCGAGATCGCGCAAATCTGGCGGGGCGGCTGCATCATCCGCGCCGTGTTCCTGCAGAAGATCACCGAGGCGTATCAGCGGAATCCGGACCTCGCGAATCTGCTGCTCGATCCGTACTTCAACAAGACGGTGAAGAACGCGCAGGCGAACTGGCGCAAGGTCGTCGCCCTGGCCGCCGAGTGTGGCGTGCCCGCGCCGACGTTCAGCTCCTCTCTCGCCTACTACGACGGCTACCGCTCGGCGCGGCTGCCGGCGAACCTGCTGCAGTCGCAGCGTGACTTCTTCGGCGCGCACACCTACGAGCGCACCGACCAACCGCGCGGCAAGTTTTTCCACATCGACTGGCCCGAGCCCACCCGGCCGCAGATCGCGATGAAATAGCGGCGGCGCGGCGGCCGCGGCTCTGCTGCACTCGAACCAGGGCAACCCGCTGGCGCTGGGCCAATCGCGGTCGCGCCCGTTCGCTCAGCCCGAACGCGGCCGCGGCATCTCGCGTCGCGAGGGCAGAAAATTCATCGCCAGAAATCCCAGCGCTGAACGCGCATCGGAATAAACCGAGTCGGCCTCCTGCTGCAGCGGATTGTTCGCGACCAACTCCCCCGTGGCGGGCAGGACGTTTTCCACCAATTGCGTGGAGAGCGTCTGCACCGCCGTCATGACCACCGCTGCGTCGTCGCGGGGCATGGATCCGTTCGTACGGTTGTCGCTTCGCAAACCGATTCCACCGGGCCACGCCATGAGCAGCAAGGCGGCCACCAGCGCACTGCCCGCGATGGCGCCGGGCCACCACCGACGCGGTTCGCGCGAACGGGAAACCTCTCTTCCGCTCGCGGCGTCATCCGCGGCCATCCGCACCGCCTGCAGAATCCGCCGTTCCAGCATCGGCGAAATCGCCGGCAAGTCGGCCGCGGTCTGCCGCCGCAGCTCGGTCTCGAGCGCATGGCTGGCGCGGAAGAAGGCCTGGCAATCGACGCAACCCGCAACATGTCGCAACTCGCGATCGGTGAGTGCGTGCCACTGCCGCGCCACTTGGCAGGCGAACCGGGGATGCGGTGACAGGATTTCGGTGTTCATGACGGCTCTCCTTTCAACAGGTGTTGTCGCGCGCGGTGCACGAGGACTTTAACGTGGATTTGGGTGAGACCCATGACCCGGGCGGTCTCGTGGGTGGAAAGCTCCTCGGCGAAACGCAGCCACAGCACCTCGAATTCGCGTTCGGACAGCACGCGTCGCGCC
>Ga0082335_1002460_pt1 | contig 34588 bp, 34 predicted proteins | sample Subgrocontami58m_FD_72375 | JGI IMG/M metagenome (GOLD analysis project Ga0082335, IMG submission 72375) | Subsurface groundwater microbial communities from S. Glens Falls, New York, USA - GMW37 contaminated, 5.8 m (SPADES assembly) (version 2) ... | reverse complement strand
TTGGATGCGCACCTTCGCACTCGAGTGCGAGAGGAGGATGTCGAGCATCTCGCGGATCGACCAGGTCCGGCCGCTCCCGATGTTGTAGGCCTCGCCCGGCTCGGCCTTCTCGAGCGCGAGCCAGTACGCGCGCACCATGTCGCGCACGTCGGTCCAGTCGCGCTTCGAGGTGAGGTCGCCGACGTGGAGCACCGGCTCCTTGAGCCCGGCCTCGATCTCGGCCACCTGCCTCGCGAAGGAGCTGGTCACGAAGATGAGCCCGCGACGCGGGCCGGTGTGGTTGAAGCCGCGGGTGACGACGAGGTGCAGCCCGTACGACTTGAAGTACTGGTACGCGAGCATGTCCTGCGTCACCTTGCTCACGGCGTAGGGCGAGAGCGGGCGGAGCGGGTTCGTCTCCTTCATCGGCACCTCGTCGGGGTGCACGAGGCCGTACTCCTCGCTCGATCCGGCTACCTGCATCCGGATCTGGCGGTCGTGGCGGCGCATCGACTCGAGGAGGTTGAGCTGGCCGGTGATGTTGTTGTGGAGGGTCGCCGACGGCTCGTCCCACGACGACTGCACGAACGACTGCGCCGCGAGGTGGAAGATCCGTTGCGGCTGCACGCCACCGATGAGCTTCTCGACCGATCCCGCGTCGGTCAGCTCGGTGTGGAGGAGCGTGAGGCGGCCCTTCCGCGCGTCGCCGCGGAGCGCGGTGCCGTCCTGGTAGCGACCCTCGATCACGTCGAGCTTGCCGGCCGCCGCGAGCTGCTCGAGGTTCTCCATCCGCGAGCGCCAGCGGTAGGTGCCGTAGACGGCGACGTCCGGGTGCTCGGAGGTGATGTAGTCGGCGAGGTGGCTTCCGACGAAGCCGGTCGCGCCGGTGATGATCACGCGCATCGAAAAAGGTTATCAGGACGGGCGAGCGCGTACGCTCGCGGGGTGCCCATCCTCGAAGTGCGCCGCCACGCCGAGCGCGCGACGGCTCCCGGCGACTCCGCGCTCTCGGCGGCGGGCCGCGCGATGGCCGCTTCGCTCGCGGGTGCGAAGTACGCGCTCGTCGTGGCGAGTCCACTGCCGCGCGCGCAGGAGACCGCGCGGCTCATCGGTGGCGGGCTCGACGGTGTCGAGCCGTCGCTCCTTCCGGACATCGGCGGCGCGAACCTCTTCGGCGCCGTCGAGACGCTCGCCGCCTGGGCACGCCTCCTTGCCGAGCGCGACGAGGTCCGCGCCTTCGCCGACCAGCAGCTCGCCGCCTGGAGCGCGCTCGCGCGACGCGTCGGCGAGCGCGACCGCGTCCTCGCGGTCTCGCACGGCGGGATCATCGACCTCCCGGCGGTCTCGCTGGGCGCGCGGCTCGGCGCGCCGGTCACCGGTCCGTCGTTCGGTCACTGCGAGGGCGTGCGCGTGACCTACGCGAAGGGCGCGCCGGTGCGCCTGGAGCTGCTCCGCACGAGCCGCTGAGGTCCGGGGTGCGCTACCCCCGCGCGAGGTCGTGGATCGCGAGCGCGAAGAGCGCGACGACGCAGAGCGCGATGCTCACGCACCACGGGCAGATCGCGCCGATGACGAAGAGCTCCAGGTAGGTGAGGTACCCGGCGAAGACGACGCCGGTGAGCGTCAGGCCGAAGAACGCGAGCCGCGCCGCCTCGCGCCGCTCGCCGCGCACGCGACCGCGCTGCACGGCGAAGCCGGCGGCGAGCACGAAGAACGCGAGACCGAGGAGCGCCACCGGGATCCCGCCGAGCTCCGCGTAGCGCGAGGACTGCACCGTCTCGCAGGCGTTCGAGCCGAGGCAGAGCGCCAGCGTCCCCGAGTAGTGGAGCCAGGTGAGATAGAAGGAGACCAGGCCGCCCGCGCCCGCGATGCCGAGCGCGAGCCGGTCAGCGCGCCGCATTGATGGCGCGGCGCAGGTCGGCGATCGGCAGGGCTCCCTCGTACTTCTTCCCGTTCACGAAGAGCGTCGGCGTCGAGGTGACGCCCTTCTGGCTCGCGGCGGCGCGATCCGCCTTCACGTCCGCGGCGTAGCGGCCGCCGTCGAGGCAGGCGTTGAAGGACGGAGCGAGGCCGAGCTGCGTCGCGAAGCGCTTCAGCGCGTCCTTGCCGAACGTGCCGCGGTTCTCGCCCTTCTGCTCCGCGAAGAGCTTGTCGTGGTAGTCGAAGTAGCGCTCCTGCTCGCCCGCACAGTTGGCGGCCTGCGCGGCGAGCTCCGACTCGGCGCCCAGGAACGCGAAGTCGCGGTGCACCAGGCGGACCGACCCCTGCACCACCTCGTTCCGGATGAGCTCGCGCTGCGCGCCCTCCGCGAACTGCCGGCAGTACGGGCACTGGTAGTCGCTCCACACCTCGACCGTGACCGGAGCGGCCTCGGCGCCGAGCGTGTGGCCGCTCGCGCGGAGGCCCGGCACGCTGCTCGCGAGCGGCGCGGGCGTGGTGTCGGCGCGGCCCGCGAGGATGAGCACGATGCCGAGCGCGACGGCGAGCACGGTGACCCCGAGGAAGGCCGGCGTGCGATAGAGCGGTCGCTTCGCGGCACGCCTGCCCGGCGTCGCAGGCGTGCCGCGCGAAGCACGCGCGCGGCTGCGTCGCTCCCGTCGGGTGCTCATCGCCCCCGATGGTCGTGGCATGGACGCGTCGCCGCAACCTGCCGAAGGTCCCGTCGCATAGGGCCCTCTCGGAGGGGATCCTCGACCAGGCTACCGACTACTCGAGCTGTCTGACCGCCTCGACGAGCGCGGTGTGCTCCTCGACGAGCACGCGTGCGGCGAGCGATCCGACGTCGTCCCCGGCGAGCACCGGGACGCGACGCTGGAGGACGATCTCGCCGCCGTCGATCGGCCCCGGGCCGACCCGGTGCACGGTGCAGCCACTCTCGCGCGCGCCGCTCGCGAGCACCGCGGCGTGGACACGCTCGCCGATCATGCCCACTCCGCCGAACGCGGGCAGGAGCGCCGGGTGCACGTTGATCACCGGGATGCCGCCCAGTGCGGCAAAGAAGCCATCGGCGAGCACCTGGTCGAACCCGGCGAGGACGACGAGTCCGCAGCGCGCCGCGACGAGCGCCTCGGCCATCGCGCGCTGTGCCGGTTCGCGCCCGCCGTGGTCGCCCGCGACGAACGTCCGTGTCGGCACACCGGCGCGCTCGGCGCGCTCGAGGGCGGGGATCCCGGCACGGTTCGCGACGGCGAGCACGACGCGCCCATCGAGGCGGGCCTCACCCGGGCGCGCGGACTCGCCCTGCCCGCACGCGTCGAGCAGCGCTTGGAGGTTCGTGCCGCGCCCCGAGACGAGGACACCGAGCCGCAGGGTCACCGTGTGCGAGCGGCCGATGCGATCGCGTGAGGGGTCATCGCGTCGATCTCCCGCGCGTTCACACGAAGCGGACACGGGGCTCGCCGGGCCGCGCGCGCTCGACCGTGCCGAGGCGGACCGCGCCGGCGACCGCGGCGATCGCGGCATCCGCGGTCAGGGGCGGGACGACCGCGACGAGCCCGATGCCCATGTTCCAGGTGCCGTAGCGCTCCGCCTCGGCGACGCCGCCCTCGTCCCCAAGGAAGGTGAAGAGTGGCGGCACGGTCCACGCACCGCGCCGCACCGCCACGCCGAGCCCATCCGGGAGCGCGCGGGGCAGGTTGCCCTCCCAGCCGCCACCAGTGAGATGGGCGATCGCGCGCACCTCGGCCGCGGCGCGCAGGGCACGGACCTCGACGAGGTACGAGCGGTGCGGCGCGAGGAGCGCGTCGGCGAGCGACACGGACTCGCCGGCCGAGGCGATGCCGGCCGAGGCGGAGCCGGCCGAGGCGGAGCCTGTGCCGGCCGCCGGCGCCCCCGTCGGAGCGGCCAGCGCAGCCCGCGGCGCGCGCAGCGTCTCCTCGACGCTGTGGCCTTCCCGCCTAGCGAGCCGCGCGACGATCGCGCGGGCGAGCGTGTAGCCGTTCGTGTGGAGGCCGCTCGAGGGAATGCCGACCAGGACGTCGCCCTCGCGCGCACTCGCCGGATCGAGGAGCCGCTCGCGCTCGACCGCGCCCACGAGGAAGCCGACGACGTCGAAGGCGCCCTCGGCGAACACGCCGGGCATCTCGGCGGTCTCGCCGCCGAGGAGCGCGCAGCCGCTCGCGTCGCAGGCCGCGGCGACCGCGTCGACGACGCGGTCGAAGATCGCAGGGTCGAGGTGCGAGGTCGCGAAGTAGTCGAGGAAGAAGAGCGGCTCGGCGCCCACCGCGAGCGCGTCGTTCACGCTCTGGTGGACGACGTCGGCGCCGATGACCTCGTAGCGGTCGAGGAGCCGCGCGAGCTCGGTCTTCGTCCCCACCCCGTCGGTCGTCGCGACGAGAACGAGGTCCTTGCCCGTCGGCGCGCGGAAGAGCCCGCCGAAGCCGCCGATGCCGCCGAGAACCTCGGGACGACCCGGCCGCACACGCTCGCGGAGCCGGGCGAGCGTCGCCGCCTTGAGCGCGGTGTCAACACCCGCCTCGCGGTACGAGGTCATGCCGGGAACACCGCGAGCGATTCGGCACGCGCGGCGTCGCGGAGCCGGCGGTCGTGGCTCACGAAGACCAGCTCGTCGTCCCCGCTGGCGAGCTCGAGCGCGGATGCGAGATGGATCGCGTCGAGAGAATGGATCGCCTGCCGCTCGCAGAGGGCGCCGGCAGCGTCGATGAGCGATCGACCGACCTCGATGAGCAGGATCCCGTCCAAGAGGTCACGGGAGCGGGCGCGGGCATCTGCCAGGACCTCGGGCAGATCGCGAGCCTCGCGTTCGCGGCGGGCGAGAGCAGATCGCGATTCGACGAGCAGAAGCTGCGACGCGGCGACCATGCGCGCCTCGCCGACGATCCGTACGACCTCTGATCCACTCGGCTCACGGAGAAGCAGAGCGATGAACGCACTCGAGTCGAGGAACGCGATCAGCGCCGAACGTCCTCGGGGGCCGCGCGGATCGCCTCGTCGAGCTCGCGCTCATGCTCCTCACGCATCTGGATGACGAGGTCGCTGAGCGACTGCCCGGTGTTCTCGTACTTCGGCGGCGTGATGCGCACCTTGCGGCCGCTCCAAGTGGCGCGCCCCTCGGAGAGCATCCTGATGACGCCGGCCGGCAGCCCGTACGGGATGAGCATCGCCACGGGCTCGCCGTGATCGGTGACCGTGAGCGTCTTGCCGGCCCGGACACTCCGCAGTCGTTCGCTGAACGAATCGCGGAGCTCGCGCACGCCGATCGTCTCCTGCCGCTCCGCCGGCGCGCCCGCGCCCCGGTCCGGTGCGGCCGCCGGGACGCGTGTGCGATGGACCCCAGCCTCGGATGCCGCGGTCGCGGACCCATGCCGCGCCACAGACGCAGATGCGGCAGTCGTCACACCATTCCGGTTCGGCTCCACCTTGCGCGCCTTCACCATGGCCACATTCTACCGTTTCGTGGCCACATCGCGAGTAGCCCCTTCCAGCGCCTCTTTTCGGAGCTCCAGCTGGATCGGCACGATGTACTCGCCGGTGAAGCAGGCCGTGCAGAACTCGCCCGGCACGCCGCCGGTCGCGCGGACCATGCCCCCGAGCGACAGGTAGCCGAGCGAGTCCGCGCCGATGTGCGCGCGGATGCCTTCGACGTCCTTGCGCGACGCGATGAGCTCCTCGCGCCGCGCCATGTCCACGCCGAAGAAGCACTGGTGCCGGATCGGCGGCGAGCACACGCGCATGTGCACCTCGCGCGCGCCGTGCCGCCGGAGGAGCGCGACGATCGGCCCCGAGGTCGAGCCGCGGACGATCGAGTCGTCGATGACGATGACGCGCTTGCCCTCGAGGACGTCGGAGAGCGCGTTGTACTTGAGCTGCACCGAGTGCGCGCGGAGCTCCTGGGTCGGCTGGATGAAGGTCCGGCCGATGTAGCGGTTCTTGATGAGCCCCTCGCGGAACGGGATGCCGCTCCGCCGCGCGTAGCCGACCGCCGCGGGGACCGCGCTGTCGGGGACCGGGATGACGACGTCCGCGGCGACGGGGTGCTCGTCGGCGAGGATCTCGCCCATCCGCTCGCGCGTGGAGTACACCGACACGCCGCCGAGGTTGCTCGCGACCGAGGCGAGGTAGACGTGCTCGAAGATGCAGAGCCCGCGCCGCTCCGCGGGGAGCAGCGCCACCGTCGTGGGGCCGGCGTCGTCGATGCGGACGACCTCGCCCGGCGCGACGTCGCGGATGAACGTCGCGCCCACCGTGTCGAGCGCGCACGTCTCGCTCGCGACGAGCCACGACCCGTCCTTGCGCCCAAGGCAGAGCGGCCGCACGCCGAACGGGTCGCGGACCGCGTAGAGCGCGCGCGGCGTGAGGAGCACGAGCGACCAGGCGCCATGCAGTGTCGGCAGGGCGCGGACGAGCCGCTCGTCCCACGACGCGCCGGGTGCGGCGACGATCACCTTCGCGACGACCTCGGTGTCCGACGACGTCGCGAAGCGCACGCCCTGCGCCGCGAGCTCGTCGCGGAGCTCGCGCGCGTTGATGCAGTTGCCGTTGTGGCCGATCGAGAGCTCGCCGAGCGCGTCATCGTGGACGGTGAGCGGCTGGGCGTTCTCGATGCGCGACGAGCCGGTCGTCGAGTAGCGGGTGTGGCCCATCGCCGCGCGACCCTTGAGCGCGCCGAGGTCCGGCTCGGCGAACACCTGGCCGACCAGGCCCATCCGCCGCACGACGCGCAGGTCGCGCCCGTCGGTCGCCGCGATCCCCGCCGACTCCTGGCCGCGGTGCTGGAGCGCGTAGAGCGAGAAGAACATGAGCCGCGCCGCCTCGGTGGGGTCGGCGCCCTCGGGCGACCAGATGCCGCACACGCCGCACACCTAGCCCTCCCTCCGATCGCGCTGTTCACAGATGTGCTGCGCTGCGTTCGGTGTGACGCACCCGCGCTGTGCCGCGATCCGTGTGGCACGGGCCGGCAGCGTGAGCCGCGGGTCGGTGCGGCTCCGTGATGCGCTCCGTGCTCGTGTTCGCTCCGGTCGCGTGAAGTGCACGTGGCTCATGCTCTGCCCAGCGCGATCACGAGCCCGCCGTCGAACGCCGCGCGGAGCGCCGCGACCGGCATGCCGAGGACCGGCGCGATCTCGAGGATGTCACCGCCCACCGCGCCGAGCGTCCAGAGCGGGACGTCGCGCGCCGCGGCGAGCGTGCGGAGCGCATCGGCCTGCTCGGGCGGCACGACGAGGACGATGCCCGAAGGCGCCTCACCGAAGAGCGCGGCGAGCGTGCCGGTGCCGCGCCGCGCCGGAAGCGTCGCGCGAAGCCCCACCCCGTCGCGGAGCACGAGCTCGGCGAGCGCGACCGCGAGCCCGCCCTCGGAGCGATCGTGCGCCGCGCGCAGGTGCCCCGCCGCGTGCGCGTCGAGGACGAATCGCTGGAGCCGCGCCTCGAGCGCGAGATCGATCGCGACCGACCCGCCCTGCGCGCTCGCGACCGACCTGCCATGCGCGCTCACGACCGGACCGCCGTGCGCAGTCGCGACCGGCCCGCCGTGCACGCCGCGGAGCGCGCCGTACGCCGACGGGCCGAGCGACACGTCCGCCGATCCCGCGAGGAGCACGACGTCGCCCGCGCTGCCGCTCGTCACCGGGAGGTAGCGCGTGACGTCGGTGAGGTGCCCGACCGCGCCGACCGTGGCCGTGGGCCAGATGTCCCGTGAGCCCTCCGGCGCGGGAGCGGAATCGGAGGGCGCCGAGTCGGCATCTGCTGCGCCGGTGCGCGTCGCGTCGGAGCGCGTCGCGCCCGAGCTGGCCGTGGCGAGGCGCGTGGCGTTGTAGAGCGAGACGTTCCCCGAGACGACCGGCACGCCGAGCGCGCGGCAGGCGTCGCCCACGCCGGCGATCGTGCGCGCGAGGCGCCAGGCGCCCGCGGGGCGCTCCGGGTTGCCGAGGTTGAGGCAGTCGGTGAGCGCGAGCGGCTCGGCGCCCATGCAGACGAGGTTCCGGGTCGCCTCGGCCACCGCCGATGCCGCGCCGACGTAGGGGTCGAGCGCCGCGACGCGCGGCTGCGCGTCGATCGCGAGCGCGATGCCGTCCGGCCGTCCCTTGATCCGGAGCACCGCCGCGTCGCCGCCCGGGCCGACGACCGTGTCGGTGCCGACCATCGAGTCGTAGGTGCGATAGAGGATGCGGCGCGAGGCGACCGCCGGCGAGGCGAGGAGCTCGAGGAGGATCGTGCCGATCTTTACCGGCTCGTTGGGGAACGCGACCGCGCCGGCGGGCACGGCCTGACCCGCGGCGCTGTCGCGCGTTGCCGGGGCTACCGGCACGACGTCGCCTGCCCCAACAGCCTCGCCCACCGTCGCGGCCCCTGCCGCTGCTGCCCCGCCCGCCGCCGCGGCTTCCGCCCGGAGCGTCGCCTCGTGCTGCGCGACGAGGTCGGTGAGGTCCCAGGCCGGCGCGTCGTCGGCGAGCGCGCGCGGCGGGAGCGACGCGACGACCGCGCCGCCCGAGGTGATGACGAGCGTTTCCTCCGCGGTGGTCTCGCCGATGCGCGCGCCGTGGAGCTCCCAGCGCGCGAAGACGCGCTCGATCTCCGCCTCGCGGCCCGGCCTGGCCACGACGAGCATCCGCTCCTGCGACTCCGAGAGCATGACCTCGAACGGCACCATCCCCGTCGCGCGGCGGGGCACGAGGTCCACGTCGACGCGCATGCCCACGCCGCTCCGCGCGGCGAGCTCGCTCGTCGCGCAGGTGAGGCCCGCCGCGCCGAGGTCCTGGACCGCCTCGAGCGCACCCGCGGCGATGAGCTCGAGCGTCGCTTCGAGGAGGAGCTTCTCGAGGAACGCGTTGCCCACCTGGACCGAGGGGCGCTTCGCGTCGTCCTGCGCGCCCAGCTCGAACGAGGCGAGGAGCGACGCGCCGGCGATGCCGTCGCGCCCGGTGTCGCTCCCCACCAGGTAGACCGCGCTCCCCGGCCGCGCCGTCGCCGCGGAGGCCAGCTCCTCGCGGCGGACGAGGCCGACGCACATCGCGTTCACGAGCGGGTTGTCGTTGTACGTGGGCTCGAACGAGACGTGGCCGCCCACGTCCGGGATGCCCACGCAGTTGCCATAGAAGGAGACGCCGCCCACGACGCCGCGCACGAGCGCGCGCGTGCGCGGGAGCGCCGGGTCGCCGAAGAAGAGCGCGTTGAGCACCGCGACCGGGCGCGCGCCCATCGCGAAGACGTCGCGGAGGATCCCGCCCACACCCGTCGCCGCGCCCTGGAACGGCTCGACCGCCGAGGGGTGGTTGTGGCTCTCGACCTTGAAGACGCAGAGGAGCCCGTCGCCCAGGTCCACCGCCCCCGCGTTCTCGCCCGGCCCGATCGCGACCCGCGGCCCGGTGGTGGGGAGCGTCTTGAGCAGCCGCCGGCTGTGCTTGTACGCGCAGTGCTCGCTCCACATCGCGCCGAACATCGCCCACTCGAGCGGGTTCGGCTCGCGGTCGAGGCGCGCGCGGACGAGGGAGGCTTCGCGATCGGTGAGGCCGACCTCGCGCGGGAGGTCCGCCAGGTTAGGCTGCGCCGCCACACTCCCCGAGGTCATCGGGGAAGCGCTCACGAGCTGGAGCCGGCTCCTTGGTGGCGCACGTTGGTCATTCCCCTCCCCGCGGTGGCGCCGAGGTGGTCCATGGTACCCCGGCCGTCGGGTGTCCTGTGGCTCAGCGGCCGGTCTGTGGAGCTGATGACGACGAGGTCAGGGCCGCGATGTCGGCGAGGTCCTCCGGCCGGCCCGCGGCGGCCTTCATGCGAATGAGATCGTCGAACCCGACGACGCGGATGGTCAGTCCCTGACCGAGATCGACGGCGATGGCGCGCCGCTTCAGGTCGGCGTACGGCGCCCCGCCAGGAACCTCGCTGAAGAAGTCGAGCCCGCCCGCGGCGGTCTCGAGCGTGAAGCTCGCGCCATTCCCGAGCACCCCCGGGTCGTAGACGTCGATGCCCAACAGGTGCGCGTCCACCCCGGAGAGCCGCGCCTCGAGCTCCCGGAAGGCCGCCGCCAGCCGCTTGAGGTTGGTCCGGTCAAGGGCCGCGAGGATGTCCACGTCCCCGGTCGTCCGTGGATGACCGTGGGCGACGACCGCGAGACCACCGATGACGACGTAGTCGACGCGGCGGCGGGCAAGCACCTCGAAGATCCGGCGCGGATCCGTCGCCGGAGCTCCGCGCGACGCGGTCGCGGGAGTCACGTTCGTCGGGCGGTCCGCGCACCGGCGCGCACCGCCGCTCGCAGACGCATCCAGCCGAAGGCACGCTCAACGCGCTCGGCCATCGGCACCGCACGGAGCGCAGCGAGGTGCGCCGGGTCGAAGCGTCCCCGCAACGGACGCGAGTCGAGCACGAGGTCTTCGCCCATGCAGCGCAGGAGCCGGCGCACGGTCTCGACGCTCGGCGAGCGACCGCCGTTCTCGAGACGGCTGACCGCGGTCTGAGTGGTGCCGGCCCGCGCGGCGAGCGTCGCCTGGGACAAGCCGCGACGTTCCCGGACGCTCCGTACCAGCTCTCCGCCCGTCATCCCGCAGAGCATAGCCGATTGGCTGTAGACAAGACCTCGCTTGGATCGCCCGGACGCAACGGCCCAGCGGTCGCTCGCCGCCAACCGCCCTAGATTCGATGTGATCGACACCCATCGGAGCCGCAGCCCGTGGCTGGCGCTCGGCGACCTGAACTTCCGGCTCTTCTTCCTCAGCCAGTTCGTCTGGCAGAGCGGCCGCTGGCTGCAATCGGTCGCGCAGGCGTGGCTCGTGCTCGACCTCACCGGCTCCCCGCTCGCGCTCGGCACCGTGACGGCGGCCCAGTTCGCGCCGGCCCTCGTCTTCTCGCTGTTCTCCGGCCCGATCGCGGACCGCTTCCAGCGGCACCGCTTCATCATGACCCTGCAGCTCGCCTCGATCGTCAACGCGACGACGATCGCGGTGCTCGTCGGGGCCGGGCACGTGCAGCTCTGGCAGATCTACCTCTTCGCGGTGCTGCAGGGGTCGATCCATGCGATCGACCAGCCCACCCGGAGTACGTTCGTGAGCGAGATCGTCGCGAACGAGCACGTCGCGAGCGCGGTGGGGCTCAACTCGGCGATCTCGAACGCATCGCGGATCCTCGGCCCCGCGCTCGGCGGGGTCATCATCGCAACGGCCGGCACGAGCTGGTGTTTCGGGCTCAACGCGCTCCTCTACGTCGTCGCGTACGTCGCGTACCGCTCGATGCGGACCGATCGGATCCGCCCCACGGAGCTCGGAACGGCCGGCCGGATGCACACGCAGGTCCTCGAGGGGCTCCGCTACGTCGCGAGCGAGCGCGAGCTCCTCGTCCCGCTCGCGCTCGTCGGGTTCCTCGGCACGGTCGGCTTCAACTGGTCGGTCGCGCTCCCCCTCCTCGCTCGCTACACCTTCGGGATCGGCGCGACCGGCCTCGGGCTCGAGAACGCGGCGATGGGCCTTGGCTCGCTCGTCGGTGGCCTCTACGTCGCGTCGCGACAGCCACCCGGCGCGCTCGGCCTCTGCCGCGTCGCGGCCGGCTTCTCGGTGGTGCTCATGGCGGTCGCGTTCGCGCCCACGAGCGAGGTCGCCCTCGGGCTGCTCCTCGCCGCCGGCGGGGTCGGCATCCTGTTCACCGCCGGCGTCAGCACGGTCGTCCAGCTGCGGAGCCGGCCGGAGTACCGCGGTCGCGTGCTCGGGCTGCTCTTCCTGCTCCTCGCCGGCGGCACGCCGATCGGCGGCACGCTCACCGGCACGGTCGCCGCGACCTGGGACATCCGCGTCGCGCTCGCGCTCAACGCCGCCCTCTGCCTCGTCGGGTCGGGTGTGGCGATCGCGTATCTCCAGCGGCGGGCGGCAGTGGCCTCCGCGTAGAGCCGCTGCCTGAGGCCTTGCCCGTGGTTGGTCTACGGGCAAGGCTTGGCCGGGTCCAAGCTCCGGTATGATCGGTATCCATCAGATCACGAATATGACGAGGAAAGGCGAGACCCGATGGAGCTGACCAAGGCGCTCTACGCACCGGCCGAGGTCGCGGCACTCGTCGGCCTGAGCTCGGACACGATCCTCAGCTACATCCACGCGGGCCGGCTGTTCGCGATCAAGCTGTCGGCGCGCACCTACCGCATCCCACAGCGGGAGGTCGCACGCTTCATGGGTCAGGCGGTGGCGCCGTCGCGGATGATCGTGGATCCGAGGGGCGGAGAGGCGGCGGCGGCCGCGCTTCAGGCCCGCCTCGATTCCGAACATCGGAAGCCTGTCGCGCGGTGACCGCGATCCTCAGCGAGCATGACCTGCACCAGCGAGCAGCGTCGGCGCTCGCGCTGCTCGATCGGCTGGCTGAGGCCGAGGCGACCGATACCGGCAGCGCCGGGGATGAGCGGGTCATCACCGTGCGCGCGAACGTTCCTCTCGACGCGCCTTTTCAGCGCGCGTTCTTCGAGTACGCCGAGAGCTACGAGCGAGCGGCGCCGGACGCGTGGCGAATGACCGGGTACTCCTACGAGTACCAGCAGCGGCCACCCCCGGGCCGGCGCGCCCATCACCGGCACGACCCGTGGGGCACGCACGCGCACGGCGTCGATCCGCGCGATCCCGCTCGCGAAGACCACTTCCGCGACATCGAGCTCGACGTGTTCGAGGCGCACGGCGAGTTCCTGCGCCTCTACGCCCGCGGCGAGCCCGTGGACTGCGCCGGGCTCTTCCCCCTCGCGCGCGAACGGTAGCCAGCGCTCCGGCCGTCTGCGACCATCCGCGTCGTGCGGTACTGGGTCGGGCTGACGGACCGAGACTGGTACCGGCTCCTCGCGCATCGCTCGCCCGACGAGGTCAACTTCTGGCAGCCGAGCCCGCGCCGTCCGGTCACGCTGGAGCCCGGCGCACCCTTCCTCTTCAAGCTGCACGCGTCGGCGGGCGGCAAGATCGTCGGTGGGGGCACCTTCGCGCACTACACGAGGATCCCGATCTCGATGGCCTGGGACGTGTTCGGCGAGAAGAACGGGGTGGCGACGCTCGCCGAGCTCGTCAGCCGGGTGACACGCTACCGGCGCACGGCCGTCGATGCGCTCGCCGACGAGATCGGGTGCATGGTGCTCGTCCAGCCATTCTTCCTCGAAGAGCACGCGTGGATCGAGGCGCCCGGTTGGAAGGGGCCCACCCAGCGCGGCAGGACCTACGACACCACAGAGGCGGACGGATCCGCGCTGTGGGAGAGCGTCGAGCGCGCGCGGGCCGCGGCCCCAGGGTTCGCGCGGATGATCGCGGAGGATGAGGCGCGCTACGGCCAACCGATCCTCGTCGCGCCGCGACTCGGCCAGGGGAGCTTCCGCACGCTCGTCACCGACGCCTACGAGCGCCGATGCGCGATCACCGGAGAGCGCACCCTGCCGGTCCTGAGCGCGGCACACATCAAGCCGTACGGCCAGAGCGGTCCGCACCGGCTGGACAACGGGCTACTGCTCCGGGCGGACATCCACCTCCTGTTCGATCGCGGGTACGTGACGGTGACACCCGACCTGACCGTTCGCATGAGTCGCCGCATCCGCGAGGAGTTCGAGAACGGGCGCGACTACTACGCGCTCGATGGACGCGACGTCAGAGGCCCCCTACGCGGATTCCCGCCACCCTCACGCGAACACCTCGAGTGGCACGGCGACACGATCTTCCGGTCATGAGTTCGCGTCCATGGAGGTGGTGAGTGCCAAGGATGGCCCGGTGATTCTCTAACTGGCTCCGATTCACGCCGTCGGCTCGTACGCCACGCCCGCGGACTTGGCCGCCGCCGACACCTATCATGCTGCCCGCGTGGACATCCGACCGTTCGACTTCCGCATGGCGCTCTCCATCTTGGAACGCCGCGCTCCTTGGATCGACCTGCTTGAGCAGATTGCTGCGGTCACGGATGCAGAGATCACTCGAGAGCAGGCTGCCATCGCCCGGAAGCGCGTCACTGCGCCGGCCGGCGCGCAGACGGCCCTGAACGCCATTCTGAGACGTCGGCTCGCCGCACCGTTGTGGCAACACGAGGCCGTCTTGTTCTCAGGGGCGGATAACGAAGACCAGTTGGGCGAGTGGAGGATGGACTTCGCGCGCGACCGCGTCGGGATCGAGGTGAGTTTCAATCACAGCGAGGCGATCCCTTGGACTCTTACTCGCTTGAACCTCGCGGGCGAGTCCACCGAGGTTCTGGCCGCTTCGCGGATCGACGTTGGCGTTGCGCTCTACCCGACAAAGAGGATGAAGGAATGGGGCCACATGGACGCGGCGGTCGGCACGTACGAACGAGCTTGTCTGTGGCTCACCAAGATGAGACCAGTGATGCCCATCCCCATCGCTGTTGTCGGTATCGATCCTGCGACGGATGGAACGCGCTGGATAGGTTCTGCGGTCTTTCGGGGAACGATCAAACACACGAAGCGGTAGCCGCGGCAGAAGCTACCTGACCACTCCTTGCCGTCGCATGATGGCCTCCAGCCGCGACGCGGCTCGTCCCATGTGCTCGTGTCCCCAGACCTCGAACACGGTCCATCCCGCGGCGCGGATTGTTCGGCTGACCCGAGCATCGCGCGCGCGATTAGCTCGGAACTTCGAGATCCAGAATGCGCGGTTCGACCGCGGCAAGGGCATGCGGCACGTCAGGCATCGGTGCCAGAAGCACCCATGAACGAAGATGGCCAAGCGCTGCGGCCCGAAGCTGATGTCGGGTCGGAAGCCGGCAATCCGCCGACCAACGCGGTAGCCGCGCAGGCCGAGTCGCCACAGCTCACGTCGCAGCTGTCGTTCAGGCCCCGTCTCACTCGGTCGGTTCGCGCGCATCACTGCGCGCGTCGCGAGCGAAGAGGGTGCGGGATTCCGCGGGTCGGTCGGTACGAGCCGGGCGCTACGCGCCGGTGATCGTGAGCTGTTCGATCTCGACGCGGGCATCGCGCTCGCGCTTCGTACGCGGGCGATGCTTGCTGAGCGCCCTCTTGAAGACCCTGTCAAGACGCACCGAGTCTACCGACGGACGTGCGGGCCTCCGCGACGCGCCCTCGACCGGCGAGAACGCGGCCTCTGGATGCGCGGCGAGCCACGCAGTGCCCTTGTTCGCGAGCGTGCAGACATACGCCGTCGCGACCAGGTATGCGGCCGTTCGCCGCGGCAGGTAGTCCTGCGCACGGGTCCGGAACGTAACGACCGCGGGTGAGGACTTGAAGTGCTCGCGGACCAGTTCTGAGATCCGATCCAGCAGCGAGTACGGGGTCACGTCCAGCTGGAGGCGCTCCGCGCGCACGGCCTGTAGGGTGCTCGCGTCGGGCACGGTCGCAGCAAATGCCTCTTCGAGCGCCCTGACGAACGTCTGCGCATGCTCGATCGAACGTTCATCGACCAGACCTGCCGCGAGGTACTCGCACGATGCCTGGAGTCCCGTCGGTGCGCTCTTGACGGCCTTGCCCGAACCGCGATAGAGAACTGCCCGCCACTCGACGACGTGCAGCGGAGCGCTCCGGCCGGCACGCCAACCACGGGCTTTCGCCGGCGCTTCGCCGAGGTTGTCGAGGTCGACGCGGAACCCAGCGACCCGCGAGCCGGGCACATGGTCACGGAACTTGCGGACGAGCTTGAGCTTCCGCGGTCCCTTCTCCCCCACGATGACATCGGGCACCGGGGTGTGGACCGTCCTGATGACGTGCGGGCGCTGCGGGACCGGACGCTCGGCAGCGCGCACGATGGCCTTTGCGACCGCGAACGCGACCGGTGGCGCGACCGCGTTGCCGATGAGCTTGTACTTCATCGCCTCGGTCTTACCCCACCACTGATACGTGATCGGGAACGCCTGGACCGACGACGCCTCGCGCACGCTGAGCCGTCGGTAGCCGCCGGTGCTCGACGCGATGACGGTGGTCTCGCGGGATACCCGGAGCTGGGTCGCCATGACCGTCCGCGCGGGTCGGTCAAGGTCGTCGGGGAAGGCCATCCGGCCGTACCACGAGTGCTCTTCCTTCGCCTTGCGATTCTCACGCACCTCTTCCTCGGTCAGCTCGAGGCGCGTGCTGAAGTGATCGGTCAGATGATGCGCAGGAAGGTCGAATCCGTAGACCGGATCGGAGACGTTCTCTCCGAGTGCGAGGCGATGACGCGGGTCGGGGAGCCCATCGACGACGTCCCGCAGCGTCCGCCAGCGTGCGCGCGCAGCAGTTGCGTGCTCAGCATGCGTCTGTGGGGGAAGCGGGAAGTTCCCGGAGAACGCGCGCGCGCGCTTCTGCGGCGTGCCGTAATCGGAGGAGACGAAGACCTCAAGGTGCGGAATCTCGAGCACACCCCTCTTGTCGATGCCGAGCTTCCGCAAGGGGATCTCGTGGTCGAGGTACTCAAGCGTGCGCGGGACGTTCTCCATGACCCACCACTTCGGCTGCAACTCGTAGACAAATCGGAGGAAGCGGTAGATGAGGCGCATCCCAGCCTCGATGTCACCGCCGCCTCCCCGGTTCGCGAAGCTGAACTCCGTGCACGGCGGGCTCCCGATGAGGACGTCGATCGGACCGAGATCCTCGGGTCGGTACGTGAGGATGTCGCCGTTGATCGCCAACGTGTCGGGATGGTTCTTCTCGTGGGTGAGGACGGCCGGCGCCCAATTGTCGAGTGCCTTCGTCACACGGAAGCCAGCTTGGCGGAAGCCCTCCGAGAATCCTCCCGCGCCGCAGAAGAGGTCCGCGCATGTCAGTGGCATCACTTGGCACCTTCGAACAGATGCGGGACGGAGTGAAGGGGCTGCACCACGTCCTCCTCACCAACGGGCACTGCTTGGTCGATCAGAACTAATGTTCTAGCCCATCGGGCGCGACGTGTCAAGGGGTAGGGAGCGGAAGCGATTGCCTTCTGGTTCGCCACACCGGTGGCACGAACCACCGGCGAGGAGCATACCTGGCGCTCGCCTGGGGCCGGTGGGACTCCGGATCATCAAACGTTTGCGAAGTCGGGAGTCCGCGCTGCCACGACGCGATCACAGCCCTGAGGCCTCTTCGAAGGTGTAGCACTTGACCCTGTGTTTCTCAGCCACCCTCTTCATCCTGTTGTAGTGCTTGCGGATAGGTGTCCAATCGCTTGGTTCGATGCCCACGATCAGGATGGGAAGGGCAACAACGAAGTCGAGGAACGGCAGGAGCGAGACAACACGCTCGAAGGTCGCAACATTCGAGTCCATCAATCGCGCGGCCCTGTCAGTGGCCACCACGAGCACGGCGACCTGACCCATCTTCGATTGGCTGACGAGCTGGAACTTGAAGAGGTCCCGGAACAGACTGGCCGTGTTGCCGAACTCAACCTCAACGAACATCCCGGCTTTCTTGAAGTCGCCCTTGAGAAAGCTCTCGAGTTCTCGACCTAGCGTCTTTCCAAGCACGAGAGGCTGGGTCTCCCAACCCTCGAGCTTCGCCAGGCGGGCGTGAAGCGCCAGGTTCAGGGCGTCCTGGTCGATGGGCATCAACGCGTAGCGATTGTTCTTCACGTCCTTCCGCTGACGCTTGGGTGTCAACGGGCGCCCCTTGGCCCTGAACGGCTCAGTGTCACGAAGTGGGAACTCGGTCTTCCTAAGCACCTTGGCGAGCTCGCGCCAGGGCTTCTTGAACGCGCCCATGACGATGAGTTCGCCGTGCTTGTGACTCCGCTTTCTGATCCTCACTGGCACGGGCACAGACTCTTCCGAAACGGCTTCCAGGTCCAGCGGGGCGTAATTGGTCTTTGCTTCGCGAGAAGCGGAGGCCGCCGCAGAATGAACAAGGGGGCGAAGTTCAGCGCGGCGCCGGAGTGAGGCCGTGAATCGCTGAGCTCAGCACCCTCAACCCGTCAGTGCCGCCGAGGACCAGCTCTGACGACCGTTCGGGGTGCGGCATGAGCCCGACGACGTTCCCCTCCACACTCGCCAGCCCCGCAATGTTGCGCATCGCTCCGTTCGGGTTCGCCTCCGGTGTTGCGATGCCTTGCTCGTCCACGTAGCGGAACACGACCTGGCCGCGCTCCTCGACCTCGGCGACGGTGCGCTCGTCGGCGACCCAGTTGCCTTCGCCGTGCGCGATGGGCATGCGGAGGAGCTCACCCTTGAGCCCGCGGGTCCAGGGGGTGCGGTCGCTCTCGACGCGCATGCGCACCCAGTCGCAGCGGAACTCGAGGTGGTCGTTCCGCACGAGCGCGCCGGGCAGGAGGCCGATCTCGCAGAGGATCTGGAAGCCGTTGCACGAGCCGAGGATCGCGCCGCCCTCGGCGGCGAATTTCCGGAGCTCGTTCGCGGCGGGCGAGATCTTCGCGATCGCGCCGGCGCGGAGGTAGTCGCCGTAGGCGAAGCCGCCGGGGACGATCGCGGCGTCGAACCCCTTGAGGCTCGCGTCGGCGTGCCAGAGGATCTCGGTCTCCGCGCCGGGCACGAGCGTGAACGCGTGCTCGAAGTCGCGCTCGCTCCAGGTCCCGGGAAAACGCAGGATCGCGACACGCGTCACGCCGACCGCCGCACGCACGGCGTCGTCACGCGGCCCGCACATCCACGCTGAAGTCCTCGATGACCGGGTTCGCGAGGAGCTCGTTGCCCATCGTCTGCGCGGCGGCGGTCGCGGCGGCGGCGTCGGAGGCGTCGAACGTCACGACGAGCTCCTTGCCGGCGCGGACGTCGGCGACGGCGATCCCGAGATGGCGGAGCGCGGCGGCGACGGCCTCGCCCTGCGGATCGCGGACCTCGCCCTTCGGCCGCACGTGGATCGTCGCCACGAACTTCACGACCGCACCTCGGACGCCGGGGATGGACCCGTGGTCGCGCCGCGCCACGCGTGGTGCGTCGCGGACGCGTTCATGTCCACTTCTCGCCGGTGAGCTTCTCGTAGCAGTCGCGGTAGCGGTCGGCGGTGCCGGCGGCGACGTCGTCGGGGAGCGCGGGGGCGGGCGGCTCGCGGTCCCAGCCGCTCGCGATGAGGAAGTCGCGCACGAACTGCTTGTCGTACGAGGGCGGCGCGCCGCCGGGCCGGTACTTCGCGGCGTCCCAGTAGCGCGAGGAGTCGGGCGTCAGCGCCTCATCGATGAGCGTGAGCACGCCCGCGGCGTGGCCGAGCTCGAACTTCGTGTCGGCGAGGATGAGCCCACGACCGAGCGCGTAGGCGTGGGCGAAGCGGTAGAGCGCGAGCGTGACGCGCTCGAGCTCCTTGGCGAGATCCTTCCCCACCATCGCGGCGAGCTGCGCGCGCGAGATGTTCTCGTCGTGGCCGGTGACCGCCTTCGTCGCGGGCGTGAAGATCGGCTCGTCGAGCCGCGCCGACTCCACGAGCCCCGTCGGGAGCCGCTCGCCGGCTACGGTGCCGCTCACCTTGTACTCGCTCCAGGCCGACCCCGAGAGGTAGCCGCGCGCGACGCACTCGATGTCGATCCGCTCACAGCGCTTCACGAGCACCGCCCGCCCGTCGATCTCCTTGTGTGAGCGGAACACCGCAGGGAAGGCCGCAAGGTCCGTCGCGATGAGGTGGTTCGGGACGAGGTGCGCGGTCTTGGCGAACCAGAAGTTCGAAAGGCGCGTGAGCACGCGGCCCTTGTCGGGGATCGGCGTGGGGAGCACGACGTCGAACGCGGAGAGCCGGTCGCTCGCGACGATGACGAGCCGGTCGAGATCGGCCTCATACACCTCGCGGACCTTGCCCTTGCGGAACAGCTTCGCCCCACGAATGCTGGACTTGGTGAGAACGCTCACTTCGGCAGGACTCCGTGCGGGGTGTAGGCGCTCACGTCGGCCGCAGTCTGCGCGGGGTCAGGACGCTCACTTCGGCAGCGGTCTGCGCGGCGCGTGGACGCTCGGCAGGAGTCCCTTCAGGCGCTTCCGCCACTCCGCGGCGACGTCGCGCGCGACGTCCGCCGCGAGACCGCGGTACTCCTCTGGCCGCTCGAGGATGCGGCGCTCGGCCGGTGTCAGCGCGCCGATGGTCTGGCGCAGGTCCTCGTCGTGCATCGCGACCTCGAGGACCGGTCGCCCGGTCCGCTCGGCCTCGAGCGTGAGACGGCGCACGGTCTCGTGCGCACCCGCGGTGCCGTACTTCGCGAGGAGGACGTAGAGCGGCTCCGATAAGATCGTGCCGCGCGAGAGCGCGAGGTTCGCCTTCATCTTGTCGCGGTCCACCCGCATCCCATCCAGAGAGGCCGACAGGCGCCCCGCGGTGTACGCGACGATCGCGAGAAGCTCGCCGAGGAAGCGCTGCGAGGCGGAGTTGGTGAGGTCGCGCTGGTGGTCCGAGATCTGGTCGAGGTACGTCGTCATGACCCGGGGTGCGGCGACCTTCCAGAGGCTCTTGGCGTTCTCAAAGGAGACCGGGTTGCGCTTGTGCGGCATCGTGGACGAGCCGACCTGCTCCGCGGCGAAGCCCTCGGCGACCTCGGCGATCTCGGTGCGCTGGAGGTTGCGCAGGTCGTCGGCGAGGTTCGCCATGACGCCCATCGCCGTGGCGCAGGCGTGTGCGAGATCGCTCCAGCCCTCGGGCTCCACGATCTGCGAGCTCGTCCCGCCGCGCGGCACGCCGACGCGGGCGAGGTACTTCTTCTCGAGGTCGCGCGGATCTTCCACCAGGAGGCCGATCGCGTTGTACCCGCCCACCGCGCCGGAGAGCTTTCCGGGGAGCGCACGGGCCGCGAGGCGGAGGTGCTCCATCCGGCCGCCGAGCCGCGAGACGTACTCGGCCATCGCGAAGCCGAACGTGATCGGCTCGGCGTGCTTGCCGTGGGTGCGCCCGACCTGCGGCGTCTCGGCTTCGGCCTCCGCGAGCGCGATGAGCCGGGCCGCGAGGCCGCCGAGCCGCGGGAGCACCGCGCGCTCCGTCGCGCGCCGGTAGCGGAGCGCGTTCGCGGTGTCCACGATGTCGTACGAGGTCGCGCCGAGGTGGACGAAGCGCGCGTCCTCCGGCGAGAGACGTGTGCAGATGACGTTCACGAGGGCGCGGATGTCGTGCCGGGTCTTCTCCTCCTCGATCGCCACGGCGTTCGCGTCGACCTCGCGGCACGCCTCGGCGATGCGTTCCGCGACGGCCATCTCGATGGCCCCGCAGTCGGCGAGCGCGAGCGCCAGATGCCCCTCGACCTCCGCCTTGTGCTGGATCGTCGCGTCCTCGGAGAGCCAGGGGTGGAGCTCGGCGTAGAGGGCCTTGTCGCCGCCGTAGAAGCGGAAGTCGAGCGGCGAGATCGCGTCGAAGCGATCCTCGATCGTCACGAGGACAGCACCTTGTCGGCGGCCTGCTTGCGGTGGGCGCGGACGCGTTCGGCGAGCGCGTCGTCGGCGGTGGCGAGGATCTGGGCGGCGAGGATGCCGGCGTTCGCGGCGCCCGCCTCGCCCACCGCGACGGTGGCGACAGGCACGCCGCGCGGCATCTGGACCGTGGAGAGGAGCGCGTCGAGGCCGCCGGCGACCGCGTTCGCCGAGGCGAGCGGCACGCCGATCACGGGGCGCGTCGTGTGCGCGGCGACCGCGCCGGCAAGGTGCGCGGCGCCGCCGGCCCCCGCGATGAACACGCGCACGCCGCGCGCCTCGGCGTCGGCGAGCCAGGCCCGGAGCGCGTCGGGCGTGCGGTGCGCGGAGAGCACGCGGACCTCGCACTCGACGCCGAGTGCCTTCAGCGTCTCCTCGGCCGCGCCCATCACCGGGCGGTCCGAGGCCGAGCCCATGACGATCCCCACGCGCACGCTCATCCCACCGCCCCACCACCGCGCACGGTCATAGCTCTTCCGCCGCGATATCCGAACGATAGAAGGAACCCTCGAAGCGCACCGTGGCGGCTCCCGCGTACGCCTTGGCGCGCGCCTCGGCCACGGTGTCGCCGCTGCCGATGACGTGGACGACGCGCCCACCGGCGGTGAGGTACCCGCCGCCGGGAGCGGCGGCGGTCCCGGCATGGAAGGCGTAGACGCCATCGGGAAGGTCGTCGAGCCCGGAAATGCGGTCGCCCCGGCGGGGCGCGGCGGGGTAGCCCGCGGCGCACACCGCTACCGCGACGTACGCGCGGGGGGATATCCGGAGCGGCTCGGTCGCCAGGTACGTCGCGAGGCGCCCCTCGCCGAGCGCGACGCAGAGGCGCGCGAAGTCGCCCTCGATCCGCGGCAGCGTGACCTGCGCCTCGGGATCGCCGAAGCGCGCGTTGAACTCGATGACCCGGAAGCCGTCCTTCGTGCGCATGAGCCCGGCGTAGAGGACGCCGCGGTACGGCGTGCCGCGCCGGACCATCGCGCGCGCGACCGGTGCGACAAGGGCCGCGGCGGCGTCAGCTGCCTCGTCGTCGGGGAGCACCCGGGTGGGCGAGACCGCGCCCATGCCGCCGGTGTTCGGCCCGGTGTCGCCGTCGCCGACCCGCTTGTGGTCGCGCGCCGGCGGCAGCGCGACGACCGTCTCGCCGTCGACGAGCGCCTGGAGCGACGCCTCGGGCCCTTCGAGAAGCTCCTCGATGATGACCGGGCCCTCGCGCATGACCGACAGGTCGAGCGCGGCGAGCGCTGCGGCGCGGTCGCGCGCGACGACGACGCCCTTCCCCGCCGCGAGGCCGTCGGCCTTCACGACGACCGGGCCGTCGCGCTCCTCGAGGGCGGCGCGCGCCGCCGCGACGCTGGGGTAGGCGCGCCAGGACGCGGTCGGGACGCCGGCCTCGTCCATCACCTCCTTGGCGAACGACTTGCTCCACTCCAGGCGCCCGGCCTCGCGCGACGCGCCGACCGCGGCGACGCCGGCGCGGCGCAGGTCGTCGCCGAGCCCGCGAGCGATGAGGTCGTCGGGGCCGACGATGCCGAGGTCGATGTGCGCCGCGGCGAGGTGCTGCTGGAGGCGCGCGACGTCGGTCGGCGGGAAGTCGAGCGTGCGCGCGAAGAGCTGCATCGCGGCGCTTCCGGGGACGACGTCGATCGTCGCGACGCTCCGGTCGCGCGCGAGCCGCCAGGCGATCGCGTACTCGCGACCGCCCGAGCCGAGGACGATGCAGTTGAGCCCCGGCGCGCCCGGCGCGCGGCCCGGGCTCCGCTGTGCGCGCTGCTCCGCGATGACCTTCTCGAGGCTGCGGCCGAAGAGCTTCATCGCCCGATCCGGCGCGCCTGATCGCTCGTCGGAGCGCACCGGAGACGCACACCGAAAGCCTACGGGAGACGGCCAAGGGCGGCAGCGAAGCCTCCGCAACCTGGTGCCGATGTCTGTCTTGTGATGAGACCCGGTCGGTTCCCGTGTCAGGTCCGCCGCACGGGTGTTGACAAACGCCAACAGGCTGGGCGATGATGCGGCGGCGACATCCGAGGAAAGAGGTAGAGGATGCCCTTGCGGCCATCCTCGAGGATCCGTGGTGGCGGCCCGAACAACCACGAAAGACCGGTCACCGGTGGGGCGTGCTGAAGCGCGGCCACGGCCGCGGCGGGTGCATGCGGTCGGTGTGGGGGACACCCAGCAGCCCGGCCGGCCACGCACAGGATCTCAAGGACTGGGTCAAGTGCTGCGGTCATCGGCCGCTTCGTTGAAGAACTTCTCGTTCACGATCGTCACTGACGACAAGGGCGGATCGGAGGAGATCGCCGAGCGGCTCTATCCGAGCTGCGCCGATGCGTGCGTGGGTGAGTCTGACCTCATCGTGAGCATCAGCTTCCACCGGAACGCACGCACCTTCATGGACGCCGCAGGAAGCGCGATCGACGACCTCGCGGCGGGCGGCTGCCGCGCCGTCTGCATCCAAAGCAGGGACATCGTTGACCTGCCGGAGATCGCCCGGAAGACGAAGCGCACACGCGAGAGCGTGCGCCTGCTCGTCGCGGGACGGCGAGGTCCCGGCAATTTCCCCGCCACCGCGTACCCGGACCAGCGCGAGATCATGCGACTGTGGCACTGGCCCGACGTGGAGCGCTGGTTCGCCGCGTACGAGAAGCGCCCGCCGGTGCTCGTAGACCATGCGGACGATATCGCGACGATCAACGCGGCGCTGGCCTTCGCGAAGCTGCGCTCGCGTGTGCCCGCGAAGCTCCGGCCGGCGCTCGATCGCCTGGCCACCGGCGGGCAGCCGCGCCGCGGGATCGGGTCGACGGGGCGCGCGCTCGCTTCCTAGCTACGCGATCCGGTCGGGAAGGAAGCTGCTGCTTCCATCTGAGATCACTCTGCCATTCTGCCAGCAGAATGGCAGAGTCATTCGTAGGTCGGTGGCAGCGGTCGGCTAGGTCCGAGCGGGCGCGCTCCAGCTGACCACGCCGAGGCGCGGCACCTGCGCCGGGGGCCGGGGCTCCGCGAGCAGCGCCAGCAGCGCCCGGTCCTTCGCGCTTCCCTCGCGCACCCAGAGCATTCGTCGGGCACGCGCGAGCAGCACCGCCGGATCCGCCGGTCCCGTGCTCGGGCGCTCCAACAGGCGCACCTCGCAGAGCCTCCCGCGCGCGAGCTGGAGCGCGAGGAACTCGGGGAGCGCAGGAAGGGTCGCCCGCGGCTCCCCGTGGACGCGCGGCCAGAGCGCGTCGACCTCGTAGGGCGGCGGCACCTCGAGGAGCACCGCGACGCACAGCCGTCGCGCCGCGCGCTCCATCGCCTCGAGGAAGCCACCGATGTCCTCGACGTCGTTGGCGACGTTCACCGTGAGGGCGACGTCCGCCTCGAGGGCGACGTCCGCCTCGGGGCTCTGCCGTTCCAGCGGCGGCACCGGCCAGCGCGCCTCGACGACCTCGACGTTCTCGACGCCGGTCTCGGCGATCCCCGCGCGGAGCAGAGCGAGCATCGCCGGCGACGGATCGAGCGCGATGACGCGCCGCGCAACGCGCGCGAGCGGCACCGCGTAGCGGCCACCGCCGGCGCCGATGTCGAGGACGACGTCGTCGGGCCGGACGAGCGCCTGGAGCGCACCGATGAGCGGGTCATCCGCGCGGGCGGGGTCGAAGCGGAACGAGGTCGCGACCGGCGCGTAGAAGTCGCCGTCGCCCACCTCGCGCACGCGGTCCACCTGCTCGCGGTTCGCGCGGACGCGCGCGGCCCAGGCGGCGAGCGCGGTGTCCAGGTCGGGGCGGAGCGGATCACCGTCCACGGTCACTCCCGCTCAGCGGCGAGCGCGGCGTGCGGGTCGGGGCGGAGCGCATCGCGGTCCACGCTCACTCCCACTCGATCGTCGCGGGCGGCTTCGACGAGACGTCGTAGACGACGCGGTTCACGCCGGGGACCTCGTTCACGATGCGCGCGGAGACCTTCGCGAGGAGCTCGTACGGGAGGCGCGCCCAGTCGGCGGTCATGAAGTCGTCGGTCGTGACGGCGCGGAGGGCGACCATGCGCCCGTACGTGCGGAAGTCGCCCTGCACCCCGACGCTGCGGGTGGAGGTGAGGACGGCGAAGGCCTGCGCGACGTCGCGGTAGAGCCCCGCCGCGCGGAGCTCCTCGAGGAAGATCGCGTCGGCCTCGCGGAGCGTGTCGAGCGCGGACCGGTCGATCGGACCGAGGATGCGCACCGCGAGCCCGGGGCCGGGGAACGGGTGCCGCCAGAGGAGGTCCTCGGGGAGGCCGAGCTCGGCGCCGGCGCGGCGCACCTCGTCCTTGAAGAGGCGCCGGAGCGGCTCGACCACGCCGAGCGTCATGTCCTCGGGGAGCCCGCCGACGTTGTGGTGGGTCTTGATCCGCGCGGCGGTCTTGGAGTCGCGCGACTTCGACTCGATGACGTCGGGGTAGATCGTTCCCTGCACGAGGACCTCCGCCGCGGTGCCGAGCTTCTCGGCCTCCTCCTCGAAGCAGCGGACGAACTCCTCGCCGATGATCGTGCGCTTGCGCTCCGGATCCTCGACGCCGGCGAGCTTCGCGAGGAAGCGAGCGGAGGCGTCGACCACGACGAGCCGCACGCGCTCGCCGAACGCCGCGATCACCTGGCGGCCCTCGTCCTTCCGGAGCATCCCGGTGTCGACGAACACGCAGGTGAGCTGCTCACCGATGGCCCGCGCGACGAGCGCGGCGGCGACGGCCGAGTCCACGCCGCCCGAGAGGCCGCAGACCGCGTGGCGCAGGCCGATGGTCGCGCGGATCTCGGCGACCGCCTCCTCGATGAAGGCCGCGGGCGTCCAGTCGCCGCTGAGGCCGCAGATGGTGGAGAGGAAGTTCCGGATGATCTCGCGCCCGTGCGGGGTGTGCGCGACCTCAGGGTGGAACTGCACGCCGAAGCGGAGCGCGCCGTCGCTCATCGCCGCCGCCGCGAGGCGGTCGGTCCGCGCGATCGCGTGGAAGCCGGGCGGGAGCCGCCGCACCGAGTCGCCGTGGCTCATCCAGGCGTGCTCGCGCTCGGCGAGCCCGGCGAAGAGCGGCGTCCGGGAGAGGATCGCGACCTCCGCGGGACCGTACTCGCGCCGCCCCTCGGCCGCGACCTCGCCGCCGAGCACCTGCGCCATGAGGTGCATCCCGTAGCAGATGCCGAGGACCGGGAGCGTGCCGTCGAGGATCGCGGGGTCGATCGAGGGCGCGCCGGCCTCGTGCACGCTCGCCGGGCCGCCGGAGAGGATGACCCCGCGGACGCCGCGCGCGCGCAGCTCGGTCGCGCTCACGTCGTGCGGGAAGACCTCGCAGTAGACGCCCGCCTCGCGCACGCGGCGCGCGATGACCTGGGTGTACTGCGAGCCGTAGTCGAGGATCGCGACGGTGTCCCTCATCGTCAGTACTGCGTCGCGCCGGTGAAGGCGAAGGTGCCGAGGTGGAGCGCGGGGACCCGGTTCCACGCGGCGCTGAGGCCGAACTGCTCGGCGGGAACGAGGAGCGAGAGATCCTTCCCCACGCCGCGGACCGAGGCGAGCGCCTCGTGGTACGACTGGGTGAAGCGGAAGTTCTTCACCGGGTAGGCGATCTCGCCGTCCTCGATCGCGAAGACGCCGTCGCGGGTCATCCCGGTGACGATCGTGCGGAGCTGGTGGACCCAGCGGGTGTACCAGAAGCGCGTGACGAGCACGCCGCGCCGCACTCCCCTGATGAGCTCCTCGCGGCTCTTGTCACCCGCCTCGAGGCGCAGGCTCATCGGGCTCGCGGGCGTGAAGCGGTTCGGCGGCAGCGCGTGCCCGGTCGGCCGCGCGCCGGCGCGTAGCGCGGAGCCGGGGTCGTAGACCACCGCGCGCGCGATCCCGTCCTCGATGAGCGTGAGGCGCTCCGTCGGCTGACCCTCGAAATCGAAGGGGCGCGGGATGCCGAGCGGGTCGTACGCGTCGTCGGTGAAGGTGAGCGGACCGGTCACGGTCTGGCCGAGCTTTCCGCCGACGAACGAGCGTCCCTCCTCGACCGCCATCCCGGTGAGCTGGCTCCCGAGGAAGGCGACGATGTCGCGCACGGCGTACGCCTCGAGGACGACCTCGGTCGGGCCGAGCGGGTGGTCGCGCGGCTTCTGCGCGAGGAGCGCCTTCGCCACCGCCTCGTCGGCGACGGCCTGCGCGTCGCAGTCCGCGACGTCGAGCGTCACGCGCTGCGCGAACGAGGAGCCCTCAGCGCCGATGACCGCGGCCTGCGCCTCGGCGATCGTCTGCGGCGTGTACGCGCGCACGCCACGCGAGCTGGCGACGAGGAGCTCCTGGGTGTCGGTGGAGACGAACCCCGCGGCACGGAGTCCCTTGGCGAGCGCCGCATCGCAGATGACCTTCGCCAGCCGCGCGCGGTCGAGCGGCGTCGCCGCGTCGGTGCGTGCGCGGTAGGCGGAGGGCGCCACGGGGATGGGCCGCGGCTCGGGGATCCCGGCGAAGCGCTCGTTCTCCGGCGAGAGCCGCGCGAGGTCGCTCGCGTCGCGCGCCGCCTGGGCGATGCCCTCGGCGTCGACGCGGTTCGTCGCGACGACCGCGACGCGCTTCCCCACCGCGACACGCACGCGGAGATCGACCTCGCGGCTCACGACGTTCTGGTGGATCGCGGCGTTCGCGAACCGCGTGAGCGCGCCGGTCCGTGCGATGACGACCGCCTCGGCCGCGTCGCCGGTCGCCTGCCGGAGCGCGGCCTCGGCGATGCGGGTCAGCTCGTCCTGGCCGAAGAGCGCCACTACTTGACCACCCCGACCCGGACGTTGCGGAAGCGGGCGGGCGCGGCGCCGTGGCCGGTGTGACCGATCTGGCCGGGCTGGCCCTTGCCGCAGTTCGGCGTGCCCCACATCACCCACTCGCTCTCCGAGCAGACCGCGTCACAGGAGCCCCAGAACTCCGGCGTGATGCCGGTGTAGGTGGGGTTGCGGAGCATCGCGCCGCGCTTGCCGCCCTTGATCTCCCAGCCGATCTCGGTGCCGAACTGGAAGTTGAGCCGACGGTCGTCGATCGACCACGAGCGGTTCGTGTCCATGAGGATCCCCTCGTCGGTCGAGGCGATGAGCTCGTCGAGCGTGCCTGCGGTCCCCGGCATGACCGAGACGTTCGTCATCCGGATGAGCGGCAGCCGCGCCCAGCCGTCCGCGCGCATCGTCCCGTTCGAAGGCTTCCCGAGCGCGGCCGCGGTCTCGCGGCTCATGAGGTAGCCGGTGAAGATACCGTCCTTCACCGCCCAGCCCTCGCTCGCGGGGACGCCCTCGTCGTCGTAGGCGAAGGAGCCGAGGCCGCGCGGCGAGGTCGAGTCGATGCGGATGTTCACCTGCTCGCTCCCGTAGCGGAAGGAGCCGAGCTTGTCGGGCGTGAGGAACGAGGTGCCCGCGAAAGCGGCCTCGCTGCCGAGCGCGCGGTCGAGCTCGATCGGGTGGCCGCACGACTCGTGGCACTGGAGCGAGAGCTGGTTGCCGGCGAGGATGACGCTGGTGACCTGGTCCTGCGGGCACTGCTTCGCGGTGAGGAGCGCGACCGCCTCCTCGGCGACGCGTGGCGCGTTCGCGGCGAGGTCCCAGTCGCGGAGGAACTCCCAGCCGGCCTGGTTCTGGCAGCGCATCCCGTCGGGGTAGCTGCGGATCTGCAGCTCGCCGTTGCCGGCCGCTTCCGCGGCGATGCCGCCGCCGGTCTCGGTGATCGTCTGCGCGATGTCGGCGCCCTCGCTCGAGAGGAAGAGCTTCTCCTCGCGCCAGATCCCGTAGCTCGCGCGCGTGGTGCGGAGACCCTTCTGCTCGCGGAGCCGGGCCTCGGCGGCGAAGAGGAGCGCGAGCCGGTCCTCGAGCGTCAGCGCGAAGGGATCGATCTCCACGGGCGTGACGTAGGTCGCGACCGCTGCGGCGACGGGCGCGAGGCGGACGTCCGCGCGCTTCGTGATCGCGGAGGCCCGCGCGATCTCCACCGCGAGCGCCGCGACGCGGTCGGCCTCGGCGGCGGTGACGACCTGCGACGCGGCGAAGCCCCAAGCCCCCTCGGCGATCGCGCGCACGGCGAAGCCGAGCGAGCCGCGGCGATCGACCGCCTCGAGCGCGCCGTTCTTCACGAGCGCGTCCTCCGCCGCGCGGCGGACGAAGCGGACGTCGGCGTACGACGCGCCACGGGTCTTCGCGGTGTCGAGCGCGCGCCGAGCGAGGTCCCGCTCCACGGACCAGCTCGCGCCGTCGACCGGTGCCGCGCTCATGATCGGCCGAGACCGGCGGGCCGGCCGTGGCTCGATCTCCGCTCGTGGGGCTGGGCCGAGCCCGACCCGGGCTCGCCCCGCATCAGGCCTTGACCCGATAGTTGGGGGCCTCGCTCGTGATCCGGATGTCGTGCGGGTGCGACTCGCGGAGGCCCGCGCCGCTGATCCGCACGAAGCGCGCCTGCGCCCGGAGGTCCTCGATCGTCGCCGCGCCGGCGTAGCCCATGCCCGCGCGGAGGCCGCCGACGAGCTGGTGCACGAGCGGCGCGAGCGGTCCCTGCGCGCGCACGCGGCCCTCGACGCCCTCGGGCACCAGCTTGGAGAACTCGCCGACGTCGCCCTGCCCGTAGCGGTCCCGCGAGCGGCGCGCTTCCATCGCGCCGAGCGAGCCCATCCCGCGGTAGGACTTGAAGGGGCCCTCGGCGGTCTCGATGCGCTCGCCGGGCGACTCGTCGACACCCGCGAGGAGGCCGCCGAGCATGACGGTGGACGCGCCGGCGCCGAGCGCCTTGGCGATGTCGCCGGACTGCTGGATGCCGCCGTCGGCGCAGATCGGGATGCCGTGGCGATCCGCGACCTCGGCGCAGTCGAACACCGCGGTGATCTGCGGCATGCCGGCGCCCGCGACGACGCGCGTCGTGCAGATCGCGCCGGGACCCATCCCGACCTTGACGCCGTCGGCGCCGGCGGCGATGAGCTCCTCGGTGCCCTCGGCGGTCGCGACGTTGCCGGCGACGACCTGGACGCGGTGCCGTGCCTTCAGCTTCTCGACCATCCGGATGACGCTCGACGAGTGGCCGTGGGCGGTATCGACGAAGATCGCGTCCACGCCGGCGGCGACCAGGGCCGCGGCGCGCTCGTCCGCGTCGCCGGAGACTCCCACCGCCGCGCCGACGCGGACCCCCGCAGCCTTCGCGGCCGCGACCTCGGCCACCTGATCGGCGATCGTGAGGTTGCGGTGGATGACCCCGAGCCCGCCGAGCGTGGCGAGGGCGACCGCCATGCGCGCGTCGGTCACGGTGTCCATCGCGGCGGAGAGGATCGGGATCTCCAGCTCGATCGCACGGGTGAGCCGCGCGCGGGTCTGGACCTGGGTCGGGAGGATGTCGCTGCGGGCCGGGATGAGGAGGACATCGTCGAAGGTGAGACCCTCGCGGCCGAACTTCTCCTCCCGCCTCACCCTCTGAATGGTACCGCCGCCTCACTGCATCGGGAGCACGACCGCGCGCCCGTCAGAGCGGTCCCCGCATCCTCGCGGCGGTAGGGAATGGTACCGCCGCCTCACTGCATCGGGAGCACGACCGCGCGCCCGTCAGAGCGGTCCCCGCATCCTCGCGGCGGTACGGACCGTCACCCCCTGGCGCGCCTCGCGAGGCGCTCGCCGAAGGCGCTCGCTCCGGCGCCGTACTCGTCGAGCGAGCGGAGCCGGGCGCGCGTCCAGGCCCGCGCGCGGAGCGTGAACGCGCCGGCGGCGGCGAGGCTCACGAGGATCGCGGCGGGAAAGAACAGATTCTGCAACGGCAGGAAGAGCCTGAGCTCGCCCGCGAGGACGAACGCGGCGAGCGAGAGGATCTCGATCTCGACGACGAGCACGAGGAAGACGAAGGCGAACGAGGCGGCACCGAACTGCCGCCGCGCGCGGTACGGGAACGCGACGTCGAGCACCGCCATCGGCGCATGGTAGGGCCGGCGCGGCGGTCCGCTTGCCGCTCGGCGCGGCGGTCCGCTTGCCGCTCGGCGCGGCGGTCCGCTTGCCGCCGCAGGCGGCTCCGCGTTCAGAGCAGCGTCGCCTCGCGCTCCGGGCCGATCCCGACCATCCCGACCCGCGCGCCGACGGCCCGCTCGATGCGCTCGAGATACGCCTGTGCCGCCGCCGGCAGGTGCGCACGGTCGGCGATGCCGGTGAGGTCGCAGGACCAGCCCGGAAGCGTCTCGTAGCGCGGGCTGACCCGCTCCAGGATGCGCGTCGGCGGCATGTCGGTGGTCACCTTCCCGTCGAGCTCGTAGGAGGCGCAGAACGGGATCTCCGGGTAGGCGCCGAGGATGTCGAGCTTGGTCACCGCGAGCTCGGTGAACGCGTTCAGGCGGTGGGCGTGGCGCACGGCGACGGCGTCGAACCAGCCCACCCGGCGCGGCCGGCCGGTCGTCGCGCCGAACTCGTTCGCCATCTCGCGGAGCGCCTCGGCCTCGCGCCCGAGCAGCTCGGTCGGCAGCGGCCCCTCGCCGACCGCGGTGGAGTACGCCTTCACGACGCCGATGACTCGCGTGATCGCGCGCGGCGGGATGCCGGCCCCCACCGAGGCGGCGCCGGCGAGTGGGTTGGAGGACGTCACGTACGGGTAGATGCCCCAGTCGAGGTCGCGCATCGCGCCGAGCTGGCCCTCCAGCAAGATCGCCGCGTCGCGGGCGAGGGCGCCCTCGACGAGCGTGAGCGTGTCGGCGATCCGGTCGCCGAGCTTCGCCGCGGCGGCGAGCACGGCGTCGGCCACGACGACCGGATCCATCGGCGCGTCGCCGAAGCGCGTGAGGATCGCGTTCTTGGTCACGAGCTCGTGCGCGACGCGGGCGCGGAACGCCTTCTCGTCGCGCACCTCGTAGACCTGGATGCCGTGGCGGCCGACCTTGTCGGAGTAGGCGGGGCCGACGCCCTGGCCGGTCGTGCCGAGCTTCTGCCGGCCGCGCTCGCGCTCGTCGAGGCGGTCGAGCGCGATGTGCCAGGGCATGAGCAGGTGCGCGCGGTCCGAGACGCGGAGGTTCGCGGTGGAGATGCCCGCCTTCTCGAGGCCCGCGAGCTCGAGGCAGAGCACGCCGAGATCCACCACGGTGCCGGGGCCGATGATGCAGAGCGCGTTCGGGTTGAAGATCCCGGAGGGCACCAGGTGGAGCTTGAAGGTGCCGAACTGGTTGACCACGGTGTGGCCGGCGTTGTTGCCGCCCTGGTAGCGGATGACGACATCCGCGGTCTGTGCGAGGAGGTCGGTGATCTTCCCCTTGCCCTCGTCGCCCCACTGCGCGCCCACGACCGCGGTCACTGGCACGTGGACCAATGCTAGCGAGTCGGCTGATCGGGCGGCGAGCGGCGGCTCAGGCCGCGGGGGGCGGGATGGCGGGTGGCGGCTTCCGCTGCTCGAAGCAGCTCGCGCAGTAGACCGGGCGGTCGTCGCGCGGCACGAACGGGACCTGCCCGGGCTGGCCGCAGCCGCTGCACACGATGTCGTGCATGTTCGCGACCCGCTGGGCCGCGCGATCGGCCTTGGCTTTCACCCGGCAGTCCGGGCAGCGCTGCGGCTCGTGGAGGAGCCCCTTGGACTGGTAGAACTCCTGCTCACCCGCGGTCCACGCGAAGGTGCTCCCGCACTCGCGGCAGCGCAGCGACCGGTCGGCGAACGTCATCCCCGAGACTCCTGAGGGAAACCGTACGCCGGGCGGTCAAGAGCGTCGACCCCTCGCACCTGGCGCCTCGCCCTGGCGCCTCGCCCCGGTCCGGGGACCGACCCGGCGGCTCGATCCGGCGGGGTGACGCCCTACGTGGCCGAGGCGACCGTCAGGCGCAGGCCGTCCGCGAGCGGCGTGCGGGGCGCCCAGAGGCGGGCGCGCGCCGCCTTCGAGGAGTCAAGGCAGGAACGCCGCAGCTCGCCGGGACGCTCGGCGACGTGGCGGAGGCCCGGCGGCGGACCGAGCACCTCGCTCATCGCCGCGATGAGCGCGCTCACGCTCGTCGCGACGCCGGTGCCGATGTTGAAGGCGCCGGCCAGCGGGCGGTCGATCGCGGCGAGCGTCGCCTCCGCGACGTCGTGGACGTGGAGGTAGTCGCGCTCCATCGTCCCGTCGCCGTAGACCGTGAGCGGCACGCGCGTCCGCCAGCACTCCTGGAAGATCGCGACGACGCCGCCTTCGAGATCGCCGCGCTGGCGCCGGCCGTACACGTTCGCCAGACGCAGCGTCACGCCGCTCGGTGCGGCGCTCGCGACGAGCGACTCCGCCTCGACCTTGAAGCGGCCGTACGGCGCGGCCGGGGTCTGCGGGGTCTCCTCGGTCGCGCAGACCGGCGTCTCGCCGTACCCCGCGCCCCCGCTCGAGATGTTCACGAAGGTGCGCGCGCCGCGCCGCGCGGCCAGCGCGAGGGCGTTCGCCGTTCCGTCGACGATGACCCGGCGGTAGAGGTCCGGCTTCTCCACCGACTCGACGACCTTCGTCTTCGCGGCGAAGTGGGCGACCGCGTCGAACGTGCCGCTGACCGCGTCGAGCGCCGCCGCGACCGCGATGTCGGCGACGACCAGCTCGGCGCGCGGGTCGAGGTTGTCCCGCGATCCGGTCGAGAGGTCGTCGATGACGACGACCGCGTCCCCGCGCGCGAGGAGCGCGTCGACGATGTGGCTCCCGATGAACCCGGCGCCCCCGGTGACGAGCACCCTCATGTGGAGGAGATGGTGGACGAATCCGTGGACGGCCGCTGGGACGGCGACCGGCCCGCCTCGCTACCTTCGGCGGCGCACCTCCGCAGGCGCTTCCCCTGAGCGGTCGTAAGGAGCCCCTTGACACGACGCGCCCTTCTCAATAGAACGACTGTTCGATAGCGTAGGTGTTCGGCATGAGGCACTCAGCGTGACCCTCGAGACCGCGCTCGACCGCCAGGTCCCGCACGACCCGGTGGCGGAGCGGCGCGTCCTCGGCGCGCTCCTCATCGACCGCGACGCGATCTTCAAGATCGCCGACGCGCTCGGGCACGCCGACTTCCACGAGGCGCGCAACCAGCGCGTCTACGCGACGATCGAGGCGCTCCTGGAGCGCCGCGAGCGCATCGACCCGCTCACGGTCCAGGTCGAGCTCGCGCGGCGCGAGGAGCTCGACCGGGTCGGCGGCGTCCCCTACCTCCGCGAGCTCGTCGAGGCGGTGCCGACCGCGGTCGAGATCGAGCGGCACGCCGCGGTGGTGCGGGACCGCGCCGTGCTCCGCCGGCTCCTCGGCGCGGCGACGGCGATCGCCGGCGACGCCTACGGCGAGCCGGTGGACATCGCGCTCGTGCTCGACCGCGCCGAGCAGCGGATCTTCGCGCTGCGCGACGAGTCGGCCAACGCGCAGCTCCGCCACATCAAGGCCGCGCTCATGGAGAACTACGAGCACCTCGAGGCGCGGATGGAGCACCCGTTCGAGCTGAGCGGCGTGCCCTCGGGCTTCCGTGAGATCGACTCCGTCCCCG
>Ga0082335_1002459_pt1 | contig 34612 bp, 45 predicted proteins | sample Subgrocontami58m_FD_72375 | JGI IMG/M metagenome (GOLD analysis project Ga0082335, IMG submission 72375) | Subsurface groundwater microbial communities from S. Glens Falls, New York, USA - GMW37 contaminated, 5.8 m (SPADES assembly) (version 2) ... | reverse complement strand
TAGTTGTAATCTGCTTATCGCTGTTCATTTACAACACTTTCTCTTACGCCAAAACCTAATACTGAAGTTCTAATTCTTAGATAATACCTACCTATCCTTATACATACCTTAGTAGTTTTGTATATAATTAGGTATACCTGAGTATCTTATATATAAAACTGTCGGTTTAGAAGGTAGAGTATACTTTAGTATAATCAAGTATACCTGTGTATATTAGATAGGAATTCCTAAGAGTAGTGGATTTTTAAAAGAGTTTAAGAAAATAATTAAAGATATAAAAACACAGAAAAAAAAATTCAAAATTTCTTGAACTGAGAAGCTGTCTCAAGCAAATCTACATGCCCTAAGAAAACCGCTCGGCAACAATATCTTTCCATGTCTAAATCATCGAGAATTTTCTTTCGGTCTTCACCCTTATTAACTCTCTCGACGTAATTTTCCCATAAATGCCCGATTGGCTTTCCGCATGCAAAACATCTGATTGGAATTAACATTTTTTCTCACCTGTAAGACTTCTGCCTCTTTGCCCTTGCCTTGCCGTGCCTATTCGGCTTTGCCGGCTCATTTCTCCTGACATCAGCGACAATCATATTTCTGTCATAAGCCAAAAAAGTCTCCTCGAGCTTATCATCCTTAGTATACTCAACCAATGCTTTGGCAATAACAAGCCGTGCAGCATCTGCCTGTGAAGAAATTCCGCCGCCTGAAATTAAAATATCAATATCAACCTTATTAGCAATATCCCCAGCCAAAAACAACGGCTCAAGAATTTTCAATCTATAAAGCTTCTGGGTATAACTATCCAAAAGCTGATGATTAATTCTTATCTGCCCGCTTCCTGAATAAAGATTTGCCCGAGCAATTGCCCTCTTTCTCTTGCCTGAAACCTGAACAACCTTCATCTTAATTATTACCTCTCAACAATCTGCATAACTCATCAACAGTAATATACTTCACCATTGATGATTTTGAAATATTCGCAAAATCAACAGTCTCTGCTTTCTTATCCTTGAACTGCTCTGGAATTCCTTTATAGCATTTAACTCTTTTCAAAGCAACCAAACCTTTATGCTGTTTATGCGGCAGCATTCCCCTGATAGTCCTCTTCACAACAGCTTCTTCTCCACTCGGAAAATGCGGACCCCTGAAAGGAACTCCTCTCCTGACTCTCTGCATATACTTATTAACAATCAGATTCTTATCACCGGTAATAACTGCATTCTCGCAATTAACAACATCCACTTCCTCTCCGAGAAGAGCTTTCTTGGCTACAAAAGTTGCCATCCTTCCCAAAATCAAATTGCTTGCGTCAATTATCATTTTACTTTAACCAATAATTTTAATTTTTTTCCCCTTAGGACTTTCCTTTGAAATATCCAGCAGTGAAATAATTTTGCATCCTGCCTTCAGCAATTTCTCCTCAGCAGACTTGGACAAATTAAAAGCTGCTAAAGTAATTTTATGCTCTATGCTTCCTGCTCCAAGCACCTTGCCCGGAACAACAACAACATCGTTATCTTCTGTATATCTGCTCAATATTGACAAATTAACTTCTCTCCTGCTCCTTGTAGCTCTCTCTAAATCAAGAGCAACTCTCTTCCATATAGGAGCTTTCTGCTCGTTTGCTCTTTTCTTTAACTCGGAAATAAGATTCCTTGTGATTTCGTTTGATGGACCAGTTCGTTTCATTTTTAATTTACCACCGCAAAATCGGTGGACGCTTTTGTCGGGCATAAAGCCCAACTTGACTTACTTTGATTGTGAAATATTATGAACTGCGGGGGACGTGATTCCCACCAACCACAAAATTGGTTGACGCTTTCAGGTATCTCGGCTTTGACGCCGACATACCAATAATCTTGATGATGATTGTAATGAACTGCGGGGGACGTGATTTGAACACGCGCACCCACTAAGGGACAAGGCCCTCAACCTTGCGCATTTGACCAGGCTCTGCCACCCCCGCATAAGCTGTCGGTAACAGAGCAAATTGAACTTATATAAATTACTTTATTTTATTGCTTTGATAGACTCAGCAAACTCCTCCATCTGCTCCTGAAGAAGCTTCACTGACTCAACAATCATTGACTTGACATCCAGTTGTCCAAAACTCTCGACGAAAAATACAAAATCATTAGTCGGAGTAATAGTAATATGCTCAGGACATGCATCAGCATAAACCTCTGCAATATTCCACTTATAATAATTCTTATCCTTGACAACAACCTTATTATTCTTGTAATCAAAGATTGCCGCAGGACAATTCTGAACATACTTCTCGCACTTGGCGCAAGGGCTTTTCGATTCCTTTGTCTCAATGCTCGGATACTGAACATAATAAGCATGACCGGCGCTCCACTTTGCATGAACATTTCCCAATCCAAGAACAGCAGTTGCCTCCAACTCCAAAGACTGATTCTTCAGAAGATGAACAATTGGAATCTTAGGATAAAACGGTTTGATTGCCTTATCATCACTCTCTAATTCAGAAGCATAAACAGTGCATGGACCTTTTGCCTTCAACGACAATTTCACTTGGCATCTTGCGCATCCTTTTCCCTCGCACTTGCATTTGCTCGGAAGATTATAGCTCTTCAAATCAGTTGTCAAGGGAATCAATCCAACCCTCAATGCAATCATCTCATCATAAAGCAAAGAAGAATTTTTTGAAATTTCAACAGTGTCAACAGCCATAACAGGCAACTCGCCAATCAAAACTCTCCTGAGAGCATTAGCTTTTGCAGGAGTGCTTTTACCGAGAACAAAAGTAACTTTCTCATTACCCTTTTTCTCAATCAAATTAATCTCTACCATCTTAAACTCTTCGTCCCCTCTTACCGCCTTTCTTTCTGCATCCGTCATGCGGCAAAGGAGTAACATCTTCAATCAATCCAATTCTCAAACCCATTCTCGACAATGACCTTATAGCAGCCTGCGCTCCAGGCCCAGGATTAGTCGGACCGTTATGACCTCCAGGCGCTCTGACCTTAACATGAATACCAGTAATGCCTTTCTCCCTTGCAGTTGTCGCAACTTTTCTCGCAGCCATCATCGCAGCAGTCGGAGAACTCTCCAATCTGTCAGACTTCACCATCTGTCCACCTGACGAAATAGCCAAAGTTTCACTGCCGGTAATATCAGTAATATGAATAATAGTATTATTATAAGAAGAAAAAATATGCGCGATTCCCCATCTTGTCCCTTCCTGTCTGTTCATCATCATAATCTCACCATAAATCAATCAAATTAATTAGCAACTACCTGCGGCTTCTCCACATTAGCAGGAGCAGCAGAAACACTGACAGCATTCTCAATCCTTCTCGCAGGATGCTCATCGCTGTTCAATGCAGATGTAACTCTAAAAGTAATAGCATCCTCCTCATCGAGCTTCACAAGATACGAAGGCGAATTAATTGTCTTTCCCTTAACCATAACATGCCCGTGAGTAATAAACTGCCTTGCCTGCATCATTGACTTTGCAAACTTCTTCTTCATAATCAAAGTCTGCAGTCTTCTCTCAAGAACATTATCCAATCGAATAGCAAGAACATCCTCAATCTTTGGATTTTGCTTCACAAGCCCATACGAAGCTGCCTTCTTAATCAATTGCAAAGCTTCCTTCTCTGCCTGAGCGCTGTGAGAAGCAATTAACTTTTTAGAAATCCCCTTCATCCTCCCGAGAAAAGACTCCATCTTCCAGATTTCATTCTTTCTTCTAAAGCCGTACTTCTTCCTCAAGTCTTTCTCCTCTTCGATTCTTTCCTTCTGCCAAGGATGCCTTGGATTTGAATACTTGCTTCTTAATTTTCTTGGATGACCCATTTTTTGACCTTTATTTAATTTGAGTTTATGTCCTTCCTTTCTTTGAAGCAGCAGTTGAAACTCCCAATTTAACTTTTCCTTTATTCCTTCTGAAATTTGACCTTGTTTTTTGTCCTCTGACAGTCAAGCCCTGCATATGCCTCAGACCTTTGTACGACTTAATTTTCTTCATCATTTTAATATCATTATCAGTAATAAACTTCATATTCGATGTAACAATATGCTTTGTTTCGCCGTCGTCAGGATCACTCCTCCTGTTAAAAAGCCAATTTGGAAGACCATACTTTGTCAAATCCTTAGTAATCTCGTCAAGTTGAGCAATCAACTCATCACTCATATTGCCAACTTTCTGCCTTCTGTCAATTTTAGCAATATGGCAGATAGCATTAGAACACATATAACTAATGCCTTGAACCTTAGTCAATGCACTATAAATTGACCAATTGCCGTTCAAATCAGTATTAGCGATTCTTACCAAATACTTAAAATCCTGTTTTTGCTCCATCTTAAATCGTAGTTTTTATATTCGCTTTATAAACTTTTTTAATCTCAAACTTTCTCAAGCGCCAACCTGTCCTTCAGTCAGGCCTTTTCTCTTCCTGATATCATCAACAACTTTTGCTTGCAGTTCACTTGGAAGCCTCTCGAAAACCTGATCTATCAGCGACGAAACACCTCTTCCTTCAGTAGCAGATCTCAAGTCAGAACTCCATCCAAGCATATTCATCACAGGCAATTTAGCTTTCAAAACAACTTGATTGCCTTCATGATTCAAATCCAACAATTGCCCCCGAATACTATTAACCAATTTTGTCAGGCTTCCGGTAAAATCAATAGGCGCCTCAAGCATCATAATCTGCAATGGCTCAAACATAATCGGATTAGCGAGCATCATTGCGCCTCTGATTCCTTCTCGGATAGCAGGATAAACTTGCGCAGGGCCTCTGTGAATAGCATCCTCGTGCAGTTTCATATCAACCAAAGTAACCCTAACCTTTACACACGGCTCTCTCGCCAATGGTCCTTTATTCATAACTTCCTCAAACATATCAAGAACCATTTCAAGAACTTCTCCAAGATGAACCTGCCCTCTTGTCTTCTCCATAAAAACATTCTTGTTATAAATATCCTTGACTTGCTCAGCTTCCTTTGTTGCCATGCCTGTATCAACAAGAGTATCTCTAAACTCAAGATTCTTTTTCTTGATTCTTCCTTCCTGAATCTTCCCTTCCTTGATAGCATGATAAAGAGTTTCGTTCAATGGCTCGACTATAAAATAAAACTTGTTATGCTTGTTCGGAGTTTTTCCCTCGAACTCAGGCGAAACTTTAGTAATTGACTCCCTGAAAACAACAATCGGCGGCGATGTTTTGACTTCAACACCCTTCTCAGTAATAATTCTGTTCTCGATAATCTCAAGATGCAGCTCGCCCATTCCAGACATTAAATTCTCTCCAGTCTCATCATTAATCTCAATCTTGATAGAAGGATCCTCTCGCGCAACTTTCTTCAAAACCTCAACAAGCTTAGGCAAATCCATTTGTTTCTTCGGCTCAATAGATTTTGTAATAACCGGCTCAAAAATATGCTTAAGCTCCTCGAATGGCTGCTCTGGCTCCAAAGTTACTGTCTCTCCTGAATTGCCGATAACTCCAGAGATAGCGCAAACATTTCCAGCAGGAATACTTTCAATAAGTTCTGGCTTGATGCCGTTATAGATATACAAATTCTGGATTCTCTGCCTTTGCTTTGCATTATTCAAATAAACCTCAGTGCTGTTTGTCAAAGTTCCAGAGAATAATCTTCCAGCAGCAATATCCTTTCCAGACTTAGGATCAATAACAATTCTTGTAATAACAAACGCAATCTTTCCATTAGGATTGCATGTAATCAAATCCTTTCCAAAATCACTTTCCAAATCTCCTTTCCAAATTTTAGGAATTCTATACTCCTGCGCCTGTATCGGGCTTGGATGATGCTTGATAACCGTATCTAGAATAACCTCATGCAAAGGAGCATTATTCCAAACCCAGTCCTTTCGTTCCTCGCCTTCCATCTGATAAATCTTGAGAATGTCCTTGAACGCAATATTTTTTTTCTTCATAAATGGAAAACTCAAAGCCCAGTTCTCACGAGCAGAGCCAAACGCAACAGAGCCGTCCATGATATTAACTTTCCACTTCTCTCTATACTGCGGCTCAGCAATATCCTCGATAAGCTTGTTAAAATTCGCAATTAATTTCACGAATCTCTCCTGAATCTGCTCAGGCTGCAATTTCAATTCTTTAACCAGTCTGTCAACCTTATTAATAAAAAGAACCGGCTTGACTCTCTCTCGCAATGCTTGTTTTACAACTGTCTCTGTCTGCGGCATAATTCCTTCAACAGCACAAATCAAAACAACAGTGCCGTCAATAGCCCGCATTGCTCTTGTAACATTTCCTCCGAAATCAACATGTCCTGGTGTATCAATCATATTAATCAAAAACTCAGTACCATGATAATCATGAACCATTGAAACATTAGCAGCATCAACTGTCATTAATCTCTCTTGCTCATCCTTATGCTGCCATGTAACCATCCCGTCTTCGAGATCACCTGCGTATTTCGACGCCATCAAGCCGGCAGCAGCAACAAGATTGTCAGTCATTGCCGTTTTTCCGTGATGTATATGCGCGCTTGTACAGATATTCCTAATATGAGCAGGATCTTTTGTAATCCTTGCAACTTTTAGTGCCATTGATTCGCCCATTTTCAATCACCGTTATTTCTTCCATACATATTCGAGTTTCTTAACATCATGAACATCAACAGGATAAATCGTGCTTATCAATTCATCAGGTCTAAACCACAATTTAATTTCCCTCTCAGCATCCTTTGAATTCTCTGATGCATGGACAACATTCTCGAAAATTCCCTTTGTTGTGATTCTTCCATACCTTCCTCTGATTGAGGTTGGCTTTGCCTGCTCAGGATTTGTAGCTCCGACAACTTCCCTGATTTTCTTGCATGAATCATCTCCCTCATAAACAAGAGCAACAACTTTTTTAGTATGATATTCTCCCATAATATATTTGATAAGTTCGTCGAAAAACTTCTGCTCCTTCATGTGATAATAATGCTCCTCTGCAAGTTCTCTTGTAACCCTTACAACTTTCGCGCCCACAATGCTTAATCCTGTCTCTGACAAAACAGAAATAATATTCCCTGTCAGAGATTTAACAAGTCCGTCAGGTTTGATTAAAACAAGGGTTTGCTCGATTGCCATTTCACAATACCATAAAAATTATTTTTCGCTGAACCGCTTGGTCCATTTTGTCCTGATAGCTTTTCTGCCAAGTTTTATCTGGTTTTTCTCGCACTTCATACTGCAAAAATAATAAACAGTGCCATCTTTTAGCACATACATCTTTCCTGTTCCCCTCTCGAGAACTTCTCCGCAAAAAGTGCATTTTACCATTCTAATTATTTTATCCTGTCAACCCACGACCGACTTTTGTAAGCGGTCTTGCCTCGATTTCAGTTTCTCGCATCATCAGAATATCACCAATCTGAATAGGCCCCTTGACGTTCCTTCTCAAAATTTTGTTCTTATCCCTGCCTTCGAGTATTCTGCACCTTATCTGGATTGCCTCTCCTCTTGAGCCAGTTCTGCCAACAACTTCTTCAACTCTCGCAGGATATGCCTCTGTATAAACAACAGCGCCTTTCTCTGTCTGCTGTCCTTCCTCGGGCTTGCCTCTTTTCTGCTGAGGCATCTTCTGCTGTTGCTGCTGTTTGTCAGCCGGATTTTCAGCTTGCTTCTCAGCTTGTTTCTGTTCTATTTTTTCGTCAGCCATATTGTATCAAATAATCGTATAATTATTGTTTGGACTTTGCGATAATCTCGCTGATTAGATTCTTTGCTTCTCCTTCAAGAATAATAGCAACCGCGGTTGTGCCAACTTCTAGTCCTGCAGATGCGCCCAAGTCAGTCTTGCTTGGAACCTCGACGCATGTAACGCCTTTCTCCTGCGACAAAACAGAAAGATGCATAATAATTTCTTTCGGTGAAGTGTCGCCTGCAAAAGCAACCAATTTTGCTTCTCCCTTCTCGAGAATCTTGGTAACTTCGTTAGCTCCCTTTCTAATCTTGCCAGTGTTCTTAGCCACTTCAATCGCTTCATATACCTTATCCACAATTTCTTTAGACAATGCCATAATATTTGACCTCCAGTCCATGATTAAAAGACCATCTCGATAAAACAGAAAATTGCCTCACAGACTTTTTGCCTGCTTCATCGGAATTAAGGAGGAAATTATCGCCTACTTTTAAAGGTTTCGTATTGCAAAATATACACAACCGCAACCACAATTTTCTTGGTATGAGAAATAGAAACGTCAAGTGATTTTATTTTCAGTTTAATACCAGAACCTAACCTTATCATTGGCTTCCCTGACGGTAAATTCAAAACAGAAACATCATGCCAGCTTAAGTTTACCAATCCAACAGCTTTCCTGAAAGCCTCCTTTGCAGCAAATTTTCCTGCAAGATGCTCAATTGATTTGCTTTTCTCCTCGGAAATTTCGTCGGCAGCAAACAATCTTTTCTTCAATGATTTTGTCCTCGATATTCTTCTCTTAAAATCATCAATATCCACAATGTCAATTCCTGTTGAGATGCGCATATTATTATTTAGAATTAATACAAATATATATAATATTTCAAAATATTTAAATAAACCTTGCTCTACCTCTTTTTCATGGGAAAGGTAATTCTTATAGTCGGAGGACAGTTTGGCGATGAAGGAAAAGGCAAGGTTGTTGACTATCTTGCTGAAAAAACAGATGTTGTAGCGCGCTATCAGGGTGGAAACAATGCAGGCCATACTGTTGTTGCGCACGGCAAAAAATTCAAATTCCACCTCATCCCGTCGGGAATTTTGCATAACGGAGTCCTGAATATCATTGGCAACGGAACAGTGATTGATCCAAATGTGCTTGTCAGGGAAATAAAAAACCTGAGAGAAGCAGGCATAGAAATATCGCCAAACAATTTTGTAATCAGCAACAATGCTCATGTGATTCTGCCTAAACATATCGAGGAAGACAAAAGAACCGGCGGAAAAATCGGCACAACATTCAGCGGCATCGGTCCTTGCTATGCTGACAAAATTGCAAGACGAGGATTGCGCATTGGAGAATTCATAAAGCAAAATGATGAAAGCGCAAAATACCTGAAAGAATTTGCAAAAGACACCTATCTAATAATCAACAACGCAATTGACGATGAAAAAAATGTTGTTATAGAAGGCGCGCAGGCAACTCTCCTCGATATAGATCATGGAACATATCCTTATGTAACTTCCTCAAACGCAAGCGCAGGAGGGGCATGCACTGGCTTGGGAATCGGTCCTAAAAAAATTCAGGAAGTCATTGGAGTTTCAAAAGCATACATCACAAGAGTTGGCGGTGGAAATTTTCCTACGGAATTAGGAAGTGAAGAACTCCTGAAAAAAGAATCAAGGAAAAAAAAGCTCTCGCAGGAAGACATTGGCAAAGCAAACTCCGGAGACGAGTATTTCCAAGGCAAGGTAATGAGAAAGCAGGGCTCAGAATACGGAACAACAACAGGCAGGGCAAGAAGATGCGGCTGGTATGACGCAGTTGCTGGAAAATACTCAATAATAATTAACGGCTTAGATGCTGTTGTGATAACAAAGCTCGATGTCCTTACCAATCTGAAAAAAATAAAAATCTGCACAGCATACAAATATCGAGGAGAAACCATCAAGAATTTTCCGACAGACATTTCTGTACTTGCAGAATGCAAACCTGTTTACGAAGAACTTTCGGGATGGGATAATGACATAACAAATGCCAAAAATTTCTCAGACCTTCCAAAAAACGCGCAGAATTATATCAACAGATTGAAAGAGATTCTCGGAGTGCCAATCTACATTGTCTCTGTCGGACCTGACCGTTCTCAGACAATTGTTCTTGATAAAAGATTTGGATATTAAAATTGGATATAACACCTCAGTTCGTCCTATAATTTACCCTCTCCTTATCGCCGTAATCCCAGTCCTTGAAATGTCCAAGATTTCAAACTGCTTCACTTGTAAATATTATCATGATGGTCAAAATCTTCAAATCTACACATTTTATTCTCCTTATCAACTTTAAATGTTAGAACAAAGTGTTTGTCTATATGAACTCTCTTAAAACCTTTCATGTTACTCGAAAGAAACTTGTAATGGTCAGGATTTAACGGGATTATCCTTTTGATTTCTTCTCTTTTTTTAAGAATTATTTCAAATTGTTTTGGATTTTTGTGTTTAAACTTCTTTAATTTTTTTGTCAGCTCATCACTATACTCAAATCTCCAGTCTTCTGGCATTCTTACAAACCTAACTCTTTTTCGAATTCCTTCTCGGAAAGAAATATCCCTTCGTCTATATCTTTTAATTTTTTAGCATATTCTGGCTTTACATCATGCTTATCCAAATCCTCTATATCTGCCTCTATCTGAGTAATTCTTTTCTTAATAACAGCCACATTTTGGGCAATTTGTTTAAGCAGAATTTCTGATTCCATAATAGCTTTTTATTCAACAAACTATATAAAGATTACTTTTTTATGGGTTGTAAAGTTGGCGTCACTTAGATAATAAAAAATAACTTTAAGGTTTCATAGGTGGTAGATTCAATCTTTCTTTATGTTTTTGTGCTTTCTCATCAATATACTTTTGGTTTTCAAGGAGTTCTACAATATTATTTTGCTTTTCCATTTTATTTTTTGCCTCTTCTGCCATTGCTTTTTCTATTCTAGCTTTCTTTTCTGCTTCGCTTGCAGGGTCCTTTGGACCAATAGATAATTTTATTTTTTGTTGTTGCTCTGCTTCAACTTTTGCTCCAAAATTCACTACCTGAATATCCATACCTCCACCAATTTTGCCATTTACAATTGCATTAAGTTCAAGTTCTATAGGTGCTTTTAATTCCCAATCACCTAAACCATCTATCGCTTCTTTTTTAACTTGTGCAATAAAACTTTTTATTGGACTTCCAATACCTAATTCAGTTTCTGGCATTTTTCAATCCTTCTCAATAAAAACTTTTTTAACATCTTTATTAAATCTATCTCCTTCACCCTCTCCTTATCGCGGTAATCCCAGTCCTGCTCACATCTGCAATTCCATACTGCTTCATCAAGTCAAGAAAAGAATCAATCTTCTCAGGCTCGCCAATAATTTCAATAGTCGCAGTCTTCAAGGTAATATCAACAATCTTCGTCTTATACACATTAGCATAATTCATAACCTCTTCCTTTGCATTCTTCCTCGACAAATTAACCTTCACAAGACACAGCTCCCTTGCAATCCTCTCCTTCTCAGGAATAGAAATAACCTTCACAGTATCAATCAGCTTATTCATCTGCTTCTCAACCTTCTCAAGAACAGAGTCATCCCCCTCAACAACAATAATCATCTTGCTCAATCCGGACTGCATAGTCTTTCCAACGGTAATAGTCTCAATATTAAACCCACGTCGAGCAAACAACCCTGCAATCTTCTGCAAAACTCCGGGCTGGTCTTCAACAATAGACTCAATAACATGCTTCTTGATATGCTTCTCCTCTTGTGCAATAACTTCATCAAACCTGTTTGTTTTATTAGCTGCCATTTTTACCTCGCTATTTCTTTTTCCAGCTCTGCTTGAAAATAACCTTTCCGCCGATAATATCCTTCAATCCCTTTCCGGGGGGAAGCATCGGCAGAATATTCTCCTCAGGATCAACATGGAAATCCAACAGGAAAGTTTCCTTCTCTGCAATTGCTTTTTTCAGCGCCGGCAGAACTTCACTTTTTTTTGTAACGCTCAATCCGCTTAAATGATATGCCTCAGCAAGCTTGACAAAATCAGGATTTGCAGTATAGCCAACTCCAGAATATCTTTTCTCGTAAAAAATCTCCAGCCATTGCCTCACCATTCCCAAATAAGTGTTATTCATAATCATAGGAACAACCTTGATATTATTCTCCTTTGCAGTTGCCATTTCCTTTGCAGTCATCTGGAAACTTCCATCTCCATCTATGTCAAAAACATTAACCTCTGGAACAGCAAGCTTTGCGCCTAATGCAGACGGAAGCCCAAACCCCATTGTGCCTGCGCCTCCGGAAGTAATCCATGTCCTTGGATTTTTTCTCGAAAGGAAATGCTCTCCAAACATCTGATGCTGTCCAACTCCAGTGCAAACTATGTCAGTATCCTTCAGCAGCTTGTTAAGCTCATGCAAAATAAAAGGAGTGTTTAATTTCTCTCTCTCAAAATACTCATTCTCAGCAGCAAGGCAAAGCTCTTTCAACTCCTTGATTTTTTTGTTCCATTCAGAATCCTTGTATTTATGCTTGACAGACTCAGAAATAATTATCTTGTAAATCCCCTCGAGCGCCCTGCATGAATCACCGACAATCGGAACATGGACCTTGACATTTTTTCCAATCTCAGTCGGATCAATATCTATGTGAATTATTTTTTTCCCTTCCTGAAAAGACTTCAAGTCTCCTGTAACCCTGTCAGAAAATCTTGTGCCGACTGCAATAAGCAAATCTGTATTAATCATAGTCCAGTTAGCATACTCAGTGCCATGCATTCCTGTAACTCCAAGACTCAAAGGATGATCCTCTGGAAAACAGCCCTTGCCCATTGTTGTTGTCGCAACCGGAATCCACAAACTTTCTGCAAACTTGAAAAGCTCTTTATGCGCGTTTGAAATAATAACACCGCCTCCAGCTAAAATAACAGGCCTCTCTGCTTTCATAACAAGCTGCGCGGCTTTTTTTAATTGGAGAGGATTCGGCTCAATAGTCGGCTTGTATGTTTTAATCTCAACATCAGTTGGAATTGGTTTAGTAACTTCTGCATTCTGAATGTCCTTTGGCAAATCAATGTAAACCGGTCCGGGTCTTCCTGTATTTGCAATCTTGTATGCCTTGATTATCGTCGCTGCTGTCTCATTCGGATCTCGAAGCTGAAAACTATGCTTTGTAATCGGCAGAGTCAATCCCATCATATCAGTTTCCTGAAACGCATCATTCCCAATAAGTCCGGTAGCAACCTGTCCGCCCATTGCAACAAGAGGAACAGAATCCATATACGCATCCATAATTCCAGTCAGCATATTAGTGCTTCCAGGTCCGGATGTAGCCAAACAAGTTCCGGGCTTTCCGCATGCCCTTGCATAACCCTCTGCCATGTGCAATGCTCCCTGCTCATGCCTGACAACAATATTCCTTATTTTATCCTTATAATCATAAAGCTGATCATACAAAGGCATAATAGCTCCGCCTGTAATTCCAAAAACTATATCCGCTCCCTGCTTAATCATTGTCTCGCAAATAACCTGTGCTGCTTTCATTTTATCATCTCCAAATCAGATTTTTTCTTCTCGCCCTGAATTTTCTGGAAACTCAGCGCTTTGTTAATTCCTCTTATCAATGCTTCCGCAGATGCAGCAATAACATCCTCATTAACGCCGTCTGCCTTGAAAATATTCCCGTTGGAATCAGCAACCTTGATTGAAACATTTGCCAGAGCATCTGTTCCTCCAGTAATTGCCTTGAGATTATATTCCTTGAGCTGAATCTTCGGGCCAATCGCTGAACGTATAGCATCGCTGACAGCATCAACAGGACCAACACCTTTTCCTGTTCCGGTTTTCTCCTCGCCGTTAATCTTCAGAGTTACAACAGCGCTTGGCTTGATTTTATTTCCGGTTGTAACCTGAAACTCCTCAAGCACAACAATTTGTTCTTCCTTTGCCAAAGCTCCTGCAATGTCATTCGCAATCGCAATAATATCCTCCCGCATTACTTGTTTCTGCTTATCTGCAAGCTCCTTGACTTTTTGGACAATCTTCTCAATCTGCTCTGGAGTAAACCCATATCCAACATCTTTCAAAACTTTCTCGATGGCGTGCTTTCCTGAATGCTTTCCAATCACCATTCCTTCTCCTGTCCAGCCAACCTCGTTTGGATCAATAATCTCATAGGTTGACTGATGACTTAACATTCCGTGCTGATGAATTCCTGCTTCATGCGCAAAGGCATTGCCACCGACAATTGCCTTGTTTCTCTGCACGGTAATTCCTGTCAAGTCAGAAACAAGCCGTGAAGTCCTGTAAATTTCTTTTGCATTTATTCCTGTAAAAAATTCCTTGAAATAATCCTTCCTCGTCTTCAAATTCATCACTGCTTCTTCAAGCGAGCAATTCCCGGCTCTTTCGCCGATGCCATTGATAGTGCATTCTATCTGAGTTGCGCCATTTTTAATTCCCTCTAAAGAATTTGCAACTGCAAGTCCAAGGTCATTATGGCAATGCACGCTGACAATAATATTCTTGATATCAGGAACTTTCTCAAAGAGATATTTTATTCTATGCCCAAACTCATCTGGCTCTGAATATCCGACAGTATCAGGAATATTAATTGTTGTTGCTCCTGCTTTTACTGCTGCTCTTACAACATCGCACATATAATCCAAATCTGTTCGAGCTGCATCCTCAGGGGAAAACTCAACATCCCTGCAAAATCTCTTTGCATAAGCAACTGCCTCAGACGCCATCTCAATTACTTCCTCCTTTGATTTGCGAAGTTTCTTCTCGATATGAATCTGTGAAGTCGCTATGAAAGTATGAATCCTCGGCTTTTCTGAAAACTTTACAGCTTCCCATGCCCTGTCAATATCCTCCTTTACGGCCCGAGCAAGCGCGCAAATTATAGGAGCTTTTACTTCCTTGGCAATCAATTTCACTGCCTCAAAATCTCCGTCAGAGCTTATAGGAAAACCTGCCTCGATAATATCAACATTCAGTTTCGCAAGTTGCTTCGCTATAATCAGCTTCTCCTGAACAGTAAGAGAAGCTCCGGGAGATTGTTCGCCGTCCCTTAATGTCGTGTCAAAAATCAAAATTCTCTTTGGCATTTTCATCTCGGATTATTTATACAGCATGCGCAAAAGCATCCTTCTGAGCTCAAATCCTCGACCCAGAATACATGCTCGCACATGCCCTTAAAATTTTTTTGGTTTGTTGGTTTCATTTTTATCACATTTTATAATCTTTACTATTTGAAAATTTTTGATAAAAGAGTTATGAAAATTAAAGTCAAAAATTTTCAAAAATATGTTGGAAATAGTGTTATGTGGCGCCTATACCACTAGCACCAGCAATAGACTTAGAACTAGCAAGAGCTTGGCAATGTTTGCAATTCCTGCATTGAATTTATTTGCTGGATACATAATGTAAAGAATGAATCATAACCAATATATAAATTTTTCTTATGAACTATGATTCTGAATCTTGTTTGTTGCCGTTTAAGACGAAGATTATTGATTCCATCTTGTTCCTGTGGTTTTTTCGTGACCTTCCTTTCTTGCTTCTCTGTTTGCGTTTTGCCCTTTTTCTGTGAGTTCCTCTCGTCCTTCTTACTGGAACGTTTTTGTTTCTTAGCTTAAATATTAAGTAAACTTTAAATATAAGTTATATGACAAAAGTAATTAAGAGGTATATTTATTTATGTTCAAAAAATCTCAGGCTGCAATGGAATTTCTTATGACCTATGGATGGGCAATCCTTGTTGTGCTTGCAGCAATTGCGGCATTGGCATATTTCGGAGTATTGAATCCTGAGAGATTACTCTCGGCAAAATGCGATTTGGGCATTGAGATAAACTGCTTTAATCATAAGATTGAATCTTCGCAAAGCACACTTGTTCTGATTAATAATCTTGCTGAGCAGATTGAGATTACCAAGATTTCAGTCGGTGCATGCAGTTCTGCATTTACCGGCACTATGAATAACGGCGAGCAAAAGACTTACACAATAACAGGATGTACCAACGGAAATTCGCAAGATAGGTTTAAGGCAAATATTAATATTACATATACTGCAAAATTAAGCGAACTATCAAAGACTATAAAAGGAAATATTGTGACGAAAGTTGAATAAATTCATTTTTAATATCTGATTCTACCATTTCTCTTTTTTGTTATTCTCTTTATTACTTTCTTTAGTTACAAATCCCAATCTAAGTATACAAAAAAGTAACATTTATATATTAGTTATGATAATATGGTTACAGATAAATAAAAATATCAAAGAAGAGGTGAATAAAGTGAATAGAAAATCTCAAGCAGCAATGGAATTTCTTATGACTTATGGATGGGCAATCCTTGTCGTGCTTGTTGCAATATCTGCGTTAGCATACTTTGGAGTATTAAGTCCTGACAAGTTTTTACCGTCGGATTGTAAAGTAACTGCAGGAATAGCTTGCATTGATAAAAAAGTTACTGACACAGGAATTACTGTAACACTGCAGAATGGAATGGGCATTGACATGTCGAATGTAGTGTTAACAGCTGAAAACTGTGGACAATCATCCGCATTAGCAACATTGAATTCAGGAGATAAGAGAAATCTTTCAATTTCCTGTACACTAACTGGCTCAAAATATAATGGTGACTTGAGTGTTGCTTACACAAACGCTGATACTGGTTTGACACATAACGTAACAGGCAAGCTAGTTGATAGGATTGAGTAAACAGAATATTATTTTTTTTCTTTTTTGCCTTTTTAATATTTAATATGAAAAATCAAAATAATCTTATCTGGACTAATTTTCTGCTTATCCTGATATTATCTGCTTTTGTAAGCGCAGAGTTTAAAAAAGAGGTATATAACAATGTTCTTTCTCAAGGAGGCAATTTTACAGTCGAGAATACAAATTTCAGGATTCCCCTTACATTTTCAAATAAAGCAGTTATCTTTATCAATGATACCGGATATACAATAGACAAAGGGCTTTGTGAAACGCAGGGACTATATACAATCTGCTTGCAAAATATAGAAACAATCGCACCAAAATACATCAACGAGCAAGAAACTTACAAGGCAAGAATTTCTGTCTCAAGATTTTTGGCATTGATTAGTATAACAATGGATATTGTTGACAGTGAATTGGAAATCGGCGGCGAGACTACTGGAACAATAATCATTGCAAATAATGGCACAATAAAGGCCGAAAATGTTTCTGTGGAGGAATATTTTCCAAAGCAGTTTCAGATAAATGAATTGTCTGGATGCAGTTTTTATGACGGAGAAATATTTTTTGAAGGAGAGCTTTTGGGAGAAACACAGAAAACCTGCACGTTCAAGATTAAGGCATTGGAGAATATTTCCTATAAGTTTAAAATAAATGCTTCTTATTTCAACGGAATTTCCATCCAAAAATTAACGTCAATAGAAAAAGATGTCAAGGTTCTGCCAAACCCGCTTTCTTTGCTGCTATCTTTTGACAGAATGCCCTCGACAATAGACGAAAGATTCAACCTGTATCTGACGATTGCAAATAATCATCCAAGCAAGGAGATGAATGTTGTAAATATGGAGGTTAAAATTCCAGAGGGGATATCTGTTTATACGCTGCCGGACAGGTTTAAGCAGTCTTATAACAAATTCTCATGGTCAGGAATTATTGTGCCGAATGAGTCAGCGAATTTCTATATCGAGCTAAAAACAGTTCAGTATGGGATGCAGAATATAACTTTAAAGACAGCATTTATTTTTAACAGCAAAAGATATGAATCTATTGATAATAAGTTAATTGTTCTTGAGAATCCAAAAAAAGATGTGCGTCTGCCTGCAAGAACTGAAATGAATAGCACTCTACAGGGAAATTCTTCAGAGATACAGCAGAATGCTGCTCCTTCAAATTTGTCTGAGAATAAAAAGAATGAATCTTCTCCTAAACCCAAAGAGATTATTCGAGAGTCATTGGTTGTAGAGGGCAGGAGATTTAGTTATCTTTTTATTGTCGGAGGATTTTTGCTCGGCTTGGTAATTTTGTTTGGGTTTATTTTTATTGTTAAGAAGCATAATGCCAATGCTAAGGTTGAAGTCGAGGAATTTAAGAAGAGATTGAATAAGGAGATTGAGAAGGAGACAAGAATGAAAACTGATACGGCTGAAAAAATGCTACCGAAAAAAGAGCCAATCAAATCTAAAAAGAAAGTCGGAATAGACGATGATTTAATTAAGACAAGAGAAGAAGGGCAAGAGATAGTTAAGCCAGAACCAAAGAAAGAAAAGATTTCTAAGGAGAAAGAATCTGAATCAAGAAGAAAGTCTGATAAGTCCAGTTTTAGGTTTTGATATTAATTTGCGAAATTTTTTTAAACTCATGGCAATTCTTTCCCAGAGAAGTTTAAGATTTGCTTCTAAATAAACAGGTAGGGGGTAGAGAAACATGGGACAACAAATTCAACCAATCTATATTTTTCCAGAGGGGACGCAGAGAACCTCGGGAAGAAGCGCACAGAGGAATAATATTATGGCCGCTAAATTAGTGGCAGAGACAGTCAGGACAACTTTAGGTCCGAAGGGAATGGACAAGATGATAGTTGATTCTCTCGGTGATGTTACTGTTACAAACGACGGTGTAACAATCTTAGAGGAAATGCAGATTGAGCATCCTGCAGCCAAGATGATTGTCGAGATTGCAAAAACTCAGGAAGCCGAAGTTGGAGACGGAACAACAACTGCTGTTGTAATCGCAGGAGAACTTCTGAAAAAAGCAGAAGAGCTTTTGGATAGCGATATTCATCCGAGCGTAATTTCCCGAGGATACAGGCAGGCAGCTGAAAAAGCACAGACAATTCTCAAGCAGATAGCTTCTACTATAAATGAGAATGATTCTGATATTTTGAAAATGATTGCAATGACAGCAATGACTGGAAAAGGCGCTGAGCATGCTAAAGACAAGCTTTCTGAGATTACTGTCAGCGCTGTCAAGCAGATTATGGAAAAGATTGACGGAAAATCTGTTATTGACATAGAAAACATTAAAATCGAGAAAAAAGTCGGCGGAAGTGCTGACGACACTGAATTGGTTCAGGGGATTGTTCTTGACAAGGAAAGAGTTCATCCTGGAATGCCTAAGGCGATAAAAGACGCAAAAATTGCATTGATTGATTCTGCTGTCGAGATAAAGGACACAGAGACAGACGCAAAAATCCAGATTACTGACCCAAGCCAGATGCAGGCGTTTATTGACATGGAAGAAAACATGCTCAGAAAAATGGTTGATAAAATTTTTTCATCTGGAGCTAATGTTGTGATCTGCCAGAAAGGAATTGATGACATTGCACAGCATTTCCTCTCGAAAAAAGGAATCTATGCTGTGAGAAGGGCAAAGAAATCCGACATGGATGCTTTGGCAAGGGCAACAGGCGGAAAGATTGTGACTAATCTTGACGACCTCTCAAAAGATGACCTTGGAAAAGCAGGAGTTGTTGAGGAAGTAAAAGTCAGCAACGAGCATATGACTTATGTAAAAGACTGCAAAAATCCAAAGGCAGTTACAATCCTTGTCAGAGGAGGCACAGAGCATGTTGTTGATGAAATCAAGCGCGCTCTTGAAGATGCTGTTGGAGATGTTGCTGCTTCTCTTAAAGACGGAAAGGTTGTTGCTGGCGCAGGCGCTCCGGAAATGGAAATCTCAAAAGGGCTGAGAAAATTTGCAGAGTCTTTGTCCGGAAGAGAACAACTTGCAGTACAAGCATTTGCAAGCGCTATCGAGATAATTCCAAGAACATTGGCTGAGAATGCTGGTTTGGATCCGATAGATGTCCTTACTGAATTGAAATCTGCTCATGATAAAGGCGAGAAATGGGCAGGAATTGATGTATTCACAGGAAAAGTTTCAGACGCATGGAAGAACGGTGTTATCGAACCATTGAAAATCAAGACACAGGCAATCAGTTCAGCAAGCGAAGTTGCAATAATGATTCTGAGAATAGATGATGTTATTGCAGGAGCAAAATCTTCGCGTTCTGGACCTCCTATGCCTGGAGGAGATATGGGCGGGGATATGTGATTTTTGATTTTTGAAAGACAATGAATAACCTCAAAGCTGCTGAACATGCCTTTAGTGGATTTTCGCACTATGGGAAATTTAAGCACCAATTAAATAGAAGATATAGGCATTATAGTGCAAGACTTAAAAGGGTTGTTGAAAATCTGAAACAATATTATCATTTTGTTGATGTAAATGTATTCTATGATCTTTCTAATAATGCATTAAATGAATCGAAGAAGTTAGCTGATGAATTCTTTAATAATAAAAATAATATAGGGATAAATAAAAGTACGCTTAATGCCAAAGAATACAAAAGCATGTTAAAATTTCAGTTGGATTATTATGCAGGGCATGTCGGCGGAGTATTGGGGTGCTTTTTTGCAGTAATTGAGTATTGGCTATTTAATGGAATCCGACTTGACCAAGACAAGGAAAATGATTTGCAAAATCGTATGAGAGAGATAATAGAGATGCTGAAAAGAATCGCTGTGGAGTCAGACAATCTATTTAATTCTTTGAGGGTTCAATTTAGAACAAACTCTACAGGAGTGGAGAAATTACTTCCTCATGAATCAAAGAAAAGCAATCTCAGTTTTATTGTTATGAGGCTTAAAGAACTGGAAAGAAAGCATTGGGAAGAATTAATGCTCTCTAAGAAGAAAGAATTATATAATCAGATTATTGCGCAAATTGAACAATAATTTATTCTTCAGATATATTTCGACAAGCTTTTTATAGAATCCTGCATTAATTCTTTTTGGAATGAAAACTCCTGAGGAAAAACTTGATAATCTAAGAAATATTTTAATTGAGTTAGAATCTGTTATACTTGCTTATTCTGGCGGAGTTGATTCTACGTTTTTGCTGAAAGCTGCGCATGATGTTTTAGGCGATAATCTACTTGCGGTTACATCAAACTCAGAATCTGTCCCGGCAAGAGATTTGGAAGATGCGCAAAGGATGATTAAAAAAATAGGAGCAAGGCATTTGTTCATTAGAACTGATGAAATTGAAGACGATAATTATAATTCTAATCCAGCGAATAGATGTTATTTTTGCAAGAAAGAATTATTTTCAAAGCTTGATAAAATTGCCTGTGAGAAAGGAATTAAGCATGTGATTGACGCTGCGAATTTTGATGATGTAAAGGATTACCGTCCAGGAAGAATTGCTGCGAATGAACTTTCAGTCAGAAGCCCGCTTGTTGAGGCAGAGATAACAAAGGATGATTTAAGAGAGCTTTCAAGAGCATTTGGGTTAGAAACATGGAATAAGCCATCCTCTGCATGTTTATCGTCGAGAATACCTTATGGGGAAAACATAAATCCTGAAAAACTAAAAGCAATTGACCTTGCTGAGATTTTCTTGAGGGGCATCGGAATTTCTCAAGTCAGGGTAAGGCATCATGGTGAAATTGCAAGGATTGAAGTTGAGAAAGATTCTTTTGGTTTTGTGGTTGAGAATTCCGATGAGATTTCTGATTATTTCAAGACTCTCGGGTTCAAGTATGTTGCGCTGGATTTGAAGGGTTATCGCTCAGGTTCAATGAATGAGATTTTTGCGCAGCTAACAGGTAAAAATGGACAAAGAAAAAATATTGAAAATCCTTGAAGATTTTAAGCTCGGAAATATAAACGAGAAAACTGCTTTGGAGAAATTGAGTATCCTTCCTTTTGAGGATTTGGGATTTGCAAAGATTGACACACACAGGAATATCAGAACTGGTTTTCCTGAGGTTGTTTTCTGCATGGGAAAAAGCATTGAGCATATTGAAGAGATTTTTAAGAAACTCTGCGAGAGGAACAGCAATATTTTATTGACAAGAGCTAATGAAGAAATTTTTGAGAGTTTGAAAAAGATTGAGCAGGAAGTCAGATATAATAAGCTTGGAAGAACAATAATTCTCGAGAGAAAAAAGCTTGAGAAAAAAGGCAATGTTCTTTTGATGTGCGCAGGAACTGCTGATATTCCAATTGCTGAAGAAGCTGCTGAAACTCTTGAGATTATGGGAAATAATTTCGAGAGGGTTTATGATGTTGGTGTTGCAGGAATCCATCGGACATTGAGCAGCATCGAGAAGATTCAGAAAGCAAACTGCATTGTTGTTGTTGCTGGAATGGAAGGCGCTCTTGCGAGTGTTGTTGCTGGTTTAGCAAAGTGTCCGATTGTTGCAGTTCCTACATCAATTGGCTATGGCGCATCGTTTAATGGAATTGCGCCGTTATTGACGATGCTGAACTCATGCGCACCTGGAGTTTCTGTTGTGAATATTGACAATGGGTTTGGCGCAGGGTATTGCGCAGGGCTGATTAATAGACGGGAATAATCCTTTTTCTTTTTCTGTGTATTTTCAAAAAATCATTCAAAATCAACCGTTGGTGCTTTTTCCGCGCCTTCGGCAGAGTTGAAATAATCTCTTGCTGAAAACCTTAATTGTTCGGCTATTAGATTTGTAGGGAAACCCTTGATTTTTGTATTGAATACAGTTATTGCATCATTATATCTTTTCCTCTCAACAGAAATCTTATTCTCAGTATTTGCCAGCTCATCCTGAAGAGCTAAAAAGTTCTGGTTTGATTTCAACTCAGGATAATTTTCACTAACCAAAAGAAGTTTTGACAACGCGCCTTCAAGCTGATTAGCTGTCTGAACTTTCTCATTTACTGACGATTGTGTCTGCCACTGCGATCTAAGCCGTGTAATTTCTTCAAGTGTTGACTTCTCGAAATTTGTTGCGCCTTTGACAGTGCTGACAAGATTAGAAATCAAATCAATCCTTCTCTGATACTGTGTTTCTACCTGCGCCCATTTATTGTTAATATCTTCGTTTAATCTTACCAACGAATTATATGTTCCAATATACCAGAATATTATCAGGAGCAAAACTGCGGCGATTGCGCCTATAATTATCCATGCCTTATTTACTTTGTTTGTCATTTTTGGTTACCTCTCCTGAAAAGTTATAAAGCTGTTCTACCTCATGCCTATCAATCCACATTCCTCCGCAGGTATCACACACGTCAAGGACAGCTCCTGAAGGATGCTCTAACTTTCTCATTATAATCTTTTTGAAAAGCGCTGAACATCTTGGACATTTCATGCGCTTATACTGGCCAATATTTATCTCCGAATTTTTATTTTTTACCATTTTCCAGAAAACCCTCCGCCGCCAAATGAGCCTCCGCCGCCTGAAAATCCTCCTGAGGATCCACCTCCGAATCTGCCCTTCCCAAATCCACTTAGGAAAATCCCAGTTGCAGCGCCTTTAAAAAAATCATCGCTATATTTTCTCAATGACTTATTTTTGCCCCTTGAGGATATAATAAATATCGTTATCCAGACAATTAGGAATACCATTATTATTATCAGATTATAATACTTTTGAGAGATTGGGAAGGAATTTCCTGTGCCTTTTAGTCTTAGAATATCGGGATCCTGAGAATTCTTTATGATACCTTCCACTGCTTTAACCGTTTCCAGAATGCCTTTTTCAAAATTCCCTAATTTGAAGTTAGGCACTAATTTATCACGAGAAATCCTTCCAAGCAAAGACGCTGGCAGAACACTTTCAGCGCCGTAACCTGTTTCCCAGCGAAATTCTCTATCCCTTACAGCAACATAAAGCAGGATGCCATTATCATTTCCGCTTTTTCCTATCTGGTTTTTTTCGGCAATTTGCAGAACATATTCTTCAAGAGAATAATCCTTAGGATATGAATCCTCTATATAAATCACAAACTGCACGCCATTAGTTGACTTTTCAAGGGCGTTCAATTTAGTTTCCAATTCTAACTTTGTCTGCGGCTCTAAAATTCGAGAGTTATCCGTTAAGATGGAATTTATCGTAGGTATGTTTGATGCACCGCCTACATAATATATGACTAATAGAAAGAGTGCTATTGTCGCAGATATTCTGAATAGTCTCAGCATATCAATGCTATTGTGGCACACATTAATAAAATTACCTCTTAAAAATATATACCTGTCAAAAGAGATACTCATTCCTATACTGCGATACTAACAGAAATATTTATATACATCTCGCAGCTATTTGGTATTATGGTAATATTATTTGACAGGTTTAACCTTCCTGAGGATATTTATGAAGTTATTTTCGCTACAAAACAGCAAATGATTGTTGCCAAGCTTCTTATTGAGATGATGAAGGAAAACGCAGGCGAGATTGGCAAGACACAGATGTCTTTGTTTGCGACTCAATTGCATGACGGCTCTTATGTTACTTCATCAATAGATGAGCCTCCTTATCTCGGCAAAAAGGTCAGGGTATCTTATAACAAGAGGCAGTTTTACGATAGAATTCTGACACCGATGAAGAGTATGGGGATTATAGATTATGACTTATATAAAAAAACCTATAAAATCAGCGACAAGTTCAATAAGGATATGATTCGCATTGGATTGATGTGGCTTAAAGAAATGCGAAAATCTCCTCATAGTTTTGAGAAAAAATCCACTCGGTCAAATGAAACTGATTATTGATACAAAAAAAGATTCCCGAGAGGATATTCTGAAAGCAATTAAATTTCTCGAAAGTTTTGCGGAATCAGGAATTCAGCAAACAGTTCAGCCACAAATAACACAGGATAGTTTTTCTCCGGCTGGGTTTGATATGTTTAATGCAAGTCCACAACAAAATGTTTCTTCTTCTACTGGCAGTACACTGACACAGCCAGTTGAACCAAAGCAGTCAATAGATGTTGTGCCTATGGACAATATTATAGAGGATATATTTGCAGGAACTGGTGTTTCAAGCGCATCAGCAGAGATTAAATCCACGGACGAGAAACTACCTAAGACAAAGGTTATTGAGTATTATTAGAAATATTTAAATAACACTCGTTATTCATAAGTAACAGATGTTACAAAAAAAAGATAAAAGGGGAATATTTCTGTTCAAAGAATCCATATTCAAAATAGCTGAACTTATCTTTAATTATCCAAATAAGGAATTTCACCTCAGGGAATTAGCCGTGCAAACTGGATTTTCAACGACTGCAATTACATCAGGCATAAAAGAATTGGAAAAATTTCAAATTGTCAGAACAGAAAAAACCCGCTTAACGACAAATATCAAGGCAAATCTTGAATCACATGCTTATGTGTTTTATAAAAGAATCTTTAATTTATACAGAATTGAAAGATATATGCTTTTAGACAATCTGAAAAATCTTTTCAACCCAGAAACAATAGTTCTTTTCGGCTCATTTTCTAGGGGAGAAGATATTGAGGAGAGTGATATAGATTTACTTGTAATCACAAAGCATAAAGCAGACAATGATGAAATTGACGGATTAAAGCTTGATTATGAAAAGGATTTATGCAGAAAAATTGATTTGCACATCTTGCCTTCAATTGAGAAAAGCCTGCCAGAATTTAAAAATGCCGTAGCAAACGGTGTAATTCTTCACGGATATTTGAAGGTGGTTTAATGATAAATTCTTTTGAAAATTATCTTAAGCTTGGAAAAGTAAAAACAAAAACCCCTGATAAAGAGGAAGCAAAGGCACTGCTGGAAAAAGCAAAAGAAAGAATTGAATATGTCAAAGAAAAAACTATGAATTCAAGAAATGCTAAATTCATTCTCGAAGATTCTTATGAGGCAATCAGGGAATCTGCTCAGGCATTGATGTCTATTGAAGGATATAAGCCATATTCACATGAAGCGACAATAGCTTTTCTCAGGGATAAATATCAGAAAAACTTTACTGACGAAGATATTTATAATTTTGACAGATTCAGGCAGTTAAGAAATGACTCTGTATATAAGGCTGTTGAGATAATTGAAGGAGATGCAGAAAGCTGTTTAAAATTTGCGGATGTAATGATAAAAAAGATGGAAGGGATTATAAAAAGTGTGTTATAGCTTCAATAAAAAATGGGCTTGTTAAATCATCTTTTCGGCGGTAAAAAAGGGCTTGCGAGAGAGCTTGAAGAAGATTCTGAGAAGCGCTATGAAATTTGGAAAGAGTTTGTTTCTTCCCATGAAAAAAGAAAAGACCTTGTAAAAAATTTCAATTATGCAAATGCAGATAACACTATAAAGGGTTTTAGTTGAAGAACTGCATTTGATAGATAGATTGCTAAGAGAGATTCTCAATAATAACCTCAATATCAGACATGGATTTTTGAATTTGTTTGCTCTTATATTTTGGCATGAATCATATCTCAATAATCTTCCCACCTTTTCCGACGTTAATAACCCTGGTCTTGCCTACTTTCTCCTCGATGCCTTCTGCTTCATGGACATGACTGCATAGTAAAATGTCTGGCTTGAACTTGTCTATGGCTTTTCTGACTCCTGAGCTTCCCGGAATAAATGACGAAAACTTTTCGATTTTTGTTCCTGACGGATGGACATGGGTTACCATTATTTTTTTCGAAAGGGCTTTGATATTATCATATCCTTTCTTGAGCAAGTCATAAATCTCCCCTTCCTCAAGCTGGAATAAGCCGATATTTGCTCCGCCGCATCCGAAAATCCCTACGTCATTATACTTCACTGCATAGCCATGGATGTTTTTTACGCCGTAAAGCTCTGCAAGGAAATCTGCTGTTGCAACTGTCTCATGGTTTCCCGGAATTAGGAGAACTTTTTTATTTTTTTTGACAAAAGGTCCAATTATATTTTCTGTTGACTGCTCCTGATAAGTCAAATCTCCGCATAATACAACAAGGTCAACATTTTCTTTTTCTGCCCTTTCAGCAAGCTTGTTGACGAGAGTAATGTCGCCGTGAATGTCGCCTGCTGCCAAGATTTTGAGTTTTTTGTGATCTGACTTTTCTGATTCTTTCATAATGGGATGATATGCTGGCGGATATAAAAAGTTTTCCAAGGGAAAGGCTTAGTAGAAAATCTCCAATATAATTTCAAAAATATTTAAATACCTATAAATTTATTCACCATTTAAATGATACAAAAAGTCAGGAAGCGAAACAGTCAGATTGTGGATTTTGATAAGGAGAGAATTGCTCTTGCTATTTACAAGGCATCTAAGGCTGTCGGTATAGACGATATTAATTCTTCGAGAGCACTTACTGACGAGGTTGTGAGAGAAATTGAGAAGAAGTTTAAGGATGTGGATATTCCGACTGTTGAGGAGATTCAGGACATTACAGAGAGTGTTTTGATTCTTAAGGAGCAGGCAAAAACAGCCAAGGCATATATTATATACAGGCAGAAAAGGACAGAGAACAGAAAGGCAAAGCAGAATCTTCTGAATGGTTTGATTGATGACAGCAAACTCAGTTTGAATGGACTGCTGATTGCAAAGGAAAGGTATCTTCTAAGAGACGAGAATAATATTGTTATTGAGACTCCTCTGCAGATGTTCAGAAGGGTTGCAAAAACTGCTGTTCAGCAGGAGAGGAAATATGCAAAGGAGCAGAAATCACTTGATAATCTCGAGGAGAGATTTTATGACTGTATAGCTTCTCTGAAGTTTATTCCGGGCGGAAGGATTCTTGCGAATGCAGGCACGAATAATAAGATGCTTTACAGTTCTTTCGTTGTACCTGTTCCTGACAGCATGAAGGGAATTTTCAAGGCGCTTCTTGAGAAGGCTCTTATTCAAAGACTTGGAAGCGGAATCGGATTTTCTTTTTCACGGCTGAGACAAAAGGGCATTAAGATTTTGCCGACAAATGCTCTTGCTTCCGGTCCAGTGGCGTTTATTAATTTGTTTGACCATGCTACAAGATTGACAGTTCATAAGTCAAACCGTACTGGAGCAAATATGGGAAGCCTGAGCATTGAACATCCGGATATTATTGATTTTATTACTGCAAAAGACAGGATGGGGTTGGAGACTTTTAATATTTCCGTCGAGGTTACAGATGATTTTATGCAGGCAGTTGAGAAGGACAAGTATTATGAGATGAAAGATCCGATTACAAAAACTCCTGTGAAAAAAATCAAGGCAAAGCAGGTCTTTGATATTCTTGTTTTTATGGCTTGGAAAAATGCTGATCCAGGAATTTTGTTTATTGACAAAATTAACAAGGATAATCCTCTTCCAGAATTAGGCAGGATTGAGACAACTGACCCTTGCGGTGATTTGCCAATGCAGCCGTTTGACGGAAGCCCGATAGGAGCGATTAATCTTTCCAAGTTTGTTCTTCCTGACAAAAAGATTGACTGGGATGATTTGAAAAGAACAGTGAAAATTGCGGTGAGGTTTCTCGACGATATTATTGATGCAACAAAGTTTCCTTTCAAGGCAATTGAGCGCACAGTTTTAGCCAACAGGAGAATTGGCCTTGGTTTGATGGGATGGGCTGATATGCTTTACCAGTTGAAAATTCCTTATGAATCAGATGAAGCGTATGAGCTTGCTGAGAAGGTTTCTAAATTTGTCAGAGAGACCGCGCAGGAGGCTTCACAGTCTTTGTCGTCTGAGAGGGGAGCTTTCCCGAGTTTTAAGATGAGCAATATCAAAGAAAAGCAGAGGAATGCTTCTTTAATTGCAGTTGCGCCGACTGGCTCGAGAGGTATTTTGGCAGATACATCAGCAGCTATTGAGCCGCATTTTGCGCTTGCTTACAGAAGAAGTGTTTTCGGGAATATGGAAATCAGCTACATTAATCCGTATTTTGAGAATGCGCTTAAGGAAGAGAATCTTTATTCTGATGAGTTGATGAAAACTGTGATTGAGAACGGCTCTATACAAAATAGTGATGCTCTGCCTCCGAGAATAAAAAAGGTTTTTGTTACTGCGCACGACATCAGCCCGGAGGGGCATATCAAAACTCAGGCAGCATTCCAGAAAAATATTGACTGCGCGATTTCAAAAACAGTCAATTTCCCGTCGGATGCAACAATTACTGATGTTGAGAAGGCTTATTTCTTGGCATGGAAATCTGGATGCAAGGGAATTACTGTTTACAGGGACGGCTCGAAGGAGCATCAGATAATTAATGTTTGAGATTGAAATGCACGAAACAGTTATTGCTCTTAATATTATTTCAGAAGCCAAAAAGCACGGCTCTGTAAATGAGATATCTCTAGAGATTGGGGAGCTTGCCCATGTTCCTGCTGATGATTTGCTTGAATGCCTGAAGAGACTTGTCGAATGGAAAATTAATCCTCAAATTAGAGAAGCAAAAGTTAAATGCTCATGCGGTTTTGTCGGTCATCCTGATATTCTCGAGAGAGGACATGATTCTTTTTTTATTGAATGTCCTGAATGCAAAGAAGTTCCTGAATTGGTTGACGGGAAGGATATTAAAATCTTGAAGGTTGTTGTTGAATAAAATGTGTCTTGCTGTTCCTGGAAAAATTGTGGAGATAAAGGAAGATGTTGCGATAGTAGATTATGATATTGAGAAAAGGAAAGGAAAGATTATTTCTGAGGGTTTTTCAGTCGGAGATTATGTTCTGGTTCAGGGAGGGATTGTTGTTGAGAAGATTCCTGAGGATGAGGCGAAGAGGGCGTTGGAGTTGTATAAGAAGAGTGTGAAAGATTAAAATAGGATAGAATGTATCAGATTCTCCTCCCATTTTTTAGTTTTGTCATCAATAATAAAGAATCTTATCTCTTTTGGTCTTTTACCTTTTTTGTATATTTTGTTGTTCAACGCAATAGTTTTTTTTACTTTTTTATGATGTAATTTCCAAATTGTTATTGGCGTCGTTACTTAAATAGGAATAACTCTCTACAAAAAATAACAAATAGAGATTCATTAAACTATCAATCCAACCCAATATCTATTCTCCAAAAACACCTTTCTTTTATTTTCTGATATTTGCTGCTTATTTTTTCGCATAATTCTTTTTCATTCCTATAATATGCTGCGTTTGCAATGCAGTTATTTTTTGATAACTCGTGCCAATGTCGTGGACGTGTACATGCATTTGTATTAAATGATAATGTAATATTAGGTTCAGTGCATGTATATCCTATATTCTTTTTGTTAACAAGTAAATTGCATGCATCAAAAGAATGCATTTGCATTGCAAAACTGAAAAGACAATTCGGAATATAACCAGAATCGTCATCACAATAATTATCATATAAACTGCATCGGCATATTTCAACATCTCTTTTTTTTGCAGCAACTTTTCCAATACATTCCATTTGGCTAATTTTATTGAATAGTTCGATTCCATCCATCCCTAAGCATAAGTTTGGATTTCCTTCCTTTACAGCTAATTTTGTGATTTCATAGGCATTTGAAATACTCATCTCCCTTCTTTGTTCTTCAGATATCTCGTCAAAATACACAAATAACATAGTTATACTAACTGCCAATAAAATACTTAATAAAAACACAATTATGCCATGTAATACCTTTCGCTTTTTAGTAAGTATAATGATTAGAATTGCTGCTCCTATAGATAAGAGTGGAATTATTAATATAGGTAAAAAGAACATAAGGAGGTCTGGAACATAATATCCAGCATATCGATCAGGTTGAAGTATTAGGTATAATGTGATTATAGGTACACATAAAGAAATTAAGATTATCTTGCTATACTCTAATTCTAATTTATTCATTTTGCTCAATCCTCTCCATCAGCTTTCCTTTATCCCTTCCAGCAACCTCTTTTCCCCACAAGACAAAAATTCTGTTGATTCTTGACCAGTATTCTCTCGGTGCAATCTTCTTTAACTCTTCCTCTGTTTGGTGAGGTGTTTTTGTTTTGACTAATCCAAGCACATTGCTTATCCTGTGGACATGGGTATCAACGCAGATTCCATCCTTGTTGTGGACTTCTGTTATTATAAGGTTTGCTGTTTTTCTTCCTACACCGGGAATTTTCAAAAGCTCGTCTATGTTGTCAGGTATTTTCCCGTCGAAGTTATCTATCATGAATTTTCCTGCATCAATTACATGCCTTGCCTTGCTTCTGTTGTAGTTGAGAGATTTGAATATTCCAAGGACTTCCTCGTATTTTGCATCTGCCAATTCTTTCAGGGTTTTGTATCGTCGGAAAAGGTTTTCTGCAATTGGGATTGTTGTTTCATCTCTGCTTTGGGCTGACATGATTGTAGTGATTAAACCCTGCCAGTCTTCAAGCCAGCCTTCTGCTGCTAATCTCTTTGAGCTTGAGGAATATTTTTTCTCTGCTTTTTTGAAGATTTCTACAAACATCTCAGTTTTCATTTTTTGGGTTAGCATTCATCACATCCAAAATTGTCTGGCTATATTTTTTAAGGTTTTCCAACTGCCTTTCATCCAAAACCATTGGCGCAAATCCCCAGTGCAACGCAACATAATCATTTTTTTTCATATTTGGAATCATTTCTTTGATGTAAACTGCTGTCCTTGGCTCTTCTTCTCCGAGGAGAAATTTTCCTTGTAATTTTTTCAGAGAGTTTACCATGACTATTATTCTTTCGTCAAATATTTCTACGACTCTGCCAAATGAAATTCTGCAGTTGTCCATGTTTGTCAGGTTGGTTTCAACTTTTCCTGTTGTTCTTCCTACACCGACGTAAAATACATTGAAGTTATGATGAGGAACAAATCCTAACGGGAGATTTTCTGTGAGTGTTTTTCCAATGGACTCAGGCAGTCCGCGCATAGTTAAATGCATGATAATTTCCGTAATATCCTCATCAGTAAAATTATCAAGAAGAGAATTTCCGAGCCAGTACGCCTCCACAACATCGTAATCAGTAAATTTTTTCCCTGATTTTTTTGCAATTGCTGATAGATACGGATAAAGCCCTTCAAATCTCTTGAGGGAGTTTTCTATCTCTGCCTGAAAGGATTTTTTGTTTATATATTCGAGAAACTTTTTGTATATATCCTCTGGTCCGCAGTATCCCAAACAGTTTGTTATGTATGAGAATCTTGCTGCTAATTCATGCCCGTCCATCTTTTGCCACGTCTAAATTTGCTGCTCTGATTGGAGAGGTTTCTGAGAACCATACAACTGCAACTGCTCCGATAAGAATTGCGAGCATACCTGCACCGTCGAGGATTTTGACAGGCGTTCCTTTGAAGAGTATGTTTAAGGAAGTTGTTATTACGCTTCCAATTACAAGTATTGAGGTTGCTGTCGAGACTTTTATGTTTTTCAGTCCGTTGTAGAATGTCATAACATATAACAAGAGAAATCCTGAGCTTATTGTTATCCAGAACAAATGCGTTGACGTGAGTTTCCCGAGCAGAGTAATTTTCCCGGCAATCAGGAGGTAAATCAGAATAAAAACTGAACCGAAGAACATTCTACCAAATGCAACAACATTTCCAGATAAATTTTTCAGGACATGCTTTGCATAGGTGTTTTCAGCTGCCCATAATATTGTTGCAGCTATAATCAACAGATGTCCGACGGAAAATTTAAAGTTCGGCATGAGCATCAGGAAGTTTCCTAAAAGCAGGAGTGATGCGCCAATAACGATTCCTTTGTTGAGTTTTTCCTTGAGGAATATCAATGCGAAGATTGTTGCATATATGAACAGGGTTTTGTGTAAGAATGCAGATGTTGCTCCTGTTGTGAGCTTTAATCCCTCGAAAAACAGCAGGAATGGTATTGAGCCTCCGACGAATCCAATCGCAATAAGCTGAAGCCAGTTTTTCCTTTTTATGCTTTTCAGCTCGGAGAAATTTCCGAATGCAAATATTGCCGAGAATAAAAGCACTGCCACAAGTACATTTTTTGTGAATGTAAATATTGATGAGTCAAATTCCTTTACTCCATAGCTGTTTATGAAGATTGAGAATCCTGATATTATTGCTGTCAGAATCACAAGCAGCAGGCCTTTTTTTTCTATATGCATTTTTCCACCTCTTTGTTAAATTACCACCGCAAAATCGGTGGACGCTTTAAGGTATCTCGGCTTTGATGCCGAGATACCAATAATTAATCAGGGAAAATCACCTGTAAATCATACAGATGAAAAATGATATTTTTCCACCTCTTTTGAAATCTCCTCGATATCACCTGATTCAGGCACGCCGATTATTTTAATCTTTTTGTTTATTCCAAGCTCTTTCATCAGGTGAAGGAAAAATCCCAAGTCAAAGTCATGCATTGTTGTGAGCTTTCTTGTTTTGATTTGGGAGATGTCAGTTATTATTGATATCTTGGAGATGCCTTTTATTACGTCGAGGATTATTATTTCATTCTCTTCTGACTCTATGAGGATTTCTGGAGAATTGCAGTAGATGATTTTTATGGATTTGTTTCCTTCTAGGTTTTTTGCTACTTTTATCGCAAGTGAATCAAATTCAAGATATGGGTTGCCGAAGATGTGGATGGTTGGCATATTATCAAGTTACTTTTTTCATTCAATATGTTCGTTAATATCATGCTTGTTATAAGTCTCTAAAATATCTTCGCAAAAATTAACAAGTTTCTTGTTTCCTTCTTTCTTAGCTAGCTCATATAGACGGATAAACATCCTTTTTCCTGTTTCAGTCTGATTCATATGCTTTTTTATGAAATTGCATTGAGAACAAAATGTTTGCCCATTCTCTATAATTGCTTTCCCTCCTCGGGATTTTGGTTTAATGTGGTCAACGTGAAGTTCTACTCCTTCTTCTTTTCCTTTTCCACACCTTACACACTTATACCTATCTTTTTTTAGTATTTCTTGCTTTTGTTTTTCTGTAAATTCTTCAAGCTCTATATTCTTAACTGCTTCAGGATCATACCTATAAACTCCTTTTTTGACTTTAATCAGAAATCCTTCTTCATGCAACTTTCTAATTGCTCTCCATGTATCGCGAGATTTTTTGCCGTATAACGCAAAGTATTTCTCTTCTATCCAATCAACAACAGGATCATGTTCCAAGTCCTGATTAGGGTGTGCCTGAAAGTATTCTTTTAACAAATCACTTATTGAGATTTTCTTTTCCATTTTGGCTATTTGTTTACTAATGAAGTTTGAGTAATCTTAGCTTCAGATAGAAGTCTTCCTCTTGCTAATTCGCAGTATTTCTTATCAATTTCTGTACCAATGCCTTTTCTTTTTGTAAGCGCACATGCTACTAATGTTGTTCCGCTTCCTAAGAAAGGATCTAGAATAATGTCGTCTACAAAACTGAATAATTTTATACATCTTCTTGGCAGTTCAACAGGAAATGGAGCAGGATGTCCAATCCTTTTTTTACTTTCTCCCATGAAATTCCATACTCCATTAGTCCATTCTATAAACTCATCTTTATTTATATCTGATTTTAAACTGCCGCTTGTTTTTTTCCATCTCTCCTTATATAGTATCACAATCATCTCAACAGGAGCAATAACATAAGGAGCTGATGCCGATAACCATGAACCCCATGCAGTTCTTCGAGAAATATTCTGTTCATTCCATACAACTGTTGAGTGATATTTCCAGCCAACTTTTTTGGCAATTGTTACAATATCCGAATATACAGAATTATGACCGCCTTTGTTCTTATCGAGAGGAATATTTAGGCAAAATCTGCCATCTTCCTTTGTTATTTGTAAACACTTGGCAAGCCATTTAGCAGTAAATCCTAAGTATTCTCTATATGACAAATTATCGTTATGACTATTGTATTCTATATCTACATTGTAAGGAGGAGAAGTAATTATTAAGTCAACAGAAGAATTAGGTATTGACTCAATTTGTAATATGTCTTGGTTATATATTGTAATATTGTTTCTTTCAAAGAATTTGTTAGGATTACTATTATTAATCTCTGTAAAACTTGTACTTAATGATGCAGTTTCAGATTCTACCATAACAAAAATCACCTTAAAATTATACCAAAATATATTAGGCTACTTCGTATTATAAACTTTCCTTTTTTAGGCACAAAATAATAAATGAGTGATTTTTGATATTTTTTGAGTTTTTTTTGTCTTTACTTGAGTTTTTTTTTGCTTTGTCTATGTGTTTTGAGTTTTTTGATATTTTTTCGGTGATGTTTTCTGTGTTTTTGTAATTTTTGATG